>Ga0206679_10001865_pt1 | contig 17207 bp, 17 predicted proteins | sample M110012015metaG_FD_155464 | JGI IMG/M metagenome (GOLD analysis project Ga0206679, IMG submission 155464) | Ammonia-oxidizing marine archaeal communities from Monterey Bay, California, United States - M1 100m 12015 | ecosystem: Environmental > Aquatic > Marine > Intertidal zone | place: USA... | reverse complement strand
CGATAAAATGATGGACGCTGATCGTGTTAAAAAGTTTATTGATAAAATATCCTCAAAATAAATTTCAAGCTTTTAATTTTAAACTTCTTACTATTTCATGATCTTAAAAATTAACACCTTTTCATTGATTATTGGATTAGCATTGTCTTTATAGCAATTTTGAATACAATAAAATGTTCAAGTTTGCCGAATCAAAAATTAATCTATCTTATATCCAAAATTTAGATTGTGTAATTCAAATGGGAGAAAACAATGAAAATCAGAACAATCAATAATAAGCCACTCCATAAAAAAATACCTGGACTGGCTAAGGAAGCTAAAGAAGGTCAATTAGACCGCCGTGAGTTTCTAGCAATGGCTACAGCGTTTGGGGCAACAACAGCCACAGCATATGGTCTATTAGGCGTCGCAGTACCAAAAGTTGCTTCAGCTGCTGCGAATAAGGGTGGAATCTTAAAAATTTCTATGAGCTGTCGCCCTTTTGAAGATCCCAGAATTTATGATTGGTCTGAAAAAGGAAATTTAGGTCGCATGGTTTGTGAAACACTTATTCGTTACACAACAGACTCTACTTTTGAACCAATGCTCTTAGAGAGTTGGGAGGTAAATGATGATGCCACTCAGTACACTCTACACGTACGAAAAGGCGTAAAATGGAGCAATGGTGACGACTTTAATGCTGATGATGTCGTGTATAACATTAATGGATGGTGTGAAAAGGACGTTGAAGGCAACTCAATGGCCGGAAGAATGGCTTCCCTGATTGATTCAGCAACAAACAAAGCGGCTGATGGTGCGATCGTAAAAGTAGATGATTATACCGTGCAGCTAAACCTACCAAACTCCGATATAACCATCGTTCCGGGAATGACAGACTACCCTGCACTAATCGTGCATAAAGATTTTGACAGCATGGGTAGAAACTTGATGAAAGACCCAGTTGGAACAGCTCCTTGGACGTTAATTTCTCACGCTGTAGAAGAATCAGCTGTATTTGCGAGACGAGACGGATATTGGGGCGACGCACCACATTTGGATGGTTTGGAGTTTACAGATTACGGTACTGATCCAGCTGGTGAAATAGCTGCGTTTGAAGGCGGTGATTGTCACGTAAATTATCAAACAACTGGTGATTATATTGATGTTCATGAGTCACTAGGCATGGGTATTGTTGAGGCTGTTACAGCAGCGACAGTAATTGCCCGTGTAAATGTTGGGGTAGCACCATATGATGATAAACGTGTCAGAAATGCACTTCAAATGGCATGTGACAATCAAACAGTGACAGACATTGGTTTCCAAGGCAGAGGTTCTGCTGCAGAAAATCACCATGTATGTCCAATTCACCCCGAGTACGCAGCTATCGAAAAAGGTTCTACTTCCGGAAATGCTCCAGACAAATCAGGCGCAATGGCTCTGATGAAAGAAGCAGGACAGGCAGATTTTGAGCATGAGTTAATTTCAATTGATGATGCGTGGCGACGAGATGCTACGGATGCAGTTGCGGAGGAATTAAGAAGTGCAGGTATTAAAGTTAAAAGGACAATTATACCTGGTTCATCTTTCTGGAATAACTGGACCCAGTATCCGTACTCTACGACAAGTTGGAACCAGAGACCTTTAGGCGTTCAAATCTACGCTTTGGCTTATCGTAGTGGAGAAGCTTGGAACGAAACTGCATTTAGCGATGCCGAATTTGATTCCTTACTTACTGATTCATTAAAAGTTGCTGATGCTGGTAAGAGAAGCAAGATAATGGCTCGAATGGAAACCATTCTACAGGACTCAGGCATAATGATCCAACCAACATGGAGAAAGCTTTACAGAACAGTTTCTCCAGATGTGCAGGGTATGACTGGAATGCACGCTTCTTATGAAATGCACTTTGAAAAAGTTTCACTTTCATAATTGAATTAATAGTCAAGCTGAGGGGTGCAGACTGCACCCCTCAGCTTTATATTTTTGGAAAATTAACTTAAATGCTATTTTTTATTTTTAAACGAATATTTGTTTTATTTTTGACTGTGATTTGCTTATCTTTTATAGTGTTTACCTTAGTTACAATTGAACCAAACCTTAAAAAAATGGCTTTAAACCAGGCCAATATGCGTATGGAAGAAGCAGCTGTTCAGAGCTGGTTAGATAAAAATGGATATAAAAGACCGCTTCTTGTTCAATATGGCGAATGGTTAGGAAATGCCGTCCAAGGCGATTTTGGTTATTCAACACATTTTAGAAAGCCTGTAAACGAAGTCCTATGGCCCAAGTTGGGTCATACTGGTATCCTTATGTTTTGGGTTTTAATCCTCACTGTCCCAATAGCATTAGTGATAGGAGTGTTATCAGGCATGAGAGAGGGTACTAAAACAGATAGAACTTTATCTATATTTTCTATCGTCACGACATCAGTTCCTCAATATGTGAGCGGTATATTATTTACTATTTTATTGTCTAGCTGGCTTGGCCTATTCAAGGGTGTCGCCAAAGCGGGTAATATCACTTTTGAAAATTTTGCATTACCAGTGTTAACAATGGTCATGTACGATATCGGCTACATTGCAAGAATGACAAGGGCCTCAATGGTTGAAGTTATGGGTTCCCAATACATTAGAACAGCACGTTTAAAGGGAATGCCTTTTATGGCGGTTGTCTTGAAGCATGCTCTTCGTAACGCGCTTATAGCACCATTTACTGTAATAATGCTTCAATTCCCTTGGCTCCTAACTGGTGTAGTTATTGTGGAGAAGTTGTTTAATTATAAGGGATTTGGCTCATTACTCGTATCTGCAGCTGATCAAAATGATATAGACGTCACCCTAGCCTGCGGCGTTGTTGCTGTTGTATTAGTGCTTACAACACAATTAATATCTGACATTGGTTATGTGTTCTTGAATCCTAGAATAAGATTTAGTTAGACAATGGAAAGCATAAGCACAATCGAGATTTGGCAAATATTTATCACAAGGCTTTGGCCTGTTTGGCTTGCCTTGGCGATCACATTTTCTGCGTCTTATCAATGGCGGACTAAATTAGGTGTAATTGGCCGTATTTTCAATTCACCAGTAGGTTTAGTTGGCCTGTTTATTGTTTTATTTTGGGTTTTTACGGCTATCCTTGCAGACTTTATTGTACTTTTTGATTCCTTAGAACAATCAGGACTTTACAGACGAAAGCCCCCCGGAACGATAAATACCGCTCAGGGCATTCCATATATTTTTGGAACAGATACTCTAGGAAGAGATCTTTTCAGTCGAATGATTTATGGAAGCCAGATAGTTTTACTTATTGCGCCTGCCGCAAGTTTAGTCGCTTACGTCGTGGGCATTACTTTAGGTTTGCCAGCAGGCTATATTGGTGGAAAGTTTGATACAATTTTATCTTTTATTGCAAATTTGGTGTTAGCATTTCCAGTTATCTTGTTATTTTATCTATTAGTAGCACCAGGGATCAGAGAAACAATTTTACCTAATATAATGGCTGGTGTATTTTTCATGTTCCCTATTCTTTTTGCATTAATGATTGTATACTCAAGATTTGCAGAAAGATTAAATGTACTAATCCCATCCTCAATAGTGATTCTTTTTATTGGTGTCTGGTTATACTCGGGATTAGTATTCAATGCAGACCCCTTAGGACTGGTTGGTATTGATCCTGGCGAATTAAATATTTTTGCAGCAGTTGTTTTCACAACCTCGCCGGGAGTATTCAGAATAGTTAGAGGCTTAACAATGGACATCAGAACTCGTGACTATGTCGCAGCAGCGGTTACGAGAGGGGAAAACCCACTATTTGTAATGATTTGGGAGATTCTTCCTAATGCTAGAGGTCCACTTATAGTAGATAGTTGCCTTCGAATTGGTTATGTTACAATTTTACTTGGAACCTTAGGGTTCTTTGGCCTGGGTATGGAGCCAGAAAGTCCTGATTGGGGATCAATGATAAACCAAACAAGAAGTTATATCAGATTAGTCCCGACCATAGTACTTCCACCCACCCTAGCATTAGCATCATTTGTATTAGGATTGAATTTGTTAGCTGATGGTCTCCGTGAACAGTCATTAAAGGATTAGATTATTGTCGGATTCCATATTAAAAATTAGAGACCTTTCAATCACCCTTCCAAAGAATGCTGACAGAAAATATGCAGTAGAAACAGTTAACCTAGACGTAGCTAAGGGAGAAATTCTATGTATTGTGGGTGAGAGTGGTTCTGGCAAATCAGTCATGACCAGCGCTATATTAAATGATGTTCCCGATACTCTAAATATAACATCAGGAAGTGTTGAGTTTGATGGTCAAGATATTTTACAATTATCTCAAATTCAGCTTAATACTCTGCGTGGTGCTCGAATTTCAATGATCTATCAAGAGCCAATGGCAGCCTTAAATCCATCAATAAGAGTTGGTAAACAAGTAGATGAAGTTTTTGCTCTACATCGTCCTGAAATAAAACCAAAGGATAGAAAAGCAGAAACATTAAAACTTTTAAATCAAATGAAATTACCAACACCTGAAAGGATCTACTCTAGTTACGCACATCAAGTTTCTGGAGGACAGTGCCAAAGAATAGTGATTGCGATGGCTCTAGCGTGCAATCCAGATATATTGATCGCAGACGAGCCAACAACTGCATTAGATGTAACGACGCAGGCGGAAATACTAAATCTTATATCAGACTTAAAGGACGTTTATAAAAATACAATTATTTTTATAACACATGATTTTGGAGTAGTCACAGATATTGCCGATCGTGTTGTCGTAATGTGCCAAGGAAAAATAATCGAAGAAGGTTTAAAAGAAGAAGTACTAATGACTCCAAAAGAACCTTATACTAAATTGCTAGTTGACGCGATGCCATTGTTAGAAACCACGAGGACTCCAGATCAAAGCCGCAAAGATGATCCAAGTGTTATAGTCGACCAATTGCATAAAATTTACAAAACACGTTCTGGTCAAGTCCACGCCTTGAATGACGCTTCTTTTGTTCTTAGAAAAAGTGAAACATTAGGTGTTGTTGGCGAAAGTGGTTCAGGGAAGTCAACACTAGCCAAAACTTTAATAAGGCTTGAAGAGCCTACTTCTGGATCAGTAAATATTGGTCAGGAAAACTTTCTTTCTTTATCTGGGCGTGGGCTCATCTCTTCTAGGAAAAAAATTCAAATGATATTTCAAGATCCATTCGGATCTCTCAATCCAAGCCAAACTGTGGGCTTTATGCTCATGAGGGGTTTAGAGCTACAAGGTATCAATACAATTGAAGCAAAAGAGCGGGCATTAGAACTGCTGCAGCAAGTAGGATTAGGTGAGCAAGCCTTTAAGAGAAAACCTCGAAACTTCTCTGGTGGTCAAAGGCAACGCATCGGTATAGCTCGAGCACTATCAATGGGCCCTGATGTAATTGTAGCAGATGAATGTGTATCAGCATTAGATCTTTCAGTTCAAAAGCAAGTATTACTATTATTAAATGATTTACAAAAAACATATCAAATGGCGATAATCTTTATAACACATGACCTTAGAGTTGCAGCCCAAGTATCTGATTACATTACTGTAATGGAAAAAGGTAAAATGGTTGAGTTTGGGACTGCGAAAGATGTGTTCAATAAACCAAAGCACGAATACACCCAACGATTACTAGAAGCTGCTCCTGGAAAAGATTGGCACCCACCGCGTTTAAGCCCAGAAGAGGCAGCAAAAATCGCTAAAAGTCTTGAAGTAAGCTCATGAGTATTAAATTAATTTAAATAAATAAAATATTACTCAAAAATGATATTGATATAGCGTCTTACAAACACTTAAAAATTATTATCAAAATAATCCAATAATATAAATAATTAGGATAACAAAAGGTAATTTACTACTAATCTTACACACTAGTGCTAATAATGCCGTTTAGATGAGAATAGTTGCCGCGTTTGTAATTTGATAATATCAAAAAAATCATATTTGTTATATTATTAAGGAAAAAGGCCAAATAATGTCTAATAACGATCCAAAGGTCATATTTACTCCATCAGGGAAAAAAGGACACTTTCCCGTTGGCACGCCAGTACTACAAGCAGCTCGTGCACTCGGAGTAGACCTTGATAGTGTTTGTGGAATGCGCGGTATATGCTCAAAGTGTCAAATAACACCATCATTTGGAGACTTTCCTAAACACGGCATTAGTGTAACTAAAGACGCATTAACCGAATGGAACAGTGTTGAAAGTAGATACCACAAAATTAGAGGTTTAAAAGAAGGAAGAAGGCTTGGATGCCAAGCAAAAATAAATTCTGACGTACTAATAGATGTTCCAGAAGAAAGCCAAGTACACAAACAGGTCATTAGAAAAAGAGTTGAAGCACGAGATATTGTTTTAAATCCAACTATCAAGAAATATTATATTGAAGTTGAAGAACCTGATATGCATCAACCAACTGGTGATTTTGAAAGACTAAAATTAGCTTTTCAAGAACAATGGAATTTAAACAATATTGAAGTAGATTTAACAATATTAAAAAACCTACAAAAACCTCTACGAAAAGGTGAATGGAAAGTAACAGTAGCGTTACACAACCAAGAAGGAAGTGCAAAAAACAAAATTATACATGTTTGGCCAGGCTTTTATGACGGTCCAATATATGGTGTTGCAGTAGATTTAGGATCCACAACGATTGCAGTAAATCTTTGTGACTTAGAAACGGGTTTGGTTGTCAGCTCTGCCGGTGCAATGAACCCCCAAATACGCTTTGGGGAAGATTTAATGAGTAGAGTTAGCTATTCGATGATGAATTCGGGTGGTGATGAAGAAATGACCACAGCAGTTCGAGATGGTTTAAATTCACTATTTGATCAAGTTTCATCAGAAGCCAATATTAATAAAGATTTGATAATGGATAGCGTATTTGTCTGCAATCCAGTCATGCATCATTTACTTTTAGGTGTAGATCCTTTTGAGCTAGGACAAGCGCCATTCGCCTTAACAACTTCTCAAAGTTTAAACCTGTCAGCAAAAGATCTAGATTTAAATTTAAATAAATTAGCACAAAGTTATATCTTACCATGTATAGCTGGACATGTAGGTGCAGATGCCGCAGCTGTAGCTTTATCTGAGGCACCTAATCTTTCTGATGATCTTGTCTTAATTGTGGATGTTGGCACTAACGCTGAAATTATGCTTGGTAGTAAAACACTAGGAGTGTTAGCCTGCTCTTCACCAACTGGTCCTGCATTTGAAGGGGCTCAAATCTCGTCAGGACAAAGAGCAGCACCTGGAGCTATAGAAAGAGTGCAAATTGACCCAAATACAAAAGAACCTCGCTTTCGCGTTATTGGGTCAAATATCTGGTCAGATGAAGAAGGTTTTTTTGAATCCATTTCAGAATCTGGAATAACTGGCATATGTGGTTCTGGTATAATTGAAATGGTTGCTGAAATGCGCATAGCAGGGATCGTTGATGGACCAGGCTTAATTGGCTCTCCAGAGCAAACTGGAAGTGCCCGATGCTTTCTTGATGGAAGAACTCATTCCTACCTAGTTTGGGATGGAAGCAAAGATGGCGGACCTATTATTACGGTGACCAATAAAGATATTCGAGAGATACAAATGGCTAAAGCGGCATTATATTCAGGTGCCAGGCTTTTAATGGATAAGTTAAATGTTGATGTAGTCGAAAGGATTGTCTTGGCAGGTGCATTTGGAGCCCACATCTCACCAAAACACGCTATGGTGCTTGGAATGATCCCTGATTGCGAAATTAAAAAGGTCACATCAGTTGGAAATGCTGCTGGAACTGGTGCTAGGATAGCATTATTAAACAAGAAGTCACGAAATGAAATAGAGACTGTTGTAAGTAATATCGAAAAGATAGAAACCGCGATTGAACCAAGTTTTCAGGAACATTTCGTAAATGCATCTGCGATTCCAAATTCATCAGATCCGTTTCCAATTTTAGCATCTTCAGTTACCCTACCAGATGTAAACTTTAACAAAAATAATGATAATACATCGCGTGAAAACAGAGGTCGAAGACGACGTAAAGTGTGACAACTTATAACTAAAACAAGCATTAAAGAGTTCAATAGGAAAACCCGTGACAGCTAAAATATATATAATTGTCGACATGTTTACGACTGAGACAGAGTTAACAAGTCTTTTGTCTCAATATTCAGTTCCATGTGTAAGACTATCAGTTAACCAAGATGAGCCAGAAATTTTACGGAAAAAATGTGATCAATTCAGACTAATTTGTCACGAAATGGAAGTTCCATTCCTTTTGGAAGATAATTACGAATTAGCCAAAACACTTGGATTAGACGGTGTCCATTTAAATAGACAAAATCAAGATGCAGAAAATATAATTAAGATGGCGTCAGAGGAATTCATGATAGGGGTAGACTGCGGTCATTCACGGCATGCTGGCTTAATTTCCGCTGAAATGGGCGCGAGTTACATCTCATTTAAAATTTCTGACAAACAAAAAGAATCTGATCCTAAAATAATTGAAACGGATCTATTTGAATGGTGGCATCAAATGGTGGAAGTTTCATTAGTAGCGGAAGGCTGTAATACTCTAAAAAAAGTAAGAGAATGTTCTAAATTTTCTGACTTTATTTCTATTCCTCCAAATAACTGGAGAAATTCAAAAGAGTTTGACAAAATTAATAATCTTTTGAACTAAAAGTAGATGAAACATCTTCATACAAAGCCTTCGCCAAGATCTTCCGATTATTAAAGTTTGAAACCTGATGTGGAGAATGAAAAAAAAGATCTATTTTACCCGTTTTATTAATGCTTAATATTCCCAATAAATGATCTAAAAACTCCATATTCCCCCACCATCCATAAAACCTTTTATCTTCTGCATCAGGGGCAGTGTAGACAATTGAAACGCCTTGTACGTAAAGATCAGAAGTTTTACTATTATTGATAATGGCTTCAAACAATGTGGATTTAAAAGGCAAAACCTGTAAACCATCTGAGGAAGTTCCCTCTGGAAAGAACAATAGCTTTTCACCCTTATTTAAACGATCTTCAAAATTTAGATTATTTGTAAGAACTTGGTTCCTATTACGACTAATGAACAACACCCCAACTATTCGTGCCAAAAGCCCAATACCAAACCAAGTTGAAACATCTAATTTTGATACAAAAACAATTTCCTGAATCGAACTTAAAGAAAATATGTCTAGCCAACTCACATGATTTGCAACCACACAGCCATTTTGTGTCATTGGCTTCCCATGAACAATTAGTTTAATTCTCAAAATTCGCAAGGCTGTTTGGCTTACAAATTTAACAATCTTGTAAGATAATCTCAGATTTAATAAATATTTTTCAATAAACCGTAATAAAACAAACGCGCCCAAATTTATGCAAATTAATAATATTATAGAAAAACCTCGCAAAATAATTCTAAGCCACTCAAGGATAGTAAATTTTTTTACAGTTGGTTCTGGTAATTTCCCATACCACGTATTCAATACGACAATCCTTTTTGTAGCATTTTTTGTTGATAGTCTGGGATATCTTTAATCAAAAGAACACAGCAAACATCAATAGTTTTAAACTCATAATCGATATAGTAATTTGGCGCAACACGGCACCCAAATCGCAGATAAACTTTTAATATATCAGGTATTCTCTTGATACCCTCCACCTCATTGTAAGGTTCATTTTCAAACCTTTCTAAAACTATTTCTTGGTTTGATTTGATCATCTTTGTTAGAGGCGAGACATATTTATCAAATAATACGCGAAGTGAGTTTATATGAGAAGTCAAATCACACCCTTTAAAGCTTCCCACTCCAAATATTATTTTCGAATTTTTTTCTCTTAAATAATTAAATAAGAATTGCCAAATTTTAAACAAAACAACACCATTCCTAAAACGAAAATCAACACAAATCCGTCCTAACTCACAAGAATTATAGTTATTTTCTAATAATTTATCGATATTAAACTCAGATTTTATTTGATATTTATTATCAGTCTCATTAAGAATTTTGATTCGAAATGTACCAATCGTTATTTCTTTTTTATCTGGAAAACTAGCTATACATAAAATGTGTTTACAATTATCATCATATGGTTCCCATTCTAATTTTTTGAAATGGTCAAAACTTTTACCATCCGCCTTAAACTCTTCTCTAAAAACCTTATACCTCAAAGCTGCGACTGAACATAATTCCCGTTCTGTTTCAGCAAATTTAATTAATAAACTATATGTCACAATAAGTTAAATTGCCTTATGAAAATTATTTAATCATCAAAAAATACCAATGACAGCTTAACTTTATTAATATTTAAAACAAGCTTACCTTGGTTTTCAAAATTAACTGTTATCTTTTCGCCGATAGCTGATTGAACTTGACCTATCCCCCAATCTAATTGAGAATCCATTCTGACCAATACCCCAGGTTCATAAATTGAGTTTATCATCTTTTTCTAAAACCCCTTTAGAATAAACAATCCAACGAAAAATTTATGGAATGAAACAATAATTATTAAAAATCAAAAGATTAAATTTAAGCAAAAATGTAGCGCCAGATATCCAATAATCATTCCAAAAAATACAAATGAAACATTTTTAAAATTATGTAAAACAGAAATAAACGAAACTGCTATCCACATTAGCCAAATTGTTCCCACTAATGTAAACAGTATTGTTATAGTAGGTGAAACCCACAATCCAATAAACACGATAGCCAAGCCCATTGAATGAATAATATCAAACCAAGCTAAACTAAGAATTGAATAGCGGAGGCTACCAATTCCATTAAAAACGCGGCTAAAATATGTTAAGGCAATACTACGAGCAATAAAAGATATGATACCACTAATTACTATATTAATTGGCCTAATCGATTGTAATGTAGAAAAAATATTAGTCTGGTTTGGCTGTATCTCCAGAGCATTTGGCAAAACAGCTCCAAAAGTTGAAACTACAAGAAATAAAAAGATTGAGATAAGGCAAATAGATAATATAGAAATTTGCAATAACTGAAAATTATTAAATTTCAGTCCTAGCAATTGAGACGCACCAGCTCTAGGATTTTTAGCCGACAAAAAAAGTAATTCAATCCAATTCATACTCATTAAAAACACCATCTTTAAAAATGTTACATAACCGATAATTCATTAATTACAAAAACAAAACAGGAGTGAGAAAATTTATAAAGAATTTTAAACTTTGTATTTTAAACACACCTTTAAAAAAGAACAAAAAAACATACAAAATATGAGAAATATAAAAATTGAAAATAAAATCTCAAACCATAAAGGACAATTAGTTAACTTTATTAAAGTGTTAACCAAGCCCCACGGACTAACCAATGTAAAAGACCAAAATAATGAAATTCTAACGTGTAGACTTATTAATCGAAATTTAAATATTCTTAAAACTAAAAATATAACTCCAGAACAAAAATAGAGAAATAATGGCATAATAAGTAAAATAGCAATGAAGCTAGCGGAAAACATACCAATGAAAGGATCATGAGAAGATAAGGATTTATAATACAGCGATGGGAATTGACCAAACAGAGTAATTAAACACCCAACAACCAAAATACCAAATAACTGACTATCGCTTGTCTTAATTACTTGGTTATTAAATATTTTTAATGGATACACATAACTTAGAAAAATATTGTTAATGATACTCATGATTTATGTCTTTTTACCATCCAATCTTTCAACAAGATACCAATAATTTCTTTAATATTTTCATCAGATATTTCTTCTATTGCCTCATTCAAAAATGCGAGGACCAACATATCTTGTGCTTCAGCAACTGGTATTCCTCTCGAGGTTAAATAGAATAAAGCATTATTATCTATTTCACCACAAGTTGAGCCATGAGAACAAATAACGTCATCGGCATAAATCTCAAGCTCAGGTTTTGCAAGAAAGTTACTATCATCATCTAACAGCAATCCCTGACTAATTTGATAGCCATCTGTTTTCTGAGCACCCTCTTTAACAAGAATCTTTCCCTGAAATACACCCTTAGCTCCATTTCTCAGAACTTTCTTAAATACCTGCCTACTTTCACAATTTGGCGAATTATGTGAAACAAAAACAGTATCATCTTGAGAAAAACTGTAGTCACCCACTGCCGCTCCACCAATATGCGCTTTAGTATTTTCACCATTAATATCAATTACATACTCATTTCTGGTTGATTCTCCATTAACAGTTAATGAGAAACTTTTCATTGATGAATCTTTAAGTAAATCGGCAAAAAAGTGTGTGACCGCTATTTTTTCGTGGCTTCTACCTTGTATTCTGACATGGTCAAATTCTGCATTTTCACCAACAAACACCTCCATTAAGCTATTTGAGCGAGATGCGACACCTCCGCTCTCCAATATTGTGACACTAGCATCTTTTTCAACTTTAATTACATGATGTATCAAAGCATCTGAAGTTTTATTCGTATGTAAATAAGTGATGGAAATTGGTTTATCAATTTTATCAGTAATCTTAATTGCTAATCCTTGAACAGCAAATGCAGTGTTTAAACTCGCTAAAGTTCTTTCAACTGGAAATTGTGAAGATTTTTCTAAAATACCAAAACAATCGGCAGACCAATGATTATCTTTTTGGTTCGCCTCTCCTATAGTTTCAATTTCAATTCCTTCGAACAAAAGCTCATCTGATTTTGAGGAATCAAAATAACCATCAATAAACACAATATTTATGCGGTTCAACTTTTCAAATATTGAATTTCCTACATAATCTATTTCATTACGCTCTGGCTCTTTAATGGAATTAAAGCAGGATGGATTAGTATATTTCCAGTATTCGTCTCTTTTACTTGGCAAACCATTAGTTTGAAGCCAGGTTAAAGCGTTTGTTCGAGCCTCAACTGCCCAATTTGATTCAATAGGTAAAGAATAGCAATTAATTTTTTGCTCAGTTTGGTTTATCTTAGACATTAATTATACTCTGCCAATAGATCAGCATATCCATTATTTTCTACTTCCAAAGCTAAATCAGCTCCACCAGATTTAATAATTTTTCCATCTGCCATTATATGAACGACATCAGGAACAATATGATCTAATAATCTTTGATAATGAGTAATAACTAAGAAGGATCTATTCTTTGATCTAAGAGCATTGACGCCTTCTGCTACTAACTTCATTGCATCAACATCAAGTCCACTATCAGTTTCATCAAGTATACACATCTTAGGTTCTAACACCGCCATCTGAAGAATCTCATTTCTCTTCTTTTCTCCACCTGAGAAACCCACATTCACTGACCTTTTAAGCATTTCCGCATCTATTTTCAAAGTTTTGGCCTTTTCTCTAACAATTCTTAGGAACTCAGCAGCAGACAATTCTTCAATTCCTCTAGATTTTCTCTGGGAATTTAAGGCAGTTCTTAAAAAGGTCATATTGCCTACGCCCGGAATTTCAACTGGATATTGAAAAGCTAGAAAAATCCCCAAAGATGCTCTCTCATTAGGGCTTAAATCTAAGATCTCAGTCCCTTCAAAAGTAGCTGAACCTTCAGTGATTTCATACCCATTTTTTCCAGATAGCACATAAGATAAAGTAGATTTTCCCGAGCCATTTGGACCCATTATAGCATGAACCTCTCCAGCACCTATCTCTAGATCAACTCCAGTCAAAATTTTCTTTTTTTCTTCTTCAAGTTGAACATTTAAATTATTGATTTTTAACATTAATTTTCCTAAACTTATATTTAATTTATTTATTTTTTTTACTGTTTACGAAAAGCCTTACTGCTACGAAGGCCAACACGCCCATTAACCCAGAGAAAACAATATTTGGCAATAAATCACCGCCCATTCCAGTAATCCATCCTATAAAAAATATGACGATTCCAACAACAATACCATATGATATACTTTGTCTAAAATTCATTATCCAACAGATCCTTCCAAAGAAATAGCCACTAAAGCCTGTGCTTCCATAGCAAATTCCATAGGCAGCACTTGCAATACATCTTTACAGAACCCATTTACTATTAGAGCTACCGCTTCTTCGTCCCCAATTCCCCGTTGATGACAATAAAATAGTTGTTCATCATCTACTTTTGAAGTTGTCGCTTCATGTTCGATTCTTGAGCTATTGTTCTTACATTCAATGTAGGGAACAGTGTGCGCTCCACATTTATCTCCAATTAAAAGGCTATCGCATTGAGTAAAATTACGTGATTTTTTTGCCTTTGGATGCATTGAAACTAATCCACGATATGTATTTTGTGCAAAACCAGCTGAAATTCCCTTAGATACAATTCGAGACTTCGTGTTCCGACCTAAGTGAACCATTTTAGTTCCAGTATCTGCCTGTTGAAAATTATTGGTAATAGCAATCGAATAAAACTCACCCTGGCTTTCATCTCCCCTCAATACACATGATGGATATTTCCAGGTAACTGCAGATCCAGTTTCAACCTGGGTCCACATCACTTTTGATCGATCACCACGGCAATCAGCCCGCTTTGTTACAAAGTTATAAATCCCACCTTTTCCATTTTCATCTCCAGGATACCAATTTTGCACCGTGGAATATTTAATTTCAGCATCTTCCTCAATCACTAATTCGACAACTGCAGCATGCAATTGATTTGTATCTCTTTGTGGTGCAGTACAGCCTTCCAAATAGCTTACATAAGAGCCTTTATCTGCTATTATTAAAGTACGCTCGAATTGACCAGTATTCTCAGCATTTATTCGAAAGTATGTAGATAATTCCATTGGGCACCGCACGCCGGGAGGTACATAAACAAATGATCCATCAGTAAATACGGCTGCGTTCAATGTTGCATAATAATTATCAGATTGAGGAACTACACTACCAAAATATTTTTTTACAAGATCTGGGTACTCCCTAATAGCGTCGGAGATCGAACAAAATATGACGCCCGCGGCTTTTAATTCTTTCTTAAAAGTAGTGCCAACAGATACACTATCAAAAACCGCATCTACAGCAACCTTTCTTTGCTGATCAGCGCTATCCGCCCCGGCCTCAACTCCAGCTAAAATTATCTGTTCTTTCAATGGAATTCCAAGTTTTTCATAAGTTTCTAATAGTTTTGGATCCACTTCATCCAAGGATTTTGGCTTCTTTTCCATACTTTTTGGCCTTGCATAATAATAAATATCCTGAAAATCAATTTCAGGATAATTAACCATTGCCCAATCAGGTTCTACAAGTTTTTCCCATCTTTTTAAAGCAGACAGGCGCCAATCAGTCATCCATAAAGGTTCCTCATTTTTTTTTGAAATTAACTTTACAATATCTGCATTTACGCCTTTTGGCGCATATTCCATGTCTATATCAGTTTCAAATCCATACTTATACCGTTCACCAACAGTTCTTACTGCATCAACCGTACCTTGATCAACGCCTTCACGTTCGTAAGTATCTGTGTTTGACATAATTTATTTCCTTTCAAGCAGCTTTTGCTTTAAATTTTCTGTACAAATCGCCCCAAACATCAATAAAGTTTAGAACTTCTCCTTCAGTATTCTGTGGACCAAGTGAAACTCTAATAGCACTTTTCGCGGTAACATCATCATATCCTAATGAATTTAATACGTTACTCCTCTTTACCGATCCAGACGAGCAAGCTGATCCAGAGCTAATCGCAAACCCTGCCAAATCCAACTGCATAACTGCTGTTTCACCAGACCATCCTGGCACACTTAAACATGAAGTATTTGGTAGTCTGTCAACATTTCTTCCAATAAAGATAGCGTCGGATGCAATTGCTTCAATACCTTCTTCCAATAAATTTCTTAAATTAGATACCTCTTCCCAAACTCCATTTTCCAAATCTTGGCTTGCCGCAGAAACAGCAGCGCCAAAACCTGCTATTCCAATTACATTCTCAGTTCCAGATCGGCGGCCCATTTCTTGGCCTCCTCCACCAAACAGATCTGACACCTCAGTGCCCGATTTTACAACGAGTGCTCCTACCCCTTTGGGGCCACCAATCTTATGCGCTGAAAGAACTCCCCGCATTGCTCCTGTCCATTCAAATGCAATTGAAGTCTTACCAAATGACTGAACAAAATCTGATAAATATATACCAGCTGGAATATCTTGTAAAATACCTGTTTCACTATTGGCTGACTGTATAGTCGAAAGTTCTGAATCTGATATTAGAACCTTCCCATCAATATCAACTGTTAACGTATTTTCACAATGCGTTGAGATACATGGATGCTCTATCTTTGAACATTTAATCCTCTTTGAATTAAGTGCAAGAGTTGCAGCTTCTGTCGCGCCAGATGTGAAAATTATATCAGAGTTGCTCGCTCCGAAGGCCTCAGTCAATTGAATTCTTGCAGTCTCTATTATCGCTTTAGCAGCACGACCTTCAGTGTGTATAGATGAGGGATTACCTAAGTTGTTCATGACCGATATCATCGCATTTCTTGCTTCTACTTTTAGAGGCGCAGTTGCGTTCCAGTCAAAATATGCTCTTGTGTTCACACTAAATCCAAATTCTATTGTTACTTAAACCAGTTTAACTTTCAAAATACCACGAAACCCGGTCAAAAATATTTGATCATCATTTTACTTAAGCTGCATCCACCACTTCAAGTAGATTCGGCACTGCTGGACAGGGAGAAAGTTGGTTCTCGATTACGTCTGATAACCTGGTCTGATGTAGATAAACATAGACATGTGCCGATAAACCCTCCCACAATCTATTGGTTAAAGACTGCTCCTTACTACATCCGACAACTGGAGAGGCACCCGCTCCCTTTGCCAATGCATCCATAGTTTCATCAACTGCTGACAATATGTCAGCTATCCTTATGGCATCAGCAGATTTATTTAATGAATAACCACCGCCAGGCCCTCTAATCGATAAAACTATGCCTGCCCTACGTAATTTCACAAATAGTTGTTCAAGATAAGCTAACGAAATATTTTGTCTTTTGGATATATCAGATAAGGTTGAAACATCACTATTTCTAGGATTTGCCAGATCAGTTAAGGCGATCATTGCATATCTACCTTTTGTACTAAGTTTCATATCCAACTACACCTTTCAGTTGACGTCAGCATAGCAACGCCTTAACTGCTAAATTAATTAACTAGACATATGCTAGTTTAGAAACATTCTAGATTGTAAAAATGATTCAGTCAATGAAGACATTTTACAATTTGACGCTTTATATGTAGGATTTTAATATGCCTGAGATATTATTTGCTGGTCCAGAAGGTCGGTT
>Ga0206679_10001858_pt1 | contig 17243 bp, 10 predicted proteins | sample M110012015metaG_FD_155464 | JGI IMG/M metagenome (GOLD analysis project Ga0206679, IMG submission 155464) | Ammonia-oxidizing marine archaeal communities from Monterey Bay, California, United States - M1 100m 12015 | ecosystem: Environmental > Aquatic > Marine > Intertidal zone | place: USA... | reverse complement strand
AGGTGACAAACCTTTCCTATTCACGCAGTCTCAGGCGATTCTGGGAAGAACATGGCTTCCTTGCCAAGATAGCCCTGGAGTGCGCTATACGTATAATGCCAAGGTCAAGGTTAGAGAAGACCTCATGGCACTTATGAGCGCCGAAAACCCACAGGAAATCAACCCCGAAGGAGTCTACAATTTCAAAATGGAGCAACCGATTCCTTCTTACCTCATGGCGCTGGCCGTGGGACACGTTGAATTCCGAGCAATCGGAGATCGTGCTGGGGTATACGCTGTGCCGGAATTAATCGATGCCGCTGAGTACGAATTCCAAGAGATGGACGACATGCTCATCGCGGCGGAAGAATTGTACGGTAAATATGTCTGGGACCGATATGATCTGTTGATACTCCCTCCTGCTTTCCCATTTGGGGGAATGGAAAACCCGAGATTGACTTTCGCGACTCCAACGATTATCGCGGGAGACCGATCTCTCGTGGCGCTTGTGGCTCATGAGCTAGCCCACAGTTGGTCTGGAAACCTTGTAACGAACAGCACATGGGATGACTTCTGGTTGAACGAAGGATTTACAGTCTATTTCGAGCAACGAATCATGGAGTCTGTGTATGGACGCGAAACTTCTGAGATGTTGGCGAAATTGAGTCGACAGGGGCTTCTAGAAGAAGAAGAGGACATTCGAATAAACAAGAACTTACCAAACGACACAAAGCTGAAGCTTGATTTAGAAGGACGAAATCCAGATGACGGCTTAACGGCAATTCCTTACGACAAAGGGTATTTCTTTCTTCGCTTGATAGAAGAAACTGTGGGGCGTGAAAAATGGGATGCGTTCTTGCTTGAGTACTTCACTGTGCACTCGTTTCAAGTTATGGATACCGATCGTTTCCTTTTATATTTAACTGAGAACCTTCTTACTGAAGAATTCGAAAATGCAGTGAATATCGATGATTGGGTATTTGGAGTTGGGATTCCGGAGAACATTCCTACCGTTAATTCAGATCGAATGGCTCAGGTAGACGACTTCGTCAACAAGTGGAATGCTTCTGAGATTGCATCAACTGACATCCCTTGGGAATCATGGGTGTATCAAGAGCGCAATCGTTTTGTTGGTGGCGTCGCTGATGATTGTGGCGTTGAGAAAATGGCTGAATTAGATGCCGCATTTGGAATTGGTCAATCAGGAAATAATGAGGTATTGTTTTCTTGGCTAGAGAAGAGTATTCGAAACAATTACACTGAAGCATACCCAAGATTAGAGAAGTTCCTCATCGAAGTAGGTAGAAGAAAATTCCTCACACCCCTTTACCGAGCGATGAAAGAAACGAATCAAATGGAAATGGCTCAGGATATTTACGGCAAAGCAAGAGGCAATTATCACGCTGTTGCTACTATGACAATGGATGAGCTTCTCGATTCAGAGTAAGAAGAAACTACTGCAAGAAAAAAGCCCTTCGAAAACACGAAGGGCTTTTTTATGTCTTGAAATTGGGTTATCGAACAACCGTAACGTATCCCAACATCTCGTGTCTTTCTACATTGGTTTGCGAGTACACAACCAATCTCCACATGTACACATCATCGGCAACGTAGTGATCTCCATCTTGAAATTCTCCGGTCCATCGAGCCTCGGGGTCAAATGATTCAAACACCATCTCTCCCCATCTATCGAAAATCATGAAATGAAATCTGTCTGGATCAATATCGGTTCCTTTTATGCCGAAGTAGTCGTTAAATCCATCCTGATTAGGCGTGAATGCATTTGGAACGAAGATGTTGAAGAAGTCATCAATGACGATATTTCTCAGCACCTGATCTTCGCATCCGTGGCTGTCTGTCACTGTCAACAATACCGGGTAGACCCCTCCACTCCCTTGAGGAAATTGGAACTTAGGGTTCTGCTCATAGCTTTCTCCCAAAAGATTTGCTGGGTTAAACTCCCAGTGCCAGTCAACAACGTTTCCTGACGACCAATCCCAGAAATTAATATCTGTGTTTGGCGCCTGAGTCGGCTGCGGATCAGCTAAGAATCCTGCTGTTGGGTTATCGTAAACTGTGATGTAATTGTCGTAGTTCGCTGAGTAAACACATCCAAGGGCTGAAGTCAATGTAAGGTTGACGTCAAAGAACCCTGGGTTTTCGAAGGTATGCTCAAACTCCTGCGCATTCAATTCAAACCAACCATCACTCAATGTCCATTGCGCAGAAGCATATAAACTTGGATCAATATCAGGATGAACCATCAAATTAATATCAGCAGGAAAACACCCTTGAGTCGTATCTGAATCAATCATGACACTAATCGGCTCCTCTATAAGTACTTGCAAACAGTCTTGTGAAGCTGGACTTTCGCAAGCGTCGGTCAAAGACATACAGAAGGTGCCGTCCTCACTAGGCGTGTAATCCATTACCTCGTCGTCGCCAATGAATTGGCCTTCGTACGTCCACTGGTAATTGTAAGGACCTAATCCACCTGAAGCACCCAACACTGAAAGATCCACATCATCGTTTAAGCAAATATTTACATCATCAATGACCGTCACTGTAAGCGGCAGGTACATCCCTACATTAACCGTCTCCGGTGTTGAAACGCATCCCACTTGATTCACCGCTTGGACCTCGTAAGTGCTAGACTCCGCTGGGGTCGCTATTACTTGAGTTCCAGATCCTAAACCTGAATCCCATAAATAGTTCCAGTTCCCATTAGGGTCTTGTGGCGACCAAACCGTTAAGACAGCTATTCCATTGATGCATATCGTTGTATCCGGCATTGCCTCAATGATCAAGGCTGGTGGATCAACTAACTCAATATCAAAGTCTATAATACAAAGGCCAGCATCAACAAGTGAAACGGTGTATTCCCCAGCTCCTAGGTCAGAAAATGAAACTGTACTTCCATCTGTATCAAAGTTTGCAACCTCACCGCCAATATCACTCAATGTCACATTCCAAGGCCCTCCTTCCGTACTCTCACTAATTGAAATCGAGTACTGCCCGTTGAGATATCCGTTGCAAACTGGATGAACAACTAAATCGCTTGTGGTGAATTCACAACAAATAGGGTCTCCTTGTGGAATCACGTCAATGCTTACTGAAGCCGCTGCTTCACATCCGCCGTTTTCCACGGTGTAGGTAAACACATCGGGCGCATCAGTGTAAGTGTCAAATACTGGATCCGCTACAAAATTTCCAGCACCATCGGTCCAAGTTCCGCCTCCTACAGGATTTCCTTCAAGTAGATCAATGAGATCAAATTCACCTTCGTGGAAACAGAATATATAATCTGCATCCTGCCCTGGATCGCCAAGCGGGTCAACTTGAATCGTCACGGAATCAACTGTAGCACATCCCAAGAATCCATCAGGATATACCATTACAGTGTAAGTCGTCGTCTGGTTGATTGTTGCCGTTGGGGTTGGAGAAGAAGAATCATCTAGACCTTCTGAAGGTGTCCATTCGTACACGTATGTACCGAATCCACCGCAGCTGCCATCCCAAAGAACATCGCCGTCAGCAAAACCACCTGGCCCTGCTGAGAACAACTCGTTTCCAAGGTCATCAGTAAGCACCATTGAAATCTCGTTCGCAAACGCTTGATCTAGATAAATAAACTGAACTGGAGCTCCACCAGGAATAACAAGTACCACGTCCTCTTCTGAACCGACAGCTAGGGTATAATTCCCGAAAAGAACACCGTCTACCATGACGTCTACACTACTTCCATTCCATCCATCTCCAAAGTTGTCAAGCATCGAGAATGTCCACACGCAATCGGCTGGATCACCATCAACACTCACATCTGGAGTCAACAAAACTGGTTCATTGCAAAAAGTGAAATCTGGGCCTGCATCTACAAGCGGACCGGGAACGGCTTCGATTGTTACCGTAGTATCAAATTGACAGCCAAAATCATTCATGGCGAAATAGGACAATTCATAAATACCGAGATCTGGAGCCGTGATACATGCATGATTCCCATCATCTGATACTGTCGTGAACCCAGCAGGCCCCTCCCACCACGTGGAATCTGAATTTAAACCAACGATAGGCGTGAATGTCGTTATACCAGGAAAGAGAGCTGGGTTAAAGTCAATTCCCCAAGAAAATATATAACCGTTATCAATCGCTAAGTTATCCGTGATTGAGAATGTCCATTCGCCATTTAGAGGACATCCTACCAAATCACACAAATCTCCTTCCGCTTCATAAACACCGGCAGGAAGGTTAGCTACACCACCTGAATTATCATCCCACGTCCCGTTAGTGGCATCTGGATCCCATGTATAGTCCCAACCTACACCTGGATTTGTCGTCGCATCATCTAGGGCGTCTCCCAAGAAAGTCCCTCCACCGCCATTCGGGTAGCTCATTAATATTACAGAAGTCCCATCAGGACATTCAATCTCGAGGTGTAAGTCGCCCATATAACTGTGCTCCATATTCACATTGAGACCATACAAGTCATCGCAGCTCTCCAGCGTTTGATCAGGCTCAAAAAAGTCAAATACTAAGGAAGACGAATAGCTGAATCCGGCACCATCAGCCAAGTAGGTTTCACCTGCTACCACCTGAGGCGGCAAGGCGGTCCATGTTACAGATTCGATGGGCGTGCCATCTGCGCAAGCTTCCCCTCCAAGACAAACCTCATCTAAAACATCTGTATTGAAAACTGGTGTGGTTGAGACCAACACTTGTAGCGGATCAAGGTTCAAGCTATTACAACCATTATCATCAAATACCGTGAGAGTTACCACATACTCACCTGGTTCATCAAAGGCGTGTGACACCGATTCACCACTAGTGTTATCGAATGTTCCATCATCGAAATCCCAGCTGTACTCAGAGATATTAAACCCTCCAGCAGCAAAAGATTCTGATCCATCAAAAGACACCAATACTCCTTGACAGATACCCACCGACTGCAATGTGTCTATGGCTGGAACGGGGTTGGTAATTTCAGAAATAGAGATAGGCACATCACATGGCGTGGTGCATGAAATTAATCCTTCCCAACCCGGAAACGTATTTGTATTTCCTGTGTTGACATTAAATACAAAAGTCAAACAACCAGTCGCATTTGTGGTCGTTCCAGTCACCGAAAGCCCTTGAAGGTTATTTCCTGAATACGATCCCAGGGATGGAGCACCAGTGTTATCACCATCATAGATTGAGAACCAATCACTATTGTTTGGATTGGGTGAAGTTTGAAGAGAAAAAGCAACAAACTCAATCTGGATAACATCTCCAGGATTATCAGGACATATGGTGTAAGTATAGTCTGCGTTCGTATAAGGCCCTCCTTCCATTCCTCCGTCATCGAAAAACTGTCCGTCACAGAGATCTTCGGAGCCATTGAACATAACACCATCTTGAGCCTTCAGTGATGACAATTGTATCACAGCGGCAGCTAGAATCAAGTATTTCAGCAGATTCCTCATTGGTTATCAAAAAGAGTTCTAATTAATTCTTGTGGATATACCACGAACAGTTGGTCAGTAACACCCATAGTGTAGTAACTGTAATGTTTTTGTTTGACTTCAATGCCGTATCCAGCGAGAAATATTCCAGACTCGATAGTTTCCGCGGTGAGAGCAGGAAAAACATCCTCATTCAGTGATTCCAAAGAGAGTAAATCAGGAAAGGAATCAGATGTTTTTCCAGGTGGTAAATCTGTGATGTAGTATCCATTCAAGTTCTGAAAGCAGTGAAAATCCGCTTCTGCTGAATTTTCGGCCATCAGAGCATTGAATTTTTCTTCTCCAAAGGAAGCGATCATTTGATCCTCGCAATCCATGTTTTGTGCGGTCATCACTATCGGTAATGCTAGCAAAGCCGAGATAAAGAGTACTCTTAAGTTCACGATAAACCCAATTTGAAAACAAATTTAGAGAATTAGGACCCTCCTATTCCCGATAATAAGACGCCTTGTGCACAATAACGTTGCTTAAAGTTGTGCTTCTAACAAAAGTAATTTCTCGATTTAGGAAATAAATCTTTGATTAACGAATAATCGTGATATGCCCACCTTCAGAAATGAAGTCAGTATTGTAGGCATGACGAGCGCTCAAATACCAGGTGTAGGTTCCATCTGGAACAAAGTATCCTCCACCTCGATGATTGCCGAGCCAATGCTCACCAGGCGTTGTGGATTCAAAGACAATTTCACCCCAACGATTGAAAATTTTCAGATCATAAGTCGCGGGATCAATCCCGCTTACAATAGGCACAAATGCGTCATTTATACCATCGTTATCTGGAGTAAATGTGTTCGGAGCGTATACCCAGAACTCTCCCTCAACAAATAGTGAATGGCAAGTTGAATCTGAACAGCCAAATTCTGTCGTTGCTTCCAAACACACCCAGTATTCATGCTCAGGTTGAAACACCAATTCAAGTGAAGGTTCAAAGTCAGCGCTAAAAGCACTACCATCCACATACCATTCATACAAGTCTGCACCAATAGACCAATTATCAACTGTCACCAAGGGTTGGATTTCTGAAATCACTGATTCTCCAAGATTAAAAGAAGCTTGTGGCGAAGGATGTACAGTGATAAATTGAAGGGCATTTTGAAGCGACATGCAGCCGTTCTCACTGATAGTGGTGAGCATAATGTCATGTTGACCAGCTTGGTCAAAAATAAATACGGGTGATTCATCGGAACTGATAACGCCATTACTGAGTTCCCAAAGAAATTCAACGGTAGATTCGTTATTGCTTAAATTCTCTACACTGACCTGCATTGGAGCGCATCCTTCAATCGGGTCGGCAATAAAATTGGCATCAGGACTCGGTAAGGTTTGTACACTCAACGAGTCGTCTGAGGAACACCCCCACTCATTAAACACGGAGACTGTTATCAGTTGACTTTCAAAAATCTGAAGGCTTTGCAGGCTGGCTAATGGATCCTCGAATAACCACTCGGGCTGCCAAATATGAAACCCCAGTTCTTCTGTATCTAGGTCAATCCAATCTCCTTCGCAAACGATCAAATCAGCCAGTTGTATCTCCGGCAAAGGATAAATGATAACTTCGACCGTATCAAGCTCTTCACAAATTCCATTCGAAACCCATGCCGTGTATTCAATCTCCATCGGCTGATCACTTTCGTTCACAAGCGTTAAAGTTGGACTGGCAATGGTGATATCATCAAGATTGAAGCTAGGCTCCCAGAGATATTCCAAGGCTCCTACCACATTTTGCCCCAATTGTATTTCGTCGGATCCAGAACACGCATACACATCGATTCCAGCGCTGAATTCAAATCCTGGATCAATATAAACTCCCACGCTGCTGCTGCTCCCTGGACACGGCCCTATTGGGTCAAGAACATACGTGTAAACACCACTTTCCAGACCAGCAGGATCGACAGTAGATGTGACCGAATTTCCATTTAAATTCCAACCCCCTTGATCTGTCGATTCACCAACCAGAATCTCAAATAGATTGATTTCAGGAGCGTTGTAACACAATTCGATATCATCTCCTACCCCTGCTTCCGGTTGATCAATGACATCAACTTCTATCAGAAGTTCAGAAGATGGACAAACTACATTGGTATTCGACACAAAAGAATACTCGGCAGGCACGGTTTCGACTATTGAACTTGACAACAAAACCCCGGTCTCATCATACCAATCACCTGCAAAAGGATCGATCCCTCCGAGGGCTTCATCAAGATCAAAATTTGTCAACGAACTACAGAATTCGGATAACGCACTATCATCACCAAATGGCAGAGTTTCTACTGAAATTGAAACATCAGATTCATCATTTAAACATGTGTTTCCCGAAAAAATAAAATAGCTGAATTCAGCTGGGGTGAAGGCCCCTGGATCAAAAACTGGATCTGAAATTTCTACACCATTTTGAAGCCAAATAACATCATAGGCCGTTTCAGGGACGAAATTCGTCACATCAAGGATGCTCTCATTTTCACAGACAAGTAGATCCAAATCTGGACCGGCATTTGGTGTAAGATCGGTAATGACATTAATCTGAGCCTGGTCATCTGGACAAACATTTCCTTCAATGAAATAGAAGAAGAATTGCGTTTCTCCAGGAAGCAAATCGATTGTTGGATCTACCCATTGACTATCCACATCAAGATACCCACCCCCACTCATAGCGTTAACACCAAGAACTTCGGATAAATCAAGTTGACCTGCTGTTTCACAAATGTTAATGACCTGATTCCCCCCTGCGTTTGGCACCTGCTCGATGGATACATCAACAGTAACAGTGGCAGAGGTGCAGCCCATGCCGGATAATTCATACGTATAAACGCCCGATTCAGAGATTAGAGGATCTAAAACCGGATCCACCTCCACATCATTTGGATCAAACCAATCACCTCCAGAAGTTGGGGTGCCGCCCAACTCTCCAAACAAGTCGATTGGCCCGAATATGTCACAAACTGCTACCGAACCTGGCAAACCAGCATCAATATCCTCGGTAAAATCAACCACTAACTCCGCTTCTTGAGGAGGACACGGGGAAATCCCTGGTACGATGTACGTATATACGCCTGCGGAGGAGACGGCAGGATCAAACACATTGGAAACAACGTCGTTAAAGACATCATACCACTCTCCCGTGATTTCTGGATCTCCAACCAGAGCAGAGGTCATATCAAACGGCAACGCACTAGGACAGACAAGAATATCCTCATCTGAACCAGCATCAGGCAAGAAATTCTCCACTACATACATTGTTGTCCAAATTGGAGGACAGCCAACTACAGAATCAATCATGTACGTGAACAATCCTGTACTCATGGTTGCAGGATCAAATACGCCGTCAATTTCTATCGGCCCAGGCTCAAACCAAGTTCCACCTGATTCAGGAGTTCCCGCGAGTAGATCAATCATTTCGAATGGTGCATACGTCTCACAGATCAAGTAAGTGGTGGTGTTTCCCGGATCAGCCTGTTGTGAAAGAGATATATAAACTCCAGAAGAATATAAACATCCGCCTTCATTCACAGCGTATACATACAATCCTCCATCATCAATTAATGGATCAAACACTCCATCATCAATATCTCCTTCTGGATTAGACCAAACTCCTGCTGCCGTTGGATTCAATAGAAGATCAAGATCTACTGGAGCATTTTGAGAGCATTCAAGAATACTTTGGAATTCGCCAGCGTCGCTCGCAGAACTGGAAACACCCGTGTACAGGGTTTCGTCAAGACCACTTTGGGTGATTTGAACGAAGTACACTCCTGGGCACAGCCCACTAATTGTGGACGAACCGTTTGTATTTGTTTCGGAAATAACTTGACCGCCATCTTGGTCAAACCACGTATATGTTGCCTCATCCGCTAATGGTAGAGACACAGTTGCCGTACCATCACATGATAAACAGTCAGAACTTTCCGTATTCGACACCACCCCACTTTGTGACGCTGCGGATATGGAGAGCGCAAGAGGAAGCGCGAGTAACAGCAATTTGGCGATAAACTTGTTACGTCCGCTTATTTTGGCCTTCATGGGCTTAAATTTCAAGCTGCCCTAAATGTAAAAAAATGGCCCAAACAAAAGTCTGAGCCATTCCAAATCTATTATGATTGTTGTTTTGATTAAGGCGTAATCGTAATTGTACCACTATAATATTGCTGCTCTTCGCCTTTATGATTGTAGATAATTACAACCCAAGGATAATCAGCTGCAGGAGCAATTTCGTTTCCAATCTTTCCATCCCAAGGCTTACGGTGGCTTACAGTTTCAAAAATTGGTTGTTTGTCGTCGTAGATGGTCATTTTGAAGCGCATCTTACTGTCAACTAACGCTTTCGGAATGAACGTATCACTCTTACCATCACCATTTGGTGTAAATCCTTGTTCAGCATTCAACTTGTAGTCATCTTCAATTGAGATGTAGTGATGAACATCATCAACACAACCAAATTCGTTTGTTACAGTCAACTGGATCTCATGCTTACCTCGTTGTGTAAAGCTTCTAGTTGGGTTGATCTCTGTTGTACCAGTGTGATCATCAAATATCCATTCAGAAACTGTCGCCCTTTCAGCTTGATTATCGAATGCTACGGCAGGAACTTCGCCTGGACCATTAATGAATTTCCATTCAAATTCTGCCGATGGCTTAGGATTGATCACAATCATCTTTTCCATTGGAACGATGTGGATTTGTCCATCTTCCTCCGATCTTACTGATAGAGTGATGTCATAAACTCCTGGGTCTTGGTAGACGTGAGAAGGATTCTCTTGGCTCGAGAAATCCCCGTCTCCAAAATTCCATAGGTAACTTCCGTCAATTTTTCCTTTTGACAACTGGAATTCCACAATCATACCAACGCAAGCCTCACGAATATTTGAAACGAAGGCAATGGCATTAGAATCTGATGCATCTGAAGTTTTCCGCGTATTTATCGAATCATCATCGATGTTGTTCGCACTGCGATCATCAGTTTGAACGTTGCTCTCGTTGGTTTCTTCTCCTTGAGAATCGTCAACTGAGTTCATTGCCATCAACGGGGCGGACGAATCGGAGGCGTTGAGATGATCAGTATTTGTGGAAGAGTTTAAAGGAGCTGCTCCTAGATCCACTGGGTCAAGTCGAACGACAGAATCTCGCGTGAATCTACTTTTTGCGGCGGGCTCTTTGATTTGCACGCACTGGTCAGCCATAAGGCTTTCGAATGCGGAATCACTGAGATTGAAATAAAGGAAGAGGCCCGTTACGGCTATCACTGCAGCTGCTGCCCATGCGAACATAATATAGTTCGACGAACCTGATTGAGCCGCTCCATCGAGACGCTGCTCTAACGCGTCCCATTGCTTCGGCTCATATGGCAGCTCGAATCCATCTAGCGATCCCTTGATGCTCTCTTCGAACTTAGTTAAGTTACTTCCCATCTGTTTTTCTAAACTCTTTAAGTAATATCTTCTTTAGGTTCTTTTTGGCCTTTGCTAAATTTGACTTTGATGTCCCGACACTAATTCCAAGCTTTTCAGCTATCTGCTTGTGTTGTAGGCTCTCAAAGACATACAAATTGAAGATTGTTCTATAAGCCGGTGAAAGTCGTTGCATAGCTTCTATTACTTGGCTTGCTTTAAACTCAAACTCTTGATCTTCATCCTCATCTTCAAACTCAACGGGCATATATTTCTCGATCGACTCGTCATCGCCGAGCAACAAATACTCGTTTTTGTTCTTTCTCAAGAAGTCAATACTAGTATTGACCATTATTCTTCTAATCCAGCCTTCGAAAGAACCCGTGCGGTTAAATTTTGAGATGTTCAAAAACACCTTTATAAAACCGTCTTGAACTATATCCTTAGCTTGATCCATGCCCCGCGCGTACCGGAGACAAACTCCAAGCATTTTACTGTAATGCATCTCATATACGTGCTGTTGACTCTTACGATCACCAGCGATGCATCCATCTATCAGTTCATTGACATCTGGGTCAATCATTCAACAATACATTGATTAGACGGAGGTATTCCGTCAGGGTTGCCAATTTAAACCTTAATACGTCAAAAAAAGTATAGTTTTCGTTTTGAAGAGGGTCAAACGGCGTTTTTACGGAGAGTAACGTGTAAAAACTCATCAATCTCGTTTTTGGAAACGAAGTCTTTGACACTTTGGTATGCCATCGCTCGATCACGATCGTCATCTCTTAATGAGGACGTGAGCATGAATAGAGAACACATCGGGTGATGAGGGCCGAAAACTTTTTCGAACGACTCAATGAAATCGAATCCATCTAATACGGGCATATTCAAATCGACATAAATGACATCGGGAAACTTTTCATCTGCCATTCTCAGAAACTCCAACGCCTCTTCAACAGACTCACAGCTCTGAACGACTATCGCATCGTTTGTCAACTTGATGAACTCTGTCATGATAAAATTACAACTGGGGTTGTCATCAATTAAGAGTACATTCCTGACAAATAGAGCAGGTTGATGGTTAGAATTGGGTTGAATAGTCATTGGGTTCAATTACTAAATATAAGCGCGACCTTCTTTCACCTTTGTAATCCATCACTCCCTAGCCCCTGTAAGATTAGTCCTACAGACTATCCCAAACCCCAATTATGCCGTAATTTTGCGCTGTGAACAAGAGAGTTGTTATCGGTCTATCAGGCGGCGTGGATTCGAGTGTTGCGGCATATCTGTTAAAAAAGCAAGGGTATGATGTGATCGCGATCTTCATGCGCAATTGGCATGATGAGTCCGTGATCATCGATTCAGAATGCCCATGGATCGACGATAGTAATGACGCTTTGGCAGTTGCTGAAAAACTCGAGATTCCTTTTCAAGTACTTGATTTAAGTACCGAGTATAAAGAGAGAATTGTCGATTACATGTTCGCCGAATACGAGGCAGGGCGCACCCCTAATCCAGATGTACTTTGCAATCGAGAAATAAAGTTTGACGTATTTCTCAAACATGCTCTTCAATTGGGAGCTGACTTCGTTGCCACAGGACACTATTGTCAAAAAAGTGAATTTGGGGAAAGTGACTTTAAAACGTACCAATTAATCTCGGGCGCCGACAACTCTAAGGATCAGAGCTATTTCCTTTGTAATGTAAGCCAAGAGCAACTTTCCAAAGCTCTCTTTCCCATTGGTCATTTGCAAAAATCTCGCGTTCGAGAAATCGCCAAAGAGCAAGGTTTACTGACCGCCGATAAAAAAGATTCTCAAGGACTCTGCTTCATTGGAAAAGTAAAATTACCAGTCTTCTTGCAGCAAAAGCTTGAGGCAAAATCGGGAAGAATTATTGAGTTGGATCGAAATAGCCCTCTTTTCGAATCCAAGTCGGATGAAAGGTTTGCACCAACAATGGCTGAACCGGTACTTTTCGAACCTGACCTAGGCACCGAAGTAGGCGAACACCAAGGAGCGCACTTTTTCACAATAGGTCAAAGGCGAGGTGTGAATGTCGGAGGTAGGCCACTCCCCTCTTTCGTCTTAGGCACAGATGTAAATCAAAACATCGTTTACACTGGCCAAGGTGAGGATCATCCCGGACTCTATCGTCGAGCGCTTCAAATGCTTAACGCGGAAGTCCATTGGGTAAGAAATGATCTTGCACTAAAAGAAGGTGAATCGATGGAGGTTTCGACCCGAATCAGATATCGTCAACCTCTAAGCAAAGCAGTCTTGTACCATATGGGAGATCACCATTTCTTGCATTTCGAAGAAGCTCAACGAGGTATGGCCGCAGGGCAATTTGCCGCTTGGTATCTTGGAGAAGAACTCATTGGGAGTGGCGTAATTCAAAAGTAACTCCTCAAACAACCTTTTCAGGATTCATTTTTCTCTCTTTTCTCTTGCAAATATTGCCCAATGTTCGAATTTACTCTTGGTGATTACCTCATCTGAAACCAGAACCGATTTGTGATGGATAATGTCCAATGATCAACGTCAGAATTGCACACAAGATTAATCACGTGAAATCTGAACAGTTTGTTGTGCTCGCTGATCTCATAAAACTTATTTTTGGAAGACTCCCACCGATTTCGGTCGGAGTCTTTTTCTTGCCTGAACCCAAGGTTTTTGGTGTGAAGCACGTGTATATATACAGGTGTGTTAGAATAATACATGAGGACATCACATTCGGTTAGATACTTGCTCATAATGACGCTGCTTTGCGGCATATTCACTTATGCGTTTTCGTCATTCGCTCAAGGTGTTGGCTGTGATCAAGAGCCCATCGTTCTTCATATGTTCGATGACGGGAATGATGGCTGGCAAGGGGGGCAATATGAAGTCTTCACTTTTCTCGATGAATTAGTCGCTTCTGGATCATTGATGAGCGGAGGACAACAAAGCGACACCTTATGTCTCTCTCCACAGTGCCACAAAATTGTAGTCGACGGCGGCCTAAACCCGAGTGAGATATCGTGGCTATTGACCACAGTTGGAGGGGAAGATCTGTTCTATCTAGAGGCCTCTCCAATAGCTCAGTTCTTCTCGTTAGGTTCGACTTGTCCAGAGGTAGGCTGCACCGATCCAGCATCAGCAAACTATGATCCAGAGGCGATCTGGGATAATAATTCTTGTGTTCCAACTGGCCTAGGGTGTACGGATACAACTGCTGGCAACTTTGATCCAGAAGCATTGGTTGACGATGGCTCTTGCGAATATGGCGTCATAGGCTGCAATGATCCTTTTGCCGCCAATTACTGGTCTTTGGCCGAATTCAACCCAGGGAACGAATGCGTATGGGGAGATTATAAACTCGCAGTAGATGACCAACACCTTGTTCTCACATCCGAAGAAGGAGACAAACGCCAAATTCAGATAAGCGTCCTATCACCTTCTCAAACGGACGTCGTCATCTCAGTATTTTCGACTCCCGAATCAAATCCAGTAAGTCTTGACGTACAAAATGATGGCTCTTTTTACAACCATCCCGAAGGAGGCATCAGTTCAAATGACATTGACCCTGATCAATTTGGAGAATTTCCTAACCTCGAATTCGACTCACACATTTCTATCGGAGGACAAATGGGTGAACCCATCATCAACTTCTCAGAAACTGCACCAGGTGATGGACTTGCTAACTCTTTCTCCGTAAACGAAGGCCCTGACTTGTACTTAACTCATGGAAGTTGGGCTACAAACCCGCCTTTTACCGCCGGTCTGATTGGCACAGATGGAACAGAAATCTTCTCACTTACTACAAGCGACGCCGTTTGTGGCACATTGAATTTTAATCTCCAGGTCAACGGAAATGCGGAATACGAAGTTGATTTTCATAACCTCCCATTTTGCAGTTGGCCTTATGATGGCTGTGGTGACCCTAGCGCGGCCAATTTCAGCGAATGGTCGCTGTTTGAACATGAAACGTGTGCGTACGGGGGATACCCAATTATAGTTGATCAGATTTATCAAGATGATGGATCTGTTTCAGGCTATCCTATTGGTTTTAGCACGTATAGAATTTACGCCTACGCCGAAAATCCGACGGACATATTAGATGCCGTATTTGCTGATCCACTCGTTAGTCCGGTAGAAATCGCAACATCGGGTCAATTTTGGAACCATCCAGGAGCAGGCACTTTTGGCTCACAAATCCCCAACGGCACTACGAACGATGACTTAATCTATTACGACTCTTACTGGACTATTGGCCTAGATAATGACCTTGACCCTGGGTCGGTGATTCTAGAAAATCTTGAAGCCTGGAACCTCTTTAATTCTGGTAATCTCGATGGAGCAATAATTCCAAAAATGGAACTCAAAAAATCGGAATGCAATGAGATTAATGGTCTTGTGGAACAGGATGTATATAGGGTCCTGATTGCACAAGTGACCACAGATGGCACTCTTAGCGGAAATATCAATTTGCGTTGGTTGATCGAAGGAGATTGTAACGAAGTAGCTCATATATACAATCTGGAATTCCAAGGAGCTGATGTACAAGGCTGCACAGACAGCATCGCTGATAACTACAATCCCGTCGCGACTCTTGAAGATGATAGCTGCGTCTATCCCGATTGTGACCTAAACTCGCTCTCATTAGAATGGGCTTGTCAAGATGAGCAAGAGGGTTTTTTAATCTTCTCAGAAAATAATGGTTTTTGCTTTGAAGGAGAACTGGAGTTCGCACTCCCCGAGGCTCCCGAACTCCCTATATTCATTGATCTCAATGAAAATTTCGCTCCTTTGGCAGACGGTGAAACCTATTTCATTCCGTTGGACTTAGAGGAATGTACTGAATATGATGTGACCCTTACAACATCTGGCCTGCAGGCGCCTTTACCACCAATTACAGCTCACAGTTGCGAATCCGTATTTGGTTGTGATGATGTTTATGCTTCCAATTATGTTGAGGATGTTACGTGTCTTGGTCCCTGTTTATATGATGAATGTTCAGCTATTAGTTTGACGGGAAGCTGGACCTGTGATTACAACAGCGATACCGAGGAAACCACTTCTGGCTTGATGATTCTTGCTGACTTTGTTGGGCCTTGTGTAGTAGATTCAATCTGCCTTTCGATTGTTTTACCTGAATACGAATCATGCATCGACCTCGACGAATTCGACATTGAAATTATGGATAGCGTTGAAACGTTTATACCATTGAACGTACCATTCGACGAAGAATACATTGTTGAACTGAAGGTAATGGTCGGCAATTTTTCAGAATATCTAGATATTCCGCTATTCCCATGTATAGCTGGATGTATAGAATCCAACGCCTTGAATTTTAATTCCTTAGCAACTATTACTGACGGATCGTGCGAATTTCCATGCAGTGATAACCAGATAGATATAACCATAAATCCAGGTAATGACCCTGATGAAGTAATTTGGGAGCTTACGGATGAATTTGGCGAGGTCGTTTACCTTTCCGGAGGTCCATATATTTCTTTGGATGAAATCATCGAGACAATCTGCTTGCCAGATAGTTGCTATCGCTTTGTTATGCACGATCTATCAACCCCAGGGGATGGATGGACAGATGGATCCTATTCAATCGAAATTGACGGGAACATTATTCACAGTGGCGGACTCGACAATGGTGATCTAAGCTTCGACTTTATTAGCATCGGAACAGACTGCGATTGGATAGACGGATGCACTGATAATCAAGCGATCAATTATAGCATTCAAGCAAATTTTGAAGATGGCAGCTGCGAATACGAAGGCGTCGATGGCGCTCAAGATGATCTAGATTTGATTGAAGGGCCTAACATTCTCAGTCCTGGCAGTACGTTTACTTTCAACTTGACCAGTCTCAACACTGGATCCAACCTTTACATCTATTTGCTCAACACCAATGGAAGTGTTTCAGATTTCTGGCAAATGTCGTCAGAACAGCTAACGGATGATACAGGTAAAGTAACCTTGGACATGTCTCAGAATGCCGCAGGTATCTATTACCTCCAAATCATACTCGGAAGTAAAACGCAAATGGTACCGCTCTTTCTCATTGACAAATGATCAAAGCAATAGAAAGAAGCTCCTAGATTTTCTCGCTGACCTTATAAAGATTTCTCGAGGGATTGTTCCTAGAGATAAGTTCGCCTAAAAATCCAGCAACAAATAGCTGAGTACCTAAGATCATCGCGGTCAGGGCGATGTAAAAAGAGCTTAGTTCTGCGATGTTTTTAGCTTCCATATCCATAGCCATGAAATAAAGCTTGGAGCCTCCGATCCAACTAAAGACAAGGAGACCAATAAAGAACATAAGACCTCCCAACACTCCAAAAAAGTGCATTGGTTTCTTTCCAAAACGAGCGATGAAAGTAATG
>Ga0206679_10001857_pt1 | contig 17259 bp, 12 predicted proteins | sample M110012015metaG_FD_155464 | JGI IMG/M metagenome (GOLD analysis project Ga0206679, IMG submission 155464) | Ammonia-oxidizing marine archaeal communities from Monterey Bay, California, United States - M1 100m 12015 | ecosystem: Environmental > Aquatic > Marine > Intertidal zone | place: USA... | reverse complement strand
TGGTGCTTCAGTTTCACCTCCAATACGGCCAAGATAACATGGATCATGGAAAGTAACTTTGTCTTCAAAGTCCTTAATAATTAGTTTTTCTTTTTGGCGTAATTCATTTAATATTTGAGAGTGGTGGTATACTTCATATTTTCCGCCATATTTTTCATATTCTTTTCCTATTGTATGAAAACAGTGTGGACATGCAGTAATTACTTTGAGTGTTCCTAAAGAATTCATAGTGTCTACATTCATTTCAGCCATCATTTGGAACAAGAATTCATTGCCTGCTCTTCTTGCAGGATCTCCATTACAAGCTTCCATTTCACCTAGTATAGTAAAGTCAACACCAGCTTCCTTCAAAAGCTTGGCAGTTGCGATTGATACCTTTTTATTCCTATCGTCGAAAGAACCAGCACACCCTACATAGAATAAATATTCAGCAGGTTCACCTATTTTTATGTCTAAACCATCAGCCCAATGAGCTCTTGTATGTGCACCTAAACCCCAAGGGTTTGAATTGCGTTCTAAATTATTAAATAAGTTTTGGAGTTCTTCTGGAAATTCCGATGCTTCCATTACTAAATGCCTTCTTGCGTCAGTAAGTTTTGGTACATGCTCAATATGAACAGGACATGCTTCTACACAGGCATAGCAGGTTGTACACGCCCATATTGCATCTGGAGTAAATCTTTGGACAATGTCTTCTTCAGGTACCTTACCCGATAGAAGTGAAGTTCCGTGTTCTTTACCATAATTCTTTATGTCCATAATAATTTGCATAGGATTCAATGTTTTTCCACTATTGTATGCAGGACAAACATCTTGACATCTTGCACAAGCCGTGCAGGCCCATCCATCAGATAATTGTCTCCATGTAAAATCAGTGAATTTGTTGACTCCCAAAGTCAAATTATCAAAGTCTAAATCATCCGTTTTAACTGCAATATTGTCCTCATTAGTTTGCATAGGGAGCATGGTGCCCATAGGTTCATGATCTTGGAACATTACATTGGGAATGGTTCCGATTAAGTGTGAATGTTTTGTTTGAGGAATTTCAATTAAGAAAAGCCCAATCAAAATCATATGCATCCAATAACTGGCATCTATAATGGTAGCTAATGTTTCAGTATTGATGCTCTCCATTTGTTTAGCAAAAAGTACGCCGACTGGCTCCCAATTATTATAGTGTGAATTCTCCCCTATCATATATCCAGCTTCTACAATGAATGCAGTTATGACAATTCCTAAGATTGCAAACAAAATGAGAACCCCTTCCATACTGGTGCCTTTTAGTTTTTCAGGTCTTACAATTAATCTACGATATAGTGATACTAAAATTCCAACTCCGGCCATTGTGTATCCTAAATCTACAATAAGATTCCATATATTGGCTAGGTATATCTTTTCAAGAAATTCCGCAAATAGCCCTCCAGTACCTAAATCTATCACATCGCTGACAAGCATTAGGAATCCCCAAAAAATCAAAGCATGGGCATATCCGGCTAATTTGTCTTGAACTACTTTCCGTTGTCCAAGCCAGTCAGTCAAAAATTCTTTTGTTCTTTGTTTCCAGGAATTGAAACGGTCATCATCTTTTCCAAGTCTTATTAATTTTACAATAAATCCAACTTGGTATATGTGAGAACCTATAGCAATTAGGGACCATAGTCCAAGAATAGCATACCACGGAATGCCATAATAATCATGAAAAGGATTCATCAGGTATCTCCTATATTCGGTATCCTGTCCATTCTATTTTAAATATCTCCCAAGTTTACACAGATTGTAAAGACATCGCCATCTTTAGCATTAAATTTCTTTCTAAGAAAAACTGGTGAAATTACTTCTACAACTCGCTTGTAATGAGTTCTTTTTGGAGAAATTATTGCACAATTTTCAACACTTCTTGATCCACTTTTGAGCACACATTCGAACACCCAAGCTTTTCCAAATGTTCTCCCTTCTTGTTCAAATCCATTAATTAGCATTCCTTCAGCAGCTCTCATAGCTTCTATTTTTGGTATTTCATCTTCATTAAGTCTTAAATTGAAAGTTCCTTCAAATGGTTCCCAACCAAGTTTTTCTTGAAATTGTTGCATATATCCTTTTTTAGAAATATAATACCCGCCTTCTCCAAGACCTGTTTCTAATGTTCCTTTCATTTCTATTTCTCTCTTTGTTCCAAACATTAAACTATATTCAGAGAATTCCTTTCTTAATATCATAATACCTTTTTCTAATATGGTAACAACTTGTCCACCTTGTGCCAATCTCCTATCTAAATAGCCTTCATCTACTAGTTGTATTAGATACCTTGATGCCGATTGTTGACTAATTCCCAAATTTTTAGATAATTTAATCGATGAGATGTGTACGGGATGCCTAATTCCACCTTGCAATGCCAGAAATTTTAAGGCAGAAAGTAAAGTTGGTTTCAGTCTTTTTCCTCCTTTATTATATCTTGGAGTTGGTTCTTTTGATCTTCAGTCATATGTTCCATCGATTTCCGAGATTGATCAACTAAATCACCCATTATGATACTATAAAGCATTGGCACAAGTGTATTGCTTTCTATTCTAGCTTCGTAATCATTCATGGCTGCATCACGTTGAGTTTTCAATTGTTCAGCATCCATACTTCCTTGACCTAAACCTTGACACGCTTTATCACTTACAAAATATTTACTTCCATTATAACTTAGAGGATAAGCTTGACAGTTTAGAGGCATATCATGGTGTATTTGACAGATTTTATTTTCGGAATCATACATTGGACATCCATTTTCCCCTTCTTTGGTTTCTAGTACTAATTGTGGGAATCCTCCCGCCATGTCCATACCTATGTTTTGACCTAGTCCATTTAGGATACCGTTTTTTCTCCATCTGGCGATATCTTGGAAAGATACAGGAACTTTTTCAATTTTAGAGCAATACTGTCCACATTTTACGCAATTATAAACAAATTTAGGGGCTGCTTTCACACTTTTTTCTGACATTTTGGATACTCGTTTTTGAGTAAGAAATAAATGTAGTTAATAATAATATTCCTGTTATCTAGTTAGCAATATTATTAGTAAAAAACAGTTATTGTCTTATTCTACGCGTAGGATATTAACCCTTTTAACGCCCCTCCCATATGTTGACATGGTGTGAATGCTTATGAACGCAAGTAAGATATTAACGATAGCCGTGGCTTTTGCTCTTTTGGTGTCAACTTTGATGCCTATATTGGGTGTAGGTCCAGTCGCTAACGCAGCGGCAGAAGGGGATACAGTAAAAATTGGTTTTTTGAATCCAAGTACTGGTCCAATAGCAGTCTATTCTGAGGCTTTTTCAGATGCGGCACAAATAGCTATAGATCATTTGAATGAGGGTCAAGATACTCATGATTTTGAATTAGTTGAAGCAGATTCAGGTTGTTCAGGAACAACTGCATCTACAGCAGCTCAAACATTAGTTGATGCCGGTGTAGTAGGAATTGCCGGAGCAGCTTGTTCAGGTGCAACTCTTGGAGCTATGGAAGTCGCTAAAACAGCAGGTATTCCTTTAGTTTCTTATGCCTCTACTTCTCCAGCTTTAACAACTGCAGATGATGGTGGATACATGTTCCGTGTAGTCCCAAGTGATGCCCAACAAGGTATGGCTATGGCAACCATGGCAGCAGCCCACGGATGGAAAAATCCAGGATTAATTTATATGTCTAACGATTATGGTGCAGGTCTTGCAGCTGTCGTTAGAGGTGCTTATGCAATGGGCGGTGTAGAAATGTGTGTAGATATTTCGTATACAGATGATACTACAGACTTCTCATCACAAGTTGCAGACCTCGCAGCAGCAGAATGTGACAGTTTAATTACAGTTACTTACGCAACAGATGGTGCAGCACTTCTTGAAGAAATGGCAACACAAGGTATTCAAGGTCCAGCAAGTCCAGTATGTTCAGTAGATTGTCCATTTCCAATAATGGGAGCTGACGGTATTGCAGACATGGGTTTCCTTGCGGAATTCACAGATCCTTCTGCAGCAGTTTCAGTTATAGTTACTAAACCATCACCAGGTTCAGATAGTGATGTTAAAACAGGATTTGATGACGCATGGGCTTCAACCGATCGTAATGCAAGTGCAATTTATATTCATGAAACATATGATGCAGTATCCATAATTGGTATGGCTGCAATGGCAGATACTGATGGTGATTTACGAGATGATCTTAATAACTTAGGAAGTGGCGCAGGTTTTGTTGGCGCTAGTGGAACTCATCAATTTGATACAGTTGGAGATGTTGCCGGATCAGGTTATGAGATATGTCAATTCAATCCAACACCTCAAGGATTAGTTTTAGTATGTAATGGTCACTGGGGCTTATTATCAGGTTTAACTTTCCCAACAGCTATACCTATACCAATTGGTATGTTGAATCCAATGACTGGGCCTATTGCTCAATTTTCACCAGGATTTAGTATTGCTGGAGGTATTGCAATTGCTTATATGAATACAATATCACCTTTAAATTTCCAATTTTCATTAACTGAAGCCGATTCAGGTTGTGATGGAACAAAGGCCGCTACAGCAGCTCAAACATTAATTGATGCAGGTGTAGTAGGAATTGCAGGTGCAGCATGTTCAGGAGCTACTCTTGGAGCTATGGAAGTTGCTAAAGCAGCAGGAGTACCTATGGTATCCTATGCTTCTACTTCTCCAGCTTTAACTACTGCAGATGATGGCGGGTACTTATTCAGAGTTGTACCAAGTGATGCTCAGCAAGGTCAAGCTCTTGCAGAAGCTTTCGAAGCTTCAGGATTTGAATATCCAGCTCTTATATCTATGACTAATGATTATGGTGCAGGTTTTGCAGCAGCTTTCGCAGAAAATTTTGGTGCAGATGACATTTGTGCAGAATCAACTTATGCTGATGATGCTACTGATTTCACATCTATAGTTGAAAATGTAATAGCTAGTAATTGTGATTCAGTTGTTATGATTACTTATGCAACTGATGGTGCAGCTATAGTCGAAGAATTAGCAACTCAGGGATTTGAGGGTGCTATATTTGGTGGAGATGGTATTGCAGATGTTACTTTTGCAAACGAATTCACAGATAATAGTTCATTAGATGGTCTTACAGTAACTAAACCAGCAGCAGCAGCAGGTTCACCACTAGGTATGTTATTTGACAGCATATATGGTCCAACAGCAGCAGCAATGGGATATGAGGGTGGAATTTACACCAAAGAAGTATTTGATGCAGTAGCCATAATTGGTCTTGCACAAGCAACAGCCTACAGAACGCCAGTTGAAGATGGTGTCAAGGAAATGCTAGGAACTGTTATTGCAAGTCCAGATGCACCACAAGCTGGTGCAAGTGGAGTTCATGCTTTTGATCCAAACGGTGATGTTGCAGGTTCAGGATTTGATATATGTACTTTCTGGGTATGGGGAGAAGAAAATATGGATAATGAAGTTATGTTGGACTGTCACAGTTCTTGGGGCTTGTTCGAAGGTCTTATCGATGGTGGTATACCTACGGCCGGTGATGACTGTCCATTCTATAGTGATGCAGGAATAGCATTGTGCGAAGAACAAGATAATGATGTTGAATGTGATGGTGAAACTGAAGCAGACGGTGCAGCATGCGCTGAGATTGTAATGACTTTCTGTGCAGAGAATGAAGACGAAGGCTGTAGTTTCTTCCTTGATGAGACAGAGAATTTCGATCCTGAAAACGAAAACAACAACTGGACTTTCAAGGACTTCTGTAATTGGGAAGACTTCGCTGATGAAGCAGGACCTTGGGAGCATGGTTTCTGTGGAGTACTTACAGCTGAACCAGAACCAGAACCAGAACCAGAACCTGAGCCAGAGCCAGAAACCAACGAAACTGTAACCGAAGAGGAAGTCAAGGAAGTAGTTGACGAGGTACCAGGTTTCGGTCTACTTTCTGCAGTAGCAGCTATTGGTGTAGTGTTACTTCTCCGCAGAAGACTCTAAGTCAACTGTAAGAGAAAGGACTCATAAGCAAAAAAGGCAGCCTAGAACGAGGCTGCCCTAGTTCGCTAGAGTATTCATATATTGGGTACTCTATTGGTAATAAGATTTGGAGGATTATAAGTGAGTGGAAAGGAAGTACCAGATATTCGTATTCGCTTTGATTCCATACCTGTTGGTTTAGCATTCGCCATTATTGGTCTAATTGACTCAGCCTATGGCCTTAGGTATGGTTCAGGTTTATTTTCCATACTTATTCATGGTGATCCTTTATGGATGGTACAATTTATTGAGTTCATAATATCCAGTATGTTTATTTTGAATTATGGTTTAAATAATTTGGAAGGATATGCGAAAATAGGATTGGTTTTAGTTTCTCCTATAATTGTTATTTTAGTCTTTATGTTTTCTATTGATCAATTATTAGTTGGTCAAGAATCTACAGCCTCTCCAAGCTTCAATATAAGTTCAGTATTATTTAGTGGTTTTTACTGGGCTGCAGCCTATCTTTCCATATCAGTAGGATTAACATTAATTTATAAGGTTCAAAGATTTGGTAACTTTGCACAAGCCGAGATGATGTTATTTGGAGCTTATATCGGTTTTACAATGATGTGGAGTCCATTTTTCTACACATTAGTTGATGGTAAGAAAGTTTTAAACATTGATGTAGCTACAGACGACATTATTACTTGGGATTTATTTTTCTGGGCTTGTGTATCTGGTTTTGTAATAACTGGATTTTTAGGAGTATTGATTGATAAATTAGTTTATAGTCGATTCCGTAAGAAAAATGCAACTCCCCAAGTAATGATGATTGCTTCACTTGGTGTAGCTATGATTCTACGTGGTCTTCTTTATTTGAGATATAATGCGAGTACGTATCTTTTTGTTCCGGATAAAGATTGGCGTATGAAGACTTCTAGGTTTGAATTTTCAGAAGGTGAATCTCCATCAATATCATTTGGACCATTGGGGGAGATTGGCTGGCCAGATTGGTTGAATCAAACGATGCGTCTTCGCTTTGGTACTAGAACTTCAGAGGACAATGAAGAGGGCATGGATCAGACCGCTTGTACTGAAGCTGGAAATGAGGAAAGTTTTTCATCCAATTGGAATGATTCTGAAAATTATGTAGATGCTAATGATAATGGTCAATATGATGTAAGTGAATTTTTTATTGACGCTAATGCGAATGACCAATATGATGCCAATGAATTTCTTGTAGATAATAATCTAAATGGGCAATATGATGGCGCTGAAGCTTTCACAGATAATAATGGGAATGGCATTTGGGATGACGGAATTTGTACTATAATTGAGCAGTTATCATTCCGGGAAATGAGTGATTCTAGCTATTTCTTACAGTATACCAAAGCGGGATTAATATTTGGTGTATTTGCGTCAGTAATTTTATTATTATTTTTACTTAATTTATCTAGATTAGGAAAACAGATGCGAGCAGTTGCGGATAATCCTCATTTGGCGGCCTCATCAGGAATTAATGTTGAAAGAATACATGCAACTACAGCTTTCTTAGCTGCCGGAGTTTCTGGTTTTGGTGGTGTATTATTTGGCATGTACACTCGTGTAAATCCTGAGGTTGGATTAAGTATTCTTTTACCAGCCTTTGCAGTTATTGTTTTGGGAACCTTAGGTTCTGTAAGAGGGGCTTTGATAGCTTCAGTAATAGTAGGATTAGTTCGTGCAATCTCTGAGACTTCTTTGTATGGTATTGGTCCTGCATTAAGTGGCCCCGATCTTCCTAGGTCTGGATATCCTGAATTTGGTGAAGCTATGCCTTATATGTTTTTGATCGGAGTTCTGATGATTATGCCTAAGGGTTTAGGCAATGCTTTAGAGAATTGGGAAATAGATCGTGCTCGAGACGGAAAGGGTTCTATTTTCAGCTGGTTTAACTTATCCATTTTTTCATTTTATCTGGTATGTTGGAAAATAACAGGTGATTGGTTTGCTGGAATAGCTTTAGTAGTGATCATATCATTTGTTTATTTACTTCTAAAATCTATCAAATATAATGATTTTAAGGGGATAGCAAATTTACCCGAAATACCTTACTTGGGTGAGCAATTTAGAGCATTTACGGATTCACAGAAGTTGGGTATTTTTGCAATTTCAATACTCCAAGTGGTTTTAGTGAGCATATTGGATATTCAGACATCAGGTTCAGGTATTTTCTACCTCATTATAGATTATATCTTCTTTATTTTGACCTTGATTGGTCTAATTTTAATTTATTCGTCAGCAATTTCTTTAATTGATTATTTAAACAAAATATTTAGTTCATCAGGGAATCTTACGTATCATCAAAAAAATAGGCTTTTAGTATCTAGTTTTTCATTGATTGTAATATTCTATGGCGTCGATTACTTAGTTAATGGTTCAGGAACAATTTACTTGGTTTTAGATCTTTTATTTTTAGCTTTGCAAGCTTCTGGAGTCATTCTTTTATTTTTTACAATATATCTTTCTAAAACTGATTTATTTGTTGGCTTCAAGAATCTAGATGATAGACTTATTTCACAATCTGAAGTTGGTAAATGGTCGTTATTGTTTGGAGGTTTATTTGGAGGCGGTTTCATATTATTCATGGATCAAATTACTTCAGGCTCAGGAATTTTATACTATATGATAGATTTGTTTTATTTGATTTTATTATCATTCGTAATTTCATTAACAATATTAGTAATATTTAGATCGAAATCAGAAATAACGCATAGAGTCAACCTATTTTTTGTCTTTTTAGGATTATTACTATTAAAATACGAGCCTCTTATTGAACCAAGTTCTGTAAGAGATACTGAATCTACACTTTATGTAACTGAGTTAGCATATATTTTATTGATATTGTCTTTTAATGATATTCATCGCCTTTTCTTTGGGGCAATAGAGCCATTAAAAGAGATATATAGTATAGGAATTAGAAAAATAGAAAAAGAACTAAATATTCCAGTTTTTCTTTTGGGTCTTTTCCTAATATATTTTAATAGTTTGATAGTAGGTATATTTCTAATTACTTATTCTTCTTCTTCATCAATGTCTATAATTAGAGATTTAAAAGATAATCTTATTACAAATAATAAATCATTTTCGCGTGTGATGGATTTTACTAACCGACACCTTCCTTATGGCCGTGAAAGCGAAAAGGGTTCATGGTTGATATTTACTTTATTTTTAATTATTCTTATCTATATCTCATGGTGGCTACCTAGCATAACTAGTTTTACAAAATCTATGCAAATTTCTCGAATAATTACTTTGGTTTGCATTTTTTCGATTTTATCTTTCACATTAAATTTACATACTGGAATAACTGGAATGACTAATTTTGGTATTATTTTCTTTGCAGGTATTGGAGCAATAACGTTAGGGCTTTTGACGATTCCTGAAGAAATTTGTAATTCTACAACTGGCGTTTGCTTTGAAAGCGGAGGTTATGGCTGGTCTCCTTTGAGGGGACTTATAGCTGCCATCTTTGTTTCAGGATTAGCTGGTTGGCTTCTTGCTTATCCTACTGCGAATCTTCGTATGGATTATTTTGCAATAGTTACAATATCACTAGGCGAAATTGTAAGAATTTCAATGAAGGCTGAGCCATTACTTAGAGCTGGGACTGGAACTAATGCAATAGGAATAACACAATACGATTTGCCACTTGAGGAATGGTGGGCCTCTTCTATGGATGATTCATTAGGTAGATTGCTTAAGTTAGAGGATCAGTCGGGTGCTATTCAAGCTGCACCTTATGGTCTTTTACTTGCAGTAATTTCACTAATATCTCTTATTTTCATTTGGTTCCTCTTAGAAAAAATATTGTCTTCACCCTGGGGTCGTATTTTACGTGCTATTAGAGAAGATGAAGAAGTGACAATGCATCATGGGCATAACGTATTCAGGCATAAGGCAATGAGTTTAGCATTAGGTGGAGCTATAGCTGGTTTTGGTGGGGCTCTTTGGGCTTGGCTAAATATGAGCATATTAGATGATTTTATTAATCCGATCAATTCAACATTTTTAATTTGGGCGGCTTTCGTTGTTGGTGGTCGCGGTAATAATCGAGGAATGATTATTGGTGCCTATATTATCGTATTAACTGAGTTTGTTTTTAATTTGATGGTTATTGCACGAGGAGATGTCGATAGTCAATTTCATGAGAGTGTTTCAGGAGTAGATGAATTCTTTTCTTGGTTTGTTTTAGACGTAATTGGTTTTGTGAACAGTGATTTATCTATTATTGAACCATTTGGTTCAGTTGACCCTGATCTTTTGAAAATAAATTTGGTATATCTTAAGTTAGTTATGATTGGATTAGTGATACTGGTTAGTTTATTATTTTCATCAAAGGGACTAATTCCTGAAGTTCCTAAAAGACCTACAAATCCAGCTGAATCAGCTATAATTGAACTTGAACAGAAGGAGGTAGTCTAATGTCATCAATCTTAAAAGTTAATAATATGACTAAAGATTTTGGAGGACTACGGGCTATTGATAGTGTATCTTTTCACGTTGGAAAAGGCGAGTTTGTTGGATTAATTGGACCTAATGGTTGTGGTAAAACAACAACATTCAATTGTATCTCGGGTCTTCTTGATGCTACAGAAGGCGATGTTGAAGTCTTTGGTGAGGATGCAACAAAATTGCGGCCAGACCAGATACAAAAATTGGGTTTGACACGTACTTTCCAACACACACTTCTTTGGAGAGAAATGACTACAATTGAAAATTTGTTAATTCCACCACGAAATCAGTATGGAACCGATCCAATTCGAGGTTTTTTCTCTAATTTCTTTAGAGGCGAAGAAGAAGCTAGAGTTCGAAAAGCATATTCAACACTTGAGGAATTAGAAATAACTCATATGGCCCATAATCTTACTAGTGAGTTATCTGGCGGCCAAAGCAAATTAGTAGATATCGGCCGAGCTTTGATGGGGGAGCCGGAGCTTTTACTGCTAGATGAGCCTGTGGCTGGTGTTGCCGGGCCTTTGGCTGAAAAGATTTTTAATAATTTACGTAAGATAGTTTCCGAAACAAAAATCTCGATTCTAGTTATTGAGCATAATATGGATTTTATTCTTAGAGCTGGCGTAGATAGGATTATTGTCATGGATCAAGGAAAAGTTTTGATGGAAGGAACTCCTGATGAAGTTAAAGATAGTAAAGAAGTAATTGAAGCATATCTGGGGGGTCAATAATGAGTAGAATTTTAGATGTTACTGGTCTTGAGGGTGGCTATGGTAAAGTTCAAATTATGAATAATGTGGATTTGTATGTTGATGAAGGTGAATTCGTTACAGTGATAGGGCCTAATGGTTGTGGTAAATCTACTTTCATAAAGTTAATTTTTGGTATTGCTACTTACTATAAGGGAAGCGTTAAACATAAAGGAGATGAAGTATCAGGATGGCGTACAGATTCTTTAGTAAATAGGGGAATAGCTTATGTCCCTCAAGTAGATAATGTATTTCCAAGTCTTTCAGTTAGAGAAAATTTAGAGATGGGTGGAATTAATCTTTCTCTTCCAATACTTGAAGAGCGTATTACTCGTTCATTGGAGATGTTTGAAGATTTGAAGTCAAGAATGAATGATGTGGCCGCTTCATTATCTGGTGGTCAAAGACAAATGCTTGCCATAAGTAGAGCTTTGATAAGTAATCCAGATTTTCTTTTACTAGATGAACCTACTGCAGCATTAAGTCCACTATATCAACAACAAATTATTGAAAGAATAGATGCTCTACGGACAAAAGGCATTACTGTATTAATTGTTGAACAAAACGCCCGTCTTTCTTTAGCACGTTCTGATCGTGGATATATATTTGCTAATGGACAAGTAGTTCATACAGATAAAGCAAGTGAAATTCTAGTGGATCCTCACATAAATGAATATTTTTTGGGAACTAAAAAAGATTAATAATTATGCTTGACTTCAGTACTCGTAAGCTTGCAATTACAAATTTATTGATGCTCACGGTCTCTGTTCTTTGGGGTTTGGCATGGCCTGTGGGTCGACTTCTTGCAACGGATTTACTTGAATTTCCATTCACTGTAATGTTTTTAAGATATTCATTTGCAGTTCCAATTCTTTTCGCTTGGATGTGGGTTAAGGAAGGTAATGTAATACCCAAGGTTACAGATTACCGAGTCTTATTCATTATGGCTTTCACTTCAGTTTTTCTATATCAAATAGGCTACATGTATGGTATGCAAAAGACTGCAGCTTCTGATGCCTCTTTAGTGATTGGATTTAATCCTATTTTTGTAGCCATTCTATCTGTTTTTGCATTATCACATAAATTAACTAATCAGAGTCTTTTAGGAATGGCACTTAGCTTTACTGGAATATTACTCATCTTTATTGCATCACCCAATATTGATATTCCACTTAAAGAGCGTTTGATTGGAAATAGTTTGATTATGTTTGGAGCTTTTGCATATGCAATTTACATAATAGTTATGAGGATATATGTTCTTGAATCTAAAGAAAATCCATTAAGTTCATTATCATTAATTACTTGGGTTTCTTTAGTAGGATGGATTCTTTTCATTCCTTTTACTATTTTAGAGTCTCCATGGGAACGTTCTTGGAATAATGAGGAATGGCTTTTGATTGGATATCTTGGTATTCTTTCTACAGCTTTGTCATATGTTTTCTTTGCAATTGGTGTAGAAGTAATAGGTGCTAACCGAGCTTCAAGTTTTGTTAACGTTGTTCCAATTTTTGGAATATTATCTAGTTGGTTGTGGATAAATGAAGAATTAGGATGGATCCAATTAGTTAGTTTTGGATTGATATATTTTGGAGTTCGAATGGTCAATACACAGCCTCCTGAAGGTATATTGGAAAAATAATTATATTTTTAGCCAAGGCTAAACTTTATATTAGCTTATACTAAATCTATCTTTATGGATTCAGTGGCTGTAGAAAATTATCTAAAATCTATTTGGGAACTTGGCCCTGATGACGTAGCTACCCAGGATTTAGCTCAACTTCTGAATGTGGCTCCAGCTTCAGCAACTAAAATGGTGCAAAGGCTTACTGAGCGTGGTTTAGTCAAACATATTCCCTACAAAGGGGCTTCATTGACTTCAGAGGGTAGGCGAAGAGCGCTTTCTGTTGTACGCAGGCATAGACTTCTGGAAACTTTTCTAGCTCAAACACTTGATTTGGGTCGAGAACAACTTCATGATGAAGCTGAAAGACTTGAGCATGCTCTTTCTACAGAATTAGAAACGGCAATTGCAAATTATCTTGGTAATCCTGAACGTGACCCTCATGGCCATCCTATTCCTGGCCCTAATGGAGAATTGCTAATTGATGAAGATATATTACTTAGTGATTGTTCCTTAAATCAATCTTTGGTTGTTACACAGGTACCTGATAGGGATCCTAATCTTCTCACCTGGTTAGAAGGAAATGGAATATTTCCAGGTACCAAATTAAAAATAATTTCGAGAGATGATTTTGGTGGTGGAATCAATGTTAGCCTTGACGATTCATCAGTTCAGATTGCTATATCTGTAGCTAGTGAAGTTTATGTTATTTTGGAGACTGATTAGTGAGTCCAGTAACTTCGAAGAAGACATCCTTGGATTTTAATGTAGATGGTATTGGTAATCTTTTTAAAGAAAGACATCGCCGAATATTGGTATCTTTTCTATTATTTATTGCAACAGTATTTCCAGGTGAATTAGGGGAAGTTACACGTCTTGCAATTTTTGATGCTTATACTCAAGTTTCAGTTTTTGTTGCAGCAACATTATTATTTTTCTTCGGATTAGAGCATTTTTTTAAAATAGATGTAGGTAAAGTTATGGAGAAAGGTGGGGTTTGGCAAGTTCCTACTGCTAGTTGTTTAGGCGCACTTCCTGGCTGTGGTGGCGCAGTAGTAGTCATAACTGCCTTTGCTAGAGGGAATATTACCTTAGGCGCAATGGTTGCAGCATTAATTGGAACGATGGGTGATGCCGCTTTTCTTCTTCTAGCAAAGGATCCTACAGCTTATTTCAAAATAATAATTATATCTCTGTTTGCAGCAATTATATGCGGATGGTTAGTAGATAGATTCCATCGTGGTGAACTTTACAGCACTGAGGTTAAATTTCTTGGACACACTATAATTGGAAGATTACGAAATAGAGATAAGTTCTATATGATTCTCGCAATTCCTGGTCTCATATTAGGATCAATGCAATTAATGCAGATAAATATATATGATTTAGGTAGTTTTGTTTTTGCATTAGGATTATGTGGTGCAGCACTTTCTGTAGGTGTATGGTCTATTTCACCAGTTAATGCAGTTACAATGCATAATGATCATCCGTTTACAAGAGCTACGGAAGAGACTTCATTTGTCACAGCTTGGGTTATTGTAGCATATTTAGCATATGAGTATGCTTATGCTTTCTTCGGACTCGATTTAGCAGGTCTAGCAGAAGCTGCTTGGATTTTTATTCCATTATTAGCTATTTTGATTGGTTTTGTTCCTGGTTGTGGTCCTCAAATATTGGTTACAACGCTATATCTTAATGGAATAATTCCATTTGCGGCTCTAATCGGGAATGCAATTTCAAATGATGGCGATGCTTTGTTTCCAGCTATTGCTTTAACTCCTCGTATGGCTGTAGTAGCTACTTTGTACAGCGCTATTCCAGCATTGATTATTTCCTATATCTTCCTGTTCTGGGGTTAATGATTATGATTACTAATGATTAATTCGATGTTTTTCGAAATATTTCTGGTGATATTCTTCAGCTATCCAGAAATCTTTAGCTTCAGTAATCTCAGTTACAATTTTCTTATCGGTCATTTTATTCTGTAAATAATTTAATGATTTAATTGCAATTTCTTTTTGCATTTCAGTGAAGTAATAAATCGCTGAACGGTATTGATTTCCTATATCAGGTCCCTGACGATTTAATGTGGTCGGATCATGTTTTTCCCAAAATACATTAAGCAATGAATCGTAAGAAACAATATCGGAATCATAATCTATCATTACTACTTCAGCATGTTCGGTAGAATTGCTACATACTTGTTCATATGTGGGATTTTCAGTTTTTCCACCGCTATATCCCGATGTGACGCTATTAACTCCTTTTACTTTTGAAAAATTATACTCAACGCCCCAGAAACATCCTGCCCCAAACATTGCTTTGGCCATTATTTTGTTCTCGAGTTTATCCAATCTTGGAATAGATTCATTCCTTCTTTTAAATCTTCTTTACCAATTCCAGAAAAAGCTAGACGAATATATGAATCACTTTCATTATCTAAAGGCCTTCCAAAATGGTGTCTTCCACAGAAGCTAACTCCAGTATCTATTAGTACTGCTTTTCTGAACTCTTCAACGTCCTCAAAACCTGTTCTCTTCATAAGTTTTGTTATTTTTGGAAAAACATAGAAGCCAGCTTCAGGGGAGTGAGCTTCAACACCTTCGATTCCATTCATTGTTTTTACAAGTATATCTCTTCTAACTCTTAACCTATCTAAAATGTCTTGAGTTTCTTTTTTGGAAGCTTTGAGGCCAGCTACACCACCATATTGGATAAAATGAGTTGTACATGATTCCATGTTTACATTAAGTCTTGTAATTTGTTCTATAACTTTAGAAGGACCAATAGCACCCCCTAGTCTCCATCCAGTCATTGCAAACTTTTTGGAGAAAGTATACATTGTTAATGTACGTTCTTTCATCCCAGGAAGACTAGCAATTGAGCGAGGAGTCCCTTCAAAAAGAGTGTCAAAATAAGCATCATCTGATATTAAAAACATATCATTTTGTATAATTAAATTAGCTAATCTTGCCATCTCTTTTTTAGATGAAGAAGCCCCAGTAGGATTATTGTAATTATTATAAAAAATATGTTTTGCACCTCTTTTAATTCCCTCTTCAATTGCACTAAAATCTAGTTCTAATCCAGAAGGATTATCTAAATATCCATAGGGATGTGCTATTCCACCGTAAAATTCAATTTGAGATTCATAAATAGGATAACCTGGATTTGGATATAGAACTACATCTCCCTTTTCCATCATTGCTGCAATATATTTTCCAATACTTGGTTTTCCACCAGGTTGTACTGAAACATTTTCAATATTATATGTAATTCCTCTTGAATCACCAACATCTTTTGCAAGAGCTTTTCTCAATTCCGGAATTCCTGGTGCTGGACAATAGCCAGTTTTTCCAGATCGTATGGCTTCTTTGGCTCCAGTGACTACTGAAATAGGAGTTGGAAGATTAATATCTCCTAAATGGAAGGGATATATCTTTATTCCAGTTTCAGCCAATTTTGCAGCTTCAGCAGATACAGCAAATGCAGTCTCACTCCCTAGCAAATCCATTCTCTTAGCTACATTCATATAATAATTGTAGGTGGAGAGTACATATTAATATTTCTTGCGTAATCTTTATACTTATCCATTAATCAGACATGTAATGGCCAGTGAGTGGAGAAGAGAACTGAATGGGTGGTTGCAGGAGCACATGCTTGCAACTAGTGCAGTAATTTCAATAGTTAGTGGTTTTATGTTTTTTATTGGAATGGTAGGGCAGTGGTATTCGGATTCATCCATTGCTCCAACGGCAATTTTAGATTTTTTAGGTGATTGGGATATTTGGGTTCTAATTGTTGGACTCATCATATTTTGTTTTTCACTTTATTATTTTTGGGATACTAAGAGTAATATGCAAAAATTTGAAGACATGATATCTACAAGTTCCAAGAAAGAATTTCAGAAAAATTGGACCGAACTAGAGCAATTGGCAAGATATCAGCTTCCTAAAGAATACCGAAAGAGAGTGGCTGAAGCTCGTGATAAATTTGGATTAAGATAATTAAAAAATTTTATATAGGCACTTTTTTTGTTTCAATCAAGAGGTTAACAACCTCAGGTTCATAACCGATGAATTCCAAAGATAAAGATGTTGAAGAATCTCAAGAAATTGAGGTCGAAGAGCCTCTGGTTCTAACTCCAGAACAGATTATCGAAGAACTAAAGATAGAGCTTGAAGATTATAATGAAAAATTTATGAGACTAGCTGCAGATTTCGATAATTTCAGGAAACGTATTGATCGAGATCGCGCTCAGCAGAATCTTCGAACCAAAGGAGAAGTTGTGTCTAATTTCTTAGAAGTAATAGATATAATTGAACATGCTCAAAAAGCTGAATATCCTGATTTAGAAAGTTCTTTAGCAGGTATTTCAGGAGTACACAAATTTGTGTCAGCTTTTATGAGTTCATTAAAAATAGAAAGATTT
>Ga0206679_10001855_pt1 | contig 17266 bp, 18 predicted proteins | sample M110012015metaG_FD_155464 | JGI IMG/M metagenome (GOLD analysis project Ga0206679, IMG submission 155464) | Ammonia-oxidizing marine archaeal communities from Monterey Bay, California, United States - M1 100m 12015 | ecosystem: Environmental > Aquatic > Marine > Intertidal zone | place: USA... | reverse complement strand
CGTGATAATCGTTCCCGGGGATACATTCATTCCGGATTCACCATGAGCGTGAGATTAGGTTTTACTGGTTTTACTGCTCTTGATATGGCGGTTATAGCACAAAATACAGAAATTGTAAGATTGTTACTGGCGAAGGGTGCTCATACTAAAAAACGCGGAAGCGGTCCGCCAATAAATGCTCTCATTTGGGCAAGTAGATCAGGCAACGAAGAAATGGTAAGAATGTTATTAGCTAAAGGAGCTGATGTGGCTGCTTATGAGTCAACCGACTCGTGGGTAGGCTCTAATCCTGTGGATGATTATAATAGTACGGCTCTCGTAGCAGCTTGTTGGAACGGACATAGAGAAATAGCGAGATTGTTACTAGAGAAAAGGGCTAATATAGAACAAATTGCTTCTCATCGTTGGACGCCTCTACTTGCGGCATGTAGGAACGGACATATACACGTTGTAAGATTGTTACTAGAGAAAGGGGCTGATAAAAAAAAATCGGTTTACTTCCGATCGTACGGCTTGAATGATCCTTCGGGAGACCAAACACCTATTTCAGTGGCTAAAAAACACGGACATAACAATATTGTAAAATTATTAAAAGGACAACCAATTGGCCCTCCTACCCCTCCTATCCTTGCTCCGTGTATGACTGATGAAGAGTATAAGACGTGTGATAAACAATATAGCAAAGATGATAAAAGATATAACGAAGATGATAAAGCTATTTGTGGTATTACGCAAGATGAACTAGAACGAAAAAATGCTGTTAAACCAGATGGACCGAATAACGTTTGTTTTGAACGTGAACAATTAGCAACATGGTTAGACATCAATCCAATCCATCCAATAACAAAAGAACCTATAAATAAAAAATGGAGAGATAAAAATTTGATAATTATGCCTGAAGGTGAAGAACAATGCAAAGAAAAAGCAGTTGTTGCCCAAAAAGTAGCACCAACTCGAAAAAAAGTAGCACCAACCAGAAAAAAAGTAGCACCAACTATTGCAGCTAGTAGTTCTGGTACTAGTGCTGCGCCACTAACAATAACCTCTCCGCCGGGAACGAGAAGAAGTGCGAGAATTTCTGGTACTAGTGCTGAGCCACCGGGAACGAGAAGAAGTGAAAGAATACGAACACGAGAAGAAAACAGAGGCGGAAAAAGAAAAACGAGAAAAACTCGCAGAAAATAATTACGTAAAACAAAGAAGAAGAAATTCGTATATTATATATAATGAGTGACGATGAAAGTCCAAGAGTAGATGAACCTCCTTCAGATAACAGATATGTTGATGAGATAACAATGAAATTACTATCTAATCAATCGAGCTATGCAAAATATTTGTCTAAGACAGATACAATGAAATTTAAAGAACAACAACAATTTAAAGTGGATTGCGATAATTTTAAAGGAGATATATTATCCATGACGAGAGAATTACTAGCGTGTAGAGATAATGATTATGGGTCAGATGTGAATGATGCTTTTAATAATTATGCACGTATTCTGGTTCGTCATTTAGAAGTAAAAAAAAATTCGGATGAAAATCAACGAGAATATGAGAAAGAGGATGATGATGATGAAATATTTCCTCATTCAATTGATAATAAACCAAAAAAATATTTCGGTAAAATGAATACACTTGATTTATTTTTACAAAAAAAATAGTATAAATATTATATAAATGGGGAAAAAAAGTATAAAAGACAAAAAAAGTATAAAAAAAAAGGCAAAAGGGAAAACAAAACGAAAACAATATAAAATGAATTGCAATCCTGGTGCAAAATCCATTGTAAAAGGGAGTTGTTATACGTCGGATGCGTTAACTCATATAAAGGATGAGTATAATAAATCTCATCAAGATAAAATACAAACAAGTGATGCAAAAGAAATATGGGACAGTTTAAGAAAAAGATTAACAGAATGTCCAAGAGAAGATTGTTGGTTAAAACAGATAAAAGACGACGAAACGCGTAGGCAATTAGACGAAGTGTTATTTGCTCCAGACAGACCAAATGAATGGGATAATAATCCTGTGTCTTGGTTATCGAATTATGATATAGCATCCGTTTTAAGACAATATGAAAAGTCAAACCCAGAATTTAAACTTCTTGGACCTTCTGCTATAGATTATGATACAGTAATAGACGATGGTAAATGTGTATGGAACGATCTTTGTCGTTTATCATTGGAAAATTTAGTGCGTAGAAAAAAACGAAAATTAGGTGTGATATTTAATTTAGATGATCATGATGGACCAGGCACTCATTGGGTATCAATGTTTGTAGATTTAGACGAAAAAATAATATTTTATTATGATAGTGCATTAAATGCTGTTCCTCATGAAGTATCAAAATTAAAGAGGGAAATAATGAAACAAGGAAAAAATTTAGAACAACCTATACATTTTGATTATATGCAAAATGATGTATCACATCAATCAACAAATACCGAATGTGGCATGTATAGTCTTTTCTTTTTAATAACACTTTTAACGAGAAAATTAGATACACGGATAAATCGTGAATTATATGGTGGTGGTTATAAAAAGAAGGATTTTTTTCAACTTTTACAAGTATTTAATGAACCAGGATTAAACGATGAAATGATGATGCGTTTTAGAAGAAAATATTTTAACAAAAAATAGTTTCTACATTTAATATAAATGGGTAAAAATATAAAAACGAAAAAAAATAATACAAGAAAATATAAATCAAAACGTCAACAAACAAAACGTAAACAAACAAAACGTAAAAGAGGGGGTAAATATCGTAAACAAGAAGTGCATGCTAATTTCGGACGTCAACATACAAACCCGGATATTAAAGGTGTAGTCCGTATATTAAGTGGCCCTACAACAGATACATCAGATGGTTATGTTAGTAACTTTGTCGCACAATCAGCCAAAGAAGTAGAAGAACAATTCGCAGTAATGCTTTACGGTGTACCTGCCTCTCGCACAAAAAAAAAAGTAATAATGTTTGAATATAATGATAATGACGCACCTTTAGAACAAGGTTCCACAAAATCTGTGCAACAATGTAAAAAACCCTCACAGAACAAAATAGAAAAAGATAAAAAATAAATAAAAGAATAATAATAATATAAATATTATATTATTATTTATATTAAATGAACCTTTATACTTTACCGGAAAATCAAAAATTAATTTGGGATACAATTTCCAAAGTGCCTCATTTTCGACAAATGCTACACCAGGATCCAAAAAAATCAGAAATTTGGTTTAGAGAGATCATCCAAATGTATTATAACAAGAATAACAAAAATGTGGTTAATAAAAACACATTGTCTCTTTTAAATAAAGAGACCGTTCGTTACATGTTACATACTCTAAAAAAAACACCTGTTCAACCTGAACCTATTCAACCTGCATCGTTTCAAGAAGGATATCAAAATAGTATGATATCCGGATCTTCGTTTCAAACCAATTATTCTACTAGTATTGAACCAAATACAAATGAAACGCGTAATTTTATTTTAGATCAAAAACAGCAGCAATTAAATAATGATTTTCAAATGCGACAAAACGAGTATAGTAGTATATTTGAAAAACCAAAGGTATCTGAAATTGATTTTCGGGAGAATATTGACGAAGATAAACCCATTGAAAATATGGACGAATTACTTAAAAGACAAATGACGGAACGCGAGTATGATATTCAAAATATAAATAAACCAGGTTCAATTGAAGAAACCCAAGATGTGAATATATCAACAGATGTCGTTGAATTAGAAAAACCAGAAAAAAAAGTATCATTTAGCGATGAAAACAATTATGATGTTAAAATAGATAAATTAAACAAAAAAATAGATAAGTTTATTACAGAATTTACACTACAAATTACAGATATACAAGCTGAAATACTAGAAATAAAAAATTTACAAAATACAACAAGTGAGAATGAAACTATTACAAATGCAGAAAAAATCATATTAAAATTAAGAAAGATAGAAAAGCCTACTGAAAATGATAAAAAATTAAATAAACAAGTAAATTCATAAAATTGAAATAATATAAAAACATATACTATATTTTAAATAAATTACAATGCAAAATATAGTATACAAAGTTGGATCAAATTTGCCGGAAACCATTTTCGACAAAGAATTTGCAGACGGATATGGAACGTTATCGTTTGATATTCCGAATATTGAAGAAAAAAAAATAAATGAACCCTTATTATTTCATATTTATATAGATGTTTCAGGATCAATGTCGGAAATTATAGATTTTAAAAGCCACTGTTCAAAAATACAATTACTCAAACACATATTAATTAACATATTACATCATATTACAGAAAAGTGTAATAATATTTATATTCAAGTGAAAGGTTTTGACGATAATATTCACGATTATATAGACACAATAAAAGTAACAAAGGATAATATTCAAGAATTGCTTTTAAAAATCGAACACATTCGACCGCTGAACTCGACAAATATTGGCCTAGCATTACAGTCTTTAAATATAGATATTGATACAGAATATTTCGATATTCCTATTGAAAACAGAGTGGCTATTATGTTAACAGACGGTGAACCAACCACAGGTATTTGTGCGATTCGCGAATTAGTGGAAATAATATCCAAAAAATGTTCTCATCATTTTATCGCGTTAGGTAACAGACATAATGGTAAATTGATGCAACAGTTAGGACATAAAAATGTTTATACTACAAATTGGTTTGTAAGTGAGATTGAACACACCGGAAATGTATATGGTGAAATATTATTTAATGAAACGCACCGTGTATTAAGTGATGTAACAATAAAAGTATTAGGTGGAAAAATATATGATTTTAACCAAGGTATATTTGTAGATAAATTAGAATTAGGAACATTGTATGAAGAGACAACCAAAAATTATCATATATCAATTGAAGATGAAACTGAATTTAATATAATATTATCTGGTAAAAACATCATTGATCAACAAGAATTTTGCCTATCAGCCTATAAGCAATTTACAAAAGAAAATGATCTCGAAATTATAAAACAATATTTACGACTATATGCACAAAAACTAATGTTTAGTGTTAGACAAGACGCCATCCAGAGTAGTGATACGGTATTTGGAAAAATACATAGGTTTCCTCATAATATTGATTCAATGAAAACGGATGATCCTAATAATATAATTACAAATATTAACAAATTTTATGATTTTATAACAAAATATATGAAGGACAATGGATTAGAGATTGACGATTTTATGGTAGAATTAGTAAAAGATGTGAATGTTATGAAAAATAGTTTCGGAACACGAGACGGATATATGTATGTGTGTGCACGAGAAGACAGTCAAGGGCGTCAAACAGCATTTAATACAGCGTCTCGGTTTGAAGACGACTTAAGCGGCATTATGCCTCCAAAATTAGAAAGGTCAACAACAAGTGCATATACAACACCACTGAGATGTGAATTGATGAGAAACATTAGTGAAAATTGTTCGTCGCAATTACCCCACGCCATTCCACTAAATTTAAATGGGGGTTATAATTCACCCATTCCACTAAGTTTATCTAGAAGAGTAGGTTTATTCGCTCCAAATAAATTAGTGCGACAAACAACATTAAGTGTAGAAAATAACGGGGATGATATCGAAAGTGATTTAAACCTTGAGTAACTTTAATAATAATCTAATTATATGATATAACATGTCAACCTCCCTATGTAAAGGAAAACGCACATCTCAACCTAACCGTTGTAAAAAGGTAAAAGGTTGCAAAGTAGCAAGGGGCACTAAACGCACTTTTTGCCGCAAAAGACACAATAAAACTAGAAAAAATAAAAAATCATCAAAAGTATCAGGTGGAACACCACCTCGAACACGTCATGCTCATTACCTCGAAAATGTGGCGAGATATAGAAAAGAACATCCACCAACATCACCTAAAAAACCAAAAGTATACACTCCAACATCAATGACTACACGAAGAAAATCTAATTCATCGAAATAAGAGAACAAAACTGATAATCTTAAATTCGTAAATTTGATTCAATAATAATTTAGTAATATCTAGATTATTATTTCTTATTTTGTAAAAGTAAAAACGAAGCCATCACGTCTTTATTTTTTTCAGCATATTGCTCTGTTTGTATTTTGGCTTGATATTCTTTTCGCATCATTTGTTGTTGCATAGCTTTTTCTTGTTCTTGTAACATACGGTCGGCGTGTGTTTTTTCAATAGGATCATATGAATGTTGGCTACGTGCGCGGTTAAACTCTTCAACCGAACTATATGTTTGTATATTGTTAATATCTTTTTCACTAACAGCCAATACACTTTGGTCTCTATGAACCTTACGTAAATCATCAAATTTTAGTTTGCTAAATGGGTCACTAGTCATATATTTATTTTGATAATCATCCCCGTCTTCGTAAAAATTGTTACTGGTAGCGTTATCGTGGTTCATTGATTGAACACCAGCATAATGGATTAATCCATTGGATTGTTCTTTAATCCTTTGAAAATTATCATCCATTGTTTGTTTAGAGATTTTTTCTTGAGGAACATCAAAAACTGATTTTTCTTGTGCAAACCATTCATTTTGTGACGAGTTAGGTTTACGTCCCATTTGATTTGTTTCAAATAATTCATTAAATTTTTCTTGGAAATTCTCAGATTTCATGTCTCCCATAGTTTTTTTGATTTGTTTTGAAGTATTATCATCTTCATTTTTATAGTTAGGATTATAAGCAACATCATTTTGTTCTACACTGCGGTTTTGTCGATTTTGATTATCAAAAAATTGGACAATAACGTCAAATGCTTTCTTATAAAATAAAAAGTATTTTGGTTCTAATTTAGATTTATCTGGATGTAACATTAACACCTTACGTTTTGCTGTTTTTAAATTATCAATCGTGATATCATAATTGTGAAGATCAAATAAGCCTAATAATTCGTCCAAAGAGTATGATTGTATATTTAAATTATGAAGTGGTGCAGACATTGTTACTAAATAATTACTTACTATAAATAGTTTTAATAAATGAAATTATAGATTTTCACGTATAATATTTTGTATAATTTAATATCGAACCATAAATATATGGATAGGTCACCTAAACGTCGTCAAACCGGTGGGAAAAAGCGAGGCAAAAAGTTCAAAAAGTTTACAGAGAATGAGATGATAAATGAATATTATTATGAAAATTCACATAATAGTTTGAAAGAACAAAAATCAATGTATGAGAATATTCAACATTTATCACAAAACGAGAAGGATCTTTTTGAACAAAAGTTCGCTGTCCCAAAAACAAGGAGCCAAGAAATTTATGCTTCCATGCTTCGCAATAAAAACAAAAAAATTGTTATCGCTACTGGTCCCGCAGGCACAGGTAAAACTATGTTTGCTACGGAATTTGCTGTTAAGAATTTTTTACTTGGTAAATGTGAAAAATTAATTTTTACTAGACCATCTGTTTCTGTTGATGAAGACCTTGGATATTTACCTGGAACATTAGAGGAAAAAATGGCTCCCTGGGTTAGACCCATTTATGACATATTATATCAATTTATATCACCAAAAGAAGTAACCGAATTGTTAGAAGAAAAAATAATAGAAATATCACCTCTTGGATATATGCGTGGAAGAACATTTAAAAATTGCTGGGTTGTAGCAGACGAAATGCAAAATTCAACAGTATCGCAAATGAAGATGCTTTTAACACGTTTAGGAGAAAACTGTCGTCTTGTAATTACAGGTGATTTAGATCAATATGATCGCGCAGATGTTAAAAATGGTTTAGAAGATTTTTTAGAGAAATTTAGAAATAAACGATCTTCAAGTATTGGTAGTTTTGAGTTTGAAAATGAAGATATTCAAAGAGAAGAGGTAGTAAAAGAAGTATTAGATATTTATGGTAGTGAAACATTACCGGACGACTATTTATCGGTTATTCCAAATAACGAGAATAATGATAATAACGATAATAATGATGATGATTTATAAAACTATTATATTATCAGTTTATATATAATGGTTTTAACAAAAATTGGTAATTGGTTTGATAAAAATCTTGGACTATCGAAAATGATAGAGAGTAAGGTTGTGTTATATATTCTTGTAACTATAGGAATTCTTAATATTTATACCTATGCAGCAGAGGACGATTTTGTATATGCGGGTATTATGTTAATCGTAGGTTTTCTTTCTACTTTTTTTAATAAAAATATGATCGTCATTATTTTCACTGCAATTGTAATAACAAATTTAATACGTTTTGGTATGGAAGAATATAAAAATAGAGAGGGGTTTACCGGAGATTTAAGTCAATTGGATGCATTAATGAACCATATGACTGAGGATAAAGTTGAACAAACATCTCAAACTACAGAAAAAGATGCTACATCGAAAACAAGTGATACAAAAAAAACGAATGCTAAAAATCCCGACATTGGTATTGAATATGATTATGATAAAAATGCGAAATTGAACGATGATCCTACAAAACGTGATCTTGAAATCGATAAGTTTATTAAAAATTTAAACCCGAGTGGTATTTTACAAAAAATGGAAGTCGGATTTAAAACAGATCAAATCGACTTAGCGAAAGATAAGATTGATCTGGCGTTGAAACATACTGGAAAAATTGCGAATGAAGAGCAAAGAAAGGGGGTAGAAAGTCTATTGCAATTACAATTGAAAATGTTAAATCAATTAGTTACAATTAGTCCTTTAATTGAAGAATTTAGAGAAGTGGTAAAATTGCTCAAAGTATAAATATATTGTTAATGTACAAAAAAATCATTAATAATATATATACAATATAAATAACATATGGATTTCGTTGATCCCGCATTAAATGCAGTTGTTACCGCGATGAATGCTTTAGGTCGTGGTTTAAATATTGGTGAACTTGGCACATCTATAAGTAATTTTGCTACATCTACTATAAATATGGCTCGTGGTGTAGGACAATTTATTATGGGTGCTTTTAAAATTGCGCAAAATGCTATAATGACCATATTCAATGCTCTTGGATTAACTGCTCTATTCGCTTTCGCTATATCATTGGTTGTTATGTTGACCACTGGGGCAAAGTCGTGGTGGACAGGTTTTTCTGAACATTTAATTTGTGCAGGAAAACAATTTGGTTCTGGTTGGGAAAATCAGGGGATGATTATGGGTATATTAGCAAATTGCACATGGAGTAAATTTTTAACATTTTTAGATGGTTCTTGCACACGTTATTATATTGTAGATATGACGTTAGGTTTACTTTATGGAATTTTTATTGAATTACCCTTATTATTAATCCGAGCTATTTTTGGTATCGATTTACAAGTATTTGTAGATATTTTTTGGAATATATTTATTTTACCAATTGATTCCATTTTTTATGCATTATCTGGTTTTCATTTGGTAAAATGGGATAACGAAATAATTAAAAAATGTTATCGTTGCAAAGGCACATATACATTTACGAGTGGAACTAAAGTAACATTGCATAAAACTTGGGCTGAATGGGCTACATTAATGAATTGTAGCTTCGAACAAATTGTCCAAGGCTTTGTGCGTATTTTCACAACTCTTATACCTAGTAATAAATGGTGGGCTTGGGCCAATAGACGACATTTGCATCCTCCTGATTGGAACCCCAAATTTTTTGGTATGTAATTTATTTATGATTAACATTATTGTGTAGCATTATTATATAATAATAATGCCTCGCGGAGTAAAAAAAACGTGTATTCCAGGATTATTTTGCATTGAGAATATGACTATGTTTTTATTGTTTGTTTTACTGATTACAGTTGTTTATATGTATTATTCACATATCATTAAACCAAGTTTAGAAAAAACATCGACTACTTCTTTTTCACAACCCATTATAATTGCACCACCACGTAATACAGAAGTGGCTACACCTAATTTAGTTCCTATTCCCACCCGCACTACTAATCCCTTAACTGATGTAAATGCACCTCCGTTGAAAAATGAGAATGAAAGTTTTATGATGCCTATTAATATTAACACCAGAGGACCTGAACTTAATTATTCTCAAATGGGTATTTTAACACGAGAAAACGGAACAGATGATATGATATTACCTTTAATGGGTCGAAGAAGTTCGACCGGACGCGATAAACATCAATATTATACCATGTCAAATACGGCTGGTAATATTAATACAAAACTACCTGTTAGTTTAAAAGGACGTAGTTGTACATCTGATTTAGGTTGTGATGAAATATTCAATGGTGATAGCATATATGTAGAGGGATATAATGATACATTTCGTGCTACAATTTACGAGAATGCATTATATAAATATATACCTATGTAATAAAATCAAAGGTTAATACAAATGAATGATAAAAACGAACAAAAAAAAAGATGGTTTACAAAAAAAGAAGTAACTACTCCATTGGGAATATTAAATAAATTATTAGATTTAGAAGGCGATAAACGATTGCGACTTAAACCAACTGAAAAAAAAACCAATTTAGGAAAATCTAAGAAAACATCCCCAGAACAATTATCCGCAGAACGAAAAAAACGTGAAGAAGAATCAAAAAAACGACAAACAAATAGACAAGATGTAACAAAAAATGTCGATAATAAACAGATTGACGTTAAAACAAATGGTTCTATGGTTTTTCACGATATTGATCAGCAATATCAAGAAAAATTAAATTTCATTATACCTCAATTAAATGAAATATATCAAGCAATTAATAAAGAAAATAAGGGAGATACAGAAGAAAATGTGGTTCGCATTATAACAAAAGGTATGGAAGACGGCGAAACAACTATTGAGAGCCAAAAAAGCATATATGTCGATGAGTATATTCCACCAATTAAAGTATCTTAGGTAAACTTTATTATTTAGAACAATCTGATATGAATATATCTAATCCATTTATATATATCAAATATGACCGGATTTAATTTAACTAAATCACAAGATGGTACAAAATCAATAAAAATAAATTACTCCAAAATGGAGATTAATAATATTTTATCCGATAATAAAGACAAATATATTACTGGTAATTGTGAGCCTTCATCAACGTCTAATGTTACATTTGTAGAAAACAATGTTACTACTGAATACAAAGCAACCAAAATTTACATTGTAGGAAATGCGAACAACACAAAAGTTAATATGATTAATGGTGTGACAGCAAATGGTCAATTAATTATTCGTAATGAAAATGTGAACCGTGATAAAATTTTATTTATGTGTTTTCCTTTATACGTGGCTAATAGTTTACCAAAAAAAACACATATCGATCACATAATCCAAATAGGCACTAGCGGAACTACAAACACATCTTCTAGTGCTAATTTTGATGCAGATATATTCGCAAAAGAAGTTCCTAATTTGAAATATATTGATTATACTAGCAATTTAGGAAATAGCGCAAAAGTCGTTACATATGGTGCACCTATTTATATATTGTCGGCCCGTCTAATGGCTTTGGAAAATAATTTAAATATTTTTAATATTCAACCTGATGAATATTCAATTATTTCCCCTCCGGTTCCGGGTGAATGGATGGAATGTGATTATGTTCCGATCGATTCCGAAGAAGTTGAAACTTATAATTTACCTGTTACAAGTAGCCTTGTTCAAGATACAGCAGCTCATAATTCACTTTCAACAATGTTCATGTATATATTATTCTTAATTTTTACTGGATTAAGTTATACTTTGATACCAGTTATCTATAAATATATTTTAAAACTCGTATTTCAATTTACCGGAACAATTATGCGCAATGAAAGGATATCAAAAATGGGCTATTTTGATTTAATAATGATAATTAGTTTTATCGCTATAGCATTTGTATGTTTTATCTTAGGAGAACAATATATTCTATACGGTGTAATACTTGCTATAGTCACTCTTCTTGGGCATCTTATTATTAGTTCCAAAAAATCAATGTCTACAAATTGGCCCATAAATGAGCTAGAACGAGAAAAAAGTTAAATAAAATATAACTGTTATAATTATTGTTATATTTTATATTGAAATTACCAAGGATTTAAACGCTTGATGAACCATTTACATTTGTAGCAACGGGTTTATAAGAACTTTGTAAATATTGGATAGGATCGCTTCTGCCTATTGGCGCACGATCATTTACTAATTCTTCCTCCAAGGTTAATGGTTGGTCAGCACCTACATCAGCGTTACGCGCTTCTTCAACCGGAGGGGTTGCTTCATCAATTTGTTTTTTTACTTCACCTCGTTTTTCGCTTTCAGACTTAGTGTATTGTACATAATGTGTTTTATTATGAACCACTGCACTACGTCTCAATAAAGTATAAGCTACGAAAATATAAAGAACACCTAAAACTGGATGGGAGTATAAAAACAATGCTACTGTGATACAGAAAATAACAAGTAAACCTAATGGTGATTCAACATAAGGCGATAAAGCACTGGGTGTTGTAACGGGGAATATTAAGTATAGAACAAATGTTACTAAAACTAATATTTCAGCGGGTTTAATCGAGTTGACTAGTTTTTTAAAATTCATTATATAGGATATGATGATATTTTCCTTCTACAATTATTAAAATAAAATTGAAAATCGGTTAAACATAATTCTATATAGTAAAATATACTAAATGTCTCAACAATGGAAACGACGAAAAATGATGGCCATGAAGGCGAAGGCCGCCGAAAAAAAAATAATCGAACTAACTGAAGAATATAAAGAAAATATACGTAACAACTCTTATTTAGGTAAGAAAGGTTATACTATATCTCGTTCTTCTATCAGCGAAGAAGATCAAAAGATATTATATGACGAATTAAATGTAAAACCGATTACAAGTGGAGTTGTTTATAATGCTGCTGTAGATGAAGGCGCGTTTCCAGTTTATCGCGAAAATGCTAAAAAATTGTATATTCCTAGATTTTATGGAATTCAACGTTATGGACTACCTAATCGATCAGAAATAACTGAAGGAGAAGACGTAAATGTAGTATTTCCTAAATCTTTACGTGATTATCAAGACAAAATTGTCGATGTGTATATGAACCATGTAAAAAAACCTATTTGTGTTGGTTCAGAAAAAATAGGAAATGGAGGCATTCTTGAGGTTCCTTGTGGTAGAGGTAAATGTCTCGGTATAGACACACCTATTATGCAGTATGATGGAACAATTAAGATGGTTCAAGATATAAAAGTCGGTGATATAATTATGGGCGATGATTCTACTCCAAGAAATGTTTTATCTATCGCACGAGGACAAGAACAAATGTATAGAGTAATTCCTGTAAAAGGTGACCCGTATATTGTGAATGAAAGTCATATTTTATCATTAAAATACAGTTCTACTGTGAATAAACATACACCCAAAGGAACTGTGCGCGATATTTCTGTATTGGATTATTTGGATTTACCCAAATCATATCATGGTAGAGGAGGTGTTCTCGTTGGTTATAGAGTTCCAATCACATTTCCGAAAAAGGAGGTTGATATTGACCCTTATTTATTAGGGTATTGGTTAGGTGATGGTGCATCGAGAGGTACACTAATTACTACACAAGAAGCGTGTGTTTTAAAATATTTAAACGAGAATTGTTTTAAAAATAAACATAAGTCATTATATTTACAGTATACTGGAGATCAATATGATTATCGAATTAATTCAGTAAATAAAGTAGCCAATGGTAGCAACGAATTAATGAATTATTTACGTGATTATAATCTAATTCAAAATAAGCATATTCCACAAGATTATAAATGCAATGATAGGGCAACTCAACTCGAATTACTTGCCGGAATAATCGACTCCGATGGGTCAAACGCATCGAATTCGTATGATATTATACAAAAAAACGAACAATTATTGGATGATATTATTTTCGTAGCAAAATCGTTGGGTTTCGCCGCATATAAAAGTGTATGTAAAAAATCGTGTATGTATAAAGGAGAAAAAAGAGAAGGGACATATTATAGAACAACTATTCACGGGAAAGGACTTGATGAAATTCCGGTAAAATGTCCGAGGAAAAAAGTTGAACCAAGAAAACAAATAAAAGATGCATTAAATACACGGATTCGATTGGAAAAATTAGAAGTAGATGATTATTATGGTTTTGAAATTGACGGGAACCATCGTTTTGTATTAGGTGATTTCACTGTAACACATAATACCGTGATGGCTCTAAAAATAATTTCACTAATTCAAAAAAAGACACTCATCATTGTTCATAAAGAATTCTTAATGAACCAGTGGATTGAACGTGCTGATGAATTCTTACCTGGTGCTAGAATAGGAAAAATACAAGGACCCGTATTTGACGTAGAGGGTAAAGATATTGTAATTGGTATGTTACAAACGTTATATGATCGAGCATTACCAGAAAACGCATTCGACTGCTTTGGATTGACCATTATCGATGAAGTTCATCGTATAGGTAGCGAACAATTTTCAAAAACATTACTTCGTGTTGTTAGCCCAAATATGTTAGGTATTTCAGCAACTGTTGATAGAAAAGATAAATTGTCTTGTGTATTGTATATGTTTATTGGACCAAAGATATACACGGAAGAACGAAAAGATGAAGATCCTGTTTGCGTTCGTTCTCTTGAATATATAGCTGCAGATCCACAATTTAATGAAACCGAATATGATTTTAGGGGTCAGGCAAAATATAGTACTATGATTTCCAAATTATGTGAATTTGGTCCAAGAAGTGATTTTATTGTGAAAATATTAAGTGATTTATTTATTGAAAGTAAGGAAAATAACAATGAGGCACAAATTATGGTTTTGGCTCATAATCGGTCTCTTTTAAAATACTTTCATGAAGCCATTACATTCAAAGGTTTCGCAACAGTTGGATATTATGTAGGAGGTATGAAACAAGCCGACCTTCAAGAAACAGAATATAAACAAATTGTTTTGGCAACATATGCTATGGCTGCAGAAGCACTTGATATTAAAAGTCTCTCTATTCTAGTAATGGCTACACCCAAAACAGATATTACTCAGTCAGTTGGACGTATTTTACGTGTGCGACACGATAATCCGGTTGTTGTGGATATTGTTGACCGACACGATATATTTCAAAATCAGTGGAAACAACGACGCAGATTTTATAAAAAATGCAATTATCGCATTGTAGCAACCGATAGTATTCGTTATAAAGGTATGAATATTGACTGGAAAACGGATAAAACTTGGAACCGCATATTTGACCCAAAAATTCATAAAAATAATAATGATGACGAAGGAACAGGTGGTAACCCTATATTACAGAAAAAATGTCTGATTAACATATCAAATCTTGATATTGAGAATTAAATACAATTATTGTATTTGTATAAAAATGTATTTTTTGTAATAAAATACATTTTTAACGACGACAGCGTCTATTTTTTGTTTTACGGCGACCAGTATAACGAGAATTTTTACCGCGTTTCATTTTTTTACAACGAACAGTTCTTCTTGAATGCCTGTATTTGCGACGTTTAAATGTTTTTTTTCCGCCACATTGACTTCCATTCGCTTGATCTGTGCTATGAAACATGGAAGGATGAAATGTTCCATCCCTTGCTAAAGGTGACGGATCTATAGTGCTTGAGTATGGAGGTAATACGGTTTCGGACATTTATATATATTATTGTTATATTTTTGTGTATCATTACAGCTGTCGAATATGAACAATACTTGGCTGCCCATCTATTTTTTGAATAGGAACCCATTTTTTAAACTTGTGTATAAAAGAACATTTAATAGCAAAACGCTGTTTTAAATCAACAAATTTATCTACGCGTATGTCTTGAAATTCTTCTTCATCATCACTTTCTTCGAGATAATCCAGGTTATCGTTCTCTTTAATTTTTCTAAATAAACCATTCATATATTTACTTGTTGTGTAGTTAGGAATATACGTTATTCCACAATAAATACGTTCGGATTTTTTACCAAATGCATATAAATGATAAATATCGTTCTGTAAATCTGCTTTTATTTCGAATATTGTATCTTCCTTATACTGGGGTTTGGAAAAAGTAAATCGTGGTAATGCTGGGGGAATAAAAAGCAAATCATTGGGAATAACTGGTGCAAATTTTGAAATAGACGGAACTGTATTTTTGGACCACGGATAATTTAAATAGGGAACAATCCTTTTATTTGAACGATGCTGAAGATGGTGAATTGTATAAGGTATTATATCCTTGTATTTTTCTGGTATAGTATTTTCATTCTCTTGTAATGTCCAAAATACAGGCAAAGTAGAATATAACGTTTCATTATTAATGAAAATATCTGGATTATCATTCATTAAATTATACAAAAAATTAAATTTTTCATTAAAAGGTTGCCTACTTGTATTAATACCCTGATAATACAATAGATCTTCTGTTACAAAAAATGATCTTACATCAGGTATTTCACAAAGACAACCATATAAAAGAGTTCCATATGCTAAATCGATTGGAATATTATCAGAAACAATCAATACATTTGTTATTTTTTTATCTTTTCCTAATTCCATCAAAAAACACACATTTTTTGTTTTGTAATATGTAAACCATAAAAATGCTTTTTTACCATACGGAATGGCTAATGTAATATTATATTCATTGGAAACTTTCTTATGTGAAATTGTCTCATAGGAAAGTTCAAAACTTGGTAACCGTTTGGTTAATTCACTTGTTTGATTAAAAGAGAGAGCTAGCATTTTTGACTTTGGGTATATACTACTCACACTACACTTCTATATTGTTTTTTTAAATATTTTATAGAAAAACCTTATTGCATATCCTCTGTAATTAAAGCATTTAATTCTTCATTCATAGCAATTAAATCGCTATTGGTTAGTTTTACACCTTCATCATGTGGCTTAGTATTATCAACCATTTCTTTATTATTTTCTTGATATTCATTCATCATAGATTTATATTTATCAATATGATGACCCACGAGGTCTTTTGTTTTTTTAGTTGTATATGTATCTTTAATATACCGTAATAATTGATCAGCTAAATATATGATTAATAAACTTATTATTATTGTTAAAAGATACGACATTATATATGGAAAATGAGAATTGTATTTCTATATATAAACTTATTTCTTAGAACCCTTTCTATTACGTTTTGTTCTACGTTTTTTATTTCTACGATGTTTTGTACCTCCTAATTGTAATTCTTCTTTAGGTTTTTCTGGAGCACCAAGTTCTGGTGTTTCAATATCCATTTGGGCACTATCATCCATAGGTGAAACACCCATTTGGGCACTATCATCTATAGGTGAAACACCCA
>Ga0206679_10001850_pt1 | contig 17272 bp, 14 predicted proteins | sample M110012015metaG_FD_155464 | JGI IMG/M metagenome (GOLD analysis project Ga0206679, IMG submission 155464) | Ammonia-oxidizing marine archaeal communities from Monterey Bay, California, United States - M1 100m 12015 | ecosystem: Environmental > Aquatic > Marine > Intertidal zone | place: USA... | reverse complement strand
GAGGAAAAATAAAAATTTCAATTACTGAAGATGCTAATAATCTAATCCTAAATATTGCAGATACAGGAGGTGGTATTGATCGCTCTATTCTTAAAAATATATTTAAGCCTGGAGTAACTTCAAAAAAAAGAGGATGGGGCTTAGGTCTTTCCTTATCCAAGCGAATAGTTGAAGAATATCATAAAGGAAGTATTTTTGTAATGCAATCCGAAAAAGGAGTAGGAACTACCTTTTGTATTCACTTGCCTAAAAACCTAAACGCCACAGCTTCCTAGGTTATTTTTATTCAGATAATTCTGATGATATTCTTCTGCTCTGTAAAAAGTTGAGGCAGGAAGTATTTGAGTTGCAATTTCATTTTCCCAACTTGCTTGTTGTTCTCTTTTTGATTGCTCTGCCTCTTTTTGTTGCTGATCATTATGATAAAAAACAACTGAGCGATATTGCGTTCCGCTATCTAAGCCTTGCCTATTAACTGTGGTTGGATTATGGTTTTCCCAAAATAGATTAAGCAAACTTATATAGCTTACTTTTTCAGTATTAAAATAAAGATCAACCACCTCCGCATGATTGGTCGTACCACTACATACCTGATTATAAGTTGGCATATCAGTATCACCCCCCATATAACCTACACTTGCAAGATAGACTCCTTCAGTAGCTTTAACTAATTTTTCAACTGACCAAAAACAACCTGCCCCAAAAGTTGCTTTTTGCAACTGAGCATAAGGTTTAAATCGTATGCTTAAGGAATTAACACAATGGCGTGTATCTTTTTCAGTAATCTGTTCACCAGCAAAAACATGTCCCAAATGTCCATCACAATTGGAGCAACAAATTTCTGTACGAATTCTGCCTCCACTTGAATCTTCATAACGAGTAATTGCCCCTTCAATTTCATCATCAAATGAAGGCCAACCACAATCAGAATTAAATTTTGTATTGGATTCGTACAATGGATTTTCACAAGCCCGGCAAATAAAAATACCCGCATCAAAATGTTCATTATATTCTCCTGTAAAAGGGGCTTCTGTCCCTTTATTTTTTAGAATATGAATTTCCTCAGGGGTGAGATCTGAAAAATAATCTTTGGTCATGAAACCAAAAGTAATAAATTATTTCAGTTGTAGGTAGGTTTTTAACTTTTGAGTTGCTCTCCAGCTATAAGCACTAATGCTCTGCACGGAAAGTGTTGCTCCTGATATACCATCAATGCTATTATTAAAGGTGAGGAAAGAACTTGTATTGATATATTTAAATTGTTTCAACCACCTTTTATTACAGATTTCAACACCATAATTTTCATTGTAATTAAGCACTTCTACTTTTAGAATTTCTCCTTTATTGCTAAAAATAATATAGTATTCAAACTTATGAAATTTGGAGGGAGCTTGATCAAAAGCTAAATATCCTAAGTCATCTATTTTAAAAAAGCGAGTTGCTCCAAGGTTTGGAATACTTTCAATTTCAGAAAAATTAAGCGCGTCAGTATTGAATATAATCTTTGCATTTTTTTCGATTTGCTTCCAATCCTTAGCACTTAACATATAAATTGTAGTAAATGAAAGAAATAGCAAAACAGTCACTATTAAAGAAACTGCTTTGCTAATATTTTTTATAAAATGCATTAACTAAAACTTATTTAGAATAAAATAGCTATCCCAAAATTAAACTGTCCAGATTTTTGATCAGATCCAGCATTAGATTTAATTTGGTAATCAGCTTTAAACATCGCTCCTTGTGCTACTTTAAAACCTAACCCAATTGTAATATCTGTTCTGTTGTAAACATCATTAATTGCAATACTCTCAACTTCCGCATGTGTATTATAATTCTCATACCTTACAAAAGCTATTAACTCTTCAGTAGTATTTTTTCTTTCTAAAAGATTATAACCAGCCTCTGCATAATAGCCTGTTAACTTACTCCCTAAATCGTTTTCAGTTTTTGTATTGTATTGATTAGTGTTTGATAAGTTAGCAACAATGTATTGCCCTCTTAATTGTAATGCTCCTTCAGTATATCTTGCATCAACACCAATCATTTGAATTCCAATCATTGTAGAATCAGCTTTTGCAACAGCAGTTTCATCCCCTAAATCTAAACCGTCATATTCTTTAGTTTCTGAATCTCCTATATAAGCAGAAAACCCTAAGTTTAATCCAAGATGACCATAGTAAGAAACTCTAGCAGCAAAATCCGGATAAGTGATATAAGACTTTGCTCCTTTTTGCCTTCCACTTCTCAAGCCACTTTGACCACTAAATACTCCTCCTCCATCAAAACCATTAAACCCATTTACCAACATAGCTTGATAGTTTACTGAATGCTCAATACTTCTTCCATTTAGAGAAATACCAATTTCTCTCCAAGTAGAAGGCACAATGTATTTGTCAACATTTGTTCTTTCTACTCCATTAAAAGTTGAAGGCTCATGGCATAAATTCTGTATCCCCATTGGTATAAGCATTAAACCTGCGCTTACCGATAGATTATTTTTTATTTTATAATCTAAGAAAGCTTGTTCAACATAAACTTCAGTTACATGCTCAAATTCAATTTCAGAAACAAAAGAAGTTTTTTCATTAAAATTATATCCCAAAAAAGTCACTATTCTGTGTACATCTAAAGTGCCATTCTTATGAATAGTTCCATCTCTCGACCCTAAATTAAAGTCTACTTGAGCATAACCACCAATATGTAACCCTGAATTTCCTGCAATAATTTTCTCTGCACTATTCTGTGCATTTGCACCATTAAATAACGCAATAAGCATTATAAATACCACTGTCTTTTTCATTTCTTTATATTTATTTAGACTGATTATTAATAGTGGCAAAAGTAAATGCTTTTTTATATTAGCCAAACTTTTATTGAGAAATATTTTGGCAAGCATATATATACACATCCCCTATTGTAAACAGCAATGTACTTACTGTAATTTTCATTTCAGAATTGCACAAAATGACAAGGAAGAAATGCTAAAAAGCATTAAAAAAGAAATTGAAATGAGGCAACCTTACTTAAATGGCGAAACAATTAGCTCTATTTATTTTGGAGGAGGAACCCCATCTATACTTAATAAAGAAGAAATACAAAGTTTAGTAAACACAGTATATCGTAATTTTACGATTGATAAAGGTGCCGAGATTACCCTAGAATGTAATCCTGATGATTTGAATGCACAAATGCTTGCTGACTTAAAAGAAATTGGCATTAATCGATTAAGTATTGGCATACAGTCCTTTGATGATGAGGATCTAAAATTCATGAATCGTTCCCATAACGCAAAGGAAGCCCTTGGCTGTATTCAGCTAGCAAAAAAAGCCGGATTTAACAACATCACAATTGATTTGATTTATGGGTTACCAAAGCAAAGTACTGAAAAATGGGAGAAAAACTTAACACAAATGCTAGCCTTAAACATTCAGCATTTTTCAGCTTATGCACTAACGGTAGAACCTAAAACAGCTTTAAAACACCTTATAGATAAGAAAAAAGTTACTCCTTTAGATGATGAAATTACAGTAGAACACTTTAATACTTTAATAGCAGTAGCAACTGAAAATAATTTTATTCATTATGAAATTTCAAACTTTGGTAAAGAGGATTTTTTCTCCAACCACAATACCGCTTATTGGAAAAATCAGCATTACTTAGGAATTGGGCCTTCAGCTCATTCATTTAACGGAACAAGCCGACAATGGAATATTGCATCTAACAAACAATATATTGAAAAAGTGAATACTAATAGTTCATATTTTGAAATAGAAACCCTTACAAATGCACAACAATATAATGAATATGTTTTTACTGCCCTGCGCACAATGTGGGGAGTTGATCTCAACTATATAAGTACTCAGTTTGGTATTGAAGCGAAACAGTATTTTGAGAAACAGGTAAGCAACTGGAAAAATCAGGGGGAAATAAAACAACAAAATAATAACTACACCCTCACTGAAAAAGGGAAAATTTATGCTGATGGTATTGCTTCAGATTTATTTATTGTCTAAAATTCTTTTAAAATAAGATTCATATTGATCAACAACAATTGGCCATCTATATACCTCATTTATTACGGTAAGATTATTTTGTGTAAATGCCGTTTTATTTTTAAGGATCTCATTATCCTTTAATAAAGTGGCTAATGAATTAGTGCTATTAAAATAATATGCATTCTTGTTAATCACTGATTTATTAAACTGATTATCGTGTGCTAGAATAAATGTCTGTGCAGCCATTGCTTCTAACAAAGCAGGGTTAGTCCCACCTACAGAATGTCCATGTAAATAATAGGTCGAATAATACCTAATATTGTCTAAATGCTCTTTATTAAAAATTCCACCTATAAATATAATCCCAGTATGTCTATATTTATCTTTAAGAAAATCCCCATAACTTGTAAGATGATTACCAACTACAAAATATAGTGTCTCTATTCCACTTGCAATATAGCCATCAAACATCATTTCTAAATTATTCTCTGGCTCCAATCTTGCAATTGATAAAAGGTAATTATTAGTTTTTATTCCATATTCTATTAAGCAATCAGCATTGGGCGATTTAATATCTATCGCACCATAAGCAATAAATTCTGACTCTCTATTATATTCGTCATGGATATACTCTTGAATCCCTACATTGTCAGCAATTAAGTAATCAGAATTTTTAACGCCATATTCTTCAAGCGTTTTTGTTATTTTCTGAATGATATTATTCCATTTTGAACGTTTCCACTCTAAACCATCAAGATTGGTTGTAATGACTTTCCCTCTATGTCGACAAAAAATAATAGATAATGATGCAGTTATTAATCCTAATTCAAGAATAATATCGAAATCCTGTTTTACAGCATCTTTAAAACAAAAATAATCATAAATAAAATTAGAGGCTGATTCTCCTAACAACCTTTTTGGGCTTGCTTTTCTTATTATTTCAACCCCCTTATACGACTCTTCTTTATAAGGATGAAAGGAAGGTGAATAAACTGTAACTTCATGTCCTTTTTCAACTAATCCAACAGATAAATACTCTGCACATTGCTCAAAACCACCATAATTATTGGGGATTCCTCTTGTACCTAAAATTGCGATTTTCATACTTTCCGTTTATGAATCGCAAATATATAAATAGAAGTTAACATTTTAAGTCCTCATTATTATTTTCTGTATTATAACTCATAAATAAGTTAGCCCAGATTATTTTAGATATTGAATGCATTAGTGGTGTTAGTAAAATCCATAATACTGAAATAAGAATAATCTTATTTACGGAATCAATTTCAATATTAAAAATTGCTAAACCACACTACAGTAAGCAAGCCAACTCCTATTGCATATGAAACATACATTGCACCAAAATAAAAACCTGGCTCAGGATTAAATGTACGGTTACATAGTTGACAACTTTCATAAATATCCCCCATCTTTCTCAAATTATAGGGGGGCGAAATAAAAAAATCTTCTCAGTGAGAATGCGGACATTTCCCTCTTAAAATACTATAAAACTTACTTCCTTTTTTCATTTATTTTTAACTTTCAAAATATAACTTCCTAAATTAACAAAAATGTGTTAACATCTTGTTTCCCCGACACTTATAAAATAAAAATAATGACTCTATATTTGTCTTGTCGTAATACTTGTTTGGGTTGTACTATTCTTTCCTAATATTGTACAACATAAAAGCCCTCACTTCCGTGAGGGCTTTCTCTTTCTGTTATCTTTAATTCTTAATGAGGAAGTCTAACGCCTAGCATAAACTCATGTGAGTAATAATTACTAGTAGTTGAAGAAGGCATGCCGTATGAATACCCAATATTATACCTGTCATTTACATTAAATCCTAACAGGGCAGCTATTGAAGATAAATCATTATTCATTTTATAATTCATCCCCAACCAAAATAATTCATTATATTCTGATTTTACACCAAAATCAATTTGAGTTTTAGCACCAGCTACTGACCTTAAGAAGAAACTTGGTTCAATAGAAATTGCTGGATTAATATCATAAGTATAAGAACCTAATACATATATATGACTTACTAACTTTCCATTCTGAATTGTCGTTGGGTTCTTTCGAGCCTCATCATCATCCATTAGTCTAAGCTCTGAATTTAATAGTTGAGGAATGGCAGCACCTATATACCATTTATCTCCACTTAAATTTATACCAAAAGTTGCATCAGGTAAAGTTCTTACTACATCACCACCAAGCATTAAAGGATCGTTTTGATCCTTTACAGGAATGTTGTCTTTAATAATTTTAAACTGTGTAAACCCACCTTGCAATGCAAGTGAAAGTTTCATTTTAGCTGTTAAAGAAAAGGCATAAGTATAAGAAGCTGAACCTCCTGACCTACTTGTAGGACCTGTTACATCATTATACAAAGTACCCCCTAAACCTACATTATCACTATGCTTACCATAAATACTAATTACAGTAGTTCTTGGAGCTTCATTGATTCCTACCCATTGATTACGGATAGAAGTATTCACTTGATAATAATCATACATCCCAGCAACAGCAGGGTTGATTGCATAATTATTATTCATATATTGAGTAATTTGAGGAAGTTGTTGTGCTTTTAAAATACCTCCAAAACAAATTGCAAAAAATAAGATTGATATTTTTTTCATTTTTTTCATTTTCATATTATCTGATAATTGTAATAGGACCTGTTTGAGGCTCATCACCTGTATTTAAGTCTATTATATAATAGTATGTGCCAGCTGGTAATTCTTTTCCGTTAGTTCCGTCCCAAGCTTGATAATTGATTCCACCTTTTGAATTAAACACTAAACCTCCCCATCTATTAAACACTTGAACTAAAGCATCTTCATAAGACTCAATATTTTTTGGAGTCCAAGTATCATTAAATCCATCATTATTAGGAGTAATAGCTTCATAGACTGTAGATTCCCCTAATGCTTTTACTCCAACAACAACATAAATAGAATCATAACCTAAACACCCGTCTGCATCCTTAATATCAAGATAATACCAAACATCTGCTAAAGCCCCAGAGATAGTAATAGAATTATCACCAGTATTTATAATAATATTATCAGCCCACTTCCATGTATATTCTATATCATTCCCAATATTATTAGAAAATAAATCAATATTACCCCCTTCTAAGACCACTGGATACTCACCATAAAGAACTCCAGGGTCAGAATCTATCATAGGATCAATTGCATCAAAATGAACCGTAACTATATTTTGTATTTCACAACCTTGAAGATCAGTAACGGTTACAACATACTCTGTTGTATAACCATCTATTGTTCCGTAAGGTAATATACCCTCTGGCTTAATCACTCTATTTCCACCTATCACCCCATCATTCCAAGTATATGTTAGATTAGGTCTTTCATCTACATCAATGCTTATTGATTGACCTAGGCAAATTGTTGTGTCAATAAAATGAACACTATCAGGGTTCATAAATATTGATCTATAGCTTCTAATAAAAGTAGAGTCTGTAATTTCACACCCTCTTGTGTCTATAACCTTAATATCATACCATCCAGGAGCATTCCCTCCAATAATGTTGTTATTATTTAATGTTGAATTCCCATTAATAAAATAATTAAATGATTGGCTTCCTCCTTCAGGGAACATTCTAATAATTCCATCATCTAACAAACAGGTTTCATCAACAGTATCAACTAAAAGAGTAAGTGGTTCAAAAGGTTCTGTAATTTCTACAGATAATGAAGTTGCACTACATCCATTTCTATCCTTAGCAATAACATAATAATTACCAGGAGCTAAATTTGGAAAGACATAAGGTATTGAATCAATGAGCCCTGCTTCATAATTTACTACATTATCAATTACTGTTGTTCCTGAATACAATGTATAAGTATAAGTTAATTCATAAGAAGTTCCTCCAATTCCTAACACCGCAATAGACCCAGTGTCAACTCCGAAACAACCAATGTCAACCTCAAATATTGTGTCAATTTCTACTAAGGTAGGTTCTTCTAAATCAAACTCAAATGTATCTCTACAAGTATTTGCATCTTCAATTGTTACTTTATAAATTCCTGTAGATAAACCAGAAATTATAGGGGTGGTAGTTCCATTAGACCAAGAATAAGTATAGGTCTCCGTTCCTCCCGTAACATTTGCTTTCAGTTTTCCATCTGAAAAACCCTTACAAGAAATTGAATCTAGAAGTGTGATGTCAACCTTTAATTCTTCTGGCTGAGTAAGAGTAAAGTGCACTGTATCAGTACACCCTACAGCATCTGAAACAATACAATAATACGAGACTGAAGAGGCAAGCGGAAGATTATCAACTGCCAAGCCTCCTGCTGAATCTGAATATTGTACTGGATCAGAATTCCATAAGTAAGTATAAGATGTTGCTCCAGTAAAAGGAACTCCCACCCCTAAAACGGTAACGCTTAGCTCTCCATCATTACCCCCATTACAACTAACATCTGATCCCCATAAAGAATCTGCAGACAAAGCATTATTAGCATTAATTATTATAGACTCTGTATCTTCACAGCCAAGTTCATCAGTTACTGTAATTATATAAGTGTCTGCTTGCAGATTATCTAAAGAATAAGTTGTTTCTCCAGAATCCCATAAATAAGAATAGGTAGTTGATGAACCAACACCTCCATAAACTGAATCTGTAACTGAGCCATTATTCCATGCGTTACAAGTAACATGATTTGTGATGAAGTTATGCTCAATAGGACTAGGTTCATTAAATATTATTGTTTCAGTATAATCACAACCGTTTGCATCCTCCACTATAAAGGTGTGGTTTCCTGCCCAGATACTATCAAGATTAATGGTACTCCAAAAAGTTGTACTGTCCGTTAAATAAGGAGTTGTACCACCCAAAGCTTGAATATCTACATAACCCGAACTATCATCATGACACCTTATTTGATATGAATATTCTCCAGTATTACTATTGAAGACCCAACCTGAAGTAGTTATCGTAACATCTAAAACAGTTGGTTCATTTATTGTAATATAATCTGAAGAAGCACAATTATTTGCATCAATAACTTCCACTGTATGTTGTCCAGGGTCCAAGCCTGAAAATTGCATATATGTTTGAGGAGGAGTAATACCGTCAATAGTAAATTCAAAAGGAGCTGTACCACCAACAAACTGGATATCTTGCACTGCACCATCATTAAGCCCAAAACAGCTAATATGTGTAAATACTGTACTATCAATCTCTAATTCACCAGGATAAGATAAAGTTATACTTGTATCATCAAAACAGCCATTAGCATCAATAGCTTGAATCCCGTAGGTATCTGGATTTAACATTCCAAAAACAGGATTGGGCTGAGTATTTAATCCATTTGTATTGGAGTAAAAATAGGGCTGCTGACCTCCGCTTGCAAATATTTCAATTTGAGCATCATCAATACCAAAACAACTGCTATTAGTAACTACAACTGAATCAATAACAATTGGATTAACAGGAGCAATAATATCAACATTTCCGGTTATAACACAAGAAGTCGCATCTAAGACATCTACAGAGTAGCTCCCTATTGGCATACCACTAATTGTAGCAGATGTTTCTCCTGTAATTATTCCATTTACATCACTCCATTGATATGAAAAAGTAGGTATGCCTGTTGCGGAAACTGTTGCTCCACCACTAGAGTCACCTAAACAAGGAGATACTGTTGTAAACGAAACCGTGAAACCTATATCTGCCGAAACAATAACAGTTTCTGAAAACTGACAAAAATTTCCGTCAGTAACTACAACTGTATAAGTTCCTGCTACTAAATTATTTGCAACTGCAGAATTTTGCAAAGGATTATTATTCCAAAGATAGGATAATCCTCCCGTACCTCCTGAAGTTACTGTAATTGATGCTTGACCATTAGACTGATCACAATACTCTAGATTTGATGAAGTAGTATATACAAAGTCTGTTGGCTCAGGAAGTGAAACAATTTCAGAAGCCGTACATCCATTATCATCTATTGCATCTAAAGTGTAAGAACCATTAGTAATATCACCACAAATCCCAGAAAAATAAGGGGTCGTTTGTGGAGATCCTCCATCTAAATCATACGAGATTGGATCAACACCATTTGAAGGGTTGATAGAAATTGCTCCATTACAATCACCAGGACAATCAATCGCATTGCTAATAGAATAAGGTATGCTAAATACTCCTGGATCATTTAAAGAAACAACACTAGTTTCTATACAACCACTTGCATCCTTAACTTCAATATTATAGGTTCCTGAAGATAAACTAGAATATAAAGTTGCAATGTTAAATGTTCCACCACCATCAGTTGAATATTCGTATGGAGCTAAACCTCCAGTTGTATTAGTAAATTCAATAGTTCCATCAGACACACCATCACAACTTACTTCATAACTATTGTAATCAGAAAGAGTTGTTGAATAAATTATTTGTGTTGGTTCAGCTAAATACACTGTAGAAGTAAATTGACAAGCATTATTATCCATTACCATTATATCATAATTGATATTCCCTAATAAATTAAGGAAAATAGCACTAGACTGGTAACTTGACCCATTATCATCTGAATACTGATAGATAGGAATTCCTGGTTGTGTTGGATCAACTGTAAAAGTAATTTCACCTGTATTTGCATTATAACAATCTACATCTTGCGTAACACTAGCCGTACCAGAAAGCGCAGGAGGTTCATTTAATGTTAGCTGTTCTGTTTCAATACAACCATTTGCATCTTTATAAGTTACAGTATATGTTCCTGCTGATAACCCAGAAAAAAGAGGGCTTGACTGAAAGCCAAAACCTAAATCGTACGTAAATGGTCCAGTACCTCCAGTTGCTACTGCAGTAATTGAACCATCATTTTCCCCATTACAAGAAACATGGTAACCATTCAAATTAAAAATAGACATTGTGCCGGCTGGTACAATTGGTGCAATTGGTGCAATTACAAAATTAGTAGTTGCTGGTGAAGTAGAACATCCATTTGTATCTGTTACAACAACATCATAATTATCCGCACATAAAGCAACAAAGGAATAAGTTGTACCACCAGCAGCCAAATTTATTGAAGCCGCTCCATTTACAGAAAAACTATAAGGACCTGTACCTCCACTAATTGTTAAATCTTCTGCTGCAATACAATCGGTAGCACACAAGTTACTAGCAACAACACTTGTAGTTGCTACAAGTTGAGCTGGTTCTGAAAAATTGATTGAACACCATTCATCATACACTCCTGTAGTACTAGTACCGCTAGCAAACCCTCCATTTGCAGAGTAATATGCAGCAGAATCTACTATTCGAATACAATAATCAACATTAGGATTAAAGCCGGTCAAATTAAGTACACTCGTTGTAGTTTGATTTGTTGAAAGGTAAGAAAGAAAATAACCATTACTGAATAATTGGCCTATAACAGCAGAATATGTTGTAGTTGGAGATGTTTGAGAAATATCAATTTGCATTGCATCAGTGGCATAACCACCATTACACAAAATTGGCTGAGAAATAAATGCCGTGTCAATTGTAGGTATTGGTACAACTAATGTTGTAAAGAAAATGGGAGATGCCCACCCAGATACCCCTACACATTTTACATAAAAATCATATGAAGTGGTTGGTATTAGTCCAGACAATACATAAGGGGATGAAACCCCTGATAAATTAATCCATCCAGCAGCACCACTACCCGATATTCTGTACTTAATATCTACCGTTAGAGAACACATGGATGCATCCCAATTCAGATCAACTGAACTTGATGTTATATTTGAGGCAACTAAATTCGTAGGGTGTTGAGCAAATAAACTAGTTGAAATAGTTAAAAACAGTATGCTCGTAAAAAGTAATATCTTCTTCATATTATCTAAATAATTAATTTCTTTTATTAGCTCGCAAGATACACATTTTCTTAAAAACACTATACGAATGATAAAACGAAAAAAAGAGCATAAAAAAAGGAGGCATAAGCCTCCTGGAATTTTATTACAATAAGCTGGTTTTTAATAATATGGAGACATTAAAATATACACCAAAACTCCCGTAATAGCAACATACATCCATATAGGGAAAGTCCATTTTACAATTTCTTTATGTTTTTCAATCTCCCCTGTCATCCCTCTGTAAATTGAAAAAAGTGCCAAAGGCAACACAGGAATTGACAAAATAATATGAGATACAAGAATGAAAAAGTAGATATATCTTATCATCCCTTCTCCTTCAAAAAGAACAGGTGCATTAGTCAATTTTGAAGTTACATAAGAAAGTAAAAAGACAGAAGACAAAACAAATGCAGATAGCATAGCTACTTTATGTGCTTTCGTTCTTTTATTTTTAATCAACACAAAACCAGTCAATAAAAGCACTGCTGTTGAAGCATTTAAAATAGCATGGAAAAATGGCAATGAACTAAAGTCAATGCTTTCGGATTCGATATGCAATACATCAGGAAAAAGCATTAATAATGCTACAACCCAAGGAATTGCAATTGAAAGTGCAATAATTAACGGAACGAAAAATGAATCTTTTTTTTGCATAATATTTATTGAATTAAAAATTTATCTAATACATAGATTATTTGCATTGATGGTAAATAAGCAAATGAACTGAGCATTAAAGTTCGTGCCGTTACATCATCACAATTTTGATACAATTTTACTGCTTTTGAAGTGAACCAAGCTCCCAACAAAAACACAATTATTGCCCCATAAATTGAAAGGGATAATAATGGAATTTCGCACAGGAATGGAACGATAGAAATAAAGGTCATAACTACTGAAGTAATCACCGCAATAAAGGCTGGGAATTTTCCTTTTTCGCCTCCTAACATCATTTTGAAACCAGCCTTTTTATACTCGGCATCTTGTACCCAAGCAATAGCAATAAAATGTGGGTATTGCCAAAAGAACTGAATAGCAAAAAGGGTTCCTGCCGCAACACCAAAATTATCAGTAGCCGCAACAAAACCTAATAAAAACGGAATAGCACCTGGCACAGCACCTACAGTAATTGCAAAAGGAGAAATCCTTTTAAGAGGCGTATAAGCCAACACATACAACACCATGGAAAGTAAACCAAAAGCACCTGACTTTGACATTAAGCCAAAGAAACTACTTTGAGGATTAATATGATTTAAGGCATAAACCCCTATTGCACCAATAATAAGCGAAAAAACAAATGCTTGTGTTGCCGATAAATTACCAAGTGGTAATGGGCGAACAGCAGTTCGTTCCATGAATTTATCGTGTTCGCGCTCAATAACCTGATTAAAACCATTGGCAGCACCCGTTACCAAGAAACCACCAATAACCAATAAACTAAAAGTAGTAATGTCAAAAACATCTGCTCCTAATAAATAACCAATTGTAGCCGAAAAGACAACCGTAATTGACAGCTTAAATTTTAAAAGCTGTCCGTAATATTTAAGATTTGAAATCAGAATTTTGCTAATTAGCAGATGTTATCGAAACAATCTTTTAAATTATCAGCAATCATTTCAGCTGAACGACCTTCAATATGATGACGCTCGATACAATGTACTAATTTACCGTCCTTAAACACAGCAATAGCTGGTGATGAAGGAGGAAATGGAGCCATATATTCTCTTGCTTTAGCAACAGCACCAATATCTTGCCCTGCAAAAACAGTAGCAAAAGTATCTACTTTTTTATCGAATTGAGTTGTCATTTTAACTGCAGGACGCGCATTACCAGCCGCACAACCACACACTGAATTTACCATTACTAAAACGGTACCTTCTTTTTTATCTAATAAATCCGACACTGCTTCAGGAGTTTTTAATTCAATAAAACCTACTGAGGTTAAGTCTTCACGCATTGGCGCACACATTTCTTCTGGATAATTCATAACAATTAATTTTTGGTAAAAATACGCTTATTTACCTTTTGTTTTTAAAAAAATCGGACAATAATTTTGAGCATTCTTCTTGCAGCAAACCACTTTCTATTTCGGTTTTAGGATGCAAGATATTTTCTGCTAAAGAAGAAAATCCTCTTTTTTCATCTTTGGCTCCATAAACTACTTTTTTTAACTGTGTCCAATAAGCAGCTCCGCCACACATTATACACGGTTCAAGGGTAACATAAAGAGTGCATTCGTTTAGGTATTTTCCTCCCAAATAATCAGCAGCAGCTGTAAAAGCTTGCATTTCGGCATGAGCAGTTACATCATTCAAGGCTTCCGTATAATTATGGGCACGCGCAATAATCTGATTATTGCACACTATAACTGCCCCAACTGGCACTTCATCCTTATCGAAAGCTTCCTTTGCTTGTAAAAGAGCTTGTTTCATAAAATAAGTATCGTCAAAAGGATTTATTTCCATAGTGCAAATTTAATACTTTAGTTTTGTAATTTCGCAACCTAATAAATATAAGATGTTAAGAACACACAATTGCGGTATATTGAACATTACAAATGTTAATCAAGAGGTAACCCTAAGCGGATGGGTACAAAAAACAAGAGATTTAGGAGGAATGACTTTTGTGGATTTAAGGGATAGATACGGAATTACACAGTTAGCATTTAACATGGATGTAAATGCTGACCTTTGTGCTGATGCTAGAAAATTAGGGCGTGAATTTGTGATACAAATAAAAGGGAAAGTAGTAGAAAGAGAAAGCAAGAACAAGAATATCCCGACAGGTGAAATTGAAATTGAAATAGGTGAATTAACAATCCTAAACAAATCAAAAACACCTCCCTTTACAATAGAAAATGATACGGATGGTGGAGACGAAATACGAATGAAGTACCGTTACCTGGATATCAGAAGAAACCCAGTAAAAGAAAATTTATTATTAAGACATCAAGTTTCGAAAGCGACAAGAAGTTACTTAGACAACCAAGGATTTATTGAAGTAGAAACGCCTTACTTAATAAAATCGACCCCTGAAGGAGCAAGGGATTTTGTAGTGCCAAGTAGAATGAACGAAAAGCAGTTTTATGCCCTGCCACAATCGCCACAAACATTTAAGCAATTGCTTATGGTAGGTGGGATTGATAAATATTATCAAATTGTAAAATGCTTTAGAGATGAAGATTTAAGAGCAGACAGACAACCCGAATTTACTCAGATTGACTGTGAAATGTCCTTTATTGAACAGGAAGATATCCTGAATATGTTTGAAGGATTAACTCGCCACTTACTAAAAGATGTAAAAGGGGTTGAGCTGAATGAATTCCCAAGAATGACTTATGATGATGCCATGAAACTATATGGTTCGGATAAGCCAGATATCCGTTTTGATATGCAGTTTGTTGAAATGAACGAGCAGTGCCAAGGTAAAGATTTTGGGGTATTTGACAATGCAGAATTAGTAGTTGCCATTAATGCAAAAGGATGTGCTAACTACACAAGAAAACAATTAGATAAATTAGTCAACTTTGTAAAAACACCACAAGTGGGTGCAACAGGACTTATCTATTGTAAATACAATGAGGACGGAACATCAAAATCGACAGTAGATAAGTTTTTTGATGAAGATGCTAGAAAAGCTTGGGCCGAAAAAGCAGGTTGTGAAAATGGTGACCTACTATTAATAATGGCTGGTGGTATAGATAAAACAAGAAAGGCATTAGGAACATTAAGATTGCACTTAGCAGAAGAATTAGGACTAAGAAATCCTGAGGTATTTGCACCATTATGGGTATTAGATTTTCCATTATTAGAATGGGATGAGGATACTGAAAGATACCATGCCATGCACCACCCCTTTACCTCACCAAAACCTGAGGATATTGCAAAACTAGATACTGACCCAGCAGCAGTGCGTGCCAATGCTTATGACCTTGTGATGAACGGAAATGAGATAGGTGGTGGAAGTATAAGAATACACGATAGAGCCTTGCAACAATTAATGTTTAAGCATTTAGGATTTAGTGAAGCAGAAGCAAAACAACAATTCGGATTTTTGATGGAGGCCTTTGAATATGGAGCGCCACCACATGGAGGAGTTGCTTTTGGTTTTGATAGACTTTGTGCAATAATGGGCGGACAAGAAAGCATCCGTGATTTTATTGCATTCCCAAAGAACAATTCAGGTAGAGATGTGATGATTGACTCGCCATCTCCTATTGATGAAGCGCAATTAAAGGAATTGAGTATTGCGTTAAGAAGTTAGTTTTTTGAAAAAGAAAGTTTAAGCAGTCTGTGTTTTTCTTTTCTGTAAATAGAAGAATAGTGCAAAAAGGAAAACAGCAATATAAGGCATAGACATTAGAAACAAAATACCATCATTTAAACCTGCTCCTTTAGTGTCGCCTGCTTCCAAATTAGCCTCAACAACAGCCTTACACATTGCACATTGACCAATGCTAATAGAATTAAAACAAGTCATTAAAACTACTAAAAAAAATAATTTAATCTTTATCATTTTTTAAAGGTCTTTTGTATTCTGCCATTAGAACATTAATGTCATTAATCAGGTCCTTCATCTGCACTTCACTAGTACCATCATAAGCGCCAACAGCATTTCCATTTTCATCAATTCCAGATCTAACTCTTCCCTGTTTGTCAATTAAAATAAAATATTCTGAATGTAAAAATCCTCCAGGAGCTAATGAATCAACACTAGCATTAACAAAATAGTCTGCTGCTGATTCGTATAATTTATCTTTGTCACCCGTTACAAAATCCCAATTAGATAAATTAATATTAATATTTTTTTGTTGCATTAAACTAACATAACTACGCAACTTTTCAGGAGTATCATTCCCCGGATCAACAGTATGAGATAAAAACCTGATATTAGGAAATACACTAAGTTTATCTTGTAAGTATGACATGTTCCTTGTCATTGCTGGGCAAATAGAAGGGCAAGATGTAAAGAAAAAATTTGCTACATAGATTGATCCTGCCAAACTATTATTAGTAATAGTATCATTATCTTGATTGATAAAACTAAAATCATCAATACTATAATCCACTTCCCCTATAACCTCTAATTTAATAAAATTATTATACCCCCTAGTTAGGTAAAAGTACATGATAGCAGGTAAAACCAGTAATAAAAAAAGAAGTGTTATTTTTTCTAACTTCATAACATTAAAATTTCTAAAGCATTAAATAAGTATACGCCCCCTCACTTAAAACAATAAATAACAAATAAGGTACAAGTATAAGTGCTGGTAATAATATTGTCCATTTTAAAGTAACTTTTTCATGCCCTAAGTGCATAAATTGAAGAATTATGTATGCTGCTTTTATAATAGTTAAAATAATAAATACGTGATTTAATAATTTTGTACCTAAAAAGA
>Ga0206679_10001843_pt1 | contig 17304 bp, 8 predicted proteins | sample M110012015metaG_FD_155464 | JGI IMG/M metagenome (GOLD analysis project Ga0206679, IMG submission 155464) | Ammonia-oxidizing marine archaeal communities from Monterey Bay, California, United States - M1 100m 12015 | ecosystem: Environmental > Aquatic > Marine > Intertidal zone | place: USA... | reverse complement strand
AATAAACATTTCCATCCAATTTAAAGTCAGTAGCAGAAATAACTTTTACTTTCTGAGTAAAAATAGCTTCATTCCCAAAGTACTTCAATATCATATCAAAGTTTGGATCGAATTCTTCTAACGGCTCACCCTCTTGCATATTACCAACTAACTCAAAACCATCAGTTGTTGTAAAAGTAAATTCAGTTGGGACAGGCCCATCATCTTCTATGTGCTGAGAATATAAATGCCAATGATCTTCAATACTAGCTTTAAATTGCAATTCTATTTCAGTATCAGAAAGTTGTTTTTGCGAAAATTCCCACTCTACTGGATTAAAGATTTGTGCAGAAACGACTACACTCATCAATGTAAATAATACGACTAATAATCTTTTCATTATTTTTTTAACTTGTTATTTATTACTCTTGCTAACTCTTCTGCTTTTTGGCTACCTATAAGGTAACCCAAACCATCTTTATCTATCAGTTCAACAGCATCAACTCCTCTTGTATAAAAACGAATTGTCCCTTTTAGATGCAAATTATAAACGGCACGATTCAAAAAATATTTGCTGTATTTTACTTTTTTAGCCGTTACAATACTTGCCGTATCAATCTTTATTTTTCGGGAAGTCCAAAGGCCATCTAAAATAATACTTCCATTTTTTACTTTGGTTTCAAAATGCAAAATAAATAAGAGTAGTATTGAAATAACCATTATCCCTATCCCGATAAAGAAGTATAGTTCTCCTGCTTTATCATGATTTTCACGCCAAAAATAAGCTACTAAACAAAAAATTGCCAAAGACATTCTTCTGGTAAGTGACATTTTATTAAGTCCTAAATATTGTTTTTCTATAAAATCAAACTCTGACATTCCTCTATATATTTAAAGTTGTGCAATGTACACTTTTTTTGTATCGGTTTCAAGCTTATATCTTTCATCAATTCTGCAACCAACTACCCAAACAATATCATCACCAGAACACAATAACCATTGTTCTTGTTTATCCAATATTGAAAATTTATTATCAATAAAAAAATCACTTAATTTCTTAAATTTTCTCATTCCCAAAGGCATGAACTTATCTCCTTCTTGCCACTTACGTAAAGTTAAGGGAAATTTTAATTTTTCAAAATCTAACTTTGCAATAGCGCTATCCAAAACAATATTTTTATCAGCTGTAATTTTAAATTTCAAAGATAGCGGAATAAGTAAATCAACTGTTTTCTCAGCAATTACAAACACCTCATTTTCTATTTTTACAGGAGATATGAGAATGTATTCCCTGTCCACTACAAGCTGATGAGTAGCTGAAAAAAATTGTTTTCCACTCTGCCCTTGCAATGTTTTTGCAATTGCATCAATAGTTACAAACCCATAAGGATTTAACAGTTCATATAAATAGTTCTGAAGTGGATTTAAGGCTAATAAATCTGAAATTTTAAACTTCAAGATTCCATTTTCATCTTGCATCAACTCTTTATGAACCTCTTCAATTTTGGCAGAATAAATTTGGGAAACACCTTCCAGAATTTTCATCTCCTCCTTTATTGTTTGCTGAATACTTGGGTTCATTTCAGTAAGTAAAGGCATAAGCTCATGGCGAATCTTATTGCGTAAATATTTCAGAGAAGCATTACTGCTGTCTTCCCTAAAAAGCAAACCTTTTTCATTTAGGTATTGTTCAATATCTAATCTTGATACTGAAAGTAAAGGCCTAACAACCGCATTATTTTTTTCTTTAATACCCAATAAACCTTTCAACCCTGACCCCCTAACTAGATTAATAAAAAAGGTTTCTACATCATCATTTTCATGATGGGCAATAGCAATGTATTTTGAGTTAGTCTTATTAAGTAAGTCGTCAAACCAAGCATACCTTAAATCACGAGCTGCCATTTGTGTCGAAATTTTATTTTTGCTGGCATATTCTAAAGTATCAAACTGCTTTATATGTATTTCTAATTGGTATTTTTTCGCCAATTCTTTAACAAAAACTTCATCAGCATCTGACTCTTCTGCTCTCAAATTAAAATTGCAATGCGCTAATTCAAAAGAATAATTAAGAGCCAACAAAATATGCATTAAGCAAACACTATCAGCACCACCACTTATCCCTAAAATAAGTTTATCCTCTCTTGTAAAGAGTAATTTTTCGTCAATAAAATGCTGAACTTTATTTTTCATCTAATTGAAAATTTAAGACCTCAAAAATAGGCTTTGCTTTCACCAAACATTCCTCATATTCCTCCTTAGCATCCGAGCGAATAGTAATGGCTCCACCAACACCAACTGAAAGGTATTTTTCGTTTGCATTATACAAAATTGTTCGGATAACGACATTGAAATCAAAATCTGCTTTTGGAGTAATATAACCAACTGCTCCTGAAAAAATTCCTCTTTTAAATTCCTCATATTGTTCAATGATTTCCATTGCTCTAAGCTTTGGAGCACCCGTCATAGAGCCCATAGGGAAAACAGTTTTTAAAATTTTACTGAAATTGGTTTTCTCATCCACTTTTGAGGATATAGTACTAATCATTTGATGTACTTTTTCAAAGGTATAAACAGCACACAACTCCCCTACCTTTACGCTTGCTTTAGTTGCTGTAATTGACAAGTCATTCCTAACCAAGTCAACAATCATAATGTTTTCGGAACGCTCTTTTTCACTTTCAGAAAGTTCCTTAATTAAAGCCTTATCTTCTGCTAAACTTACTCCTCTTTTACGAGTTCCTTTTATAGGTTGTGAAATAATTTCATTACCTGACTTCTTAATAAATCGCTCAGGGCTAGCACACATTGCATGCAAATCATTTAACTTTAAAAAAGAAGCAAAAGGAGTATTTGTGTTTTTATTTAACTCCTGAAATATTGCTTGAGGACTTACAACAACATCCTCAGCAAAAAACTCCTGGCAATAATTTACTTCATAAATATCGCCTCTTTGAATATGCTTTTTAATTGCATCAATTTTCTGGATATACTTTGCTTTAGTGTCCCTTTGCTTTAGCTGTATACTACTACCGTTATCAAGCAAACTTAATTGCTGATGAAGCAAAAATTGCTGACAATTTTCTTCACTTTCATAAGTTTGAACTTCCAATGTATTACCTTTTAGCAATAACACATATTTCGGAATAAAGAAAGATAAGTTTGCTGCTTTTATCCTATCATTATTATCAGAATTTAATTTTTCCACCTCATTTTTCAAATCATAAGAAAGATAGCCAAACATCCAATCCTTATGCTGAGCATGAAAATTTTGTAAAGCATTAAAGGAATCATTCTCAACATTTAGCACCTCAAGAGCATCAACTCCAGCAATTAAATCATAATTAATATAATCCTTAGGTAAACTTGGCCTACCAGCCTGAATATTAGAATCAAACACACTGATATAACTAAGCGACTTACTTTTAAAAAGCAATAACTTACTCAGTTCACTTGGCTTGTCGACCTTAAATGTATAGGAAAATCTCACTTTGCAAAAATAGGAAAAGCAAACTCATTTTATTTTATATTTTTGAGGGATGAAAAAAATACTCTTCTTATTAATTATTTTTCCCTTTTTACTTGCCGGTCAAACTGACACTACCTTTTCAGAAAATGGAGAGATTACTAGTGTTAATGAAAAAGGGATTAATGCTTTAGTTCATAAATATGAAGATATCCTGAAAGCTAAAAATGGTGTAGAGGGTTGGCGAGTACAGCTTGTATTTAAAGCAAAACAAGAAGAAATAAGGCAATTAAAAATTGATTTCATCAATCGATATCCTGAAATTCCTGCTTATTTGGAATATGATGCACCCTATTATAGAGTGCGTGTTGGGAACTGCAGAACAAAACTAGAGGCTATAAAAATAAAGCACCAGATAAGTAAAAACTTTCCTGGTGCTTATCCTGTTCCTGAGATTATTAATTTCTCTCAGTTAAAAAATTAAGTGTTTATTTTAACACTCTTTTTACTTCTACCTCTTCATATCCTTCAATAATATCACCTACTTTAAGGTCGTTAAAGTTTTCGATTGACATACCACATTCGAATCCTTTTCTTACTTCAGCAACATCATCCTTAAATCGTTTTAATGACGATAATTTACCTGTGTAAACCACAACACCATCACGGATAAGTCTAACCCCTGTATTTCTTGACAATTCACCATCTAACACCATACAACCTGCAATTGTACCAACATTAGATATCTTAAAGGTTTCTCTAATTTCAATATTACAAACAATTTTCTCTTCAACATCAGGAGAAAGCATACCCTCCATTGCTAATTTCAATTCTTCAATTGCTTTATAGATAATAGAATATAACCTAATATCAATTTGTTCAGATTCAGCAAGTTTTCTAGCTTTTAATGAAGGTCTAACTTGGAACCCAATAATAATTGCGTCAGAAGCTGCCGCTAACATTACATCCGATTCTGAAATTTGCCCTACTGCTTTCTGAATAATATTTACTTTTATTTCCTCAGTAGAAAGTTGCTGTAAAGTATCCGCTAATGCTTCAATAGAACCATCAACATCCCCTTTAATAATTATATTTATCTCTTGGAAATCACCTAAAGCAATTCTTCTTCCAATCTCGTCAAGCGTTAAGTGTTTCTGTGTTCTTACACTTTGTTCTCTTTGTAATTGAGTTCTTCTTGAAGCAATCTTTTTTGCTTCTTGCTCACTTTCCATAACATGGAATATATCTCCTGCTGTTGGCGCTCCATCCAATCCTAATAATACTACTGGAGTAGAAGGTCCTGCATTTTTTCTTACCTCCCCTCTTTCATCTAATAAAGCTTTTACTTTTCCTGAGAAAGAACCCGCCAAGACATAATCCCCAACATTCAATGTTCCTTTTTGTACTAGTATAGTAGATAAGTATCCTTTTCCTTTATCCAAAGAAGCTTCAATAACTGTCCCTTGTGCACTTCTATTAGGATTTGCTTTAAGGTCAAGCATTTCAGATTCTAAAATAATTTTTTCTAAAATTTCAGGAACTCCTGTTCCTACTTTTGCCGAAATATCTTGCGACTGGTATTTACCCCCCCAATCTTCAACCAATAAATTCATCTCAGCTAATTCTCCTTTAATTTTTTCAGGATCAGAAGTTGGACGGTCAATTTTATTAATCGCAAATATAATTGGCACACCAGCTGCTTGCGCATGGCTAATTGCCTCTTTAGTTTGCGGCATCACTCTATCATCAGCTGCAACTACAACCACAACAATATCAGTTACTTTTGCCCCCCTAGCACGCATTGCGGTAAAGGCCTCATGTCCAGGAGTATCTAAGAATGAAATATTCTTTCCTGATTCCAAAGTCACTTCATAGGCTCCAATATGCTGAGTAATTCCTCCTGATTCTCCTGCAATTACATTTGTATTTCTAATATAATCCATCAATGAAGTTTTACCATGATCAACATGCCCCATAATTGTAATAATAGGCGCACGTGTTTCTAGTTCTTCTTCAGTATCAATAATCTCAACAATAGATTCTTGCACATCAGCTCCAACAAATTCAACTTTAAAACCAAAATCTTCTACCAACATTTGAATGGTTTCAGCATCTAATCTTTGGTTCATACTCACCATCATACCAAGCCCCATACAAGTGGTTACAATCTCAGTAACTTGCACATCCATTAAGGATGCTAATTCACTTGCAGTAGCATATTCTGCAATTTTGATAGTTTTATTTCCTGCTGATTTTTGCTGATTTTCTTCATCAGCAACTTCTCTATGTGCTTGTCTTTTATCTCTTCTGTTTCTTACAGATGATTTTTTACCCCCTCTACCTTGTAATTTTGCTAATGTTTCTCTTACTCTTTTTTGAGCTTCTTCTGGAGAAATTTCTACAGGACCTCTAACTGGTTTTTTCCCTTTCTTGAACTTCTTAGGGTCAACCTTAGCCTTTACAATTCTAACTCTCTTTTTCTTTTCTGGTTTTTTGAATTGATCTAAATCAATTTTTTGCCCAGTCATTTTAACTCCTCTTAACTTCCCAGCTGCAGCCTTAATAATTCCATCTGCTTTCTTAGGTTCTTCAGCTTTAGGTGTTTCTACTTCTGGATTAACAACTTTCTTTGGCTCAATTTCAACCTTACCTAAAACTTTTAATCCCTTTTTTGGAACCTTAGCTTTTATTACCTCATCTTTTTCAGGTGCCTTCTCCTTAGTTTCAGCAGCTTTTGCTTGTTCAGCAACAGCTTTTGCTTCCTCTTCTTTTTTAGCTTTTAGCTCCGCATCTACTTTTTCTTTTTCTTCTGCTTTTTTCTGAGCCGCTTCTTCTACTTTTTGCTGTTTGATAATTTCCTCAGCCTTAGCTAATTCTTTTTCTTTGGATAATAACTCAGCTGATAATTTCGCTTTCTTTTCAGAATCAAACTCACCTAACAAATCCATATACACATCATGAGACACTTTTGTATTAGGTTTTAAATCCTCAATGCCTTTTGCCTCAAGGAATGCATATATCCTGTCAATACTGACATTAAATTCCTTAACTAACTTATTTAACCTTACGCTCTTTTTATCTGACATACTTAGGTTTTAATTATTTTATTAATCTTCAAATTCTGAACTTAAAATGCTCAGCACATCTTTAACTGTTTCTATCTCTAAATCTGTTCTCAACACTAAATCTGCAGCTGAAATATCAAGTACACTTTTTGCAGTGTCGCAACCAATTGATTTTAAAGCAGTAATTACCCACGCTTCTATTTCGTCTGTAAATTCATCAATAGCAACATCATCCTCAAAGCTATCAGCATCTCTATAAACATCAATATCATAACCTGATAATTTTCCAGCTAAGTTGATATTATGTCCACCTCTACCAATAGCTAATGAAACCTGATCAGCATCCATAAATACACTTGCTCTCATTTTTTCATCATCTAGCTTTACGGAAGTAATTTTTGCCGGACTCAAAGCTCTTGTAATTAACAATTGAGAATTCTCAGTATAATTTACAACATCAATATTTTCATTTTTAAGCTCACGAACAATACCATGAATTCTTGATCCTTTCATACCTACACAAGCTCCAACAGGGTCAATTCTATCATCATATGATTCAACAGCAACTTTAGCTCTTTCACCTGGAACTCTTACTACATTTTTAATTGTAATAATTCCGTCAAACACCTCAGGAACCTCTTGTTCGAATAAACGCTCGATAAATTCCGGAACAATACGAGAAAGTACAATATTCGCTTTATTATTTTTAAGTGTTACCTCTTTAATTACTGCTCTTACTGATTCTCCTTTCTTGAAATAATCCTTAGGAATCTGCTCTAATTTTGGTAATGACAAATCATTTCCATCATCATCTTGTAATAAGATTTCGTTTCTCCAAATTTGGTAAACTTCACCATGAATAATCTCGCCAATTCTTTCTTCATATCGCTTCATCAACTCGTCTCTATGTTGATCAGCAATACGCGCCATTAAATGCTGACGAATAGATAGCACTTGTCTTCTTCCAAACTCTGATTCAAAACTTACTTGCTCAGAAACCTCTTCACCAACTTCATAATCATCTTCAATCTTCAAGGCATCAGTTAAAGAAATTTGGGCAATAGGGATTTCTACTTCTCCATCTTCAACAACCTCTCTATTTCTCCAAATTTCCAAATCCCCTTTATCAACATTAATAATGACATCAAAACTTCCTTGTTCATCATATTTTTTAGCCAATACCGCTTTAAAAACATCCTCTAAGATGTTCATCATAGTTTCACGATCAATATTCTTAACTTCTTTAAACTCTGAAAACGATTCAATTAGATTTTCTACTTCCATTACTTTTATTTAAAATTTATTTTAAGTTTTGTCTCCTTTATTTCCTCTTTAGGAATACTTATTTCTTCCACAATATATTCTTTTCTACTTCCTTTTTTCTTTTTTGCTACTTCAAGCATAAGCGTTTCTTCATAAGAAAGGATAATTCCAGTTTTTCTTTTCCCATTCGTTAACAAAACACCCACTTCTTTCCCTTTATATTTTTGGTATTGTTCTGCCACCATAAAAGAGTTATCAAGCCCTGCAGAACACACGGTAAGTTCATAGTCTTCTACCTCTCTATCAAAATGTTCTTCAATATACTTACTGATTGCCAAGCAATGTTCTACCTGAACTCCATCCATTCTATCGAAAAACACTGTAATAACATTGGCAGTATTTACCTTTACATCCACAAAGAAACCATCTAATTCTTTAATCTTTGGTTTAGCAACTTTTCTTATTTCCTCTTTTGATATCATAATGCTATGTAAAAAAAGAAGAGGCTACTGCCTCTTCCATTTTCTTCCTCTATTTTCGGTTGCAAATATAGGGAGATTTATTTAATCTGACAAACTCTTACTGCAACACAATTCTTTTGCTCACAAATGAATCTTGAGTTTTAATCTGAACCATATAGATACCTCTAGGATAAGCTGATAAATCAACTTGCTTAGTGTACTCACCAATAAAGTTTTGTTGAGCCTCATTCGATACTATTTTACCAAAAGCATCTACAATTGAAATCTCAAAGTTGTCTAATTCTTCTGAAATAAAGCTAATATTAAAGAATCCTTTAGTTGGGTTAGGATACACATTTAAGTTATCCATTAAATCAACATCCCCAGTTGTAATTCTGTTTGATGCTAAAGTTGAGAATGTATTATAAGATGTAAACCCGGACATATTAGCTGACGAACCACAAACAGCTCTTACTTGCCAATGATAATAAGTTCCTGCATTTAAACTATCCATAAGTAATTGGTTAGGATTCACCCCCAAAGTATATTGCCAAGAACCCCATGAAGATCCTAATAACTTAAATCTAACATCATATGATGTTGCAACTCCAACAACATCCCACCCTAACATCCCTTCAGTAGTTGTAACGCCAGTTACATTAGTATTCTGAGGTTTAGAACAAGGAGCTAAAGTTGTAAAACTTTGTGTAGCTGACCAAGCAGATACATCAGAAGTATCAGAAGAACAAACTCCTCTTACTTCCCATTCATAAATAGTTCCAGATGTTAATGAATACTTAGTAAAAGAGGTGTTAAACACATAGAATAAATTAATCCACCCACCACCTTGTGTTCTTAATCTAACATCATAATGATGAGCATTAGCTGTAGCAGTCCAATTCATTGTAGCCCTATCTAATAAAACATTTGTTGTATTCATACCTGTTGGAACTATACAAGCTAATGTTGTTGTAAAGTTAGGTCCGTTTACAAATAATGAACTATTTATTCCACCTGCATTACAATCAGTTGATACTTGCCACTCATAAGTTGTATTTGGCGATAAGCCTACTATTGTATAATTTCCTGCACCACCAGGGAATGTATTCGCAATAAGAATAGATATCCATGAACTTGCTCCTGATTCTCTATAATTAATTACATAGCCATCTGCACCATAGGTCCCTAACCAGTATACTGTAGCTGAGTTATTAGTAAGGCTAGATGACCCTACTTGTAAAGAAGTTGGGTCAGCACAAGGTGTAAGTGTAGTAAACACAACTGAATTAGCCCAACCTGAAGTGATTGAATTTGCTGTATCACAGACAGAACGAACTTGCCATTCATAATAAGTACCTGTTGCAAGTCCTGATTTTGTTATTGAGTTTTGCGTAAATGTTTCGTACACCCATGATCCCCAAGATGAACCAAGCATTTTAAATCGCATTTCATACGCCTGAGCATTAGATACTCCATCCCAATTTAAATCTACAGAAGTTAAAGTAATATTTGAAGCTCCTGAATTTGAAGGTTTAGTATCACAAACCACCATTGTAGTAAATGTCTCGGTTGAAGACCAAGCTGAAAGCGCACTATTACCAGAAGCACAAGCAGATTGAATTTGCCACTCATAAGATGTTCCTGGAGTTAAATTATGCTTAGTTTGTGAAGTAGCATTACTAGGAATATTTGAAATTTGAATATTCCAAACACTACTTCCTGCTTCTCTCATTTGAATATTATAATGATGGATAGAAGATGAAGTAGACGCCCAATTCATTGTTGCTTTATTTGTTTCGATATTTGAAGCAAAAAAGTTATTTGGCAATGAACAAGGATCATTCGTGTTAAAGTTAATCCCACTTACAAAAGCTGAATTATTAATTCCCCCAGCATCACAAGCAGTCATCACTTGCCATTGATACGTAATTCCTCCAGAAAGTCCATTTATTTCTAAACTCATATTAGGACCTGAAGAACTTGCAGTTCCAGTCATTCCACTCGGCATATAATAAACAGTAGTACCTACAATTACTATTGTATCCCAAGTTGCAGCACCTACTTCTTTAAGAGTTATTTTATAATGATCAGCTCCTGATGTCCCTTTCCAATTTAAAGTAGCGCTAGAGATACCTAATGTATTTCCTGGAACACTTAAGTTAGTTGGATCACTACAATTTGCAAGAGTTATAAAATTAAGATTTGTACTCCATTGTGATAAATTAGTAACTTCACTATTACAATAAGCTCTTACTTGCCATTGATATGCTGTATTAGGTGTTAATGAAGTTTTACTGACAGAAGTAACAGAAAGTGTATCATATACCCAAGAACCCCATGATGAAGCATTCTCCTTAAACCTAACAATATAACCTAACGCATTAATTGGTGCATTCCAAGCAATATCAGCTGAAGTTAAAGTAATGTTTGTAGTGGATGTAATATTTGGAGCTGCACTACAATCTTCCCAAGTAGTAAAACTTTGAGTTGCTGACCATGGTGGTGAAGCAACCATAGTTTGCGCACACATAGATTGAATTTCCCATTCATAAGTAACACCAGAATTTAGATTATATTTTGTAAAGGTATTGCCATATACAAAATTAATATTAAGCCAAGTTGCACCTCCTTGTGGTCGTAATCTAATGTTATAATGATCTGATCCATTTGCAACCCAATTCATGCTTGCTCTATCTGTCATAATATTATTTGTAAATAAGCCAGTAGGGACAACACAAGCAGCCGTACTAAACATTAATGGAGCTGTCCAAGCAGAATTATTAATCCCACTTGCTTGACCAGCAGCCATCATTTTCCAAACATAAGCCGTATCCGACATTAATCCACTAATATTTATAGATGAATCTGTTCCAGCAACAACAATAATAGATGACCAGTTTGAAGATCCATTAAGAGCATATCTTAATTGGTAATGATCAGCCCCTGAAACCGCATCCCAATTAAATGTTGCTGTAAATACATCTATATTAGTTGTAAACATATTTACTGGCATTGGACAAGGAGTAAGTGTCGTAAAGTTAGACCCTGCAATTGCTGATGTACTATTATTAAAAGCAGCCGAACAGTTAGCAATTAATTCCCACTCATAAGAAGTTGTATTTGATAAGCCATTTAACACATAATACGTTACGGCTGAATAAACTGTAGAATTTGCTGTAGTTACAGTTACTGTGTCCCAATTAGCAGCACCAACTTCTCTAAATATTAAAGTATACGAATTCACATCAGGGTCTACATCCCAATATAAAGTTGCTGCATCTAAAGCGGTAAATTCAACACCTATATTAGTAGGTGAACTACAAATTTCCTCTGTAATGTACTGTCCTGAATTTTCCCATCCTGAATAATTAGTTATGTTTGAGTCACAAAACGAAAGAGCTCTCCAATCATATTGTGTATTTGGTGTTAATCCTGTTTTAGCAAGTGAGTTTGTATAAACGGTATCGTAAACCCAAGACCCCCAAGATCCTGCCATTTCTTTATGCCTTACAATATAACCTATAGCATTAGCTGCAGCATCCCAATTAAGAGTTGCGGAAGTTAATGTAATATTAGTAGTATTCAGATTAGTTGGTTTTCCAGTACAATTGGCCAATGTTGTAAAACTTTGAGTAGCTGACCAGTTAGAAACTGAAGAAGTGTCTGAAGTACAAACAGCTCTTAATTGCCATTCATAATTTGCACCATCAGTTAAACCATACTTAGTTTGTGAAGTTGCAAAAATGAATGTGATATTTACTGCCCATCCTGTAGTCCCTGCCTCTCTCATCCTAATGTCATAATGATGTGCACTAGCTGTAGCGTCCCAGTTCATAGTTGCTCTATCGGTACCAATTATATCTGTATAAAGATTTGTTGGGTCAGTACAACCATCAGTAACAAATGTTGCACTTGCACTAAATGATGAACTATTATAAGTGTTAAAATTACATGATGTTGAAACTTGCCATTCATATTGTGTATCAAAATCTAATCCATTTTTTGTAAAGGTAGTTGTAGTTATGTTTCCGTATGAATTCCAAATAGAATCTCCTACTTCTCTATACCTTAAAGAATAATGATCTGCTCCACTTACTGCATCCCAATTTAAAATTACAGAATTTCCACTTACTGAAGAAACTAAATTATTTGGAATAGCACAAGGAGTATCGGTAGTAAAATTAGGACCTGCAGTAAAAGCTGAACTGTTACTTCCATCTGATAAACATGCTGCAGCAACTTGCCATTCATAAGTTGTTCCTGCTTGTAAACCACTAAATGTTAAAGGTGCATATCCCGCATTAATTAATCCTGAAACAATTACTGTAGTGTCCCATAAAGTTGTTCCAACTTCTCGGTGAATTACTGTATAATGATTTGTAGTATTTGATCCGCCAATTGCAACTTCAGCAGTTGTAAGTGCTGTAGAAGTAACTAATAAACTAGTTGGTGTAGAGCATGGCGCCATTGTTGTTACAACTTGATTTGTCACCCAAGCTGAGTAATTATTTCCATTAACATCACAATTAGTTCTTACTTGCCATTGGTATGCTGTATTTGGGTTTAATCCTGTTTGTACTAGGAATAAATCAGTAGTTGAAGTATATACCCATGAGCCCCATGATGATCCAACTGCTTTAAATCTAACATCATATTGATAGGCGCCTGGAGAAGCGTCCCAATTTAATGTAGCTGTAGTTAAATGTATAGCAGAAGCTGTTGGGTTTGTTGGCGCACTACAAGGAGACAATGTGCTGCTTACTGTTAATACTGACCAATCACTCATTGAGATTCCTGAAGGATCACAAACAGAACGCACTTGCCACTCGTAAGCTGTACCAGGAGTTAAGTTTGATTTTGTTTGTGAATTTGTATATATTGGTGTAAGTACAATCCAAGTAGTATCACCCACTGCTCTTAATCTTAAATCATAATGATGAGCTGGTGCCTGAGCATTCCATGTAAATGTTAATTTATTTAATAAGGCTAATGATATTCCTAAACCATTTGGTGTTGTACAAGGGTTTTGAGTTGTAAAATCTGCACCTGCAACAGAAGATGAATTATTTCTACCATCTGCCTCACAAAATGCAATAACCTCCCAGTTGTAGGTAGTTAAAGAGTTTAAACCTGTAAGTACTATATTAGTATTTGTTGTAGAAGTTGTATCCCAAACATTAGCGCCATTTACTCTATATTTTACTAAGTAATGATTGGCTCCAACTCCTGTCCAGCTTAATGTTGCTGTAGTAATTTCAGTACTATCAACTGTTAAAGCTGTAGGATCAGCACAAGGAGTTAAAGTAGTAAAGTAATTATAAGGTGTAAATCCTGAATTGTTAATACCCCCTGCATTACATATATTTCTTGCTTGCCAATGATAATCTGTTGAGTTGTCTAGTCCTGTAACAGTTAATACATTTGAAGAGCTTGAATGATATACCCATTGTCCCCAAGAGTCTGTTGTTTTCTTAACTCTAAATTCATAAGCAAAAGCACCAATACTATCAACTTGAATTGTAGCAGAAGTTAAGTTCTCAATAACAGTACTTGCTCCAGTTGGAGTTGAACATGGAGTTAAAGTATTAAAATTAACGGTATCAGACCAAGTAGAAGATATCGTGCTTGATGCATCACATAATGTTCTTATTTGCCATTGATAAGCTGTACTAGATGTTAAACTATATTTTATTTGTGAAGTACCATAAATTGGTGTCATTACAATCCAACTATTAGCTGATGCCTCTTTAAATCTTATTTCATAATGATCTACACCACTTACAGCATCCCAACTCATAGTTGCTCTGTCAAGTAATGGAGCTGTTGCTAAATTAGTAGGAACATCACAAGTATTTATTGTTAAATCTAAAGTTGCTGTACTATCACAACCATTAGCATTTGCACTTACAAAAGTGTAAACACCACTTGAAGTATAAGTTACTCCATTCCATGTATAAGTATTTGTAGCAATAATATTTGTAGTAGATGTAGTACTATTATTAATCGTTAAATTCAAAGTTATTGTACTATCACAACCACTCGAATTTGTAGTTACATAAGGGTAAGATCCTGATAAAGTATATGTTACCCCATTCCAAAGTAAACTATCACATTCTGTAACTGATACAGAAGAAGTTGTAGATGGATTGATCGTTAAATTAAGTGTTGCTGTATCAGCACAACCATTAGCATTGGTACTTGCAAAAATGTAAACTCCACTTGTCGTATAAGTAACTCCATTCCATGTATAAGTATCACACTCTGTAACTGATACAGAAGAAGTTGTAGATGGATTGATCGTTAAATTAAGTGTTACTGTACTATCACAACCACCAACATTTGTAGTTAAAAATGTATATGAACCTGATGATGTGTAAGTTACTCCATTCCATGTATAAGAATCACATTCAGAAATTGTAGTTGTGGAGGTGTTTGGTACACATAAACAAACAATATTAAATGGAAAATTTTGTACATCAACATCTCCTGTTTCTGAATTAATTGTAGATGTAAATACTAAGGTTCCTTGAGTAGGATTTAAGAATACGCCTGCAAAAGTAACTGATTGTGAGTTTCCGCTTGTAACATTATTTCCATCTGGAACAGAATTAGCTATTATACTTACTCCAGGATTTGAGTTTGATATTGTAAATGTCCCTAAAACTAGTCCTGTATTCACATCTTTTGCTTGAATAATTGCTTGGTTAACTGAAATAATTGATGAAACAATAAGATTTGCATTAAATGCGCTTGACCCACCGCCAAAAGTCATTACTGCTGTTCCTACGTTACCCCCAATATTCATTGTTGAAATAGTGAAAGAACCACTATTTGATACAAACAATGAAGTTGACATGTCTGGTTCATTTGGATCCTGACTAACATTAATGGTAAGATCAGTTAAACTGTCACAATCAGTATTTGATAAAGAAACTGAAACTGTAGGAGTAAAATCAATACATGCTGCTGCTCCAGTATTACCGCCAACACAATTCCCACAACTATCAACAAATGCACCGCCACCAAAATCATTATTACAATCAGTACATTCAATTGTTTCAATTGTAGATTGTGAGTCAATATGGCCTAGTTCTGATGTTATTGTTGAAGTGAATGTTATTGTGCTTGGTGATGGATTTACAAATAAACCATTTAAAAGTATTGTTTGACTATTACCGTTTGTTACATTATTATTATCAGGTAATGCAGTGGCAATAATTAAAATTCCATTCCCAGAATTTTCAATTGTAAACGAACCATAAATGTTTCCAGTTATATTATCAACCGCTTTTACTGATATCTTATCTGATGTTATAATAAAGTCAACCATTAATGTAGCTGAAATATTTATATACCCACCCCCTGCAATAATAATACTTGACCCAATTACATCATTAGTTGCTAATCCTGTAAAATCAAAACTTCCTGCATCTGAAGTAAATACAGATGATGACATATCTGGCTCATTAGCATCTTGACTAGTTATAAAAGAAATATCTGAAAGAGTATTACATTCCAAGGTGCTTAATGAAATTGCTACCGTAGGAGAGAAAGGAATGCACGCTAAAGAACCTGTTGTACCACCAACACAATTACCACAACTATCTATAAAAGCTGTTCCATTTGGTGTGTTATTACAATCTAAAAGATAATTTGTAGTTGTAAAAGTATCAACAGCTGACCAATTAGAACCTAAGGAATCCCCGGCAGAACAAAAAGCCATAACTCTACAAGCATATGATGAAGCGCTATCTAAATTATTAATATCTTTTGAGTTTGTTGTAATATTATTACGACTCATCCAATTTGATGTTCCTAACTTCCTATATTGCATCTTATAATGATCAACATTGTTATCAATTGACCAATTAATAGTTGCTGTAAAATTAGATACATTACTCGTACTAACTCCTGTTGGAATCGCACAATTCTGAGCATTCACATTTATTGGATTTATTAAAAATCCAATAAAAAATGATAACACAATACTCAAGAAGCCTTGGGTAAACTTTCCGTTCATAATACTTATTTTTTAGTTACTTTACTTGTTTTTCCTCAATAAAGAGGACAGCAAATTTAGTGAAAAAAAACTACACCTCTAATCTATTACGAAATTAAGTACTATTTTGATACAAAAAAGCACTGATAAATCAGTGCTTTTTATTGTTGGCCGACTAGGGCTCGAACCTAGACTCTTCTGCACCAAAAGCAGACGTGTTGCCAGTTACACCATCGGCCATTATCTAAATGGTCGGCAAAAATAACAATTAAGTGATAAGTACAAAATAAATTCTCATTTTTTCGTTATTATAAAATCAATGAGGGAATAAGTAAGAAATTTTATACATTCGCCAACCTAACAAAAAAGCACTATTTAAAGATGAATCAATTTAAAAAACTAAATAATATTATTGGGTGGAGCGTATTTTTAATCGCTTCATTTGTTTACTTGTCTACTATTGAACAAACCGTAAGTTTTTGGGATTGCGGAGAGTACATTTCAACAGCATATAAGTTAGAGGTGGGCCACCCTCCAGGAGCGCCATTATTTCAGTTATTTGGTAGAATTTTTACGCTTTTTGCAGCACCAGGCACAAGTGAAGTAGCAGTTGCCATCAATATTTTATCGGCATTATGTTCCTCATTTACTATTCTTTTCCTTTTTTGGACAATTACAGCCTTTGGAAGAAAGCTATTTTTTAAAGACAATAACTATGAAATTGGACGAATTTATGCTGTTTTAGGGAGTGGGCTTGTTGGTGCCTTAGCCTATACTTTTTCCGATTCTTTCTGGTTTTCAGCAGTAGAAGGTGAAGTGTACGCCATGTCTTCCTTTTTTACAGCCATTACATTTTGGTGCATAATGAAATGGGAGCAAGAAGCTGATCAACCTCACGCAAGTAGATGGCTAGTTTTAATCGCTTATCTTATAGGACTCTCAGTTGGAGTACACTTACTATCCTTACTTACAATTCCTGCAATGGGAATGATTTACTATTACAAAAAATACGAATACACAAAAACAGGAGCTATAAAAGCATTTATCATTTCTATGATAATGTTAGGAATA
>Ga0206679_10001840_pt1 | contig 17333 bp, 15 predicted proteins | sample M110012015metaG_FD_155464 | JGI IMG/M metagenome (GOLD analysis project Ga0206679, IMG submission 155464) | Ammonia-oxidizing marine archaeal communities from Monterey Bay, California, United States - M1 100m 12015 | ecosystem: Environmental > Aquatic > Marine > Intertidal zone | place: USA... | reverse complement strand
ATCGAATTTTCCAAAGATTTTAAAATTATCCGCACAGGGCGCTTTTGGGAACAAACCAAAATAAAACCTTTATTAGGCCATATATCTCCTGAAACAAATGGAAGGTTCTGTACCCCATGCGACAAATCACATTGATAGCTACCCAGTCACGAGAAGCCACCGAATACTCAGGGGTGCAGGAGGCCAGCCCGTAAGATTCCATCTCCGGCCACCAACAATTCAGGCTTCCTGCTGTTCCCTTCACAAACTAAGTTCAACATCTCAATAATCTGCGACGGTATCGCCAGGTTATCTGACCCCGGGTTCATGGAGCAGTGCCTATTTGCTATTTTGGAGTGTCGATAATAGTGTTATCGAAACTCGACGGTAATATTTGGTATGCAACCTACAGAAAACGGAACTCATCCCGCCGGCGATGCGCTACAAGAGATACCCACGGTTGATTGGCTTGATCTTGAAAACAACCGCGATAAGTTTTTAGAAGACCTTCGGTATGCACTTTCAGAATGCGGGTTTCTTGTCCTGACCAATGCACCAGGTCTTGATGATGAGTTTCAGCAGCGAGCCTTTCGCGAAGTTCGAGGGTTTTTCAACGCGCCAATGGACATTAAGAAAACAGCACACATTTCCAACACGCCTTACTTTCGGGGTTATACATTGCCAACCCCTGCAGACCGTGGTCACGGTCAGGTGATAGAGAATTTTCAATACAGTTTTGAACAAGAGCCGCTGTGCGCATACGACGATGTGTCTCAACCAATTCACAAACGTTTATTTCGGGGGCCCAACACGTGGCCACAGTCGGAATCGATGTCTGGCTTTCGACCGCTAATTGAAGATCTCAACCTTATCTATCATCGCTTAACGCACCAACTTGGAGAACTGATCGTAGAATCACTGGGCGAAGACCCTGCCGAATTTCGCAAATATTTTGACTTCGATGACCCGGATCTCGCAGCGAGTTTGAACCACAACTTTGGCCTGGATGTTTTTTCGGAAAGTGCGCAAAAAGAAGTCCATGCAGCTTATGCAAAATTTGATAGCCAAAACGTGGGGACTCACATTGACGGACCTCCATTCGTTGCCTTGCTGATCAACGATCGTCCTGGGCTACAAGTCGTAGCTGGCGAGGGACAGTGGATGGACGCGCCAGTCACATGCAGGACTGCTGAAGGAAGGTACGATGTTCCGGTGATTCCGGGATCCGTGATTGTTAACACTGGCGGGACTTTGATGCATCTAAGCGAAGGACGCTATTCTGCAACGCTCCATCGTGTGAACACGACCTTGATTCCCGATGGCCAGACGCGCATATCGATGCCTTACTTCCTGATTCCAAAGATGGAGGGCGATCTGGTGCCATTCGGCAAGTCCGCGGCATCGAATACAGGCGCCGCAGGCTATAAAGCTGGGCGTGATCGTGGCGCAAATGCTTGTGTCAATCGCATGGGGACCTTCCCACAAGTCACCCGTCGTTGGTGGCAGGAGGAGTTCAAGGCGTTAAGCGAAAATCAGCGCGAAGAAGTAGAAGCAGAAACCGCTGCTGCCTATAAGCTGGCCGCGGAACGAGGCAAGCGCTATCAAGAAAATTCCAGCAATGAATAATCATAGTTGAGGGAGGGCCAGGTCGCTAACGATAGTCTATACCTGAAGTTATAGTCGCGACATTTCCCGATCCATCGAGCAGTGACCTAACTCATGACGCAACACCCTACTGAAGATATTTCACCCGCTGCTGAGGCTTACGTTTGGGGATTCTCCCTGGCATCAATACACCGTACCCGTTTGTTGCTCTGCTCAAAGACCGATACCGGCACGATGAATCACATAGATGATCTGGCCACGCCCAACGATAGGGCCATTGTGGTACCAAACAACGACACGCTGTACTCATCCGCCTGGGCCCGTCCCGAACGGTCCCTTCTTGCTGGGTATGCGAGTTTATGGGGGGCATAGAGAAGTTATCGCTTGCAAGTGGTTTCCACCGCAGCTGGATCGTGCCCTACCTAGCGTTTATTTCTCGGCGACGATTCGCCAGTTAAGGTCGGCAATCTTGGCTTTTTCAGCATCGGTCCAGGCCTGGCCACCTTGTTGAAGCAGGTCAAGCGACTCTTCGACCCAGGCTGGCATCATGCGAATGGCCTCAAGGGCTCTGACAACTCTGCGTACGAGCAAAATTAAATCACGTTTTTGCTCGCAAATAGGCCAGGCTTCACTTTTTGACGGCGCTGAAACAAGAATCTTAAACCCTGCTCTTTCTAATGCAGCACACACATCCGCCGGATACATCGACTGAGTCGCCGCCAGTGTTGGTAAGTAAGTTTTGTGCAGTGTGGCATGCTCCTGGTTATTCCAGTCGAAATAAGGCGAAAGCAAGTACTCGGAACAGGCGTAGCGAGCGCCAGGTTTTAGCACCCGGTACATTTCTCTGGCATGGTCATCAAGCTCATTTTTTTTGAAGAAGGGCCAAACTGCCTGAAAGGAGAAACAGCCATCGAAACTCGCTGATTCAAAATCAAGCGGGTCATGATGATTGCCTTCTGTAAAGTGCAGCCGATCACTCATATTGGTTTCGACGGCCCAGTCGATGGCGCTTTCAATCTGGTTGGGATCGATGTTATAGCCGGACACCTGTCCACCGGACAGGGTGGCAAAGTGATGTGCTATTCTGCCTCGGCCACAACCCATATCCAACAGGTGGGATTCCTCAGGCTTATTCAGGTTTAGCGCTTCGAACACCGTCTTCTCGACTAACAACTGATTACCATACAGACCCTGGGAATCATCAATCTGTGGCGGGATATAGAGCTTCTCCAGGTCGAATACCGACAGCAGATTATTTAACACTTTATAGTAGTCCGCGACAGCCCTGGTCTCATCCTCTGTCGACGTCTCTTCGCCAGCTTGCATACGCTGAAAAAACCTATAGGCATTGATGCAACCTTGTTTATCTTCATCGGACAAAGTGATCAGGCGCTTGATTCCGACCAGGGAAGTTTTAATTCTGTACCAATTCATTGTCTTCGCCCTATGTTGTTATTGTCAGCAGGTACTAAAGTAATGAACCACCCTCTTAATCAACCTTGGAGTATAGTACGAATCAAGCAGGTTTATGCATGGGTTGGTCAGTCTCTCACAGCCTCCGTGCCGCGCGTTTTTCTAACAATCGGATAAAGGTTGTGCCGGATGATCGAACAGACTCGTTGGTACAGTCAGCGACAAGCAAGTAGCGCCGCTTAAGCTGATATGCCGCCATCTATTACCAGCTCGGTACCCGTGATATAGGATGCTTCGTCACTGGCCAAAAACAGAACACCATTAGCAATATCCCGAGGATAGCCGACCTTACCTGTTGGCACGCCCAGCTCTGCCATGGCTTCAACGTCAACAGCATTCTCACCCTCTGAAAAAAATTCGGGGTTCACTTTTGTCCAAATAGGTGTATCGATAATCCCGGGATGAACAGAGTTAACTCTTATTGGCCAGCGCGACTCGGCACATTCCAGGGCGACGCCCTTAGTAAACAAACGCACACCACCCTTAGTGGCATTGTACGCAGAAAGGTTCGCAGCGCCTTTGAGACCTGCCACAGAAGACATATTAATGATGGAGCCTGAACCGCTATTACGCATCGCTGGGATCGCGTGCTTAACACCCAGAAATACACCATCAAGGTTGATCGCTTGTTGTCGTTGCCAATTTTCAAGCGACATCTCAACAATACTACCGGCAATACCAATCCCCGCGTTGTTAACAAGGATTTGTAAGCCATCGTGTTCCCGAACAGTTTGCTCAATCACATTAATCCAGTCTTGTTCACTGGTCACATCGTGGCTAAGAAATTGAGCATGATTGCCTGCTGCGGTAATCACATCGGCACACTCACGGCCCATGGCTTCCTGTATATCAGTGATCACGACGGTAGCACCTTCCTGAGCAAGCAATTCGGCGCAGCTACGACCTATTCCTGACGCAGCTCCTGTGACGATAGCAACTTTCCCGGCTACTCGACCCATAATACATATCCTTCTGACGTGTTATAGAAACTCGACATAAGATAACCGGATTGCACCTAAGATGATAATTCCTTGACGATTCTTTACCGGTAGCGGCAATAACCGCAGAAAGTAGCTCGTTCATGGGGGTTAACATGAACCCCTAGCCCGAACTGATCGCCCCTGATACTCAGGGTCGCTGCAATTGATAGCGGCCTTCAGCTATCAGATTTTTGCGACTCTTGCTTTGTACTATGGCACTGGGTCGGTAGATCAAGGGTTGGATTACGGTCAAAGAAACCGACGGGAATTAGGTGAAAGCCCGTGTATTCAACGGGCATCACCGGCCAGTCTTCCGGTCTGGGTACGTGAGTTAAAGCAACCGTATGCCACATCACCAGATCACAATGGCTGATATCGCGATTGTTCTTTGTTAATTCCGGTAAACCACCTTCTCCGTGGTGCATCACCGTATGCTGCCCCGCTGCGCCTTGCTCTTCCTCTGTGTAAGGGGTAGCCCAAAGGTGGTGAAGGCCAAATGCGCCGCGCCGCCCCACCTGTGAATCTGGTCTTGCAAACAGGGAAGGCGACGCTGCCGGCAGTAACTTATAGGCAACCGGCACGCCCAGGCCATTTAGTTTTTCAGGATTGGTCACTTTCCAATGGCGACTTGTTTGCGGTGCGATATTGCGCTTCGCGGAGTGTTCATCGGCAAGGTGCCGGCTAACAGAACAGAACTGGGTACCATCAGGGTTATTTTCACCCAATGGCATAACCTCGATCTCATTTTCGTACAAAGAATTGTTGCCGCCATCGAGTTCCCAGTCGAGACGAAAGCAAAATAGGTGCTGGTGCACCGGTGAAGCGAGGCCATCAGCGATCATCGGCGCTTGGGCTGCATTATGCGTTTCAGGTGTCACCGCGCTCACTCCGACGATGCCTGTCAATTTGATTTCCATTTGAATGGTGCCATCCAGGTAGAGGTACCAATAAAAGCCGTAGTCATAGTTACCAACGGTGAAGATAGAACTGATAACCAATCTACGGGAACGCCGTACTTCACTGACCTGTGTCATCAAGTCATAGTGTTTCCACTGAATACCATAGTCCTCCTCATGCATGCAGATGGCATTCTCCACCGTTCTGGCCTTCCCATCCCAGGTCACCTGGTGAATATCAAAATAGTGAATTTCCCCAAGGCAGTCACATCCCAGTTTAAGGCTGTTAGCCAACGTGCCCATGTTGTATTCGCTAGCGTCCAGAACGTGCTTCCAGCTATGCATATTGTCTGCGTCGCCATAAGGCACAATCATTTCTGACAAGGCCGCACGATATAAGACAGGCCTTCCCTGAAGGCTCATCTGGTGGAGCACCAGACCATGAACAGGGTGAATGGAGACTCTTAAGTCATATCCTTGCCACTTCACCCGATAGCCTTCAGTTGTAAAGCTCGCGCCTTCGGGCTGGGTGATATCGAGCGTTTTTAGGTCAGTCCTGGTTTTCTCCTGATGGGCTGAATCAAATCGACCAGAGGAAGGCGGTATCGGGATCACACCGGTATCTTCTACGTGCACCACTTTCCCAGCGGTCACATCCAGATGCGCAATCAAGCCGTGTATAGGTCGGGCATATCCATTGTCGGTAGCATCTTTCTTAAGAAAAGCGATACAACGCAGCGCCCTGTGGCCATCAGGGATGTCTGGATGGGCGTAACCCCCAGCAGGCCAGGGATCTACTTGGATCAATTCCAAATCAGCCTTGGTGGTAGTGGCGATGCCCCTTGCGGCAACCCTGTCCAACCACTCCTGACAGCTTTTGGTCAGTTGTATCGCTAGACCCAGGTCAGCAATGCCATAAGCAACCTGCGCGCCCAGAGCCAGTCGATTGACCGATTTAAGCGCACCTGCGGTTAGGTCTATTTCTGCTTCAAAGCCACCATCAGATTGTGAGTCAATACCCGTGAGCTTCACGCTACGTGGACATTGCTCGCTTTTTTTAAGCAAGTGCTTAGCTGGCTCCAATCGTTCAATGGAACAGAAGAAAGCCTGCTGATCGGAATGACCCGCCCTGAAATGCAAGATGGCCGCTTCAATTTCAGCAGCTGATAAGGGGTCTAGAGGGTGGTGCATAGGATCGCGCCTTTAAAATCCAAACATACAGTGGGGGTAATAGACCACGATAAGCCATAAGCCGTCCAATGCATTTTTTAATAAAGTCAGCGAGCCGATGGCAATATCACGTCTTACGCTGACCAGGATTTCAAACGTGCCGGATTACAACACGAAAACGGAAACAATCGGCGTCTTCATCAAGACGGATTCCCATCGCTATACTGGGTGGAAAAGGACCGCTATAGGCCAAGCTCTTTCGCAAACGCATCGCGCATCACAAACTTCTGCATCTTGCCGGTGACCGTCATCGGAAATTCGTGCACTATTTTGATGTACTTAGGTATTTTGAAGTGGGTAATCTGGCCGCTACAGAATTGCCGGACTTCGTCCTCAGACAGGTTCGCACCTTCCTTTAACTGGATCCAGGCGGCGACCTGTTCACCGTACTTTGCATCGGGAACGCCAAACACCTGGATTTCCTGAATATCAGGGTGTGTGTAAAGAAACTCCTCGATCTCTCTTGGATAAACATTTTCACCACCGCGGATAATCATGTCCTTGATCCGACCTGTGATTTTTACAAAGCCATCGGCGTCCATTTCGCCCAGGTCACCTGAATGCAGCCAGCCCTCGACATCAATCGTATCCGCTGTTCTTTCATCATCGTCCCAGTAACCCTGCATCACACCATAGCCGCGCGAGCACACCTCGCCGGTTTCGCCGAAAGCCGCGATAGCACCATCTTCGGTAACGATTTTCATTTCCCAGTTGGTATGTGGTCGGCCCACTGTTGTGACCCGGCGCTCAAATGAATCTTCTATCGCCGTCATTGAATTCAACGGGCTGCATTCCGTTTGACCATAGCCGATGACAATTTCCGTCAGCGCCATGTCACCGATCAGGCGCTTCATCAGTTCAATGGGGCAGGTTGACCCAGCAATGATGCCGGTTCGAAGTGTACTCACATCGAAGTCAGCAAATGTGGGCAGATCCACTTCAGCAATAAACATCGTCGGAACACCATGTAGTGCTGTGCATTTTTCGTCCTGTACGGCCTGCAAGACTAATTCCGGGTCAAAGACCTCGCAGGGCAATACCATGGTGGAGCCATGCGCAACGCAAACGAGTGTACCCAGGACCATACCGAAACAGTGATACATTGGCACAGGAATACATAGAATATCCGCCGGCGAAAAATGCATGCTCCTACCCGCGTGGTAGGCATTGTTCAGAATGTTGGTGTGGGTCAGCGTTGCCCCTTTGGGCATACCCGTTGTACCGCTGGTGAACTGAATATTGATGGCGTCACCAGCCTGTAATGTCGTTGCGAGTTCATTCAAGCGAGAAGTTTCGTCTTTGCCTCCCATCTGGCTTACAGCCTCAAAATTAAACATGCCGTCCGAAGCTTCGTCGCCCATCCGGATTACTATTTTAAGTTGCGGCAGCTTTTCGGATTCCAGTCTTCCGGGTTCACAGTGAGCTAACTCGGGGGCAAGTTCTTCTAGCATTTTAAGGTAATAGCTGGTCTTGAAACTCTCTGCGGCGATAATGACCTTGCAGCCTACCTTATTGAGCGAATACTCCAGTTCGTACAACCGATAAGCCGGGTTGATACAGACCATGATCGCGCCAATCTTTGCCGTGGCGAATTGCGTCACGACCCATTCATACCGGTTGGGTGACCAGATGCCGACCCTGTCACCCTGCGCAATGCCCAGCGCCAGCATTCCGGTGGCGAATCGATCGACTTCTGCAACGAACTCAGCATAGCTCCAGCGGATGTTTTGATGCGAAACAATCAACGCAGGATGATTCGGGTCGTTTGCCGCCACACTGTCCAGGTGTTGTCCTATAGTTGACGTCAGCTGCTCACCAGACGCCCCAGTATATTTTGCTTCACCCATTAGATGTGTACTCCCGCCTTAATTATCAAGCCAATTCGTTAAGTCATGCTTTTACTATGAGCAGAATGAACAATATTGCCCCGGCCACCTATTTGCTAAAATAGTGCCCATTAAGGGGCGACATCGAAAGGAACTCCGATCACCATGAATGCTAGCAGCACGACGAAGCTGGCTCAAGCTGAGGTGTTTCTGAATCGACAGTATTTTGCTAACCTTTATACAATTCAGCTGGGCCTCTTTTGAGCACTTCCCAACCAATCTCGGTCTGGCCCAACTCCGCTGCAATGTAAGCAGAATTGCCAGTGATGGTAATGCTAAAGTTCAGGGTTCGTTGCACGAGTGCAGCCAGGGCCTGAACGTCGGTCCACTGAAGTCGATAAACCCATAAGTGCAGGTTCATCAATTTCTTTTCCAATTGACCCCACCATACATCCGATTTTGTATTTAGGCTGTAAATCTTGACGTTCTTCGATGCACGAACCGATTTTTTGATTCGATCGAATGACGGTTCACCAATCTCTACCCAAAGACAAAGCTGACCGTCCAGAGTGTGTTGCCAGAGATCAGGTTCATCGGTAGCGCTGACGCCCCTGGTGAACTCCAGTTGTTCATGTGCGTCGATGCAGTAAGCCAGGATCCGAACCATCATTCGTTCAACAGATTCAGAGGGGTGTTGTGCCACAGTCAAATTGAGGGTCTGGTATTGACTACGTTCCAGATCAGACAGGTCAATGGTCATTTTATAGATCGTTGGTTTTAGCGCCATGGATGCTGTTGGCCTCGGATAATTATCAAACAAGTTTGTCAGTCGTTTCTTAATCTCACTCAACGACTCAAGATATTGACGCATCAACCCTGGCGCTAAATGTCCCCGCGCCTACAACAACTGATCCCGACGAACCGAGCGAAAAAGGTTGCCACGCAGATCGTCGCGTAACGGTTAACGCTGCCACATCCCCATTTTCAGTGCTCCTGCGGTGATGATTCCATTTGCGACCATAGCAATTCCGCTGGCCAGATAGATCATATTCAGTGAAGCGTCATATCCGTACAGCAAAACAGCACCACCGCCAATCCCGATCATAAGGCGCACTGCGGCAGCGATCAGTGGCCAGGTCATACGACCGGCCCCCTGAGAAGCAAAAAACAGGGACAAGCCGATACCCTGAAAAGCAAAAAATGGACCCACAAATTGCAGGTAACCCTTGGCGGAAGCCAGTGTCTGAACGTCGTCGGTAAACAGTGAAGCCCAGGCTTCCGGCCAAAGCGCGACTGCCAGGCCACCGATACCGGTGAAAAAGGCGGCAGTACCCGCACCAACCCAACCGATATTCACGGCACGTTGAACCTGACCCGCACCGAGATTGACGCCTACCAATGCATTCATTGAAACACCGATGCCGAACACCAGCGGGATAATCAGAAATTCAATTCGAGAACCAATGCCGTAACCGGCGAGAGCGGCTACGCCGAATGACCCGACAAAAATATTGAGACCACTGAGTGTGCTAACGGTCAATATGGGAGAGATCGAGGACGGCAGCCCCACGCGAAGTATCTCGGCAAACAGGGAAGGCTCTAACTGCCTGGCCGACCAACGAAGCTTTAAAAGCGACCGGTCTTGCAGTAAACCGCGAATTAACAGGATGTTGCTGGTGGCAGCCACCGCAATCACTGAAACCGCTGCGCCAGCAATACCCAGACTGGGTACGCCAAACCAGCCAAGCACCAGCGTCCCGGAAAGAGGAATCTGGATAAAAGCACCAAGAAACATCAGCATGGCCGGGAACTTCATGTTCCCCATCCCTCGATAGACAGCGTTAAGCAGCCCCATGCTCCATATCAGCGGACAGCCGCTGAACAGAATGATGGCATAGAGGCGAGCCTGTGCCAGCACAGCCGGGTCGTTACTCATCAGGCTGAGCAGGGGTTCGAGTGCAACCATCACTAATATGAGGAAGCCAAATCCGGCGACAAGGGCAATGGCCAGGGCATGCCAGATCAATCGTTCTGCGGTATCTGTGTTATGAGCACCCATGGCCCTGGCTACCGCGCCGGTGACGCCACCACCCATCGCGCCATTGGCCAACATCTGCGTCAGCATGAGAAGCGGAAACATTAACGCCATCGCAGCGAGGGATACCTTGCCCAACTGCCCGACGTACCAGACTTCAGTCATGTTGACCGTCGTCTGCACAAGGAACGCAGCGGCATTAGGACTCGCCATCTTAAGGAGCAGAGGCAGTAGCGGCGCTGTCAGTAATTGGTTTGTGCGGTCTGCTGCAGGCTTGCTCATTGTTTATCAGGTCATTGGGTGAAAGGCGTAGAGTACGCTATAGCACTTGTTGCGCGAGTGTTTTTCCTGTTGATTGCTGAGCTATTATTCAGGGTTTCTGACTGTCGTGGATTTCACTGGCTCTTGAACAAATCGTGGGCAGTCTTACGGCCAAGCGATAATCGATGCATCAAACTGGGCTAACGAAACTGGCGGTACTAACCGTCGATTGATTGACCTTGATACCGTCGAAACAGCGTGCCTGGTCAGACGAGCCATTCATCCATGCCTATCGTTGTGCAGACAGCTCTATATTGTATACAATATTGATCATCAGCCTTTGCTATCCCAACTATTTACCCAAGGAAGCAATCAACTCAGTCCATGTCTCATGCAGCGGAACACGCCTATCGCACTATTCGAGAGAGCATTCTTTCCGGTGAATTTGCACCAAATGGTCGCCTCAAAGAGGCAGACCTTGTGGCTCAATGTGGCTGTAGTCGTACGCCCGTAAGAGAAGCACTGCGACGCCTCGCTTCAGAGGATTTTGTTTCACTCAATCGAAACCAGGGCGCACAGGTTAAAGCCTGGACAAAGGATGACATTAACGATTTGTTTCAGCTTCGAGCCCTGTTGGAAGGCTATTCTGCAGCGCGAGCGGCCGATGGTATTACCTTGATTCAATTGAATAAATTACGAGAATCAATCAAAAAGATGGATGAGGTCCTCGCCAGTAACGCACCCGAAAATAAAAAGGTCGAGGATTTTTTAATCCACAACAATATTGTCCACACTTCCATTTGGCAGGCCGCAGGTAGTGAACGCCTTGAGTCAATGCTAGGTCGATTAATCGACCAATCGCTAGTGATCAGAACAGCTCGAAAATATTCTCTGGAACGAATAGCGCAGTCTCACCATCATCACGAAGAACTCCTCAAGTCGCTCTCTGCGCATGATGCGCAGTGGGCAGAATCGATCATGCGGTCCCATATCCATGCCACACGAGATGCACTGCTCGTCAACGATGAAAACTAAATTGTATGCAATACTAAACATCAAAGGATTAACAGTAAAACCATGAATACGCCTTTGTCACACATTCGCTTGCTGGGTCTGACACATATGCTATCAGGACCTTACGCGGGCATGATTCTGGCGGACCTCGGTTGTGACACCGTTAAAGTGGAACCGCCTGGGACAGGCGAAGGTACCCGCCGCCTGTTGGAAGACGACCCGAATAATTCCATTAAAGGGATGGGCGCATATTTTTTCACCCTGAATCGCAACATGCGAAGTGTCGCCATTGATCTCAAATCCGACGAAGGTCGCAAATATTTTTTTGAACTAGTGAAAGTCGCGGATGTTGTCCTGGACAACTTCGCTGCCGGTGTGACCTCAAGACTTGGCATCGACCACAAGGCACTGACCGCCATCAACCCGAGAATCGTTTCCTGTACAGTGAGTGGATTTGGTGAAAGCGGTCTAAGTTTCAAGAGGCCTGCGTTTGACCAGATCGTTCAAGGCCTGGGTGGCGGGATGTCGATAACCGGAAGTGGGACCGAAGGCGCTGTCCGCGCCGGCATTCTCATCGGTGATCTCACCGGGGGGATGTTCGCCGTGATGGGAATTCAGGCAGCTCTCTTGTCAAAGGCACAAATCGGCGAGGGACAGCATATCGACATCTCTATGCTTGATTGCCAAATTAGCCTTCTGAATTACATGGCCACCATGTATTCCATGTCTGGTGATATCCCCACACCCATCGGTAATTCACTTTTTGTTCACACGCCCTACAACACTTTCAATACCGAAGATGACCAAATAATTATTGCCGTTATCGGCAACAAATTCTAGCCAGCGGTTGTTGAGTTACTGGGCATTGAAGAGCTAGATACCCCCAAATATGCCACCGCTAAAGCACGATTGGCAGAAAAGTCTTTTATTGAGGGCAGAATTGGTGACGCACTTATCAAGGAAACAGCAGATCACTGGTTAATGGAACTGGAAAAGGCTCGAATCCCCTGTGTACGCGTCAACAACCTGGCTCAGGCCCTTTCTGATCCTCAGGTACAATTTCGCAACATGGTGGTAGCGCTTGAACATCCCGAAGGCGGTACAGCAAACGTGCCAGGTAACCCGATTAAATTTTCAGAAACCAACGAAGAAAATTTTACCTCACCACCCTTGCTGGGTGTTCATACAAAGAAGTGTTTCGAGAATGGACTGACATGACTAATGAACAGATCACCGCGGGTATTCAGGCGGGTTTTATCGCGGGAGGTGACTAGTGGAACAGGTCATCGTGAATAACGTGGGACCTCGTGATAGTCTGCATAACGATTCAACTTTGGTCACACCCGAAGATCGCGCGGTGTTTGCTGCTCTCGATCAGGAGGTTGCGGATTTCAGCGCGATGATGCTTGAAGCCAAGGCCAAAGGAGTCATTGTCGCAGACACTTTACGGGATCTGGGATTGAAGTATGCAGATGTGGTTAGAAGTGAAGAAATGTCAAGAATATAAATATAGATATTGAAAAAGAACAATTCATACTGGTATTAAGCTGGATATAATAGACATTCGTAGCATCTAAGAAAGCAAAAACTGACGGAGCCAACAATGAGCAAACAAATAACAGCAACTTTTTTATTGGTATGTACAGCGAACCTTGTCGGAATTACGACGGTCAGCACCTCGGCGTTCGCTGAAAGTGCAGTACAACTCGAAGAAGTGGTTGTAACCGCGAGAAGGCGAGCAGAGCTTGACCAGGACGTACCGATTGCTACCTCAGTTTTTAATCAATCCACGATCAAACGGGCCAGGATAGAAAGGCCGGTTGATTTCATCAATCTTACGTCAAACGTCAGTATTACTGACACCGCGAACGCCGGTGATACCCAGGTTAACATTCGAGGGATCACTTCGACGCGTGATGCAGAAGGCACATTTGCGTTTGTCGTTGATGGCGTCCTGATTACCAACCCGAACGGATTCAATCAGGAGCTATTTGATATTCAGAGTATTGAGATACTGAAAGGACCACAGGGTGCTTTATATGGTCGCAACGCAGTGTCGGGGGCGATTCTCGTCAATACCGTCCCTCCTTCTGACGAATTTGAAAGCACCATTCGTATAGGCGGTGGTACTGACGGGCTTCAGAAATTCGGTTTATCGGTCAGCGGGCCCTTGAGCGACAGCCTACGTGGCAGCCTTTCAGTCATGTCTCGTGAAGATGATGGCCAACATAAGAATGAATTCACTGGCCAAGACGATGTTGTCGATTTTGTCGACGAGCAAAATCTCCGCGCTCGATTGGTCTGGGATGTGTCCGACAGACTCACCCTCGATGCGGTTGTTGGCGCACGTAACGTTGAGGCCGGGGCAATCAACTTTAACGCAGTCTTTGCACTATCGGATGCCGCCGGACTATTTGGTGATCCCGCTCTATTCAAAGACGTTAACGATCACGACTTTTCTTTTTACTTCAATACGCCTGGAGAAAATGAACAGGAAAATACCTTTTTCTCACTCCAGGCAGCGTATGAATTGGACAAGGCCTTGTTAACAGCGACTTTCTCCTATGATGAACTCGACGAATACCTGCTGTCAGATGGCACCAGTGCCGCTTTCGGGCTTTATTCATTCGATATCCTGGGCGCTTTCAGTCCGGGTGGACCGACCGTTGGCCCGGCACAAGCTGCCTGTTCCGATTCATACCAGGACCTGCTGGCATCCGGTCGATTTGCACCAGGTAATAATGCGCCCTTCTTTGCATTTCCCGGCAGTGTTCCCGGGCAGGCAGCCGATCTTGGTATCGCGCCTTTTTATGGTCTAAATGCCCTGCTCTCTCCCTACACCCCCAGCACGTGTGACGGCTATCAATACCAGGAAAGGAACCAGGAAAGTACGAGTTTCGAGTTGAAAATCGCCTCGTTGGATGATGCGCCGGTAACCTGGATGGCCGGTGTTTACTATTCTCAAATTGAACGTGAAGTGGTTGTTTCATATGGCGCGGACCTTGGAGATGGAAAATTCAGTCGTACACCTTTCGTCGCCGGTCGAACGGACCTGTTATTTTGGGACGATTTTGATACCGACGTTTGGGCCATCTTCGGCCTGGTTGAATTTGAGGCCGCGACTAACCACACAATAGCGCTGTCCGGTCGTTACGATGTCGAAGATCGCGAGGTCTCCAATAATGTGCCTAATGTCCCAACGGCAACTGCCTTTGGCGGCGGCCTGGGCCCAATCAACCCTGCCTACCAGTTCAGCGATGTGATCGCAGATCGCGATGATGAATTCAAACAATTCCAGCCTAAACTAAGCTGGCGTTGGGCTTTTAGAGATGACGCATCACTGTATGCCAGCTATGGCGTTGGATTCCGAAGCGGCGGGTTCAATAATATTGGTAGTGCCGCGCTGGTTGAATCGGAATATGCGACGATTGCAACTCGTCCTGCAAACCTCCGAGATGAATACGACAAGGAAGTGTCTACCGCTTTTGAAATTGGCATGAAGTCGCAATGGTTGAATAATCGGTTGCGAATCAATGCAGCCGTATTCCACACTGAAGTTGAGGATAGCCAGTTTTTCAATTTTCTCGCTGGCGGCTTCGGCATTTTGAGGGTCGTCACCAACATTGACGAAGTCACTTTGCAGGGTTTCGAGATAGACGCCAAGTATCTGGTCAATTCAAACCTCTCCCTATTTGGTTCTGTCGGCGTAGTCGATAGTGAAATCGATAAGAACACTAATCGTCCATATACCGAAGGTAACGACATGCCGTTAACTCCCGATATGACAGCCAATATTGGGGCGGAATGGGCCAGCGAGATCTCGAGTGGTGTCGAACTGGTGGCACGTGTGGATTGGCGTTACACCGGAGAAACCTGGTTCAGTACGGTCCAGGATGATGTCACCACGAATGCATTCACCGATGTATCAGCCACTTACCAGGGAATCGGTTTTGTTTTGGGTGACGTGACACAAACGCCTCCTGGCCCAGGCCTTCCTCCAGGCGGCATCATAGGATTTGGTCGAAGTGACTATAGTAAAGGACAACGTGATTCCTACGATACTGTTAACCTCAATATCAGCCTTAACGCAGAAAATTGGTCCCTCACCTTCTGGGGAGACAACGTACTGGATGAGGAATATCTTGAGGAAATCATTCCCGCCCCTGAATTCGGCGGTTACTTTATCCACCCAGCTAAAGGTGAATCCTTTGGGGTAGATTTCGTTTACCATTTTTGAGTCTGTTCGGGGGTGCAGTCTGATTGCATCCCCGCATCGACCGTCGAATGATCAAACAGCCCGGCTGCTGGTAAGCGGTTTCTGGTTTGCCATGTCTCATTCAGACCAACGTGGTTCCGGGCACTGCCGTCAAATTCTCAATCGGACCTCTTTGCCGCTTCCCAATCAATTGGCGATGAAGTAAGCAGCGAGCTAGAGCTGCCCCCATCACTTACTAACAAGGAGTATTATTCAGTGTTGCTTTTTCGATGCTCCACTTACCGGCCGAACACCCCTGTCAAAATTCCTATTCTCTAACTGGTTTTTTGGTACTGTGGCTGCCTTGGGTTTGTCGTATCGCGTTATCGCCGCAGTTAATAGAATAATCCTGCCAATTTAGCCCAATCTTTATTCAGTCAATCCTGAATATACTTTACTTTTTCACTGCACAAACCTAGAGAGGAGTAGCGCAATCATGACTATACCCGCTGAACATGACATTAAGCTTGCCGGTGCTGACGATATAGCGGCCGCATGCGACATTCTGGGTAGTGCATTCAGCCAAGACCCATTGCTCAAATGGCTCTGTGAGCGACGGGATATCTATAGCAATTTGTTTCGTTTGAACGCTGAATGCTTATACAAGCATCACGACTGCATTTACCTGAATCGAGAGCCCACCGGTGCGGCGATGTGGTTGCCTCCAGGGATCTCTACAAAACCCAATAACCAACATTGAAGAATGTTACCCCTTGGCTGGAATCTTGTGAGCAAGGGTGGGCTCATGCGCTTGGTAACAAGGGGAGATGCATTAGAGAAGGTGACGCTGGCAGCGCATCCTGCCGAACCGCATTTCTATCTTGGTTTTGTCGGGGCGAGTCTTGGCCAGCAAGAACTTGGCATTGGCTCTGCGCTTCTAAAAGCAGGGCTCACTGCTTGTGATAAGCAGGGTGCGATTGCGTATCTGGAATCCAGTAATGTAGAAAACAATCCTCTTTATGAGCAGCACGGTTTTGAAGTAATTGCCGAGGCAACATTGCCTGATGGGGGACCAACGATATGGTTTATGAAAAGAGCTGCCAGAGAAGGATTTTCTCGGTGATAATCCCTGGAGACAGATCTTGGGACCCATGCTGCGCGAAAAATGTCTGATTGGATTCTAACCTGGTATCTTACGGGCTTCTGGGTTGATCACTGAAAAGACTTTTGGGCCGCACAGGTTGGCTTTCACCCGATCGTCAGCCTCTGCTAATATTCCTAGTCCTAGACTCAGGAGACTAAAAATGCTGACACCAAATTTTTCGTTGCCACGCCGTCATTTGTTGAGCAGTCTTTTAATGCTTATTCTGGCAATCACCTCAAGCGCGGGCCGTGCTGAATCCGCGATTGACCCAGAAAACCTGCCACCTTGGCTCAAACCCGAACTGTTGGTTCACATTGTGGCTATGGATCTGAACGAGTCTCAAAAAGCTGAATTTCGTGAGGCACTCACCGAATGCTTGAAGGGTTTGCAGAGTGTTGTCCAGCGAGAAATTCGCAAAGGCGGCGTGGACATCCCGAAGCGAATCAAGCGGGGGGTCAAACGACAGTATGGTAAACTCGATAAACGTATGAAAGCGAGTCTTGCCGAACCGCAACTTGTGCCCTGGGCGAGTTATCTTGAAGGATTAAAAGTAGCCATAGCCGAAAGCGCGATGTGAGCGTGCAGGTGTAGCATATTTATGCACCGGGATTGATGCTGAAATTGAATCGCCCGGCTTTTTTGTAGGCGGAGCGGGCGGTGTGCAATCTGCTGTACTCAAGTAATCTGGGTGCAAG
>Ga0206679_10001838_pt1 | contig 17345 bp, 17 predicted proteins | sample M110012015metaG_FD_155464 | JGI IMG/M metagenome (GOLD analysis project Ga0206679, IMG submission 155464) | Ammonia-oxidizing marine archaeal communities from Monterey Bay, California, United States - M1 100m 12015 | ecosystem: Environmental > Aquatic > Marine > Intertidal zone | place: USA... | reverse complement strand
CTCAACATGATTCCTGCTCATAAAATCTCCATCTACATAGTATAGCACTTCATCCGAATCAATATTAGAATGGTTATAAGGTGCTGGTATTGCCTCAGGATGATAATCATATAATCTCGGCACGAAAGAGCAAATTACAAATGAAGAGGTTTCAAAAGTTTGGTGTACTGGTGGTGGCTGATGAATTCTTCCAGTTATTGGTTCAAAATCATGTATTGAAAATGCGTACGGGAAATTGTACCCATCCCAACCTGCTACATCAAAAGGGTGAGATGCGTAAGTATACTCATGAATCATTTGTTCCTTTTTTATTTTGATAACGAAATCACCTTGCTCATCATGGGTTTCTAATTCTTCCGGCACTCTTAAATCTCGCTCGCAATAAGGAGAATGTTCTAACATTTGTCCGAAATGATTACGATATCTTTTTGGGGTATATACTGGAGTGTACGATTCCACAATAAACAATCTATTATTTGATGTGTCAAACTTCATAGTATAAATCATTCCTCTAGGGATTACTAAATAATCACCTTCCTTAAACTTAATATTCCCTACAAAAGTTCGTAAAGTTCCCGTTCCTTTATGTACAAAAATTACTTCATCTCCATCTGTGTTTTTATAAAAATAATCTTCTTCCTTATTAGTTGGAGCAGAAAGTAAAATATTCAAATCATTATTCAACATAATGGAAATTCTACTCTTTAAATGGTCAGCAACTTTTGGTGCCTCAAATCCTTTTAACATATAGGATTTTAGGTTTTTATCTGCCGCAATTTCTGGTGCAACAGAGTATGCTTCTGCAATATTTTTAACTTGTGTTGGTCTGTGTAAATGATACAACAAAGAAGACATTCCATCAAAACCGATAGTCCCAAATAATTCTTCATAATGAATGTTCCCATCTTCTTTTCGGAAGGTAGTATGCCTTTTATGAGGCATCTTTCCTAATTTATGATATCTTGGCATTTGTTATTGTTTTGTGCAAATATATGACATAAAACATAAACAAAAGATGATTTTTGTACATCCTAATAATTAAAATGATATTTTTGCATTGAATGAAACTTCTAAGTTATAAATTACAGGATTCTGGACAGGGACAAATTGGAGTATTACAAAAAGATATTGTATATAATCTGAATAATTGTTTTGGAAACATCTCAATAATAGAATTGATACAAATTGAAGACTATCAAGATAAAATTGCAGCCTTTATTTGTAATGAAGATTGCCAAAAACATGATATCGAAAACATAATTGTTTTGCCACCTTTAAAGCCAAATTCTTTTCGAGATGCTTATGCTTTTAGGCGACATGTAGCAACTTCCAGAAAAAATAGAGGAGCAGATATGATAGCTGAATTTGATCAATTTCCTGTGTTTTATTTTTCAAACCATAATGCAATATTTGCAGATAGTGAAGAAATTGAGATCATGCCAGACCATTTTAAAAAGTTAGATTACGAACTAGAATTTGCTATTGTAATTGGCAAAGGAGGGAAAAATATTTTATCAAAAGATGCGGATAAACACATTGCGGGATTTTGCATTCTGAATGACATAAGTGGAAGAACATTACAAATGGAGGAAATGAAACTAAACTTAGGACCTGCAAAAGGGAAAGATTTTGCATCAGTTTTAGGTCCTTATTTAGTTACTTCTGATGAGATAGAACCTAGAAGTATTGATACAGAATATGGAAAGAAATATGATCTGAACATGAAAGCTTTTATAAATGGGGAGCTTTTATCTGAAGGAAATGCAAAAGACATGAATTGGACATTTGCTGAAATTATTGAGAGAGCTTCCTATGGAGTAGAATTATTCCCAGGAGATGTTATTGGATCTGGTACTGTCGGAACAGGTTGCTTATTAGAAATAAACGGAACAAATAAAAGATCAAATCCTGACTATATGGAAAGATGGATAAAAGAAGGGGATGAAATAGAAATGCAAATTGAAGGGCTCGGAAGAATTACGAATAAAATTATCAAATCAGATTCAACTCACTCTATATTAAAACTTAAAAAATGATAAAAACTTTAGATATAACAAAAGGTGAGACTGAAGGATTGTATAATTTTCTTTCCTCTGCAATTACTCCAAGACCAATTGCTCTTGTGAGTACAATTGACAAAGATGGCAGAATGAATTTAGCTCCTTTTTCATTTTTTAATGTGTTTTCAGTTAACCCTCCAATTTTGGTTTTTTCACCAGTAAAAAGTGGGAGGTTCGGAACAAACAAACATACTTTAGAAAACATTTTAGAAGTAAAAGAATGTGTTATCGGTTTAGTTACTGAAGACACAGCACAACAAGTTTCTTTGGCGTCTTGTAGTTTTGAAAAAGGTGTGAATGAATTTAAAAAAGCTGGATTTACGGAAGTTAAGTCTGATTTAATTACTCCAAGTAGAATAAAAGAATCACCAGTAAATTTTGAATGCAAAGTAAATGATATAGTAGTTTTAGGAGAAGAAGGAGGTGCAGGAAATTTAGTAATTGCTGAAATTTTAAAAATGCATATAGATGAAAACATTCTAGATAATGAAGGAAATATTGATCCTTTCAATCTAAATATTGTTTGCCGACATGGAGATAATTGGTACGGAAAAACTACTAAGGATTCACTTTATGAAATTGCAAAACCTATTTCTAAAATGGGAATGGGTATAGATAATTTACCCGAGAATATTAAAAATTCCGAAATATTAACAGGAAGTGATTTAGCTATTTTAGCTTCTGCAGAAGAAATTCCTGAAAAAACTATTTCCGAAAACAATTTTTCTGAAACAGAAAAACACAAACAAGCAAAATCACTTTTGTCAGAAGGGAAGTCGGAAGAAGCTTGGCAGACACTGCTTTAATTATGATAAAAGAGTTAGTAAAAAATATCCTCTTTTACTTAAAGAAAAATAATCATAATTTTTCACCTATTTTTATTATAGGTTGTGGAAGATCCGGAACTACAATTTTAGGGGAAACTTTGTCTGAACACCCAGACATTAAATATCTGAATGAGCCCAGACGTTTATGGCATAAAGTATATCCAGAATTTAATATTTGGGAAGAAAACATTAGTAATCCTGTGCTATTTGCTGATGAAAAAAATACAGATTCGATAAGAACTAATCAATTACAAAAATTATTTTTCAGAGAACAAGTTTTATCAAATTCAAAAGTAGTTTTAGAAAAACTCCCAATTAATAATTTTAGATTAAAATTCTTAAAAAAATCTTTTCCTGAAGCTAAATTTATTTATCTGACAAGAAACGGATTAGAAGTAAGTAAATCAATTGAAAGAAGAATACAAAAACAAAATTGGTTTATAGGGAAAAAGTATGAATTACTAAAAGAATACGAACAAAAAACTTCATCAGAATATAATCCGAAAACAGATTTAGAGAAAGGTATGTGGGAATGGAAATTATCAATTATGGAAAGTGATAACTTCTTTAAGAATTTAAAGAAATCACAATACATTCATTTGTCTTATCAAGATTTTATTGAAAACCCTGAAAAGAAAACTCAGGATATATTCAACTTTTTAAATCTTAACTCTTCAGAAGGATTAGTGAAAAACATTTCCGGAACAATACAAAGAAAAAACCCAAAACAAGAAACAATTGAAACAGAAAACTTAAAAGAAATTGGAGGAGAGTTATTAAATGAGTCAATTAGTAACACATATTCTCCTTTTTAATATATTAGCCAACAAATAAAAATAAAAATATTATGACATTTAAATTACCAAACTTACCATATGCTTATGATGCATTAGAACCACATATTGATGCAAAAACAATGGAAATTCATTATAGTAAACATCATAATGGATATACAAACAATCTTAATAACGCTATTGCAGGAACTGATTTAGAAGGAAAATCAATAGAAGAAATTTGCTCTACTCCTGGACTTAGCGGGGGAGCAAGAAATAACGGTGGAGGATACTACAACCATAATATGTTTTGGACCTCTATGAGTCCAAACGGGGGTGGGGAGCCAACAGGAAAATTAGCAGATGTAATCCATGAAACTTTTGGAAGTTTTGAAAGTTTTAAAGATGAATTTTCGAAAGCTGCAGCAACAAGATTTGGGTCAGGATGGGCTTGGATGGGTGTTAAAAATGGAACATTAAAAATCTCATCAACTGCAAATCAAGACAATCCGTTAATGGACGATCAGTGTGGTTGCACTCCTATTTTATGTTTGGATGTTTGGGAACATGCCTATTACCTAAACTATCAGAACAGAAGACCTGATTACATAAACGCCTTTTTCAATGTGATTAACTGGGAAGAAGTAAACAACAGATTTGAAGCTGCATTAATATAATATTAAAGTATATTTTTATACATTTGCGACACTAAAATTTTAAAAACTAATATAAAATGAAAAAAGGAATTGCATTATTTACACTTATAGCTGTTTTATTTACAGGAAACTTATCTGTTTACGCACAAGACAGTACAGTATCAGAAGACACAACTGAAGTAGTAACAGAGGAAGCTGCTTCTGAAGAAACTTCAAATGAAGAAGAGGTGGTGGAAGAAGAAACTTTTCACCAAATTATCAAACAAAAATTTATGGAAGGAGGTCCTGAATTTATGGGGATTGTTCTTTTATGTTTAATTTTAGGTTTAGCGCTTGCTATCGAAAGAATTATCTATTTAAATATGTCTACTACTAATTCTACAAAATTATTAAATGATGTAGAAGGAGCTTTACAGAATGGAGGTGTAGATGCCGCTAAAGAAATCTGTAGAAACACAAGAGGTCCAGTTGCTTCTATATTTTATCAAGGTTTAGATAGATCTGATGAAGGGTTAGAACAAGTTGAAAAATCAATTGTTGCTTACGGAAGTGTACAAATGGGACTTTTAGAAAAAGGACTTTCTTGGATTTCATTATTTATTGCTTTAGCCCCTATGCTTGGGTTTATGGGTACTGTAATTGGTATGATTGGTGCTTTTGATTCTATTGAAGCTGCCGGAGATATTTCTCCTTCATTAGTTGCTGGAGGTATTAAAGTTGCACTTTTAACAACTGTATTTGGTTTGATTGTTGCAATGATTCTACAAATATTTTATAACTACTTAGTAGCTAAGGTAGATTCTATTGTAAACGATATGGAAGATGCATCTATCAAATTAGTTGATATCCTTGTAAATAATAAATAATTATGGGAGAATTTATTGAAAATAATTTAGATATATTTTATTGGCTAACAATAATTATGTTGATAGTTGCTACCTTAATTATTTTAGGTTTTGCGCTTATACAAATTATAAGTAATTCGAAAGCTGCAAAAAAGACATTGATGACTTCTGGTGGTCTTATTGCTGTACTTTTATTATCTTACTATGGATTAGCTTCTGATGAAGTTCTTACTTCTTATCAAAAATACAATGTAGATTCATCTACATCAAACATGGTAGGAATGGGACTATGGTCATTCTATTTATTATCCGCAACTGCAATAGTTGCTATAGTTTTTTCTGAATTTTCTAAAAAATTCTTAAAATAATAATGGGGAAAAGAAGAGAATTACCTGAAATTAATGCCGGCTCTATGGCCGATATTGCTTTCTTATTACTTATATTCTTTTTAGTTACAACAACTATGGATGTAGATTCTGGTATTTCTAGAAAATTACCTCCTATGCCAGAAGAGAATATAGAAACTCCTGAAATTCATAAAAGGAATATTTTTGTTGTTCTGATAAATAAAAATAATAAAGTTTTATGCGGAATTGGATCTCCTAAAAACATGGTAGAAATTGATGGAAACGGAGCGATTAGTTCTTCTTTAAAAGAAGATGTGAAAGAGTTTGTTAGTAATAATGGAAGAAACGAAAACTCTTCTGAAAGCCCTGAAAAAGCAGTCGTTTCTTTACAAAATCAGGAAGGAACTTCTTACAATATGTATATACAAGTACAAAATGAACTTACCAAAGCATACAACGAATTAAGAGACGTAAAAGCAAACATTGATTACGGAAAAGATTTTGACAAATTAGAAGTGGAGGAACAAAAAATTGTTAAGAAATTTTATCCTATGAAAGTTTCGGAAGCAGAAACAAAAGCAAATTAAAGATGAGTAAATTTAAAAAAGGAGGAGGAAAATCAATGCCGGCAATATCTACCGCATCACTCCCAGATATTGTATTTATGTTACTTTTCTTCTTTATGGTTACAACTGTTATGAGAGAAACAACTCTTAAGGTTGATGTAAAAGCTCCGGAAGCTACTGAAGTGAAGAAGATGGAGAAAAAATCTTTAGTAAGTTATATTTATATTGGTTCTCCAACAAAAACTCAACAATCTACTTTTGGTACTAAAGCCAGAATTCAACTTAATGATGTTACTTTTAGCAGAAAAGAAGTAGGAGAAATACAACACTTTATAAATGCAGAACGACTTGCTAAAGATGAGTCTGAGATACCATATATGACAACATCAATTAAAGCAGATGAAAATGTTACTATGGGTATTGTTACAGATGTAAAACAAGAACTCAGAAAAGTAAATGCTCTTAAAATAAACTATTCTACTCGTAAATCAAAAGAGAAAAACTAAATTTCCTCTCTACTATGTATCTTTTTAAATAAATAGATAAATAACATTACAACTACAAAACTGATACTAGCTTGCAAAAAGTTAATATCAGTTTTTTCTATTTCAGAGATATCCGTATTTAATTTATTTGCAAATGCAGAGTACATAATCAATACCGCTAAGGCATTATTTATAAAATGAGCTATAATCGGCATCCATAAATTTTTAGAGTAATAAAACAAATACCCTAAAATAATTCCTAAAATGAATCTTGGTAAAAAACCAAAAAACTGCATATGTATTGCCGAAAAAATAAATGAGGATACAAAAATTGCTAAATGAGGACTTTGTAGAATGGAATGTAATTTCTTCTGCAAAACACCTCTAAATACCATCTCCTCTCCAATTGCTGGGATAAATGCAATTAAAAATAAATTAAACAAAAGGTCTGAAGTGTTTTCCATTTTCAGAAATGCTTCTGTTATAGTTTTAGCGTTCTCTTCCATCAATTTCATACTTTCTACTACTGACGGAATAAATGATTTTAAGGAATTAATAATTTCTAAGTTCCATTGCATACTTACAGCAACCAAAATCTGAGAAAACAACATAATTAAAATAATCAATAAAACATTTTGTCTTTTTATTTTCTTTCTGAGATCTAAATTATTAAACAGATTACCACCTTCAAAATACGACAGTAATAATGGAGGAACAATAAAAATAAACACAGATGTAATAAGTTGCATTAGTTTAATCAGGAAAATATTATCCGGATTTGTTAAATCAGATCTTAGTATATCCGTATCGGTTGTAATGATAGTGCTGGATAGAAAGCCAACAATTGATGAGATAAAAATTATAAGAACAAAAAAAAATAATTTTTGTCCTTCTGTTTTTTCTTTATAGATTCCTTTAAGGTTCATTTGCTTTCTTATTTTTGTAAAAATATGTCGGTAAAAATAGGAAAAATAGATTTAGGGGAATTCCCTCTTTTGCTTGCTCCAATGGAGGATGTAAGCGATCCCCCGTTTCGTGCTCTTTGCAAAAAACATGGTGCTGATTTAATGTTTACCGAATTCATTTCTTCTGAAGGATTGATAAGAGATGCCGATAAAAGCACACAAAAATTAGATATTTATGATTTCGAACGGCCAATTGGAATACAAATTTTTGGTTATGATATAGAAAGCATGATGGAAGCTACCAGAATCTGTGAAAAAGTAAATCCGGAAATAATTGATATTAATTATGGTTGTCCGGTAAAAAAAGTTGCTAAAAAAGGAGCTGGTGCTGGTATCCTTAAAGATATTCCGAAAATGGTAGAAATGACAAAATCAATTGTAAAATCTACTAACATTCCGGTAACCGTGAAAACCCGCTTAGGTTGGGACGAAAACTCCATGCATATTGTTGAAGTTGCAGAAAGGTTACAAGATGTAGGAATACAAGCCATCTCCATACACGGAAGAACCCGAAAACAAATGTATAAAGGGTCTGCAGATTGGACCTTAATAAAATCCGTAAAAGACAATCCCAGAATGAATATTCCTGTTTTCGGAAATGGAGATATTGACTCCCCAGAAAAAGCCAAATTAATGAGAGATGAATTCGGATTAGATGGAGCTATGATTGGAAGAGCATCAATCGGTAACCCTTGGATTTTTAATGAAATAAAACACTACCTTAAAACAGGAGAACATTTAGCAAGGCCTACAATGCAAGAAAGAGTAGAATCTTGTAAACAACACCTAAAACATTCAATTGAGTGGAAAGGAAGTATTTTAGGAATAGTAGAAATGAAAAGGCACTACAGTAATTATTTTAAAGGTATCCCACACTTTAAAGATTACCGTATAAAAATGGTTACATCTTATAATGAAAATGAAATTTTTGACACTTTAGATGAAGTAACTAAAGAGTTTAAAGATTTTGAGTTTTAAGAAATTTACTTGTTAATCCTTTTGCCGGGAAATAAGAAGCAATTAACCCAATAAACAGAACTATACACTCTACAATTAATACATCTATCCACTCAACTCTTATCGGGTACGCACTAACAACAAAGTTTCCTTGCAATGGGATGAATTCGAAATATTGTTGAGAAAAAGAAAATGCAACCCCTAAAAACAATCCGATAAAACTCCCTAATAATACTCCCAAAAAACCTTTTGTAAAAAATATATTCTGAATCTGTTTTTTTGTGCTCCCTAGCTGCCAAAATGTTTTAATATCATTTTGTTTATCAATCATCATCATACTTAATGAGATTACAATATTAAAGCTAGCAATTATCAAAATAAATATTAAGATTAAAAACACAGCTAGTTTTTCAGAGTTTAGTAATTTATATAAAAACTCATGTTGTTCCAATCTTGTTTTTACAATGTATTCTTCCCCTAGTTTTTCAGACAGTTTATCCGAGAAATCACTCATCCTTCTCGGATCTCTTAAATTTATTTCTACACTAGTGGATTCTCCTTCTCTATCCAAAACTTGCTGAAGTACATAAAGCGGTGTAATAATATATTTATTGTCATATTCTGCTTGCACAGAAAACACTCCCAAAGGAGTAAAAACAGATCTAATTAAATCAGATTTATCTTTAATATATTTCGAATCTTTATTAGGAGATGTAATAGTAAGCTGAGAAAACATATCTGATAAATCAACATCCAAATTATAATATACTCCAGCTCCAATTATCAAAACCTTTTTATCCTGATAAAACTCATTATTAAAATACTCCCCAAGTTTAATAATACTATCTACATCAACTATTTTAGGATAATTTACATCAACTCCTTTTATCTGAACTATTATCTGATTTTCTTTGTGTTCCAAAAAAACTTTCTCTTCTAAAACATAAGAATAATTCTCAATTTCCTGTTCTTCAGAAATCAAATCATTAATTTCATTAATCTTAAACGTTTTCCCTTCAGATGTAGTAATCTGTATGTGAGGGTCAAAAGAGTTGTACATATCTAATACTAACTTTTCGAAACCATTAAAGACGGAGAGGACAATAACTAATGCTGCTGTTCCGATAGCAACTCCAAACAAAGATATATAAGAAATGATATTTACTACATTTTTACTTCTTTTTGTAAATAAATATCTCTTTGCTATAAAAAAGGGGAATTTCAAATTTTAGTATTATTTTTTCAAAAGTCTGTCAATTTCTTCTGCATATTCTGCCGAATCGTCAAGATAAAAAGCAAGTTCCGGCACAATTCTTAAACTGTGTCTTAAGCTTTTACCTAATAATGTTCTGAAAACTTTTTTATTGTCATTCAGAATCGAAAGTGCATCTTTTGGCTTTTCTACAGGAAATAAACTTAAATATATTTTAGCTAATGATAAATCCGGAGAAACCCTAACAGATGTTGTGGTTACTAAAATATTACCTAAAAACTGATGTGTTTCTTTCTGAAAAATCAGTGATAATTCTTTCTGTATTAATTTTGATACTTTCTTTTGTCTTGTGGTTTCCATAAGGCAAAGATAGATAATCTATATACTAATTCTTACATTTGCCGTTATGAAAGATTTTTTCAGAATATTAAGATATGTAAAACCTTATTATAATTACGCTATCCTCAATGTAGTTTTTAATATCCTTACCGTACTTTTTTCGTTAGTATCGCTTACCATGATTATACCTTTTTTAGGATTACTTTTCGGTACTCTGGAAGTAGAAGTTACATCTCAACCCGCACTTTCATTTTCAGCATCTTCAGTAAAAGATTATTTTTATTTTCAAATAAATTCTATTATTGAATCAGGTACAAAAATAGATGCTCTCTTATTTATTTGTGGATTAATTCTTGTTACCTTTTTCTTTCGTAATCTGTTCCGATATCTATCTTTATTTGTTTTAACGCCTATCAGGAATGGTGTTGTACATGATTTAAGAACTAATCTGCATAAAAAGGTTATTTCTTTACCAATTGGATTTTTTACTGAAAAAAGAAGAGGTGATATTACCTCACGAATGACAACTGATTTGGTTGAAATTGAATGGTCAATTATGAGTTCCTTAGAAATGATTTTCAGAGATCCACTTCAGATAATTATATATTTAATTACTTTAATTATTATTAGCCCTCAACTTACTTTGTTTGTTATTGTTTTATTTCCTATTACCGGATTTCTGATTGCTAAAATTGGTAAAAGTTTGAAAAAAACTTCCGAGAAAAGCCAAGAAAAAATGGGAGACATTTTATCTGTTTTGGATGAAAATATTGGTGGATTAAGAGTTCTGAAACTTTTTAATGCAGAAAAAACAGCACATTATAAATTTGTAAAAGAAAGTGAAAAATACCAATCCTTAATGACTTATCTTTTAAGAAAAAAGGATATGTCGTCTCCAATGAGCGAATTTATGAGTACTATAATAATGGTAGTAGTAATGTGGTTTGGAGGAAGGTTAGTTTTAGGAGGTAATTCTTTATTAAGTGCAGAAGAATTTATCGGATATATCTTGATTTTTTCTCAAATAATCCCTCCTGCAAAATCATTTACAACTGCCTATTACAGATTGCAAAAAGGGGCAGCTGCTTCAGCAAGGGTTTATGAATTATTAGATACTGAAAATGAAATAAAAGACAGTAAGAATGCAATAAATCTGTCAAAAATAAATAAAAATATTTCTGTAAAAAAAGTTAATTTTAAGTACGAGAACAAAGAAGTTCTTCAAAATATCTCTTTTGAAATTTCTAAAGGTAAAACTATTGCTCTTGTCGGGAAATCTGGTAGCGGAAAATCAACTATTGCTGATTTATGTGCAAGATTCTACGATATAACAGATGGAGAAATATGTATTGATAACAAAAATATTAAAGACATTTTACTTGCTGATGTGAGAAATTTAATGGGAGTAGTTTCTCAGGAATCTATTTTATTTAATGATAGTATCTACAACAATATTTTGATTGGGAATTCATCTGCAACAAAAGAAGAAGTAATAAATGCAGCTAAAATTGCCAATGCTTATGATTTTATTACAGAATCAGAAAACGGTTTTGATACAAATATTGGAGAAAGAGGAGATAAACTTTCTGGAGGACAGAAACAAAGAATTAGTATTGCCAGGGCTGTTCTTAAAAACCCAGAATTTTTAATTTTAGATGAAGCTACCTCAAGCTTAGATACTGAATCTGAAAAACTAGTGCAGGAAGCTCTGAAAACATTAATGAAAGATAGAACAACTTTGGTAATTGCACACAGGCTTTCTACAATAAAAGATGCAGATGAAATATTAGTTTTAGATGAAGGGAAAATTGTTGAAAGAGGAACTCATGAAAGTTTGTTAAATGAAAATGGAGTATATAAAATACTCATTAACCTTCAGAATATTTCTTAATATAAAAAATTGTTATAAGGGTATCTTTTAACATGCAATTCCTTTATTCTTTTATAAAGCAATTCTCTTAATTCACTAAAGTGAGTTTTATTTAGTGCGGAAATAAAAATAGCTTCATCATTAGATTTTGCCATCCAAGTTTGTTTTAATTCTTCTAAAGAAATATTTTCTCTTGTTTTAGGTATTAAATCGTCTTCTTCTTTTGGGGTAAAAGAATAATTATCTATTTTATTAAACACAATTAAAGATGGGATATCAGAAGCTCCAATTTCAGCAATAGTTCTTTCTACCACCTCAACATGATCTTCAAATGATGCGTTGGAAATATCAACAACGTGTAATAATAAATCTGATTCTCTTACCTCATCTAAGGTAGATTTAAAGGATTCTACCAATTGATGTGGAAGTTTCCTGATAAAACCAACTGTATCGGCAAGTAAAAAGGGTAAATTCTGGAAAACAACTTTCCGAACTGTTGTATCTAAAGTAGCAAAAAGCTTATTTTCTGCAAAGATATCTGATTTTGAAAGTTGATTCATCAAAGTAGATTTACCCGCATTTGTATATCCCACTAAAGCTACACGAATCAAATGTTCTCTTCTTTGTCTTTGAGTTTGGCCTTGCTTATCAATTTTTACCATCTTCTTTTTCAGAAGAGCTATTTTATCTTTAATTATCCTTCTATCTGTCTCAATTTGTGTTTCCCCAGGTCCTCTCATCCCAATCCCCCCCTTTTGTCTTTCGAGGTGGGTCCACATTCTAGTTAATCTTGGTAATAAGTATTGATATTGGGCAAGTTCTACTTGAGTACGAGCTTTTGCAGTTTTTGCTCTTGAAGCAAAAATATCCAATATCAAATTGTTTCTATCCAGAATTTTACATCCGTAAATTGCTTCAACATTTCGGAGTTGAGAAGGAGATAATTCATCATCAAAAATAATAATATCAATTTCATTTTCTTCTGCAAAAAGTCGAACTTCTTCCGTTTTTCCTTTTCCTAAAAACGTTTTGTTATCTGGATGTGGTAATTTTTGTGTGAATTGTTTTACGGTTTCAGCACCTGCTGTCCTGGCCAAAAAATCTAGCTCTAACAAATATTCTTCAACAAGTTCTTGGGTTACATCTGGGGTAATTAAACCAATTAATACTGCCTTTTCTCCCATCTAAAAATTCAATAATTTATCCCAAGGTATTCGGATGCAAATCACTATTAACGCAATTAAGAAGGTAACTAATATTATTTTGTTTTCTTTTATTGAATCTGTCATCTTTTTGGCTTTTGACCTACCAATTGTTATTAGCAGGACTCCAATAAACATCAAACTAGGATGTTCTATATATTTAAATCTTCTAGCAGCATCTTTCATTATTACTCCCATCTCAACTTCAGGGAAAGGAAATAATAAAATAATTCCTAACAATAATTGAATATGAGCTAATATCATTGTGGCTAATAAGATTTTATCTTTACTAGCATCTTCTATTTTGTTGGTAGCAGCTTTATAAACAGAAAATAATAATAGAAATAAAAAAATAAATGGTAAATAGTGGTGTAAATGTAAAATTCCTGTTTTCATATTGTATTATTTTATTTTATAAAAATATCAAAAAATCCTTTCCCAACTACATAAGGTATAAGGATATATAAAATAGTGTCTCTAATCAGATAAAACATAAAAAAGTAAAATAACAGTTTCCATCCTCCCTTTTTTATAACTCCTCTAAATCCGTCTTTTTTGAAAACTTCAGTATACTTTTTAATAAATCTTGGTATCAGAAAACCCATCTAAATTCTTTTATTTTTAATCTTCCGCAAAGAAAAGAAAATAAGTTTATTAAAAATTGTAAATTGTGGGCTTTAATTTTATATTATGAAGTTTATAAAAACATTATTATTTCTATTACTGCCATTCACACTTTTTTCTCAAGAAAGTTACCCAAATGATGGAGTAAAATCAACTTTTTCTCCAATTTATGCATTTACAGATGCACACCTAATTGTATCGTCAGGAAATGAAATAACAAATGGAATTTTATTAATTAAAGATGATGAAATTATAGGAGTTGGTAAAGACATAACAATTCCTGAAGGCGCGATAATTATAGATGTAAATGGAGATTATATTTACCCTTCTTTTATTGATTTGTATTCAAATTACGGACTCCCTGTGCCAGAAAGAGGCTCTTATAACTTCAGGCCTCAATATGAAAGCAACAAAGAGGGTGCTTATCATTGGAATGAGTCAATACATCCTGAAGTTAATGCATCTGAAGAATTTAGGTATAACGAAAAACAATCTCAATCTTATCTGAATAACGGATTTGGTATTGTACTTACAAATAATATGGATGGTATTGCAAGAGGAACAGCTGCTTTGGTTTCTTTATCTAATCAAAAGGAAAATAAAAGTATTCTGAATGATAAGTCCGCCTCTTGTTTTTCATTTAAAAAAGGGGTTTCTTCACAAAAATATCCTTCTTCACTTATGGGAAGTATTGCACTTTTAAATCAATTATTTTTAGATGCTTATTGGCATCAGAAAACAGGAAACACTACAAACTTATCCTTTAATGCTTTTAACAATCAGTATGAATTACTACATGTTTTTCAGTCAGATTTAGTTACAGATTATAATCGTATTTATAAAATATCTGATGAATATGAAATTGATTTTATTGTTAAAGGAAATGGAAAAGAATATCAAAGTATTGATGAACTGAAAAACTATAATTTTCCTGTTATTTTACCTCTTAACTTCCCGAAAGCATATGAAGTTAATAATCCTGAAGAAAGTGACATTTTAACACTTTCAAAACTAAAACATTGGGAAAGTGCTCCGTTTAACCCGAGAATATTATCAGATAATAATGTTGATTTTTGTTTTACAATGTCAGGTATAAATAAACCTATTGATTTTATAAAAAACTTAAGAATTACTATTGAAAAAGGACTTAGTAAAAATAAAGCTTTGGATGCTTTAACGATAGTTCCGGCTACTTTAGTAGAAGAAGAAAACAGATTAGGAACTTTAGACAGAGGAAAAAAAGCAAACTTTATTATTTGTAGTTCAGACATATTTGAAGATGGTGTAATTTATGAAAATTGGACAAATGGAATTAGAAATATTATTAACGAAAAAACAGAAATAGATCTTAGAGGGTTCTACACATTCTCTACTAAAAATGAAAAAAAACAGATTTCTATTTCAGGAACAATCTCTAAATTAAAAATGCAAGAAATTACTTCTGATTCTACTTCAATAAAATATGAATTAGAAACTAATGAAAATAATATTGTCTTTAACACTAAAGATATTTCTGTAAGAGGAACAGCTTTGTTTTCGGATGGGATTTTTAAAGGTACATATCAAAATATGGATGGAGGAAATTTTGAATTTACAATGACAAGAGATTCTTTACAGTCAGATGAAACAAAATTGTTTTCTGCAAATTACGACACAATTATTCCTTCAATTTATTATCCGAATAAAGCATACGGAAACGCTTATAGTATAATTTCTGTTCCTACTATATTTACAAATGCAACCGTTTGGACAAATGAAAATGAAGGAATTTTATTAAATACAGATGTGGCAATTCAGGATGGAAAAATAATTGCAATTGGCTCTAATCTAAAAAAAGAAGAACTTTGGCCAAAAACTAAAATTAGAGTTCAGTTTATTGATGCAACAGGAAAACATATCACTTGCGGAATAATTGACGAACACTCCCATATCGCAATAAGTAGAGGGGTGAATGAAGGAAGTCAAGCGGTAACGTCAGAGGTGAAAATTGGAGATGTAATTAATCCGAATGATCATAATATTTATAGGCAACTTTCTGGTGGAGTTACGGCATCACAACTGTTACATGGTTCCGCAAATCCGATTGGAGGTCAATCAGCACTTATAAAACTAAGATGGGGAAGTACAGCTGAACAGATGAAAATTGAAGGTGCAGATGGATTTATAAAATTTGCACTAGGTGAAAATGTAAAACAATCCAATTGGGGAATGTTTAACACACGATTTCCTCAAACCCGAATGGGAGTAGAACAAGTTTTTTATGATGCATTTTACAGAGCAAAATCATATCAAAAACAATGGGATGAATATAATTCTTTATCTGCATCACAAAAGAGAAAAACAATTCCTCCTAGAGCAGATTTAGAGTTAGATGCACTTGTAGAAATTTTAAATTCTGAAAGGTTTATTACATGTCATTCTTATGTTCAGTCAGAAATAAATATGTTGATGCATGTAGCCGACTCTATGGGTTTTACAATAAATACATTCACACATATTTTGGAAGGATATAAAGTAGCTAATAAACTAAAAAAACATGGTGCAGGAGCTAGTACTTTCTCGGATTGGTGGGCGTATAAGTTTGAGGTAAATGAAGCTATACCATACAACGCAACAATTTTAAATAATAAAGGAATTGTTACAGCTATTAATTCGGATGATGCAGAAATGGGAAGAAGATTAAATCAGGAAGCGGCTAAAGCGGTAAAATATGGAGGAACATCTGAAGAAGACGCTTGGAAAATGGTAACACTAAACCCAGCAATTTTATTACATCTGGATGACAGAATGGGAAGTATTAAAGTCGGAAAAGATGCGGATATTGTTATTTGGAATGGGAATCCTCTTTCAGTTTATAGTAAGGTAGAACAAACCTATGTGGACGGAAAATTACTCTTTGATATTACTAAGAACTTAGAGTTGATGAAAAGAGATTTAAAAGAAAAAATGAGAATTATAAATAAGATGGTAAACGGAAATACTGATGAAGAAAAACAAAAAGTTGTTCCTACAATTGACAAACATTACCATTGCGAAACTATTGAGAATTATGAATAAAAATATATTTTACATACTTGCATTATCTTTACTATCAATAAATATATCTGCCCAAAAAACTACTTTGTTTATGGGTGGAATTGCACATCTTGGTAACGGAGAAAAAATTGAAAATTCAATAATTGTTGTAAAAGACGGTAAGTTTGATTTGGTAGCAGATGCTAGCCGAATACGAATTGACCCAACAGCTTTTGATACCATTATCCGTATTTACGGTAAACATATTTACCCTTCCTTTATATCGCCAAATACAACACTTGGTATTACGGAAATTGATGCAGTAAAAGCCTCTGAAGATTATAGTGAAGTTGGTAGATTTAATCCGAATGTAAGATCGTTAATTGCATTTAATACTGACTCAAAAGTTCTGAAAACGGTTAGAAGTAATGGAGTACTAATTACACAAGCAACTCCGAGAGGAGGAGTTATCTCCGGGTCTTCTTCTGTAATGTATTTAGATGGTTGGAATTGGGAAGACGCTCAGATAAAAACTGATGATGGTATACATTTAAATTGGCCTTCTTCTTTTCATACTTCAGGTTGGTGGGCAGAGCCTGGT
>Ga0206679_10001837_pt1 | contig 17356 bp, 15 predicted proteins | sample M110012015metaG_FD_155464 | JGI IMG/M metagenome (GOLD analysis project Ga0206679, IMG submission 155464) | Ammonia-oxidizing marine archaeal communities from Monterey Bay, California, United States - M1 100m 12015 | ecosystem: Environmental > Aquatic > Marine > Intertidal zone | place: USA... | reverse complement strand
GGCCACTCGTGGCGACTACGAAGCTGAACTAGTAGTGGTCATCGGGCGCGTCTCCCGCGACGTACCTGCTGCCAGCGCCTGGTCCCATGTCGCCGGTTTAACTGTTGGTCAAGACATTTCAGATAGAAAACTCCAACTTGGAGCCCGTCCACCCCAATTCGGTCTCGGCAAGTCGCGAGACACCTACGGCCCGACTGGCCCATTGCTAGTTTCGCCAGATTCGTTCCCCAACGCAGACGATTTACACATCACCTGCGCTATCAATGGAGAACCTCGCCAAGACGCAAGAACGAGTGCTCTAATCTTCGATGTCTCGTTCCTTGTGAGCTACCTGTCTGAAGTCATGACCTTGCTGCCTGGCGATCTCATCTTTACCGGCACTCCCTCAGGAGTCGGGATGCCGGACAAACGTTTCTTAGTTGCTGGTGACGTCATCTCCACCACCGTGGAGGGCATTGGCACGATGATCAATATGTGCCGGTGACCGCTCCGCTCCAATCTGTTCGTTGATGAAAGTCCCCATGGCACCGCTAATCCCAAATGCAATAAGGACCCGCTGTCAGTGCTGCGACGTCGACCGGCAGTTACGGGTTCGCTAGCGACGGCGACGTTAATCGTAGTTTTAGCAGCGTGGACCTACTTGTGGATTTCAGACGATCCAGATATGGCGCTGGAACAGGCCGCACTGGTTTGCACCTTGCATTTACCAGGTGGGCCACTTGGCTAACGCCGTGCCTTACCAGGCGCCTCTCGCTCGGAGATCTTCGAGTTCTTCCCAGTCGTAGCCAGCCTCAACCAAAACAATTTCCGTCTCTTGGCCGAGTTCGGGGACATCAGTACCAAAGCGCGTGGGAGTGTCCGACATCTGGATTGGGCAGCCAACAAATTTGGTGGTGCCCCAATCAGGATGTTCGAATTCGGCGATGTACCCGTTTGCGTACGACTGCGGGTCCGCTGCGACCTGATCGTGGGAGCGAACGGGGGCGAAACGTTGTGCTTCTGCCTCCAGCCGGACCGCCCACTCATCAGTGCTTCGCTCCGCGAAAATGGGTAGAAATTCTTCCCGCATCTCTGCAGCTATCTCTTTCGTCGTGAAGTAAGTATTGAAACGCGGGTGATCGACCCAATCGGGCCGTTCGATGGCGCGACACATTCCCTCCCAAAGGTGTTCGGGGCAGCCAGCCATAGCGATCGCCCCATCAGATGTGGGGAACACGCCGTACAGCGCGTGTACCAAAGGATGGCCGCCGTTGGATTTGCCTGCCAATTCCCCGGTGAGAAAATAATGGGTGTACTCGGTCGCCTGCATCCAGATTTGCCCACCAAGCAAACTGACGTCAACGCGTTGACCGCGACCCGTTTTTTCGCGAGCAAACAGCGCTGCCAGAATCCCTGTCTGCAGGTTTTGAGATCCGCAATGATCAGCCAAGAGTGAAGCAACAGTGGTGACCGCTTCTCCGTCGTTACCTATTCCCGCCACTACGCCGCCATACGCTTCGCCGGCAATATCAGCACCTTCGCGAAGAGCATCTGGGCCCGTCGGACCAAGAAAACTTCCTGCAGCCCAGATTATTCGCGGGTTCACCGCAGCTAAATCCTCATACCCCAACCCCCATTCATCAAGAGTGCCTGGTTGAAAATTCGACAACACTACATCTGAGGTCTCGACAAGCCTCAAAAAGGCTTCGCTCCCGCCATCGCTACGCAAATCCAAAGCCACCGAGCGCTTCCCCCGATTGTTTGCGATAAAGAACGAGGAGGTCCCCACTTCGGGGATTATGCCGACGTGGCGGCCCATATCTCCGATTTCGGGAAGTTCAACTTTTATTACCTCAGCTCCCAGATCGTGCAACATCGCGGCCGCCTGAGGGCCTTGAACCAATGTCGATAAATCCAAGACTCGTATACCGTCGAGTGCACCAACCATTTCAACCTCGTCTCGAATTGGGCTTCTGTCTGGTGGGACACCGTTTGCCTCACCAGTCTCCGTCACCGTAGTCAACCTAAGGAACCATATGGAACAAGTACCTTTCGATTCCGCAACGTCAACCATGGTGCTTGTAAATCCCGCCGCTAATCGTGGACGGGCTCAACGGGTTGGCGAAGTCATCACGAACGTTCTTGTTGAACGTGGAGTGCCTGCCAAAAAAGTTTTGCCTTCGACAATTTCCGCAACTCGTGAGCTGGTTAAAGAAGCGATCGATCGCGGGGTCCGCGTAGTCGCGGTTGGGGGTGACGGGCTCGTTCACCATGTCGTTCAGGAGATCGCCGAAACGTCAACAACGCTGGGAATTGTTCCCGCGGGAACAGGTAACGACTTTGCTACAGCGCTAGGACTCCCCACAAGCGTTCATGAAATGGCTACCGCCGTGACAGATGATTCAACTGCTGTCGACGTACTCAAGATGACCGATGGAGAAGGGTCCGTGCGCTACGCCACAACCATCGCAACTGCCGGTTTCTCAGCTGCAGTCAACGTCCGAGCCGAACGATTGCGATGGCCTCAGGGACCCAGCAAGTACACGGTAGCAACGCTGATGGAGGTAACTCGTCTTCCGCGCTACCACGTCGAAATGAGAATTGACGGGACCGAGCGATCATGCACCTGTCTACTCGTGGCAGTCGCTAACACCGCATTTTTCGGCGGTGGAATGAAAATTGCGCCCGAGGCAAGTCCAACTTCGGGTTCAGCCGAAATTGTGCTGATCCACGACACTTCAGCTCTACACCTTCTCCGGGTTCTTCCGAAAACGTTTTCCGGAGCCCATGTAGCGGATCAGGCAGTCGAGATCATTCGAGGTAAAAAAATAGAGATACAAATGATTCCTGTGAACGCACATGAATCGTGCGATTTGCGGTCAGATGGGGAAGCTGTGGGTTCTCTTCCACAAACCATTACGGTGGTGCCCGGAGGATTACAGGTTGCCGGCGTCACAGTTGCGGATATACCGGATTAGTCGTCGAAGGCAACCAACCAGATGAGTAACTCGCTAGCTCCTTTAGCCAACGACGTTGACACACGCGTATTCAGCACGTCGATGGTGATTTCCGGCGTTCGATGCGCCCTTACGTACGTGATCCTGCCCTTCTTGGCTCCCTTGGCTGGGGTCAGCTCCGGAGTGGGGCCGTGGATAGGTCTACCCCTTGGACTGATTGCCATAGCCGCCAACGTTCTGAGCATCCGCCGATTTTGGAGGTCCAACCACCGTTGGAAGTGGCCGATGAGCCTGATCAACGGAGCCGTAATCGGTTTGTTGACCGTCCTTGTCACAATGGATTTTCTCGACGTCTTAGGGTGATCGGCGGTGTGATTGTGATACGCGGGCGGCAGTCGAATTGCGATTGTGGAATAGTTCACAGCGGGGACCTCGGGGCAACTTCAACTCAACAACATCGGGGGAGAGCACGTGCACATTGTCTTTGCTGATGAGATCGACGCCTCATTTGTCGAAAGTCTCGAAAACGACGGTCATCGTTGCAAGATATTGCACGTCTCTACCGCACAGGGCTTGGATCAACTCATCGGAGATGCCGACGTGCTGGTTGTGCGCAGCACGCCCGTCACACGCGCAACTATCGAAACCGGCACTCACTTGGGGCTGATTGTTCGTGCCGGAGCGGGCACTGACACCATCGACACTCAAGCTGCCAGTGAGAACGGCGTTTATGTCTGCAATGTTCCCGGACAAAACGCAGCCGCTGTTGCGGAATTAACGATGGGTTTGCTCTTAGCAGTCGACCGGAATATTCCGGCGTCAACCGCAGACCTGCACAACGGTCGGTGGGCAAAGTCCGAATATTCAGCGGCTCGCGGGCTCAAAGGACGCACGATGGCGATTCTAGGTTTAGGAGAGATTGGCCTCGCTGTGGCCGAACGCGCGACTGCGTTCGGTATCAAGGTACGGGCTTTGAATCGATCTGAACGGGCGTCAGGTCTCTTGGACCGAATCGATCGTTTAAACATCGATTTCTTCGATGATGTTGAATCGCTTCTGGATGGCGCCGACATTATTTCGCTTCACCTTCCCCTCAACGATCGAACGCGCAACATAGTGGACGGTGACTTTCTTAATCAGATGGCGCACGGCGCAATTTTGTTAAATACCGCGAGAGGCGGTCTCATTGATGAAGCCGCCCTTTTGACAGCGATGGAAACCAAAGCGATTCAAGTGGGACTCGATGTCTACGAGGAAGAGCCTTCAACACCGGTGGGGGACTGGGACAATTCTTTCGTTGAGCATCCAAATATTGCAGGCACCCATCACATTGGAGGGTCAACTCAGCAGGCGCGAGAAGCCGTTGCGTCTGGTGTTGTTCGGGTCATCAAGGCCTATGCAGACGGGCAGATGCTGAATTGCGTGAACCTCGCGGATCGTCCGCTCGGGGCGTGCACCCTTAAGGTGACGCATAGAGACGAGGTTGGTGCACTTGCAGCGGTCCTCGCGTGTCTTCGAGGCGCCGGCATCAATGTGCAACAGATGCAAAACGAGATATTTGCGGGTCTTTCGCCTACGGCTGCGGTCGCAACAATTCAGGCCTCCAGGCCTCCTACAGCCGAAACAGTTACTGACCTGCGTCAGTTGGAAAGCGTTCTTCGAGTTGAGGTCGCAGAACGGGCCTGACCCGAACTCGGTGAACTCAGAACTTTAGAGACGAGATTGCGTCGTTACGCCAAGCCACGGTCGCATCAAGTTGGTTGAAAGTAAAGATGTGTAACCCCTGAATGCCTAATCTTTGCAGATCGCCTGCTAGGGGAGATAAGAGCTTGTTCGGGTTGTATCCGCCCGGCATAACCATTCTTGCAAGACTCCCCGTGTTCTTTTGCAGGTAGCGCAGTGAAGCTCCGACTCCTAGGCGCGCACCCACTGATAAAAGCTTTTTACGTTCGACTGCTCCGGGAATGCCGAGATGGACAGGTATCTCCAACCCAGAAGCCCGTTCGCCTTCGAGCCAACCCCGGATCGTAGCCGGGTCAAAGCACATTTGAGTGGCGGCGTGGCTAGCCAACCCCGCGTCTTTCAAAATTTCCTGTTTAGCTCGAAGACTGCTGCTTAGGACCGCCGTTTCAATAAAGGAGTGACCGTCGGGGTACGCGGTGACGCCAATATGCTCGAGGGTGTGGTCGAGTTCCAGAATCGCCTGAAGAGCTTGGATCGAATCCTCATATGGTCCGTGAGGTGACGGTGCATCGCCTCCCACCAAAAACAACTCAGTAAGGCCGAGCTCTCCTAGTTCTTTGATGAGGCTGTCTAATTGCTGGCGGCTTTGGAGCATTCTCGAAGCTAGATGGGGGATTGGGCGAAATCCCCTGCCGAGTAGATCCCTCGTAAGCTGCCAGGTGTCCTCTAGAGATTTATTCGGGGAGGCCGTAACTGAAACCGATGCCCCGACGGGAAGATGTTGTAGTTGTTCGGCGAGGTTCTTCAGCGGGATCACCTCGAAATGCGCACCCGATAACAATTGGCGACGTAGGGGAACGGCAGTCGAACGATCTAAGCGCCCGCTGAGGGAAAAGATAGGCAACGTCTACGTCCTAGCTCAGGCCAACTATGTTTCCGTCAGCGTCGATATCGATGCTCTTCGCTGCGGGGGTCTTCCCTAGACCCGGCATTGTTCGCATATCGCCACAGATTGGATACACGAACCCCGCGCCGACGGATGCCCGCACTTCGCGGACCGGGAGTGTCCATCCTGTGGGTGCACCAACCAACTTCGGGTCGGAGGAAATCGACAAGTGGGTCTTTGCAATGCACACAGGTAGATTCCCGAAGCCATTGCGTTCGTATCCGTCGAGTTGCTTGTTCGCCCGTGGGGTGAAGGAAACATCTTTCGCCCCATAAACCTTCTGCGCCACGGTCCTGATTTTGTCTCGAAGGTCCATCTCGTCTGGGTATAGGGGTGAGAAGTGGCTTTCCTCGGCCGCTGCTTCGGCCACTGCTTCGGCTAGTTCGGTAGCCCCACGTCCGCCCTCCGCGAAATGCGTGCACAGTGCCGACCGGGCACCATACTCCGCTGCTATTTCGGCAATCGCTGCTAAATCTTTGTCGTGATCCCCGGGGAACGTGTTGATTGCTACTACTGGCGTGACGCCGTGAATACGCATGTTCTCAAGCTGTTTGCGCAGATTGTCGCCGCCAGCGTGCACCTCGTCGGGGTTTTCTACAAGGAGAGCCTCAGGGAGTGGTTTTCCCGCGACGATCCTGTGGTTGCCCGAATGTGCCTTCAAGCCGCGCACGGTGGCGACCAAGACTGCTGCATCGGGAGCCAGCCCGGAGTACCGGCACTTGATATTGAAAAAACGTTCGGCACCCATATCCGCCCCAAAACCCGCTTCCGTCAGTAAAAAGTCGCCGCTCCGTATACCTATCTGGTCTGCCACGATCGATGAGTTACCCGTCGCAATATTTCCGAACGGACCGGTATGAACCAATGCTGGAGTGCCTTCGAGGGTTTGCATTAAATTTGGTTTAATTGCCTCACGAAGTATGACGGTCATTGAACCAGCGACTCCGAGATCCTCCGCTGTTACGGGACTGCCGTCCTTTGTATACCCAACAACGACCCGGCCCATTCGCGCCCGCAAATCTTGCAACGAAGTCGCCAAGGCCAGAGCCGCCATGACCTCAGAAGCTGCTGTGATGTCAAAACCGCTCTCTCTGGGGATCCCGTCTAGTGAGCCTCCCAGACCGATTGTGACATTACGGAGTGCGCGATCATTGACGTCCATGACCCTGCGCCACGTGATGTTGTGGACATCAAGCTGTAAATCGTTGCCGTGATAAAGGTGTGCATCCAAAACGGCGGCACACATGTTGTGGGCAGCGGTGACAGCGTGCATGTCGCCTGTCAAATGCAGGTTAAAAAGCTCCATCGGAACCACTTGGCTGTAGCCGCCTCCGGCCGCTCCACCTTTGATGCCAAATGTGGGCCCCATCGAAGGTTGACGGATCGCTATCGTGGCGCTTCGACCTATGTGTTGAAAAGCCTGTCCTAAACCGACTGTCGTGGTGGTCTTACCCTCGCCAAGTGGCGTTGGTGTTATCGCCGACACAACGACGTATTTCGCAAACGGGCGGTCACCCATTGCGGGGATCGCTTCTAGCTGAATCTTTGCCGCTCCCTGACCATAAAACTCAAGATACTCAAGTGGTATACCGGCTTTGGATGCAATCTCTGACAGGGGTAATAATGAAGCCTGATTGGCTATCTCGAGATCACTAGAAATCTCCATGAGAACCCTTTTCCTTGTTCAGCCGATTCTGGTCCCTCAGGATGCACGATTCGGACATGGACAGCTTTAAACTCGACAGATATTGTTTCACTCTGTGGAACAGTTCCATCATACAGAATGCTTGTACAGGTTGAGACCAGGCACCATGGTGGTAAAGCGGACCGTATAACGGAGTAAGTTTGCACTCCGTCATCCAGGAACGCTTTTGTAGTTACGTCAAAGCGAAAATGCGAAGCAAAAGGGACCAGAGTGAACGACTTTCCAACAAAGGCCAACTGTGTCGTAATCGGCGCTGGCATCGTCGGAAACTGCCTTGTAGGGCACTTAAGCGATATGGGTTGGGATGACATCGTGCTTCTCGACAAAGGGCCATTACCGAACCCCGGTGGATCAACGGGCCATGCTTCGAACTTTATTTTCCCGGCAGACCATTCAAAGGAAATAGTTGACCTCACTTTGGACAGTCAAAAGCAGTACGAAGAATTAGGACTCCAGAACACATGCGGTGGCATCGAAGTCGCCAGAAGTGCGGAAAGAATGGAGGAGTTCAAACGCAGGATGACCTCCGCCACTTGCTGGGGGATCCCATCAGAACTGCTTACTCCGGCAGAAGTGAAGGAACGTGTCCCATTTATTTCTGTGGACGTCATCCTTGGGGGCTTTCATACGCCGAGCGTGAGCGCCGTTGATTCGCTCGAAACTGGTACTCAGATGCGCAAAAAGGCGCAAGATGCAGGAAGCTTGCAAGTTTTCGCAAATACAGAGGTCCTTGATATCGAAACCTCCCCAGGCCCAAACAAACCTCGGGTCCGAGCGGTGCTAACGGACAAGGGCCGTATCGAATGCGAGACCGTGGTCATCGCTTGCGGAGTTTGGAGCCCCCGACTAGCCGAAATGGCGGGCGCGACAATTCCCCTTACGCCAGCTGTTCACCAAATGGCCGATGTGGGTCCTTTTGACGTCTTGGTGGAAACTCAGCAAGAACTGGCCTATCCCATCGTTCGCGATATGGACACCTTTTGCTACGAACGCCAGTCTGCGGGTTCCATGGAAGTCGGCTCCTACGCCCACCGACCAATCCTTCACCGAGTCGACGAGATTCCCTCCAACGACGAGGCAGCACTCAGTCCGACTGAAATGCCCTTCACCGCTGACGACTTTGACCAACAAATGGAGGAAGCAATCGAGTTGATGGAGTTTTTGGGTGACGGCGAAATTAAATATGCGATTAACGGTTTGCTCTCTCTGACACCCGACGCCAACCCGGTACTGGGACCGACAATTGAAGTTGACAATCTGTGGTCGGCAGCAGCTGTCTGGGTTAAGGAAGGGCCAGGAGTCGGACGCCTGGTAGCGGAATGGATGACTCACGGTTACCCGCACCTGACTGACCCACATGGTGCCGACATCGCTCGCTTCTATCCGCAGCAACGCAACGTTCATCACATTGAGGCTCGGGCCGAGGAACATTTCAACAAGACATATGGCATCGTGCACCCCAGGGAGCAATGGGCGACGAGACGAGACATCACTACGGGACCGGTAAAAGCTCGCACTGACCTGCTCGGAGCGTTTTATTTCGAAGCCGGTGGGTGGGAACGCCCGCATTGGTATGACTCAAACACCGACTTAGTCGCCACTTACGAGGTTCCCGGACGAGACCACGAATGGGACGCTCGTTGGTGGACCCCCATTTCCGATGCAGAACATTTACACATGCGCGACCATGCGGCCGTTGTTGATCTTTCTGCATTCCAAATCTTCGAAGTCAGTGGCCCCGGAGTTCTCGATTACATCGAACATATGGTCGTCAACAAGTGTGATGTCAAAATCGGCGGTTCGATCTACACCCCAGTTCTGAACAGTTCAGGTGGATTCCGGTCTGACCTAACCATTCTCAGGTTGGGGGAAAGTCGATTCCGGATTGTGACCGGAGCCTTCGACGGTGGGCGCGACGAGTACTGGTTCCGACACAACCTTCCCGAAGATGGCACTGTTCAGTTCGAAAATCGAACCAACGGGTTGTGTACATTTGGCGTTTGGGGCCCGAAGGCAATCTCAATTCTTGAAAGAATTACCGAGTCACAGCTCGACCAAGAAGCGTTTCCTTATGGGACTTGCCAAGAGGTCCTGATTGCTGGCCTTCCCACAGAAATGTTCCGAGTGTCGTACGTAGGGGACGCTGGCTTCGAGATTTACACGCCAACCCAACATGGGCTTGCCTTGTGGGACGCCATCGCCGAGCAGGGATCGGACTTCAATCTTCGCCCTGTGGGCGCGGCGGTCTACGGGACCAGTGGTCGGATCGAAAAGGGCTACCGCTTGATGGGCGCCGAGTTAGACAGTGAATACACACCCGTTGAGGCTGGCCTAGCTCGACCGAAGGTGAAGGCTGCTGATTTCATTGGCAAAGAGGCGTACATGAAAGCACGAGAAGAGAGTCCCTGCGCTCAATTGTGTGTGCTCACGGTCGAAAATCACGCGTGCCTTGATGGTTACGATCGGTTTCCCATGGGCGCAGGAAATGAACCAATACTTACGTCGAGCGGCGAACGTATCGTTGACGCGAAAGGCAGAGTAAGCAGGGTTACTACGGCCGGCAATGCCCCTTCCGTTGGCAAGTACCTGTGCATGGCCTATTTACCGACTGATCTTTGTGAAATCGGGACCGAACTCCAAGTCATGTACCAGAACGAAACCTATCCTGTGAAAGTCGCTGCTACTGGAGCCAACCTTGCTCTCTTTGACCCTGACAATGGTCGCATGAAGGCGTAGGACCGACCGAGTCAAATCAACACCCTCACTAAGGAGAATCAATGCGGGTTCTGGTCTGCGTGAAACGAGTACCCGCTCCGGGTTCACGCATCAACATAAGTTCCGACCAGCTAAATGTAGATACTTCCCATCTTGGTTTCACAACAAGTCCCCACGAAGAGTGCGCTCTCGAAGAAGCCGCTCAGATCGTTGAACAACATGGCGGGACAGTCACCGTGCTCACGGCAGGGCCAGCCGAAGCGGAAGAACAACTCCGTTACGCCGCGAGCGTCGGCGGCACAAACTTTGTGCTGATCCCCAACAACAGCGGGATCGATTGGGATCCTGAGCGCACAGCAAACGCAATCACCCAAGCCATCAGCGAGTTAGAGGCAGAGGATGGTGTGTTTGACCTCATTATCTTTGGAAACGAATCAGCGGATGCAGGCGGCTTCCAGGTTGGAGTTAGGGTCGCCGTCGCATTGGATCGCCCCATCGTTAACGGTATTAAGGGCATCGAGATTGATGACGGCGTGTTTACGGCTCGACGCGAAGTCGACACCGGTGTAGAGGTGTATCAAATTGAGGCACCGGCCGTGTTCGGCGTCCGCGAAGGTATCAACCTCCCTCGCTATCCGACGATGAAAGGCCGACTCGCTTCCAAGAAAGCTGAAATCGGTATCGCTCATATCGAGGCGCCCCCTGGAGGGCAAACTAAAATTCGTCTTCACCAGCCGGAGGAGAAAGTCACCGAAACCACCATCCTGGGCGAGAGCGCCGCCGCCGCTTCGCTGATAGTCGATTTACTCGACGAATTGGGGGTGTTGTGATGAGGGAAATTTTGGTCTTTGTGGAACACGACAAAGGTGAACTGGCAGCTTCTGCAGGCGAGGCTTTGACCGCGGCGCGGATACTCGGCGAAAAGCTGTCTCAAAAAACCGCTGCCGTTCTAATCGGGCAAGATGCCGAGGGCCTCGGACAGACGTGCGCAGACTATGGAGTAGAACTCGCTTACTGCCTGACTTCTCCTCTTCTGTCCGATTACGGGCCAGAAGCATGGGGACAGGCCATCGTCGAACTTGCAAACCAGTGTTCACCGTCCGTAATTCTGTCGGTCGGAACTGATCGAGGCAATGAAGTATTAGCGCAGGTTGCTGCGCGATTAGATACGCCTTTCGTTGCTAACAGCCTCCACGTTCGACGCGGCGATGCGTGGGAAATAACTCGAATCCAATGGGGCGGATCACTCCTAGAGGACATCGCCGTTGACGCAGAACTCCTCATAGTTTCTTACACCCACCATTCAATTGAACCCGTCTGCTTCGCCGCGGAAAACGGCATAGAAATTCGCGTCGTTGAGATCGAACTGGATCCGACTTTGGGGCGGACAGTTATCTGCGACCGAGTGACTCAGGACGAGGGGGTAACTCTCGCTACGGCATCCGTAGTGGTGTCTGGCGGTCGCGGCGTAGGTTCCGCCGACGGATTCGCCCAACTGGAGGAATTAGCGGACCTTCTTGGCGGTCGCGTCGGTTGTTCCCGAGCAGTCACCAACAACGGTTGGCGAAGTCACGCTGACCAAGTGGGACAGACCGGCACTCGCATCGCGCCTCAGATCTACATCGCGTGTGGCATCTCGGGGGCTATCCAGCACTGGGTAGGGGCCATGGCATCGAAAAATATTCTCGCCATCAACACGGACCGCGAAGCAAACATGGTTACCAAGGCTGGCTACGCCGTTATCGCTGATCTCCACGAAGTCATTCCGGCAGTGATCGAAGAAGTTCGGCAGCGTAGGGGCTGAAACTGGTCTCGGAGGGTTCCTGTCCGCCCATCAACCGAGCTGTCGCGTCATGCGTTCGCACGTAGCCACCAAAAGGATGCCCAAGTCGTGAGTTTGTTCAGGGTCAGGGAAACGATAGGCCGGCCCATGGACGTGAAGAGCAGCGACCACATCGCCCCTAGTGTCGAAAACAGGTGCAGCCACGGAGTTCAGACCCTCAGCGAATTCCTGGTGTACCCAGCAATAGCCGACTCTTCGAATTTGGCCAAGCCGTTGTCGAATTTTGACTGGATCCACTTCGCTCTGAGGCGTTGCAGCCTCTAACGTCTCATCTAAATACGCGTCGACGTCTTCGGCTTTCATGTGTGCCAAAAACACGAGACCAGATGGAACAAGGTGTAGAGCGGCATGTTCTCCAGTCCAATTTCTGATCTGAACCTGACTATCGAACTCGACGTGGTCGGCGTAGTAGATCTCCCGATTTTCTCTGACACCAATGCCTGATGTCTCGCCAATCGAGTCGACCAAATCCAACAAATGTGAGCGAGCTACCGCCAACAAGTTTCGATGACCAGTCATCTCACCTGCAAGATCAAGAAGTCCATCATCCAACGAATATCGACCACCCGCTTGAATTTGACGGACCGCGCCTTCTTCATCGAGGGCCGCCAACAACCGAGCCACGGTGCTCTTAGGCAATCCCACGCGCTGAGATACCTCAGTCACTCCCAACGGACCCGAAGAAAGCGCACGCAAAATTGCGAACGCCCTGTGTACCGACTGCACCACTGCCATGTGAAACCTCCGGTCTGAGTGTGCCACATCGTGGAACAAGGTTGCCAGGTGTCAACCTATGTATTGTCGGGACCGAGCACCACTTCCTGAATTTTCTGTGATGTCGTCCGTTCCTGGTCATCAACTATTTCGGTATTCGAAACCCCGGCTGTACTTAGGCAGCCCTTTGATGCCCCGTACACTAAAAGAGGTTCGTCTCTCCACGGCAATCGCGATCCAGGAGTCTTTATGAACTCGAAGACAGACCATTCCAAGCCGCTAGCACGCATCACCAAACCCCTGGTTCGTGAAAACGGACAACTTCGAGAAGCCACTTGGGATGAGGCACTCACTCGTGCTGCCAGCGGGTTCCGCCAAGCCATCAACGACCGCGGACATGAGACATTCGGTCTCTTCAGTTGTTCGAAGAGCACCAACGAAATGAATTACGCGGCACAGAAATTTATGCGTACTGCTGTGGGTTCTAACAATATTGACTCCTGTAACCGAACTTGACACGCACCTAGCGTCGTCGGTCTGGCGACAGTGTTTGGAGCCGGTGGCGGAACCTCTTCTTACGCCGAGGTGGAAGACACTGATTTTGTTTTGTTGTGGGGATCTAATGCGAGGGATGCGCACCCGATCTATTTCCACCACGTCCTGAAGGGGCTTTCTAAGGGTGCCAAAATGTTCGCCGTCGATCCCAGACGAACGACGTCTGCCAAGTTCGCTGATCTGTGGCTCGGAATAGACGTTGGTACCGATATTTCTCTCGCCAACGCCATGTCGAGAGAAATAATTGCCGCGAATCTCCACGACAAAGACTTCATCGAACATGCGACATCAGGGTTCGAGGCCTTCGCTGAACACGTCGATCACTACACGCTCGAACGAGCAGCGGCAACGACAGGCGTTGCTGCCGGTGCCATACGGGAATTAGCACACGAGTACGCAACTGCACCCACGGCGCAAATTCTTTGGACCCTCGGAATCACAGAGCATCACAATGGTGTTGAGAACGTGTTGTCGCTCTGCAACCTTGCTCTATTGACCGGGCATGTCGGTCGTTGGGGTTCGGGATTAGTGCCGCTTCGTGGTCAAAACAATGTCCAAGGAGGTGGAGACATGGGTGCCCTCCCCAACAAACTCCCGGGGTTCCAAGATGTCGATGACGACACAGCTCGAGCAAAGTTTGAATCCGTTTACGGCTCTCCTATCAATCCGGTACCTGGGCTACACCTAACGTTGATGTTTGAAGCCATGGCCCGAGGCGATTTGACGGCTCTCTACATCATCGGCGAAAACCCAGCCGATTCAGAAGCCGATGTTCAGCACACTCGGAAACTCCTCGCTGAACTCGACATTCTCGTGGTTCAGGACATATTCCTCACACGCACCGCTCAACTCGCCGACGTCGTGCTTCCCGCGACTGTCGGCTGGGCCGAATCCGAAGGCACTGTGACGTCAAGCGAAAGACGAGTGCAACGCGTGCGGGCCGCAATCCGTGCACCAGGGGATTGTCGACACGATTACGAAATTATTGGCCAACTTGCCCAACGCATGGGAGCCGAATGGGCCGCTGAAACTCCCGAAGAGCTGTGGAACGAACTTCGATCATTGTCTCCAATGCACGCCGGCATGAGCTACCAACGCCTCGAAAGCGAAGGCGGGTTGCAATGGCCATGCCCTAATACCGACCACCCAGGCACCCCATACCTGCACGGATGGCTTTGGGAAGAGAACCTAGGCGGGCGCTCACCTGCACCATTCTCGATTACCCGGTACGAAGGTCCCAAAGAGCAACTAACCGACGACTTCCCTCTGCGGCTAACTACCGGTAGAGCCCTCGATTCCTACAACACAGGGGTTCAATCCAGCGGATATGAATCTCCCATACGTTCCGGTTCACATCTCGAAATCAGCGCAGCTGACGCCCTGAATCTCGAGGTCGTCGATGGAGAACGTGTATCAGTGTCTTCACCCAGGGGGCGCGTCGAAATGCAGATCAAAATCGAACCGGGCCAAGTTCCAGGTTTGGCCTTTTCAACGTTTCATTTTCCTGAGTTGGTGGACCTCAACCTTCTCACCAACGATGAATGGGATCCTCGCAGCGGTACAGCGGAATTCAAAGCCGCATCGATTCGGATTGACAAGTTACCTCTCGGAACCTCGCGTGGCTGACCTCCAATTCGGCGACGCTGTGCCTGATGCAGAAGAGATAGAAATTGTTGACGCTTTCGTTCGCGAAACGGCTGTGCTTTGGGAAGGAGAGAGGGTTGTACGTAGTGGGGTGACGCGCCGTCGCGAGCAACGTCACCTGCTGCTCCCTGGTCTACATCTACTCCAAAACTCACAGGGTTGGATAAGCCCCGGCGGTCTCAATTACTTGGCGGAACTTCTCCAGGTGCCTCCTGCAGAGGCATACGGCGTCGCAACATTTTATGATTTGTTGGAAACTGAGAAGCCATCGGCACCAGGTCCCCAAACTCACATTTGCGTCGATGCGGCCTGCGTCATAGCGGGTTCAGATGACCTGATATTAGAGATCCAAGAAGCCGGTCAGAGAGTTCGCGAAAGCCCTTGCCTTGGGCAATGTGAGCGCGCGCCCGCAATGTTCATTCAGGGGGTCGGTGCTCCGGACCGAGTTCCTGCCGACGCAGATGGGTTTTCTCATCCTCAACGAGGTGACTCCTCACTCCGATTACTTAAACGCTTCGGCGTCGCAGACCCACTAAGCATCGAATCCTATTTATCGAACGGCGGCTACGACGCGTTGGCTCGGGCCTTAGATATCGGGGCCGATGCGGTACTCAACGCCCTTGAAGCCTCCGGCTTGTCTGGGAGGGGCGGCGCCGCCTTCCCTACCGGGACTAAGTGGCGTGCAGTTGCTGAGGAGAGTTCCCATTCGAAACACGTGGTTGCCAACGCGGACGAGAGCGAACCTGGAACCTTCAAGGATCGTTTAATTATGGAAAACGATCCGTTTGCGGTCATTGAAGCGATGACGATTGCAGGCGTTACCACGGGATCAGAACGTGGCTGGATTTATGTCCGGGGCGAATACCCACTAGCCACGCACCGTCTAAACCACGCGATAGAACGCGCCCGCGCATCGGGATACCTTGGCTCCGCAATCTCTGGTTCTGAATATTCTTTCGATATCGAGGTACGACGCGGGGCCGGCGCATACATCTGCGGCGAAGAGACAGCGTTGTTTAACTCAATTGAAGGCCGGCGCGGAGAGCCTCGAAACAAACCACCATTTCCCACTACAAGCGGGCTGTTCGGCGAACCCACTGTCATCAACAATCCCGAAACCTTGATCAACGTTCTCGAGATCTTGAATGGCGGTGTGGATGCGTATCGGTCGTTGGGCACGGAACGATCTCCCGGAACGAAACTGTTTTGTTTGTCCGGGCACATCCAATTTCCGGGCTTGTACGAGGTTCCCTTCGGAGTCTCCCTCGGAGAACTGCTAGAGATGGCCGGGGGAGTGGTCGGGGATCTACAGGCCATCCTCATGGGAGGCGCGGCCGGTCGTTTCGTCGGCCCAGAGAAGCTAGACCTCCCCCTAACACTCGAAGACGCCGAGGCCAATGAGACCACTCTGGGTTCCGGGGCGCTGATGGTGTTCTCAAATGATGTCAACATGTTGGATGTCACTCGTCGTCTGGCCCAGTTTTTCCGTGACGAGTCCTGTGGCCAGTGTGTTCCCTGCCGGATTGGGACGGTGCGACAGCACGAGGTGCTCCTTCAGATAAACAAAGAAGGCCCCAACCAAGCCCAACGGGAGCTGCTTGACGACATCTCAGCGGTGATGAGCGATGCCTCTATCTGCGGACTGGGCCACACAGCGGCATCAGCGATCCAGTCAGCTCTTGATCTCGGACTTCTGCCCCTAGGTGCGTCATGAACGAACAAGTTGCGTCACAAGTATCAGTGCACATCAACGGCGTGACGGTCAGGGTTGAGGAAGGAACAACACTTCTTAACGCGGCAAGCTCGGCAGGAATAGAGATACCGACCCTTTGTTGGGCTGAGAATCTCACGCCGGTTAATGCATGCAGACTTTGCGTCGTCGAACAACAAGGTTCCCGGGCCTTGATCCCTTCATGTTCGCGGGTATGTGAAGACGGTGTCCAAATTCAGACGGACAGCGAGCGCGTCCGTTTGAGCCGGAAAATGATCTTAGAGTTCTTGGCCTCTACCAATGACCTGTCGCAAAGCCCTGAACTGGTGGCTTGGTCAGAGATGTACGACGTTGACACTGAGCGGTACAAAACCCCGGCCAAAATTGAAGACCAAATTAAGATTGAGGATGACCTCTTCGTTCGCGCTTACGACAAGTGCGTTCTTTGCTACAAGTGCGTTGAGGCATGCGGAGATGACGCCCAACACACTTTTGCTATCGCTATCGCTGGCCGCGGCTTCGATGCTCGAGTTTCTACTGAATATGAAGTGCCGCTCCCAGAATCTGCATGTGTGTATTGCGGAAACTGCGTCGGAGTGTGTCCCACTAACGCTCTCCAATTCAAGACTGAATTCGATCTCCGCGATGCCAAAGACTGGCGACCGTCGGAGCAGAAAGTAACTGAAACCGTCTGTTCATATTGCGGTGTGGGATGCAGCCTGGAACTTCACACGCAAGACAATCAGATAGTTAAGGTCACCTCGCCGTCCGACCATTCAGTAACTTCAGGCCACCTATGTATCAAGGGCCGCTTTGGGTGGCAGTACGTCCACGCTCCTGAATTCAAACCGAGAGAACCACACTGACTCCTCGAGTGAGAAGATAATTAAAACAATTGGCTACC
>Ga0206679_10001836_pt1 | contig 17358 bp, 12 predicted proteins | sample M110012015metaG_FD_155464 | JGI IMG/M metagenome (GOLD analysis project Ga0206679, IMG submission 155464) | Ammonia-oxidizing marine archaeal communities from Monterey Bay, California, United States - M1 100m 12015 | ecosystem: Environmental > Aquatic > Marine > Intertidal zone | place: USA... | reverse complement strand
CACGGCACGCTTCAGCACTCACACCCGCGGCGATACCAGTTCCATTCGGCTTAGTCTGTCAGATGTGCAAGCAGACGCCACCATTACACTAAACCTTGAAGAAACGACTGAGACCGGTTCGGCTCCACCTTTCTATCGTTTCCATGCCACCATCCCGGCTACCCGAGTTGAAATTTCACTTGGTGATATAGTCGATGGTCGGTTAACTCGAAATATTCCGCAAGCAGACTATCCCGCCGACAATATCACCATCCGCAGGGTCATCAATGGTGGCACACGCGAAGTGAACTTTGCATTCACTGATACCAATAATCCTGATCAAGGCGATTACTATTATTTCAAGGTCGAGCAGGCCAACGATGCAGTCGCCTGGTCAAGCCCGGGTTGGGTGGGAGGATTTTCATCACAGTGAGTATCAGCACCGTAACGATTCTCGCCAAACAGGGCTGTATAAATTTCTAGCTGGCCCAACTTGATGAAAACAGGTGAATTATGACTAACAAGAACAAACCGAACTGGTATTTGCCGCCTCCGGCGCATACTTCAGTGGGACGCGGACAACTAAGTGAAAATTTAAGGAGGATTTTTTGCAGTTGAACAAACAAAAAAAAACCCGACTACCTTAAGGTAGTCGGGCTGTGAACAAAAACTGATAGAGTTTATTCTCCGCCTTCTGCTTCAACATAGCGGAAGAAGCCAAAGAACATTTCTTGCCAGGTTTGTTCCCCCCAGGTTAGTGTTTGTGAAGGGTCTGGATTGAATGGATTCATGTCGGAATTATCAAAAGTTCCGCGAAATACCAATTCAGTTCCAGCTGGCAAAAATAATGGTTCTTTAAAATCATAAGTTTTTTGCCAGTTAAACTGATAGTTAGGAACGTTCAATACTTCCTCGATCCGACCATCTGGGTACTTTAATTTAAAGTTTGCATCGGAACCGCGGTAGTGCATATGCGGTCCCAACATAGTCAAGTAAGAATCTGTCCGGAATTTCTTTGAGGCTACCATTTCATGATTGCCTTCAAATGGTGGAATATTTATATCGAGATCGGCAGCGGATCCGCCTAAGATTGTTTTATCAGGATCTTCATCCCACAAGTAAATACCAATCTCAGAAGCGTCGACGGCTTCTTTACCAGAGGTTGTATAGTGCATTTGCAACAACAAACCACCACCAGCTTCTAGCGGATAACCAGAACCTTCGGGGTACAGGTTCAATTCATTGCCAGGGGCATATGCACCAAGACCAATCCCTTGATTTAGAATTCCAAATTGACTAAGGCCGTCTGCGCCGTAAGAGAACGCAATGATGTGGTGCAAGACTGTTGGATCACCCGCTTCGAATTCAACAGCTTTTACCCAAACATCTTCTTCCAAATCAAGCGGAATGGTTAAGTTACGGTAATCTTGAACGCCTGTCGCAGGGATTTGCTGTGCCGGAATTTGAATTATTAGATCAGGCTCACCGTTTATCCATTTTTCCGTTTTGACTATGAGCTCGGCTAATGGGTCTGAGCTATCGTTGTTGACGGAACCATTATCGATCCAGCTAACAAGTTTTTGAGTCTCTTCAACGGTAATGTGGTTTACACCGTGGAAACTATCAGCATATTCGCTGCCGATTTGGCCGGGAGGCATGCGCTTCGTGATTAAAGTTTCACGAATCATAGGTGACCACCCCTGAATCATCTGATGATTGTTCATCGCGAAAGGTGCAATGCCACCTTCCTGGTGACAGGTTACACAGCGCTGTTCAAGAATCGGGGCAATGTCGCCTGCATAGGAAACAGAATTTTCAATTGCCGTTTTGGCAGAGAAATCAATTTCGTCACCTTTACTTGCAAGCTGGTTTCCAGACGGTTCAGTACCGGAAACAATAGCTGTTAGTGCTTCGCTTAAGTAAGAACCCGCTCTGCGTTCGGATCGGGAGCCGTCAGCATAGCGGCTGCTGAGAGCGCCGCGGTAAATAACCTCGCGCGCTTCAGGATCAATAACTACAACTTCAGCCGCTAGGGTAATGCCCAGCTCTGCAGTGACTAGTTGGGTTTCATCCATAAGAATTCTGAAAGGAATGTCTTCGTCTGTTGCTTCCTCTCTCATAGCGACCTTATCAGTCGAGCCGGTTACGTCCATTATTGCAATTGCGACTGCCTGGTCGGCAAATTGCTCAGCGATTTCACTAAGATCAGAGATAGCTCGGCGAGCATCGCGACTATCGGCATCATAAGCTAGCAGGACAACGGCGTCCTGGTTTGAATGACGGCTAAGCTGGAAAAATCTTCCATCTGCATCGACTAGCGAAAAATCACTAATGCGCTCTGCCGCATAGGCGCTGGCTCCTGCTATTGCACAAAGTAGTCCAGCTACTAAGGCTTTAGATAGGTTTGGTAGTTTAAGCATTTGGCTTTCCTCAGCTTCTTTATAAACAATTTAATGTTCGTGCACTGATAAGTATACTAGATAACAACCTATCAGATTGCTTCCTGAAAATTAAAAACCCCATAAAATTTCAATAATCGTGTAGCTGTTTGTCGCAAAATTCGGTCAAATATCTGCTTAAGACCTTAGAAATAGACACTACGTTTCATTTTGGAAACTAGATGAATCGGCCGCTGAATTATCGATTTGCCCACACTATTTTAGTGCGAACTGCATAGATAAATTCAAATTTTAGCCATACAATCTCTACGGTTATTAGGCTCCAGGGAGGCAAAACAGCTGTGACTTTCCGAGTGCTGGTTACTGACATTCAGGAAAGTTAGGGAAAATCAGAGTTATGCTTCGAACAGTCTTGTTTCTAATAACCCTTATAAGCGTGCAATTTAATTCCGCTGCATTGGCACAAAATTATAAGATCGCGCATTGCTATCGTGGTTGTCCCCTTGGCGGGAGTTCCGAAAATCACCTAATTATTCGTCCTATCTACGCGCTGTCCTTCAACACTAAGACAAAATCTGCCGACTGGGTATCTTACACCGTATCGCCAGAGTCAATTGGAATAGCCTCTAGTCTGTCCAGGACGCCAATTGCTGATGAGTATGTCAGTGAGACACTTAAGCAGGAAGATTTTTTTAATTCTGAAATCCAGGGATTAATACGTGCACAATATGTGCCTCTGGTGGATTTTGCTGGTAGTCCTTACTGGAATGAGGTGAATTACTTAACCAATAGTGTAGCTCGGACTTCAAGTTTAAGTCAGGGGGCTTGGTATGGTTTGGATTGGTCGATTCGAAACTATGTAAATAGAAGAGATGAGGTGTATGTAATTACTGGCCCTATTTTTGAGGAAGGTTCGAACCTTACTTTGCTACGAACTAACAACCCTCATCGGGTACCAGATGCTTTTTTCAAGATAGTAATTACAGAAGAAGGCAAGGGCGCTGCTTTTCTAATGAAGCAGGAGTCGCCAGTCCATCGACATCATTGCGAAATGCGCTCAAGTATTAAGGAAATTGAAAATCTAACTGGCCTCGATCTCTTCCCAGGAATGGTTGAGGTTATCGAAGAGTCAGCATTTATAGAGCTAGGATGTGTTTAACTCACTGAATTTCGATTAGAAAGTAGTCATCGTTTACTAATTCGCGAATCATCCGGTCCAAGGCGGCATGCACCGCAGCAACCATGCCATCCTCAACTGGTGCAGTACCCCTGCCAAAAAGAGTAGTTTCCCAAATTGTGCGGCCTCTACCCTGAAGTGCTACGTTCGTTCGGATCGTTAATTGCAAAGTTTCGACGCCGCTTCTATCTACTGTTTCTAATTGTGAACTAACAATGCGCCCCACGATTTGCATGTCAGCTCCTGAATCTGCAAGTTCAGCGCCGCCATGTTCGAACCCTTGAACTAGAGAGTTTCGAACGATGTCTGTCAAGGGCGCCTCCGCTGTATATCCTTCGGCTATTAAGTTTGGATTATTATCACCGCGATCATCTGTGACCGTGCCAACGCCTAAGGAAACACTGAGACTACTGAAATCGGTCGTGTGATTAGCTCTATAGGAATAATTCACGTTGATTTCTTCTGCAGCAATTACTGAAAAACTGAGCAACGTAAATATCACGAGGATTAATTTTCGCAGATTCATATAAGTTCTCTCTACAAGCTAAATCGGATTTATAGACATGAGAATAATTGAGCAGCGACATTGATACAAGCCAAATACCAACTTTGCTCTTGCGAGTTATGAGGCTAGGTAATGAAAGAGCTAGTATTTTCTGGTCTTAGTTTGATCAAATTCAGTTTAGTGCAATTCTGTATCCGGCCAAGGTGCACCCGTGTGATGCTCAGTCAATGGTTTTAAGCCTTGAAAGAGAAATTTCTGGGCGCGTTTGCCCTCGTATGTTTCAGTTGTGTAAATATTGCCTTGTGAATCTGTCACTATGCTGTGAGTCCCAAAAAATAGGCCAGGCTGTCTGCCGCCATCTCCAAATTCGGCCAGCACTTCAAGCGATTCTCGCTCTAATATGTGTACTTTGAAATTTGCACCGTCAGCCACATAAATAAATTCTTGGTCATCGTCATGGGAAAAAGAAATATCCCATGTAGAGCCTGCTAGAGTAAGAGGGGCCACTTGTCCTTCTTTTACAAAGGTACCATCAGGCCTGAATACCTGAATACGATCTGCTCCGCGATCACAAACATAAATTAATCCATCATTGGACGGTTCAGCACAGTGTACAGGCCCTACAAATTGATCTGGTAATGGGGCATTAGGGTCATAAACAACACGCTCATCAACAGGCTCATTTCCATAGGCACCCCAAAATCGTTTAAAGGCGCCTGTCGCCACATCCACCACTGCAACTCGCTTGTTACCATAGCCATCGGCGAAATAGGCTTCGTTAGCTGAGGCATCAATGGCAATTTCTGCCACCCGACCAAAGGAGTCGGTGCTCAAGCTATCTATTGGCTCTCCTGGGATTCCGATTTCCCTGACGAATTGGCCGTCACGAGTGAACACGAGAACGTGAGAGTCGCCACCACCGTTTCCCCCAATCCAGACGTTGCCATCCGGTGCAACTTCGATTCCATGATTAGACTCAGGCCAGGTATATCCGTCACCGGGGCCACCCCATGCGTTTATTAGATTACCTTCTTGATCGAATTCCAATATAGGCGGTGCAGCAGAACAGCATTCGGCACGGCCCAGATCTAAGCCAAGTTCTTGATTCATGAACATGGCGTCTTGATCACGGTGCACAATATATAAATGGTCTCTTTCATCTACAGCAATGCCAATGGTTCGCCCCAAAATCCATTTATTTGGCAGGGGCTGCGGCCAGTACGGATCCACTATAAATTGCGGGGCTAAACGTTCATTACTAACCGCTTGCGCTGATTGTTCCAATAGGCTCTCACCGATGTATAGTGCGGTAAACACGGCGATGGCGGCCGTGCCCGTGAGAATGGATTTTATTGTTCTAGACATCGCGGTTTTCCTCTGAGAATTGAGACTAGCGAATAGCTCGACATTAGCACCAAAAAGACAGTGAAGAAACAAGCAAGCAAGGCCCCTATTCTATAAAACATAAAAAAACCCGATCACTTTTCGGTGACCGGGTTTTTGATTTTGCTCTTTAGAAAGTTTTTACAGCTCGTCAGCTGGCCAAGTGGGTGCACGCTCGCGTACGGTTACTGGCTGGATTCCTTGGTAGAGGAACTTCTGAATACGCTTACCTTCGTAAGTTTCAGTAGTGTAGATATTGCCTTCAGAGTCAGTATCAATACTGTGTGGAGCGAAGAACAAACCAGGCTGTCTGCCGCCATCACCAAAGGTATATAAGACTTCCATCGACTCACGCTCTATGATTGAAATCTTAAAGTTCTGGCCATCAGCCAAGTAGATAAATTCTTGGTCATCGTCTGGAGAGAACGCGATATCCCATGTTGATCCTTGAGCAAGAGTAGCTGGGTTGTAGATAGCTTCTCTCACGTAAGTACCATCGGTGCGAAAGACTTGAACTCGGTCTGCTCCACGGTCACATACGTAGACTAGGCCGTCATTCGAAGGCTCGGCACAGTGGACAGGACCACGGAACTGCTGTGGACCAGGCTCACCTGGGGTATACGTTACATCGGCATCGTCATCAGGAGTATTTCCATAAGCACCCCAGTGGCGCTTGAAGGCTCCAGTTGCTAGATCGACGACAGCAACACGCTTATTGACATAACCATCTGCAAAGTAAACTTCGTTAGCAGAAGCATCGATAGCAATTTCAGCTACACGCCCATAGGCAGTTGTGCTGTTGCTATCCATTTCCTCTCCAGGCATACCAACAGTGCGGATGTATTCTCCGTCCCTGCTAAATACCAAAACGTGAGAGTCTGGTCCGCCATTACCGCCGATCCAAACATCACCGTTTGGTGCTACATCAATGCCGTGGTTTGATTCAGGCCATACGTAAGGTGCGCCTTCTACAGGACCGCCCCATGCGTTAATGAGATTACCTTCAAGATCGAATTCTAAGATTGGCGGTGCCGGGGTGCAGCATTCTGCAACACCAGAGTAAAGACCAATCTCCTGTATTCTCATGAATTGAGATTCTGTGTTTCGATGGACCGCAAAAATGTGGTCTCTATCGTCTACGTCAACCCCTATCGTGTTTCCCTGAACCCAGTGGTTGGGAAGGGGTTTCGGCCACAATGGATCCACTAAAAAGTGGGGGGCCATAACGTCATTGTTAGCAGCAACAGCGGGCTCTTGTAGTTGAGACTGCCCAACTCCAAGCGCAACTAATGCAACTACCAGAGTCGCTCCTATAAATAATTTAATCTTTGTCATTTTTATTTTCCTCTTAATGCCCGTCGCGAGACAGGCTGCAAAACTCTCAGAGCAGGGGCCGAGTATACTGTCTTATTTGTAGACAGTATACTCACAAGCAATTTTTTCAGATGGGCACTTGTAAGATTTTGTAACTCTAACAAATGAATGCGGAAATGGGCCCTGTAACAGGTGTATCATGCTCGTGGTAAATCCCAACTAAGATACTGTTTTTAATGAAGAATAATAGGTCATGATGAAGTATAAATTACCTCTAAAGAACACTTTTTCTGTACACAAGAACCTGAGATTCATTTTGGTTTTGGCCATGCTGTGGATACCTAATCTTGTACATGCCCATGACATCCCTTCCCGTGTCACTGTATACGCATTCGTCAAGCCTGAAGGCAACGAGCTTACAGCTCTGCTAAGAGTGCCGATGGAGGCGTTTGGTGAAGTTAGCTTTCCTTTGCGTGGTCCCGGCTTTTTGCAGTTCTCCGAAGCTCAATTCGAATTGAATGATGCGGCACGAATTTACATTACTGAATCGATGCACTTTTTTGAAAATGATGTTGAGTTAACAGAAAAAGAGCTCCGGCTTGCCCGAGTCTCGTTACCTTCGAATCGATCTTTCACGACCTTCGAAGGGGCGATGGAAAATATCCAAAGTCCTCCTCTGGATGATACGACTGATTTGTTTTGGCGCCAGGGGGTCTTAGATGTTTTGGTGACGTTTCCGATTCAATCTGATCAATCGGATTTTTCCATTGACCCTCAACTGGGAACTCTTTCAGCTCAAACTACAACAGTGTTGAGATTTATTTTGCCTAATGGTGCTGAGCGAGTGTTTAATTATCTCGGCAATCCTGGGCTGGTAGAGCTTGATCCTCGTTGGCATCAAGCTGCATTTCGCTTCATTACCATGGGGTTTGAACATATTCTGGAAGGGATTGATCACCTACTGTTTCTCTTCTGCTTGGTCATTCCGCTACGCTCGATGCGGGCGTTAATTCCTGTTGTGACTTCATTTACCATTGCTCACTCCATCACCTTGATTGGTTCAGCATTTGGAATAGCACCGAGTGCGCTTTGGTTTCCGCCTTTGATTGAAACTTTAATCGCTTTGTCGATAGTTTATATGGCATTTGAAAATATAGTCGGGGCTAGATTAGAGCATCGATGGATTGTGACATTTGCATTCGGCTTAGTTCATGGGTTCGGATTTTCGTTCTTGTTTAGCGATACGCTTCAATTTGCCGGTGGTCATTTGTTCTCTTCTTTGTTGGCATTTAATATCGGTGTCGAACTTGGTCAACTCTTCATACTGATATTGGTAATTCCAGTTCTCAATTTACTCTTCAAATATTTTGTGAAAGAGAGAATTGGAGCCATATTACTCTCAGCATTACTTGCTCATAGTGCATGGCACTGGATGTTAGAAAGAGGAACCACGTTGGGGCTGTTTCAGTTTCAGATGCCTATTTTCGACTCTCTGTTTTTTGCATCTCTTATGCGTTGGGGGATGATGTTAATAGTTATCGTTGCCGCTCTTTGGGCTATGTACGAGCTGTTTAGGAAGTTCTCTCTTATTGAATCATTTTCTAACTACAGCCTTCGTCAGAAAGCTGAGGTTGAGAGCTAAAAACGTCAGCGACGTTATATATATAGTTTTAGCTAAAACATGCCATATAGCACATTATAAGGTTGATGATTATAGCTTGCTCCGGCTAGTTTGTTGTTAACTCAAGTTAATCTGGTGGCCTAAGCTTTCAGCAAAGCGAGCATCGAGCTAACTTGCAAATTAGCTGGTGAGAATTGAAAAACTAGTCGGAAGTATGTGTAACAGATTGAGTCGTAGAGTTCTTCTAACTTATTGTGAAATAGTAAATAATGAATCTCAATCAGATTTCGAGGGTTTCAGTTTGTTACGGTTAGCAAAAAAGTATGCGAAACTTGATATGGGGTTCTTAGGCAAGCTTTCAACTACAGGATTTGGGTGCTAAGCAGCCCCCGGTCCCCATTAGTGAACTTAGAGCTAAAAAGGGCTACTGTCGAATAAGGAAGCCAGAAATGAAAAAAATAAGCTGGGTATTTTCACTGCTAGTCGCAATGTTGATGACGATAGAAGTCAGTTCGGCAAATGACAGAGTTGGCAATTTTGCACTACTGGACCATGAAGGCAGCTACCACCAACTAAGGAAGTATGGTGATAGCAAGGCCCTAGTGATTATATCTACCGCAGCGAATTGTATAGAAAATATTGAAAAGCTTCCGAAGTATCGGTTACTAAGAACTACTTGGGAACGTCAAGGCGTAAGCTTTCTAGCCATTAATTCATCTTCAAAAGACGACCTTGATTCAGTGCGTCGGATGGACCTGCTGCACAATGTAGACCTGCCAATTCTCATGGATAGTAGCCAGCTGGTTGCAGAAAGTCTTGGTTTGTCCAAGGCTGGTGAAATCATCGTTCTCGAGCCTCAGCGATTTCAGGTTTTATATCGAGGCGGTTTGGATATCGATCCACGAAGAGCGCGCCCGGATCGCAACATTACAGCGGTTAAAGGCACTAGCTTCCTAGCTGATATTTTAACGGCAGCAGTTGCTGGAGAGCTGAATCCTGCTGACGCGACTATTGAAACCCCCGCTGTGGGCTGTGATTTAGCATTTCCTATGCTGGATCAACACGCCATGAGCACGCCAGATTATGCAACCGAAGTTGCACCAATTCTTGAAGAACAGTGTGTGACTTGCCATATTGAAGGTGGTATCGCACCTTTCGCCATGGATTCTCATATGATGGTTCAGGGTTGGTCACCGATGATGAAGGAGGTCATCATGACCAAGCGTATGCCTCCAGCTCAAGTAGATCCGAGTATTAATCACTTCACAAATGCTCGATACATGGAGCCCAATGAATTACAAACATTAGTGCATTGGATTGACGCTGGCGCGCCCAGAGGGGAAGGTGAAGTTGATCCTCTAACTAGAATTAGTAAGTCAGAAACAGTATGGGAGTTGGGCGAACCAGATTATGTCGTTGAGGTTCCCGCTTTCGCAGTTCCTGCTACTGGTGTGCTGGACTATGAGAATGTCACTATCAATCTTCCATTCAAACAGGACGTTTGGGTTAAATCTGTGCAGCATATTCCTGGTGATCGAAAGGTATTGCACCATTTATTAAGTTATATCGTGCCTGGAGACTATGAGGAAAGAATCGTTGAGGGTGAAAATGACAGCTATCGTGAATTCTTGGAGGGTTATGCGCCAGGAAAAGATGAAGCGGTAAGCTATCCGAATGACGCTGGAATGTTTATACCAAGTGGCAGTGCTGTTCAGATGTCACTGCATTACACAACATTCGGAAAAGAAACCGTCGACAGGACGCGGTTAGGCCTCTATTTCGCAGAGGAAAAACCAAAATTCCAATATTCAACTTATTCTCTCAGTCATGGTGGGAGAAATATTGTCATTCCGCCCGGTGAGAAAGAACATAAGATGAGTGCGTCTCATGTATTTGAAGATGAAATCATGTTGCATGGACTTAGACCTCATATGCACTACCGCGGCAAGCACATGCGTATGAGTGTTGTTTATCCCGATGGCTCAAAAGATGACATTATAAATGTGCCAGACTATAACTTTGCCTGGCAGCCTACCTATCGACTTTCAGAGCCAATGCTTCTTCCGGCAGGTTCGAGAGTAATGATTGAAGGCGCTTTTGATAATTCTCAGTACAACTTAGGCAACCCAGATCCGGATGCTGAAGTTAGGGGTGGCGCACAAAGCTGGGATGAAATGTTTATAGGATATTTTTCATACCATAAAACTGAGGTTAACTAATTAGCAGCGCAAGTGCCTTTTTATTTAGGCTTCTTGTGTAATTAATCTCCATTTGAGACGAGGCGCAGAATTCACCTTACTAAACCATGTCTTGGAGATGCCTATTTTTGGTGACATAGTTTAGACTTATGTTCTTGTCACGCTTTTCGGAGTTTCATCCAATGAGAAAGCTTTTCCAATTTGTTACTGCTATTGCTTCTGCTCTGTTAATTAATTCAGTAGCAGCTCTGCCTGATCGTGTAGGTGACTTTTCGCTCTTAGATAGCGAAGGTGATTTTCACCAGTTAAGTCGTTACCGCCATCAAGACGCTTTGGTTCTGATGTCTTATGACAGCAGTTGTTCGAGTATCGATGGGGCTTTGGCTCAATTCAAAACAATGCAGTCAGCTTTTGCGGATCAACAAGTTTCCTTTGCGTTGATAAATTCTTCACTTGAAGCAAATATTGAGAATATGCGAGCAGAGAGAGCTCGGCTTGGGGCTGATGTTTCGCTGCTTTTAGATAGCGGCCAATTGGTTTCTGAAACTCTCTCACTTAGCAAAACTGGTGAGTTAGCAATTCTAGATCCAGACCGATTAACCATTGTTTATCGCGGTGGAATTGAAGCGGCTGCTTCGCAAGTATTGATGGATGAGATTCAAGGAGATACAGACTCTACTACAGTAGTGCAAGCAACTGGCTGCGATATCCAGTATCCGGCCAAGCGACAGCACACTGATTTAGTCCCTGACTACGTAACAGAAATTGCTCCTATTATCGGCGAGCAGTGTGCATCATGTCATCGTGAAGGGGGCATAGGTCCCTTCGCAATGGACAGTCATTTAATGCTGCAAGGTTGGTCACCAATGATCAGGGAAGTGTTGCTTACTAAGCGTATGCCGCCTACTCAAGTTGATCCCAATATTGGTCATTTTAGTAATGCGAGATATATCTCCGATACTGATTTACAGAAGCTTGTTCATTGGATTGATGCAGGCGCACCAAAGGGAGTAGCTGCAGTTGACCCCTTGACAGAAATTCAATTTCCAGATCGCAGAGAATGGCAGTTAGGAGAACCTGACTATGTTATTACTGCGCCGAAACATGAAGTGCCAGCCACTGGTGTGCTTGACTACATTAATGTTGATGTAGAACTCCCGTTTGAAGAAGACAAATGGGTAAAGGCAGTCCAATACATTGCTGGCGACGAATCTGTTTTGCATCACTTGCTTAGTTATGTCACAGCCCCGCAAGAAGTTGTTGAGGGTGAGGCAGCACAAGGTAATGTTGCGACCCGTTTTCTCGAAGGCTATGCCCCGGGCAAAGTGGATGCTATGACCTTTCCAGAAAACACGGGCGTGTTTATTCCAGAAGGGCACAATTTAAGTATGCAGTTCCACTACACAACTAATGGTCGTGCAACTTCGGATGAAACTATCTTGGGTCTATATATGTACGATGAGCCTCCGATGTATGAAAATTTTACACAATCGGTTTCAGGCATGTTTCGCATTCCTCCTTATGAGCAGGATTATGAAGCGTCCGCTCGATATGTATTCAATGAGGAGGTGGTAGTGACGGGCTTGCGCGCGCACATGCATTTTCGTGGCAAGGATATGAAGTTTAGTGCCGAGTATCCTGATGGCAGCATGGTTGATTTGTTGAGTGTGCCAAATTACAGCTATGCATGGCAGCCAACCTACGCGTTAGAAGAACCTCTTCGATTGCCAGCAGGGACTCAGGTTCACGTGACTGGTGCATTCGATAATTCTGAGCATAACCCGGCTAACCCAGACCCAAGCAAGGAACTGACCTTTGGCTTACAAAGTTGGGACGAGATGTTTATTGGATATTGGACCTATCACTCAGCCAAACCCACCAACTAGTTTAACCCGATAAGTTTCATTAAAACCTGGCCGTGATATCACGGCCAGGTTTTTTTGTGTTGGAAACTATTAAAACATGTCACAGAGGTTCTAAATTGCGGGAGGTTTTTGCGTGGAGGCCGCATTGTGCCAAAGCGCGCTAACTTGCTATGATGGATTACTTCGCATTCATAATAATAATTCGGGAGAGCACTCCATGTCCTCGATATTCATCGTCATTTTCGGCCTGGTTGGTTTCACATTTGGATGGTTTGTTTACTCCAAGTTTATCGCTGAGAAGATTTATCGTTTAGATCCAAACTTTGAGACTCCGGCCCATCGCTTCGAGGATGGTGTTGACTATGTTCCTACTAACAAATTTGTCCTCTGGGGATCCCATTTTACAGCTGTTGCTGGTGCTGCTCCAATTGTGGGTCCTGCTATTGCAGTGTATTGGGGATGGGCTCCCGCGCTTCTGTGGGTAACATTTGGTTCGATCTTTTTCGCCGGAGTCCATGATTTTGGAGCCTTGTGGGCGAGTAATCGCCATGATGCGAAGTCTATCGGAGCACTTTCCGAAAGCATTGTTAGTACGCGCGTTCGTTCCGTCTTGATGATAATCATCTTCCTGCTTCTTGTATTAGTGAACGCGATGTTTGCAACGATTATTGCTGACGAGATGGTTATTTATCCTGAGTCGGTATTTCCTGCGTGGGCTGCTATACCTGTGGCAGTAGCGGTAGGTGTTCTTATTCGTCGAAAGGTCAATTTATTAGCCATTTCTATAATTGGCGTGGCTATCCTGTATTTCACCATCTATATAGGAAGCACTATGCCACTAGCTCTTCCCGGGGATATCTTTGGGCTCGGTGAGCGCGGCAACTGGATAATCTTGCTTTATGTTTATGCTGGTATCGCTTCTATGCTGCCGGTGTGGTTGCTTCTGCAGCCGCGGGACTACATTAACGGCGCACAATTAGTGCTCGGCTTATTTGTCCTTTATTCGGCAGTCTTGCTAACAATGCCTGACGTTGCAGCGCCAATGTTTAATGATGTGGCGGCAGATACGCCGCCGCTATGGCCCATACTTTTTGTGACCATTGCATGTGGTGCTCTTTCTGGGTTTCACGGGATTGTTTCTTCAGGAACTAGCGCAAAACAGCTTAACAATGAAAAAGATGCACGCTTTGTCGGTTACCTCGGTGCCTTGGGTGAGGGTTCGTTAGCGTTAATAACAATCGTTGCAGTAACTGGTTCTTTGTATGCTGCCACGGCAGCCGGAGGCTGGAATGAATTGTATCCCAGTTTTACTGGCGGGCCTTCGGCCGGCGGATTCATTACTGGTGGTGCGCTGCTCATTTCAGAAGGCTGGGGAATTCCTCTAGCTTTTTCTCAAACTATGTTGGCAGTAATGGTTGTTTTATTCGCTGGGACAACTATGGATGCCGGATTGAGATTGACCCGTTACATTATTCAGGAGTGGGGGAATATCTATGAGATAGTTCCGCTTAAGAATAATTACATATCTACTTTGGTCGCAGTGGGCGCCTGTTTGTTATTAGCCTTTGGCGTTTCCAATGGTAATTATCCAGGCGACGGTGGAACACTTATTTGGCCAGTGTTTGGTGCTACTAACCAGATTCTTGCGAGCATGACGTTAATCGTGATTTCGGTTTATCTGATTAGGCTTGGCAGACCAGCCCGATACTTATTAGCTCCAATGATGTTCATCTTAGTGATGGCAGCTTGGGCAGGGGTCTGGTACGTAATGGACTACATTAGCAAAGGGCAATGGATTCTGGTCGCGATTCAAGTGGCGGTGATGGCGTCTGCCGTTTTCATCATCCTTGAAGCTTGGTCTACAATTTCGAAGCTTCGTCGAGAAGATAGTGCCGGAGATGATGGAGAGTCAGTAACATCATCTAGCGAATAGCGTATGTTGTAGCCAAGATTTTCTTGGCAAAAAAAAGGGGTAGTCTTTGGTGCTTGGCACAGAATTCTGCCCCTTTCTGGTTTAGGCTTTTTGATCTCAATCCTAATAAGTTTACATCCAATAATTATAGGTGCCAGTTATCACGCTACTGCAAAACCATGGATAGAGATAAACTAAATCAATATCTATCAGCCAATACCAGCAATCAAATATCAGAGATACATTTGCACTCTGAGTTGGATTCGACTAATGCTGAGGCGTTACGACTTATAGAGAGCGGTAAAACTGGTATTCATTTAGTTATTTCTGATGCCCAAAGTGCAGGGAAGGGGAGAAGAGGGCGCACTTGGCTAAGTCCTGCAGGCAGCGGCTTATATCTTTCATTGGTATATCCTTTTTCCGAATCAGCGGATAAGTTACAAGCGTTAAGTCTAGTAACTGCCCTGAGTGTTCATCACGTGCTGCTCGGATTGGGCGCGAAAGGTCTTCTGCTTAAATGGCCTAATGACATTCTCTTAGGCAATAAAAAAATATCTGGCATATTGTTAGAGTTGAAGAAAGCAAATGCGCGATCCTTTGTCGTTTTTGGCATTGGTGTAAATTATGATTTTAGTGATCATCAAAAATTGAGTGTCGATAGGCCGGTAGTTGATTTAATGGGAATTCTGCAAACCAAACCAGAGCTTGAACTTGTAGCTGCAACAATAACAGGGAAATTATTACAAAATATTCTTGAATTTTTGTGCACTGGATTTGGTAATTTTCAATTGCCTTGGAATCAATATGACCGATACATTTCTAGTGAGATTGTCATTCAAAGGGGTGGCAAGAAATTAATTGGCCGATCGAAAGGCGTCGACGAGACGGGCGCGCTTGTTATTCAATCGACAAATGGAATTAAGAGAATTTCTGGAGGAGAGGTTCTTCCTTCCTTACGTGAAGCGAGTGAGAGTATTTTGTTGTGATTTTGGAATTAGATATAGGTAATACTCGGTTAAAGTGGCGTCATAAATCTTCCGCTGGGGAAGAAATTATTGCCGAAGGTATTTGTAAAGATATAGAAGAGTTTCGTGGGGGCCAACTTAAAGAACAGCCTTCATTATTTCGTTTCTGCAGTGTGCGGGATCAGAGCATCACTGAAGACTTGTTAACTTGGAGTCAAACTCATTGGACATTAACTCCTCAGGTTGCCAACGTAAGAAGGGAATGTGCCGGTGTTCGAATTAATTACCAGGACGTCAGTCGCTTAGGTGTGGACCGATGGTTAGCCATGTTGGAGGCCTACCGAAGAGCGAGCGGCCCCTGCGCTATTATAGATAGTGGGACTGCTTTTACCCTTGATGTGATTGCTAGGGATGGGTTGCATAGAGGGGGTTTTATTCTTCCTGGGTTGTCTATGATGAAAAACAGTCTCACCGCTAATACCGGAATTCGTCTCTCAAAAGAAGCAAAGGCTGAATCTACAGCGCTCGGAAACTCAACAGATGAAGCAGTTTTAAACGGCGGTCTGGCCAGTTTAGTTGCCCTAATCGAAAAACAAATCATTGAATTAGCCAAGGATTTTGCAGACTTTAAGCTCTATTTCAGTGGTGGAGATGCTGCTTTGTTGGCAGAGATGATAAATTTCGATAAAAGTGAAATCGTGACAGGGTTAGTGCTTGATGGCCTGGCGCTTGCCTGTCCGCAGTTCGCAGATGATAAAAAATAGGGAGAGGTCTTGAGATACATCGCCTTATTTCTTCTGATCGTAAATATTGGGTACTTCATCTGGACGTTTGTGCGTCCACTCGAGCCTGAATCCACAGCCTACCAGTCCAGAGAATTGATCAATAGTGGATTAATGCTGGTTAGTGAATTTGAAGCACAAACAGCTGCTTTGGCTTTAGAAAATGCAGTTGATAGTAAAACTTGCTCGATTGTCAGTGGCTTTGCCACAGTAGATGACGCTAATGGCTTTATTTTGCTTGCCCAGAGACTAAATTTGGTCGGATTGCTCAACTTGACTGGAGGTGCGCTACCTTCTCAATATCGCGTTTTCTTGCCTTCAGAGCCTAATCGTTCGCTCGCGACTCGGAAGTTGGATAGCGTCAGCGCTGCTGTCGAAGCAGCTCAATTGCAGGTGGAAACCTACCTCATAACCAGAGGCCCTCTGTCAGAAGGGGTTGGTTTGGGGGTTTTTATAGAAGCGGAAGAAGCTGGCTTGGTGCAATCCCAGCTATCTGAGTTAGGCTATATGCCAGAAATCGAAGAAATTCCCCGTTCAATGGGTGAGATTCAAGTGCTGCTTCGGTCGTTAAATTCGAACCAGGTAGAAGGCCCTGAATGGGTTGAATTATCTGACGATCGGCCCGATTTGACCCGTACAGAAAATCTATGCGAAACGATTGCACAAGCATCCCAATTCCCATAAAATGCCGCTCCTGAGTGAGAGAGCCTGGGAAAATGCCCTTGGGAGATCTTGAAGGAGGGGTTCCCGAGTGGTCAAAGGGATCAGACTGTAAATCTGACGCGAAAGCTTCGGTGGTTCAAATCCACCCCCCTCCACCACCAAGCTATAGTAAGCGATAGAAGGGCGGAGCAGAATTTAGGCGGGTATAGTTCAGCGGTAGAACCCCAGCCTTCCAAGCTGGTTGCGCGGGTTCGATTCCCGCTACCCGCTCCATTATATTGCTCGCATAGCTCAGGCGGTAGAGCACTCCCTTGGTAAGGGAGAGGCCCCCAGTTCGACTCTGGGTGTGAGCACCAGTTAAATAGAATTGAAAATGAAGTTGTTGCTTTTATATCAGAAGGTACGAAGATAGCAGCTAGAGATTACTTCAACTTAATGAAAACTTGAAAACTTGAGAAGGTAACTAAAGTGGCGAAGGAAAAATTTGAAAGAACGAAGGTACACGTTAACGTAGGTACGATAGGTCACGTTGATCATGGAAAGACGACGTTAACGGCAGCGCTGACAAAGGTGTGTGCGGAAGCCTACGGTGGTG
>Ga0206679_10001835_pt1 | contig 17358 bp, 24 predicted proteins | sample M110012015metaG_FD_155464 | JGI IMG/M metagenome (GOLD analysis project Ga0206679, IMG submission 155464) | Ammonia-oxidizing marine archaeal communities from Monterey Bay, California, United States - M1 100m 12015 | ecosystem: Environmental > Aquatic > Marine > Intertidal zone | place: USA... | reverse complement strand
ATGCAAAAGGTAACCCTAAACTTAATAATGAAGGAGAGGAAAAAGTTTTATATCATGGTTTAGGTTATGCACCTGTACGTCAATTTTGGACTTCTAACATTAATAATACTAATCCATTTTTAAAAGACGTTCCATTAAATGCAAGTTTAGGAGAATGTGATTTTTTATTAAGTGCAGATGTAGGAAAAGAAAACGTAGATTTATATGCAAAATTTCCATTTTTATCTATACTAGAAGATGATGAAACTTATGAAGATTATGAAGAAACCGAAAATGTAAACACTAATTTATCTAGTAATGGTCAAGCAGGTTATTCACGCAATGGAGTAAATAATAATTACGTATCTAATAATATTAATAGTTTTAATAATGGGTTAGAATCTAATTTCCATAATAGACCTAATCAAAACAAATACAGAAAGACAGTTCGTTTTGCAGGAGGGATTATTAGTAGAAGACCACCAAGAGAAGGTGAAACAGATATACCGACACCTTTTGAAATTATCACACCGGATACTAATATTTTAAAACATTTAACAGATGACATTGAATATAGGGAGGGTAAGATATTTTCAAATACTGTAGGTACACCTCAACAAACAGAGGGTAATGATTCAGCTAAGAATGAAAAACAAGTTAATAGTCAATACGAAGGACAATTAGATGTAATCTTAGAAATTAAAAAGAACTTTGAACAATTAGAGGAGTGGGTGTTTAAAACCATTGCACTAATGCGTTACAAAAATGAAAGTGTAGAGGTTAGTATTAACTACGGTACACGATTCTTTTTAAAATCTGTTGATGAATTAGAGGAAGAGTTAAAAACTGCTAAAGAAATTGGTAATAGTGAGGGGTTTATATTGTCTTTAATTGAAGAGGTAATTGATACTAAGTATAAAAACAGTCCTACAGAAGCAAAGAAACAAAAATTAATCCTTGCATTAGATCCTTTTCCAAGTATGAGTATCATGGAAATTGCAGAACTAATAAAAGCAGGTGTACCAATTTCACAAAATGATTTAGTTTTAAAAGCTAATTTTGCAGATCTAATAGGACAATTAGAACGTAAAACAGGTGAGCCATTAGAAAATGAACCTTTTGACGTAATTAATGTTTTAAGATTAAGAGAACAAATTAAGGAATTAACACAACTAAAATTAAATGAAAATGGAGGACAAAGTACAAGTACAGAAACCTAAAAGAAAAAGAAGAACTAAGGCAGAAATGCAAAAAGCTAAAAAAGTTAGTAATTTAGTTCCTGGTAATTACAATTCTAATTACATGATTAGTAAGGTAGCGCGTGAGGATTGTTATGTATATGCAGTTAAACGTGTTAATTTTGATTCTGTTTTAGGAACAGTAGAAGAAAGTGCAGAGCAAATTGTTATTTATAGACAATCATCTGTACATAAATCTGCTATTTGGACTAATGGAGAATTAGCAATTAATGTAAAAGAAAAGCAATTACAAACACAATACGGATTAAAAAACGTAGTGTTAATTAATGATCCGTACGAATACGAATAAAAACAAATTAAGAAACAGAAACACAATTAATTAAGTATCTAAAATTTACGTTAGAATGGCAGAGGAAAACAACAACATAGAAGAATTATTAGGTAGTGAAGAAAACTTAAACAAGGCAATTGCTATTATTAAAGGCAAAAGTTTTGCAGTTATGCCTATTAAAGATTTTAATGAGCAGGAACAAAACCTAAGAAAAGATCTAAGAAAAGAAATTGGCTCTCATTTTGGTGCAGAGTTGTCCGAAATTGATATTGCATTATCTGAACATTTAGGAATTGATAAAGAAGGTAACGAAAAAACAAACGCATTTATTAAACGTGTTATTCCAACTTTAAAAACTGAATTAGATACACTTAAAAAAGCTAAAGAGGATGGTTTAAGTGGTAGCGAATCTTTAAAAGCAGAACGTGATAGTTTATTAGAGAAATTAAATACATCTGCTAAGGAAAAAGAAGAGTTAGAAAACAGTTTTAAGACTACCTTAACTAATAAAGATAAAGAGTTTATTGTAAACGCTGAACTATCTAAATTAACTTTTAAAGAGGGTATTGCAGATATAGTATTAGCACCTGCAAAAAAAGAGTTTATTAATTCGGTTTTAAGTAAATCTACTTTAGAAGAGGGGAAATTAGTATTTAAAGATGAAGGTGTAACAATCAGAAATGATAAAAATGAACCTATTACAGTATTTGAGTTAGCATCAAAAGAGTTTGAAAGCGTTTTAAGTACAGATAATGTAATAAAAGGTTTAGGAAATGGAGATAATACTAATAATAATAGTAAAAGTTCATTATCTTTGTTTGCAGCAGGTCGTAAACCTACAAACTTTGGAGAGGCAGAGTTAACAATTAAAGCTTATTATGAGTCTAAAGGTGAGCGTATTGTAAATGGATCTAAGAAAATGTTACAAGGTTTATCAGAACTTAGAGCAATTTATAAATTTTAAGCATAGATTACTTTACATATATAAATAGCATGTTAGCTATAAAAATGATTGTATGATAACAATTATTAAAAACTTTATTCAATTTTAATTTTAATTTTACAAAAATGGCTAATACAGCAACTAATATCAATGAATTAATTAGTAATTATGCTGATGGATTCACAGACAAAGAATTATTAAGACTATCAAACGATGGAGCGTATCGATTATTTTTAGATGATGCAGCTTTAATTAGTAGAGGTAGTGGTATTTTATCACCATCTGCTTTAAATGATGTAGAACAAGGTGCGTACTCTCCTAATGGTGCAGCTATTCCAATTCTAAAGAATGCAGGTGTAGTAGTTAATTCAACACCTACAACATTGTGTGATACAACTGCAATTAATGGAGATACTGTAAAATTGGCAGTAGCTTATCAAGATGTTTCTTTTTCTATTAAGTCATATTATTCTTACGGTAACTACAATAATGTAGGTCGTCAAGCTGATATTATGCGTCAAATTAAGGAAGCAGTAAAAACTATTCGTACAACTTTTGCTACTGCATGTGAAGGTGCATTAGATACTAATAAAAATCAGCAGCAAGTTGATCCTTATTTATTCGGATATTTTACAGATAGTGGAGCAGATGAATTCAAAATTGATCCAGCTAAACAAGATTTTATGTACAATAAGATTGCAGGACAATTTGATAGAATGGATTTCGCTGATATGCAAAAAAGAGCATTAGGTAATCCAGAACATGCAGCAGTAGTACGTGAACTTTATGCACAAGGTGGAGCAAATGATGAAAATACACAATTCCAATTTAGAGGGGCAATGCCACCAGAATTTTTAGCAGAGGAAGGTTTTAACTCTGATGTTATGTTTTACAGAGATAATGTAATTACTAATGGTGCAGGTGTAGAACAATCTTTTTATGTTTTACCTGTAGGATCTGTAGCAATTGTACATGCGAACGATGTTCAGAAATACGATCAAGGAAATTTACCTAATGGTACATCTTTAGAAACTCAAATCTTACCAGGTTTACCAGAAGTTGTATGGGGTTTGCGTAAAACTTATGGATGTGATGATAATGATTTAGATTATGAACAATGGCAACTTGAAAGTCGTTATGCAATCTTTACACCTTATGTTGAGGATTTAACAACAGATTTAACAGGAGTTAATAAATATGTTGTAGCACCTTAATTTGGTTGTGTTTCTTACAATAGCTACTACATTAATTTGTAGTGGCTTTTGTTTTATTATATAAATAATTTTTTATGATAGATTTTAATACTATAACACCTTGTTTATTTAATGTTTTAGGGTGGAAAAATACACTAGATACATCTGAAAAACCTTTAAATCCTAGTATTTTTGGGTTTACAAGTGATACAGGTATGTATTATAATTTTAATAGTGAATTATTAACACTACCTAATTTACAAGCAATTGCACCAGAAAGTAAGTTATTTGATTATGACTTATATACAACAGGTGTAACTTATTCAATAGGAGATATTGTACGTTTTGATAACTTATATAAAAGCAAAACAAATCTAAATTTAGACAATAATCCAACTACAAGTCCTGCAGATTGGGAGTTACTGTATCCGTTTTCTGATTGGTTAGAGAACTTTACAAATACAACTGTATTAAGATTTGCACAATCAATTGTAAATATTAAAAAGAATGATAAGCAAAGTAAAAGTTTATTAAGTGATACACCTATTTACAATGGTACAGGAGCATTACAAAATATTAATAATTATGTACCAAATCAAAACAAATTTGTAGGTTTTGAATTAAGTACAATACAAAATAGAGATGTTAATTTATCTATTAAAAAGATAGGTTTACATTTTGTAGATATTCAAACAAATCTAAAAGTTTATGTATATCATTCAAGTCAATTAGAACCTTTACAGACTGTTACAATTAGTACACAAACTGCTAAAAGTTTTATATGGGTGGATATTTCAGATATAGCATTAAATTATACAGATGTTTATGCTAGTGGTGGGTGTTTTTACATTGGCTATTATCAAGACGATATAACAGGAGTAGGAGCAATTAATAATGATAGGTTTAATTTTAAAGCACCTTGTTTATCTTGCAATAGAACAGGTAGAAAGTATTGGGACAATTTTAATAAATTTGTTACGGTTAATAGTTTTTCTGTAGCAGATGGAAATTATACAAAAGGTGAAATGTGGGATGAGGAACTAAACCAATATGATAATAATACTTATGGTTTAAATATTTCTTTTTCTGCAGAATGTACATTAGATAATTTTATCTGTGAAAATAGTCAGATGTTCGCTAAAGGTTTATTACGTCAAGCTGAATTATTATTTTGTGAATACGCAATTAACACGAACCGTACAAACGAATTAGCAGAAAGATTAGTAAATATTGCAGGAATCAATTTAGATAGTGATGGTTTATTAGATCTACAAAAACAAGTAGATGAGGAAATAGAAGCATCTAATTTTGATTTAAGTGATTTAAACAGTCCATGTGCAACACAACAAAAAACAAAACGCTCAATGTTTAGAAGTATTTAGTTATGGCAACTGCATTTGATGAAATAATTGATAGATTAAAACGTGTTGAATTGGAACTTTCTAAAACGCTTGTTAATGTAATTAATGAGAATGATAAGGAGTTAGAAAATGCACAACGTGATCAGATGGCAGTCGGTAAAAATGCTTTAGATAAAAACATAGGCAGGTTAAGAAACCAAAGGTACGCAAGTATTAAAAAAGCTAAAGGTGGTAAAGCACCATTAAATATAGCAGATTTAAAAAATAGTGGTAGTTTTTATAGAGGTGTTAAAGCATCTGCTAATCAAACTACATTTACATTAACAAGTACAGATAGTAAAAAAGATTTGTTAATTAAGAAATACACAAACGAAATATTTGGGTATAGTGACAAAACATTTACATTAGTTAAAGATTTAGTATTAGTTCCTGGAATGATATTAGATATAAGGGAACAATTAAAAATTTAAGTTATGACTTTAGAATGTGCATTTGAAAACGTAAGAACACCTAACCCTTTAGTCGGAATTGATTTAATAGTATCTAATTTAAACAATGCTATTAGTTCATGTGGTGCATTAAGTTTTTTAACTTATAATTTTCCACGTGCAGAAAGAAAACGTACATTAGATGCTGAAAATATAAGTGCTAGTTATAAACCTCAAATTTATTTGAAGTCTAAAGAGTGGTTTAATCTGTTACCGGATGATACTGTTAATGCATTTAGTTTTTTTTATACTAATGCACCTAAAACAAACTTTTCAGATGATAAAATAAATTGGACACAAACCATTAATTTGGTTGTTTATGCTAATTTGAATTTAATTGATCCAACAGAGGATAGTATATTTAAAGAGAATCTAATACAACAGGTCCAACAAATAATAATAGATAATCAATTTTATGATATTATTAATGGAATTGTGAATATTTATGATGATTTCGATAGTACATGGGCTGATTTTGATATTATTAATGAAGATTACGCAAGGTTTATAAAAGGAAATACAACTACATTTAGAATTGAATTTGATGTTAGAGGAACATCCTATACTTGTTTATGTTAATTTAAAATAATAATTATGGCTTTAATAAAATTAAGTGCTGGTAATGATGATTATTGGCTATTGAATGATATACCACATCAAAGAGGAGAGTTTGATATTTCAGCTACTATTGGACAGGATGTAGTAGAATTATATAATTTAACTACTTTAAAAAGTTTAGCTAGGGGTAATTATAATCAATTTACACCAGATGGTATAACACCTTATGGTAGTACTCAATTATTAGTAGATGATTTAAAAACATTCTTTTTTGCTACTGCAGGAAGTGGTGGAGGAGGTGGAGGAGGTGTACAAAGTGTAACAGGTGATGGAGTTGGAGGAACTGCAACAGATCCTGTCTTATCTTTTCCTAATGCTGATGATGTAAGTGATACAAGCACAATAAACAAATTTGTAACAGATTCACAAAAAAGTAAATTAAATAGAATAGGTAATGTAAATAGTCAAGCAACTGCAACTGTTTTAACACCTGCCATTGATACTGTTGAAATTGAAAATATAACGTCATTAGAATCTGATTTAACTATTAATGCACCTACTGCAACACTAACAGATGGTTTAAAATTAATTGTTAGAATTTTAGATAATGGAACAAGTCGTAATCTAACATGGGATTCTTTTTATAGAGAAATTGGTGTAACATTACCAGCAGCGACAACAATAGATAAACTTTTGTATGTTGGTTGTATTTATAATGCTGATAATAATACATTTGATGTTGTAGCAGTCAAAACACAAGTATAATGGCAGTAGTTATTGGAAATAAAACACAGATAAACCAAGCACCTGCTGCTAACTTTTATCAATTTAATCATAATCAAAACACAGGTAGTGATGGGTTATTATTGGTTAGTGTTGCAATGACTAGTACTGTTAGTATAACGAATGCAACTTATGGAGGTGTAGCAATGGCACAAGTATTTGTTCGAAATTTTGGGGGACTTTCACAAACTACAAAACTTTTTGTATTAGAGAATCCACCAACAGGAGCAAATACATTAAGAGTAAATTTCACAGGTAGTCAATTTAATCCTGTATCATTTTACGCTTTAAGTTGTACAGGTGCAGAGGCAGGTGGTAATATTATTAATTTAGCAGGTACATCATCACCAAAAACTGCAAATATAACTGTATCTGATGGATCATATATTTATTCGTATGGTATTTCTACATCTGCTATTACAAGTATTCAAATTCCACAAGGTACTCCAAGACCTGCAGAGTTTACACATAACACAAATAGACAGGTTAGAGGTGGTTTAAGTGCATCAAGTTTTGTAGCAGGTACTTATAATATCAAACATGTTACAACTTTTACAAGTGTTACAATGCAAACGTATGAGATAAAGGAGAAAGGGGGAACACCTCCTGTAACAGATACCGATGGTGATTTCTTTTTAATGATGTAAATATAAAAATATGGGTTTAATAAAAATACAAGCAGGAGATGATCAGTTTTGGTTGTTAAATGACATACCACATCAAAGAGGGCAATTCGATATTAGTGCAACTTTAGGAGGGGAATTAGTTGAAATATATTCACTAAATACACTAAAAAGATTAGCAAAAGGAAATTTTAACGAGTTTTCACCAGATGGAATTACACCTTACGCTAGTTTATCAGCTTTAATTGATGATTTAAAAACATTCTTTTTTAAAACAATAGGAACAGGAGGAAATACAATGGATGGTATAGGCTTTATAGATTACAATGATTCTAGTGGTAGTTTTTCGCTTTCTGCTAACACATGGACAGATTTACCAAATGATGGTTTAGGTTCTTTTACTAATAAAACCTATGCACCAGATGGAGTAACAGAGTTAATGGATTCAAATACAGGTTACATTGATCCAACACAAACAACTTTAGGTGATGTATTATTAGTTAGAAATGATTTTACTGTAAACCCAAATACTAATAATGCTTTACTAGAGTTTAGATATGCTTTAGGTGGTGGTGCAAATGCTTACACATTACCAACAATTATTGGACGTTTAGACAGTGGTAGTGGTACAGATTATAGATTTACTTTAAGAGCAGATAAAATCTATATGGGTGATGATAATACAAGATTAAACCCTGTAAAATTACAAGTTAGATTATCTTCTAATGCAACAATTACAAATTCTGGTACAGTTATTACATTAATTTAATTATATAAAAATGTCTATAAAAATAATAAGAAATGAAGAAGCGAACTGTATCACTTTTAGAGGTACGTCAGTACCTGCATATTTCAACGCTTGTTTAAGTGGGGTTGTTTCTAATGATGATTCAGATTTAATAAATGTTAGAAATGATATTAGAAGTCAAAATCAAGTTGAGGACTTTTTTGAGTTTTCAAATATACATTATTCAGAATTTGAAGATAAAGATGGTAATCCTTTTGCATCTGCTTTAGATGTTGCAAACTATATAACAGAGCAAGGTAATGTATTAGGTTTAAATAACACAGGTGAAGACTTAACAAATATAACAGTTAATTTTAAACTAGATCAAACTAGTACATCTATTGTATTAGATAATGGTTATAGCTTTGGAGTGAATACAATTAAAGCAGTAGCAGATGGTGGATTAATTAAAATAAATTCTATTGCAGAGGGTGTACCAAATGAAAACAATACACCTAGTGCTAGAGTACATTTTGAAAAACTTGATCATACTTTAGTAACTGTAAATAGTAATCCTGTTAGTGGTGGTTTAAATGATGTAATTAATACATTAAATGAATTATTTACAGTAGGTGCATTTGAAGCAGTTGTAATTGCTGATCCTTATAGTACAATGGTTGCTGATGTATCTGGAGTTGATACTACTGTTTCTTATGTTGGTTATGGTGTTGATCCTTTAGGAGATGATGTTTACGGTTCAACAAGTAGTAATAGCCAAAATGGATTAAAAACAACCGAAACAATTAATCAAGCAGGTGAATATTTTACTTTTGATATTAGAGTAGAAGGTACTATTGGTTTTGGTTTAGTGCATTCACAAGATAGTTATGATGATGGTTATTGGAGTGGGAATGTAAATTATGCAGATCCAACACGATTTGGTGTAGATAACTCAGCACATTATGGATTTCAATTCTCGCATTGGTTTCATCCTACACCTAATGGTAGTTGGACAAATTACGGTGCTAATACATCTTATTCAATGAGAGCAGGATGGAGTAATTGGGATCAGCAACAAGATTGGTTAGATGGTAATCCTGTTAAAATTAGGGTTGGTATTGATACAAATAGTTATATATCAATAGAAAGTTTACAAAATGATGGTAGTTGGGTTGTGCATTCGAGAACAACTTATCCTGTTGTACAAGGTTCTGAATTTCATTTAGGAATCAAAACAAATCATACAGGTTCAAGAGTTTACACATTACCAAAAGTACATTTATTAGAAGAAGCAGCACCAACAATGTATTTTAGATATATTGAAAGTCCTGATGGGGTGTTTAATTATCCATTATTTACTACACAAGAAGAAGCAGAATATTATGATGAAATAGTAAACGGTTTAGCAGCAGGTACAGGAAGTAGCCATACTCATACTTACGTGGATGATCCAACAAGCACAACATGGTACATGCCAGAAGCTACACATGATGCCAGTACATACCAACATAGTTCAGCACCTAATGGAACAGAAACGTTTAGTAATAATCCTGTAACATATACAGAGATAACAAGTTTAACAAATGCAGATTTGACACCTACTGCTTTTACTTCTGCTGATATTACACAGGAAGAAGGAACGAATGTAAATATACAAGTTACACCTGCTGGTGCTACGTGGTCAAGTTCTGTGACTATTACACCTTCTGGTAGTGGTTTGGTTTATGATGGTTATTCATTGATACAAGGTACTTTAGCAGATGTAGGTAGTGACACAATATATACAATAGAAGTAACGAGAGCAAATGCTTATGGTAGTTCTATTGGTACGATGAGTGTTACTGCTACTGATGTCGCACCTGTAAACACAAATGATACACCTTGGACAAAGGCATTGGATTTTAGTGGAGGTGCTGAACACACTAAACAAGTTAGTAGTAGTTTGTTTGTGCAACCGTTACAAATGGGTGGTCTTGCTAACACAGTTGATTTAGGAACAACCTCACAAGGTGATACATCTAATAACACTTCATCACGACCTTTTGCAACATCTTGTGTATTTAAGGCAGATAGACACAATAGCACTCAAGTTATATGGAATCAAGGTGAAGGATCTTCTAATGGAGATGATAATATTTCCTTAGTTTTAGACAGTAATGGAGATATTAGTTTAACATGGGGTCGTCAAGGTTCAGGAGTTAATAAATGTAGAATTGTTCAGAACATATCCTCTTCTACTTGGTATGGAGTTTCTATTGCTCATAATGGGGTAAGATTAGGGGGTGGTAATGCCTCTGCATCTAATTTAGCTGATTGTTTTGATATTAGATTAATGAGTAGTGCTGATTCTTTTGTTTCAATAAGTAGTAATTTATCTACTTCAAGTAACTGGATATCTACAGGTCAAAGAATGGATAGAACTGTTGCAGGAGACTTTACAATAGGTGGGCGTGGAAGTAGTAGTTATTTAAGCTATCATGGTAAAGTAGCTAGTATGGTAGTTACGACATTACTTCAAGGTGGCTACCCTAGTGCTCAAATGCCAGAAGGGACTATGGTTGGTGAAGACCAAGCAAAACTAATGATCACTGATCCTATTAAGTGGGTTGATGATTATAAGTCTAGATTAGGTTCAGGAAATCCTAATGGTTTATTTAGAAAATCTGCTGAAAGATTTGCAACGAATTACTTCACATTTGGAGGTGCTTATCAGCACACTTATGTATGGTTAATGGGTGATGGTACTAGCGATTCTTATTCTAATGGAGTAAGGAACTATATTAACACAGCAGACCAAAACTATAGTAAGATGCAATTAAATAGCATGGTATCTAATGATATAGAGAATGTAAATATACCTGGATTGACATAATATAATAAAACAAATTAAGGGGTGTGATTTTTGCACCTCTTTTTTAAATACAAAAACATGATAAAACTGAAATTTATTAGGGGTAAAAAATGGCAGGTAGTTGAATCAATTAGATATAGATTACATGATAATAATACTATAATAATTCCAAAAGGTTTTATTACAGATTTATCAAGTGTTCCTAAATTTCTTTGGTCTATCCTCCCTCCATTCGGTGACTTTTTATTAGCTGCTTTAGTACATGATTATTTATATGTTATAAAATATAAAAGTAATAGAAGATTTTGCGACAAAGAAATGCTATACCTAAGTAATAACTTAAATAAAAACAAATTAGATAATTATATTAGATTTTTTGGTGTTAGGTTATTTGGTTGGTATTATTGGCACTACGTTGATATGCAAAAAATGAACTAAAACAAACTAATAATACTTTATACTTTGAACACAACAAATTAAAGGTATTATGATATTTCAAGATTTATTAATTTATATTTCTATTCCTTTATGGAGTATTTTTATAAGATTATGTTTACAAAAATGGAGAATTACTACAAAGTGGATTAATTCAAAATACAAGGTATTAAATCATTTGGGACATTGTCCTTTGTGTTTTTTTACATGGTGCAATATATTGTGTAATTTGGTGTATTCTGTTAGTACATTGAATTACACTTTTTTAGTTTATACACCTGCATTTGTTATTATTAGTTTAATTATTGTTCAACAATTTGAAATGTTTGATAATGAATAAACCTAAATACACAACAGATATTACAGAACTAAAAGTAAAAGATTTCTTTACATTTCAAAAGGCACTATTAACACTTACAATTGGTGAGGGGTATGGTAGTTTAGAAGAGATTATAATTAAAACTATGCACCTAATTAATAAAGATAAAAAAAGTGCAGCAATACAAGAATTAAATAGTGTTTTAACTGTGATTTCCAACATTCAAAATAATGAATCTAGTGTTATTGATGGATTAAATGCATTATTAGAAAGTGGAGATATTGAAAAAGAAAGTTATCAGTCTTTAGTTAATAAATTTACTCAATTAAAAAAAAAATCTTTGACGAACAATTAGAGGTTTATTTTCCTAAATTCTTTGAAAAAAAGGAGAGTACATTAATAGAAGATATAAAGATAAAAGGTTTAAAGATTGCAGATGAAATATTAAATAATAATGATAATTCTACAGAAATTGATCATTATGAAAATTCTATTATAGAAGCAACTAAAAGAGCAGATTTTAACAAGATAATAAACTTTGATAAATCGTGTTTTACATTAGTAAATAGTATAATGAATGAATGCAATATAGATCCTCTGCAAATGTCAGTAATGCAATTTTACCAATTATTAGAAGATTTAAAGAAAAGAAATAGTAAATTAAAGAAAACAACTAAATAAATATTAACATGCCTAAAAATGGAAAAATGGGAACTAAGAAAACAAAGAAAAAATACAGTACAGATGGTGCAAAAAGAACAGGAAGACCACCAAAGAAAAAGAAAGGTAGGAAACTTAGAAAACCAAGATTTGGTAAAACACCTGCAAAAACAAAGTAAATGGGTGTTAATTGCTTTTATATTTGATTTATTTCATTACAATATTTATCCTTTGTTTTCTCAAGATTCGCAATTGTATGTATATGATACTAGTCAATCAGTAGCTTTTTTACTTTATATTTATGCTATTTATAAATTAGTACCAGAACAATTAATGTTAATGCATTTTATTACAAGTGCGTGGTTATGGTTTTCAATTGGTGATGTTTTTAATATGGTTTATAATGCAGATGCTATAGAAAGTATAAGGTTTGAAAATTGGCTTTTATTGTTTAATGTATTTTTATTTTCTTATAAGTTTAAATATGAATTACTATTAAAGTATGAAATATTATTATATGCTTTTAAATTAAGATTGATATGAAAGAATATTTAAAACTTTTTAAGTCTATGTTATGGGAAAAAGATATTAGTATTCTGTATTTAATATTTGGGTTACTAATGTTTGTTTCTGCTATTGTACAGGTAGATGATCCTGCAGGAAAAGTAGAGCCAAGTATTCAAAACCCTTCTATGGTGGTTTGGACTTTAGTAACAATAGGTTTTACATCTATTGTTATTAGTCCTTTATCACATTGGTTTATAGTACGAAATACTATTATGGGTTTTTGTTTCTTCTTATCTGTTTATGTTATTGCAGATTGTGGAGAAAACATAATAAAAGGTGCTAATGGTGTCTGGTTAGTTGCATTATTTGTATATGCTTTTCTATTCGCTAGGAGTTATAAAGATTTGTTAAACGATCAAAAGAGATACATTAAAAAAAATAAATAGATACTTATGCAATTACTAGAATGGTTAGGTTTTCTAACCTCTGCAGATGATTTAGTCAAAGGACTCATTGCATTTGTTACTGCTATTTTTGGGGGGTCGAAGATTTGGGATGCATGGCAGAAAAGGAATGATAATGAAACAAAGGTTAAAGAAGCACAGATAAACGCAAATAAAGAAATACAAAATAATAAAGATAAGCACAATTCAGAATTAGAAAGATTGAAAGCTACTATTAATCATTATGAATCTGAAATTAGATATAAAGATGATATTATAAAAGAATATAAAGGTAAAAACGAATCTAAAGAAAAACGCATTGAAGATTTAATTAAAATTAATGATCAGAAAGATGCAGAAACAATTAGATTACATGAAAGATTGTTAGAATGTGAACGTAGAAAATAAAAGGTATGGGAAATTTTATAACTAATCTATTTGGAGGAACAACCACAAAAACAGTTGATAGTGTTTTTAATGGAGTAACTAATATTTTAGATGAAGTAATCACAAGTAAAGAAGAAAAAGCATTGATTCAAATTAAAATGAATACTTTGCAAACAGAAACTAATAATAAGAATGCAGAAAACCCAAGTTTATTTGTAAGTGGTTGGAGACCGTTTATAGGTTGGATATGTGGTTTTGGTTTAGGTTTCAATTTTGTGATAAGACCAATAATGAATTATGTTTTATTAGTGTTTTATCCAGCAGTTGAAACTATGCCATCATTAGATGTTAGTGTATTATTAAGCTTAGTTACAGGTATGTTAGGTTTTGCAGGGTTAAGAACATTTGAAAAGGTTAAAAATAAAGAAAGAAATTAAATAAATAATATTATGTATAAATTAGGTAAAGGAAGTTTAAAAAAATTAGAAAGTGTTCACCATGATTTAGTTAAAATTATCAATTTAGCTATAACAAGAACACCTGTAGATTTTGGTATTTCAGAAGGTCATAGAACATTAGAAAGACAAAAGGAGTTGTATGATCAAGGTAAAAGTAAAATAGATGGTATCAGTAAGAAAGGTAAACATAATTATTCACCAGCACTAGCAATTGATTTGTACGCTTATCATCCTAATTTAGAAACTAGAAAAAAGATAGCTTATGATGTACCAACACTTTGTATTATTGCAGGTGTAATTATATCTTGTGCTGATGAGTTAAAAGCAAAAGGAGATATAAAACATTCTATCAGATGGGGTGGAAATTGGGATAATGATGGAGTTATTTTATATGATCAATCTTTTGATGATTTACCACATTTTGAACTGATTTAAAAAAAGGCAAAAAAAAAGCTACTCATAGCAAAGCAGCATTTATTATCTACAATCAAAACATGCTCATTTTGAGCATACATAAAAGTAAGTATTTTTCTTTAGAATATCAAATTATTTTAAAACATTTGTATTTGTGCTGTTTGTTCCTTGTATCTTTTTACACTTGCTTCAAAGTATTCAGTATCTAATTCACAAGCAGTCAATTCATATTTTAAACGATTACAAGCTATTGCAATTGAACCACTGCCTAAATGAGTGTCTAAGATTTTATTTCCTTCTTTTGCGTAGTTTTGTAATAACCATTCGTATAATTTGACTGGTTTTTGTGTTGGGTGTATTGTGCCTTTTGAATAAGCCTCAATTCTTGACATTCTAAAAGCTTTACTTACTTTATCAAAATTAGTCCAAGCCATTTCAAAATCAGCACCAGAAAATTCTTGTACTTTATCCCAAATTAAAAAACATCTTGTATTTTCTAAATAATCTAAAAAGTAATTACCACCCCAAATAATTCGTTTTTTTGACACTCTTTTTAATTCATCAAAATATTCTTTTTTAGGTATCGAAGAATCTTTGTATTGCTTATGTCTTTTTTGTTTTTTTGCACCATACCCAAGACCCATTTTATTTACATTTATCCCATAAGGAGGATCTACAATTGCCAAATCATAATAATTATCTTCTGTATTTTTCAACAACTCCATGCAATCCATATTGTAAAGAGTTATATTTTTATCTGTAAATTTATCTTTATAGTCCATATTATTTCATTCTTACAAGTTTTACAAAATCATAATCATATTTATTTTTAGAATCTGCTTTATTTTCTACTCTGCTAACTTCTTTAAATTGTGTTTTTGGAACACCTGGATAAAATACATCTGCATCAACTTTAGTTTTAACCTCTGTTAGATATATTTCATCTGTATATTTTAAAGTTTGTTTGTAGATCTCACCACCTCCAATTATAAATACTTTGTCTTGATGGTAAAAATCACATAACCCTAATGCAGATTCAATTGAACCAGCTATTAAACAATCTTTAGTTTTATTATTCTTATACTTATATTTTTTATCCTTTGTTACAATTACAGTTATTCTGTTAGGTAGATTACGTCCTATTGATTCGTAATTTTTACGACCTGTAATTATATAACTATTTTCTGTTATACTCTTAAAATGCTTTAAATCATTAGGCAGGTGAAATAATAACTTATTATCTTTTCCTATTCCATTGTTTTGATCTACTGCTACTATTTGTATTACTTTCATATTTTAATTGTTTAAAAGTTCTTTAATTCGTTTTCTACCTCTACTAAGTTGTGATTTAGTGGTATTAATTGATACGTTTAATATTCCTGCTATTTCTTTGTGTGAATAACCTTCTATATCATAAAGCGTAACTGCCTGTTTTTGTCCTGGTTTTAACTTTTCTATTGTCTTTTTAACTTGTTTTACTTTGTTATAATCTATTTCTACAGTATCAGATGTTGTGTTGTCTATAAAGAAGTAGTTTGATTCGTTATTACTTATCATATAACACTCTTTTCTATATGCTTTTTTATTGTACGCTTTCATGGTTTGATTATATGTTATTCTAAAAACCCATGCAGCAAATCTACCTTTGTTTTCATCGTATAAATGTAACTTTGTGAATATTCTAATTAATGTTTCTTGTTTTATATCTTTTTTTGTTGGCTCACAATCTACATATTTTCTTAATGTTAGATCAATTTCTTTATTAGCTATCTTATATAATTCCTGCTCTGCTTTTCTGTCTTTCTTAATTACTCTGTCTATTAATGCTTTCATCTTATCTTATTTGTTTAGTAACTCTTTAATGTTTTCTTTTCTTTTCTGTATCCTCTCAATATCTTTATGTGTCATCATCATATCACTCCTTATATGAGCAGTTGTATTGTTCAACAACACCTTACTATCTTTTATTTGTTGTAAAAACCTAAATTCCATTTTATCCAATTCTTTTAAGGTTTCATATAACGCTTTCTTATATCTATCTTCATTCATATCTTTCTTTTATTAAATCTTCTATTAGTTCTAATTGCTCGTTTAAATGATTTCTACGCTTATATAAAGGCTTTTCGTATAACTCCTGTTTAATCTCTAAGATCAAGTTTTGAAGTTCTTCTATTGTCATACTGTTATAATCTGATTCTGTCATGATTTTAAATAACTGATAACTAATAAAACTACTAATAATATTACAGATGCTATTAATGTGTATCTCTCTTTCATTATTTAAGGGCTTTTACACCCTGTTTAATTGTTAATTATTGAATTTTACCACACTTTGTACATTTTTCTATATAATCTGGAGTATAATCCCAATCGTGCTTTTTACATAATTGGGGAAGTTTAAAAAAGAAATATTTACCTACTTTTATTGGCTTTCTCTTTAATCTATTTCTTTCTGAGTAGGTCAATGCGTATTTTTCATGTTTCCATTTTAACCCAACACCAAACAATCTAAACCAACCATATTGGTCGTGGTAGTAAAATTTTAAAAAACTTTTATCGTATAGTACACCTCTCATAATCCCTATTGTTTAAATTCTTAATCTTCAATTAAACCTTGTGCGTATTCATAATCAATCTCCACTAACCCATCTTCAAAAACAGAAGTAGCATAATACTCCCCACTCTCCAACTCATAAAGC
>Ga0206679_10001834_pt1 | contig 17364 bp, 13 predicted proteins | sample M110012015metaG_FD_155464 | JGI IMG/M metagenome (GOLD analysis project Ga0206679, IMG submission 155464) | Ammonia-oxidizing marine archaeal communities from Monterey Bay, California, United States - M1 100m 12015 | ecosystem: Environmental > Aquatic > Marine > Intertidal zone | place: USA... | reverse complement strand
CCGACTGACCCGCAACCTTCCCTATGGAAGCGAAACCAGCTTCATACCAACTATTGGTCAATTGTGCGGAAAGGCTAAAGCCAAAAGTTAGTGCCTCGTTTCATAGAATTGATGTTGTGACATTTTGGGGGCTAAAAAGTAGCTTTCAAATGACTAAAAAACTCTCCGTTATTAAGAGCCCATCTTTGAATCCGCTAGGTATCTTTGCCGCCAAATTATAGACTGACCCTATCATGATCGACATCAATAAATACGACTTCTCTGGGAAGAAAGCACTCGTGCGCGTTGACTTCAACGTACCACTCGACGATGATTTCAACGTGACAGATGACACGAGAATTCGTGCAGCTTTACCAACAATCAGGGCGATCATAGAGGGAGAAGGAACTGCAATTTTAATGTCTCACTTAGGTCGACCTAAAACAGGCCCTGAGGACAAGTTTTCGCTTCGCTATATTGTCGGACGGCTGTCGGAATTATTAGGGGAGCCGGTACATTTTGTCGACGATTGCGTGGGGCAGGAAGCCGTGGAAGAAACGACTGCTTTACCCGAAGGATCAGTTTGTTTATTGGAGAATTTGAGATTCTACAAAGAAGAAACTGCGGGTGATGAGTTCTTCGCGGGCCAGCTGGCTGAGCACGGCGATGTATATGTCAATGATGCGTTTGGGACTGCACACAGAGCTCACGCATCAACTTCGATCATAGCCAAGTTCTTTCACACGGATAAGATGTTTGGTCACTTGCTTTCACGCGAGATCGGTAGTTTGAATAAGGTGTTGAGTGATCCTAAAAAACCCGTCACAGCGATTATCGGTGGCGCCAAGGTGTCGAGTAAGATTACCATTCTCGAGAACCTAATCGACAAGTGCGACAAAATCCTCGTGGGTGGAGGAATGGCTTTCACATTCCTCAAAGCTCAAGGAGGAAAAGTCGGTTCGAGTTTGGTCGAAGATGATCAATTAGAACTAGCGCTGAAGATCCTTAAAGCTGGAGAAGAGGCTGGCACACAGATTTGTATTCCAACGGATGCCATTATCGCTGACGAGTTTTCTAATGAAGCACATATCGACGAGGTAGCAAGCAATGAAATTCCTGATGGGTGGATGGGGCTCGATATCGGGCGCAACTCTATTGAAGAATTCAGCAACGTGATTCGCAATTCGAAGACCGTACTTTGGAATGGGCCGATGGGTGTCTTCGAGATGGAAAACTTCGCAAAGGGAACTAAAGCTATCGCGGACATCTTGGCTGAAACCACTCAAAACAACGGAACTTTCACTTTGATCGGCGGAGGTGATTCTGTAGCTGCAATCAACAAATTTGAGCTTGCGGACAAAGTGAGCTACGTCTCAACAGGCGGTGGTGCCATGTTGGAGTATTTGGAAGGGAAGGTTCTTCCTGGAATTGCGGCGATTCAATAATTCGCCATCTACTTCTTTAATCCTCAACCAGAACGAAATCGAAGTCTGGGATGGCTAGATTAAAGAAGCCATACCCACCAGCCACATTTGATGGATAATTGATCGGCTCCTAAACCACTTGGGTAAAAAAGCTTCCCGCGTTCACGCAATGCTAGATAATCGTGATAGTCTTCACTGATCGCGTTCATCGACACAAAAGCCGTACCCATTCGACGTTGATCCTATGTTAGTCCCTTTTGCATATACAGAGCCGAAGATCAGTATCTCGCCACTACTTTCATTACTAAGCGTACTGCTGACCGTTGTTTTTTGAAAAAATCCCGATAGGGATAGTATTAAAAAAATGAGAAATATGAAAAAACGTATTCGGATGATTTGAGTGTAAAGAAAGGTTGTCTAGTTATAAGTACGTTTAAAGGATCACAAGTCTTGTTCGCGCAATTAATTTTACTCCACCCTTATCGAAATCAGGCACTTGCAAAACGACTAAAAAATAATTGCTCCTTATGCGTAACCAAACAAAGAGAAATCACGTTAAACCCTCTTGTAAGTTCTCATGTAGAGATTTTAGATAGTTTAATTGTTTTCATTTATTTACCATTGAAGGCCGTCCAACGGGATGGCCTTTTTGGTGCCCTAAAGTTTCGTTCATGAAACCTCTGGAGACAGAGAGTCCCTTCGCACGGTGTACAATGTGCCAGCCTCACCTTTTTGGCCCTTTGGGGGCTCTCTACATTCCTTCACAAGTAGATTCAAACACCGCATGCCCCGCCCACTAAGTGATTCAATCTCCTCTTTTGAACTTATTGTGACCGCCTTTCCTCCCCTTCCCTTATTTTTACTCTCTAATTTATAATTGACTTTAATGAAATTCAAGGCTTTGATATTACTCGCTGCTATCGCGTTTGGTGCTACAGCATTCACTTATGGCGATATAGAATCGCTTGCTATTGGTGCAAAAGCGCCTAAGGCTAAAATGAAAATGAACAGTACAACAGGGGACATGTATAGCCTAGATGATCTGAAGAAAGGAAACGGCCTGCTGGTCATGTTTTCATGCAACACTTGCCCTTTCGTTGGAGGCTCAGATCGCGGAACTGAAGGCTGGGAAGGTCGATACAATGATCTGCATAAAGCGTGCAGTGCTCGTTCTATTGGCATGGTAATGATCAATTCAAATGAAGCTAAACGAGACAAAGGCGATTCTATGGAAGATATGATCGCTCACGCAATAGAAGCGGGCATCCAGGAAATCCCGTACGTAATCGACCTAAAGCACTCAGTAGCTGATGCATTTGGGGCCAAGACTACACCTCACACTTTCTTGTTTAACGCAGACATGGAGCTCGTTTACAAAGGTGCTATCGACGACAACGTAGACAACGCCGCCGATGTTGAGCAAAAGTGGTTGAATGATGCGATTGTAAATTGTTCAATGAGAAAGCTTATTGAGCCAAACACTACTAAGGCGATTGGCTGTAGCATCAAGCGAGTAAAGTAATATTTACGCTTTTTAAAGAATTTGAATCCCCGTGCTGACTTTGGTCGGTACGGGATTTTTATTGATCAACCTCAGGTTACACGGAGCGCAAGAGGATTGAAAAGGAAAGAATTAAGGCGCCCACATAAAAATCTTGTTATTGCCGTAATAGCGGCTCAGGTCTTTGGTAAAAGAAATGCAGAGTAGGTCGATCAGCGGAAGAACTCCTAATCCACCACCTAGGGTTAGAGCGTAAAAAATTGGGACTTTCTCACTCGTTCCAAAATAAATGCGATGCCCCCCAAAAGGGCCTGTAAGCAGGGTGATCAACATCGCCGTTGGACGAACACTCGCAGGCTGAATACACCCATCAGAAGAAGACACCTCTACGTTTAAGATCTCCTGTTTCAAGACCTCCGCATAAAGATCGCCTATCCCCGAAGCAAAACTCGAGTAGCAGCCACAGCATATGGTAATTATTAAGAGAAATCGATTCACCCCCCAAAACTAACGAAGGATAAAACGTAAACTGCTCGCCTCCAAGTGTGTTCTTAACAGAATTCGGGTGAATCACAGGCATGTTCATCCTCGTGAAAATCGAAATTAACCACGAACGGAGATAATGTCGTACACAAAGTTTTGCGTAGCATATAAAAACTCATGGCAATAAATATCAGATCAGCGGGAGATGCGTAATCAAGATTAAATCCGAAAGAAAATCTCCGATTAGAGAATCAACATCGCGTCTCCATATGCGAAGAAGCGGTACTTCTCTTTGATAGCTTGCTTATACGCCTCCATTACCAAGTCATAGCCCCCAAACGCTGCAGTCATCATTAACAACGTTGACTCAGGCGTGTGGAAATTAGTAATCATCGTATTCGCAATACGAAACTTATATGGAGGGAAGATGTACTTGTTCGTCCATCCTTCGTAAGGCTTCAGCATACCGTATGTGCTAACCGAAGACTCGATAGCTCTCATCACAGTCGTACCGACAGCACATACTCGCTTCTTGTTTTCTTTGGCCTCATTGACACGATCAGCAGTCTTCTGGTTGATCCAAGCCTGTTCAGAATCAACCTTGTGCTTAGTCAAGTCCTCAACCTCAACATTTCGGAATGTTCCCAGACCAACGTGAAGAGTCAAACTTGTAAAGTCAACACCTTTAAGCTCAAGTCGCTTAACGATCTGACGGCTGAAGTGAAGACCCGCTGTTGGCGCAGCAACGGCACCTTCGTTTGCCGCAAAAATCGTTTGAAAGCGCTCCTTATCAATCTCCTCGGCTGGACGCTCTATGTACTTTGGAAGCGGCGTTTCACCCAACTTGTATACCGTCTGCTTAAACTCTTCGTGAGTTCCGTCAAACAAGAATCGTAGAGTACGTCCACGAGATGTCGTGTTGTCAATTACCTCAGCAACCAACTCATCATCTTCACCGAAATACAGCTTGTTTCCGATTCGTATCTTTCTTGCTGGATCAACCAACACATCCCAAAGAAGGCTCTCTTGGTTAAGCTCGCGAAGCAAGAAAACCTCGATCGTAGCGCCCGTCTTTTCTTTGTTTCCATAAAGTCTCGCAGGAAAAACTTGAGTATCATTGACGATCATCACATCTCCATCGTCGAAGTAGTCCAAAACGTCCTTGAACATTCTGTGCTCAATCTTCCCAGTCTCACGGTGAAGTACCATTAGACGTGACTCATCGCGGTGATCCAAAGGGTGTTGCGCGACAAGCTTTTCCGGGAGTTCCATTTTAAACTGAGAAAGCTTCATAGACTATACAGATTTTTGCTTGTAAATAGGCCTCGAAAAAAGCGGCCGCAAATGTAGTGAAAAACGACTCTACGTGACGGACTCGATCGGTCTTTAGTCTTCGGCTGTCTTTTCTTCCGAATTCGCTGCCCTATGCATTTCCCAAATTTGATCTTGCATCTCCTTGACATCTGCAGCCTGATCAAGACTGTATGCCCCGCTAGCCGTACGTTTCAAGAGGGAAAGATGAGCTCCAGATTTAAGAGCTTGACCAAAATCGTGAGCCAAGGATCGGACGTAAGTGCCTTTAGAACAGCGCATTCTAAAATGCATATCCGGCATCTCGATCTTGGTAAACTCAAGCTCAAGGATGTTGACAATGGTCTTCCTCATCTTCACTTCTTCGCCCCTGCGGGCTGCTTTGTAAGCTGGTTTGCCATCAATCTTCTTGGCAGAAAAAACGGGTGGAACCTGAAAAATTTCTCCAAGAAATTTCTGTCTAGTCTCCTCGATAAGTTCTTCTGAAATGTGATCGACTTCAAACGTTTGTTCAACCTCTGTCTCGAGGTCGAAACTTGGCGTAGTAGCTCCCAAAGTGATGATGCCAGTATACTCTTTGTCATCCGCCATAAGCGTGTTGATCTGCTTAGTCATCCTGCCCGTACAGACCACAAGCACACCGGTCGCCAATGGATCTAAAGTACCTGCGTGACCGACTTTGATTCGCTTCACTTTTGTTAATCTCTTGATTGGATACCGAAGTTTGTTGACCACATCAAATGATGTCCACCCATGGGGTTTGTCAACAACGAGTATGGTGCCATCAATGAAGTCCTGGGCACTTGAATACGCATTGGGTTCTGGAAGCACGGGGGCAATGTTATTAAATTCCGTTTCCATATTCGATAATTGTTTTCTTGCCTAGGAGCTTTTAATCAGTTGAACTAGAAAATTCTGAGATCGCGCTTCAGCGAATCGCAACCGTTGAAAAGCGTTTCGACACCTTCTTTAAACGCGGATTGTCTGGTCGAGCCAAGATCTTTTTGCGCTTTATCAAGTTTGTGATCAAGTATCCAGAAAAAGTTCGCTCTCAAGATTTCTTGGCCGAAGTCAACGAAACTATCGTGCGTTTACCAAGCGATGAGGAAAATATTAAGGCGATGACATTCTACTGCTGGCTGAAAGCAAGATGCAAGGGACGGATAATTACAAAACCTTGACTGAGACTATTAGGGGTTTCGGGAAGTAAAAATCTAACCTTTGTCGTTAGTGTGACTTTTCTGACCTTTAGGGCAACATTCGAAACATGAACCCACGCATTCTTCTTTCTCTATTTGTTTGCCTGATATGCTTTTCCAATTGTGAAACTCGTTCGGCTAAGGCCAGCAGGTACAACGATGCGATAATGCTCCACCAATACAAAATCAGTGGAGGTTTCACTCAGCTTGATAGTGCTATCAGCACTTACGATGGCCGGGAAATAGACTACGCTCACAAAATTCTTGCGGCTCAGATCGTTAATGGTCAAAGAATGCTAGACACACTTGGCACGTTCAAGGGAGATTCTGTGTTGCTGTTGGCTTCGCGTGAATTGTTCAATTTCTACGAAAACGTAAGCGAAAGCGAATATCCGGAGTTGATGGTTATTCTTCAGCGTCCCGACTCAGTCTATACCCGCGCCGATGAAGCACGTGCCTACGAACTAGACTCTTTAATACGCGATAGATTCAAAATCTCTCATGAGCATTTTCTTTCGAGTCAACGCGAGTTTTGGGGCAATTACAACATTGTGCCTGCTGAGGCAGAGTAGCGATAGCAGATTGTTGAATCAAACCATTCGCTTAAGCTTTCCCCTCGTGCGATCCTTATCCATTTCTCTGCGCTAAGCAGCGAGAGAACCGAGGCAGGCCAAGGTTGGTTCGTGCCAACAACACATAAGCCAAGTGGCAAGAAGGGCAGCCTTAACTAAAGCTTAATGTGCTTCGTGCTTCCCTATTGATATTAGTATCGTCTTAAGAGTTTACTGGCGTCCCCGCCCTCACAATATCGCCCAGTATCTCATTAGCTGTCTCCAGACTTTCCACATTAGGGAAACTCATACGTAATCCCCCATTCTTCTCGTACATCTTACCTCGAGTCGGATTGTACTTGATATATTCAAGAACGCGGGTAAACTTGGCGCTTTGATAGTAGGGGCTATCTTCTTTAGAAACAAACTGTCCGATCAACTTACCGCTTTTTAGGACAAGCTTTTCAAAGCCAATGTCTCGCGCCACCCATCTCAACCGAATAGTCTCAATTAGATCGGCGGACTGCTTAGGGATAGGACCAAAACGGTCGATTAAAGTCGTCTCGAATTTCTGAAGCTGTTCCTCAGATTCCATAACATCTAGCTCACGGTATATTGAAATTCGCTCAGTAATACTGCTCACGTATTCGTCAGGCAGAAGAATCTCAAAATCGGTCTCCAAAACAGCCTCTTTGACAAAAGCCAATGTGTCTTCTTCTTCTGCCTGAAGCATCTCTTTAAACTGCTCCTGTTTTAGCTCGTGAACGGCCTCTTCCAGTATCTTTTGGTACGCGTCCATGCCTATGTCGGCCATGAAGCCGCTCTGTTCTCCTCCGAGCAGATTTCCCGCTCCACGGATGTCCAAATCTTTCATAGCGATGCTCAAGCCGCTGCCGAGGTCGCTAAACTGTTCCAAAGCTAGAAGCCGCCGCCGAGCATCTGGACTGAGATGGAAAACGTCTGGAGCTAGCAGGTAACAAAACGCTCGCTTATTCGATCGACCTACGCGTCCGCGTAGCTGGTGGAGATCACTCAAGCCATAATTGTGTGCCTCGTTGATGATCATCGTATTTGCGTTAGGAATATCAATCCCCGACTCGACAATCGTCGTGGCAACGAGCACATCATAAGTGCCATCAATGAAATCGCTCATCACTTTTTCGAGCGTGTCTCCATTCATTTGGCCATGTCCGACACCCACTCGGGTATCCGGCACAAGTCGCTGAATCATTCCCGCCACCTCTTTGATATTGGCAACTCGGTTGTGAACGAAAAACACTTGTCCACCCCTTTGAATCTCATATGCCACTGCATCTCGGATTACCGTTTCATTAAATGGAGTTACCTCAGTCTCAATCGGATAACGGTTTGGAGGAGCTGTCTTGATGATGCTCAAATCTCGAGCCCCCATAAGCGAAAACTGGAGCGTTCTAGGAATCGGAGTCGCAGTCAACGTGAGCGTATCCACATTCTCTTTCATCGTCTTGAGCTTGTCTTTAACGCCCACGCCGAACTTCTGCTCCTCGTCAATGATCAAAAGACCCAAGTCCTTAAATGCGACTCGCTGTCCAACTAGGGCATGCGTGCCGATGAGAATGTCAATTTTACCAGCCCTAAGATCTTTGAGCGTAGCGGTTTTCTGCTTGGTAGATTTAAATCGATTAATGTAATCGACTCGGCAAGGGAAGTCCTTCAATCGCTTCTCAAAACTCTTGTAATGCTGTAATGACAAAATAGTCGTTGGAACCAAAATGGCCACCTGTTTGTTGTCAGCAACAGCCTTGAAAGCAGCACGTATTGCTACCTCAGTCTTTCCAAAACCAACATCACCACATACCAAGCGATCCATAGGATATTCGCTCTCCATATCTTTCTTCACCGCCTCAGTAGATGCAAGCTGGTCCGGAGTCTCTTCATACATGAATGAAGCTTCCAGCTCATGCTGGAGATAGGTGTCTTGAGAGAATTGAAAGCCCTTGGTATTCTTTCGCTTCGCGTAAAGTTTGAGAAGGTCGAAGGCGATTTCTTTGACCCTAGATTTCGCCTTGGCCTTAAGCTTGGCCCAAGTCTTTGTCCCCAGCTTGTTGATTTTCGGAGCACCTCCCTCTTTTCCTGAATATTTCGAAATGCGATGAAGACTGTGGATACTCACATAGAGCACATCCCCGTCTTTGTATTTCAGGCGAATCGCCTCTTGCTCCTTTCCGTTGACGTCAATTTTCTGTAACCCAGAAAACTCGCCAATACCGTGATCAATATGCACTACAAAATCGCCTGGCTGAAGTTGGCTCAATTCTTTGATCGTCAGCGCCTCCTTATTCTTCTTGTAGCCCTCCTTCAGTCTAAACTTATGGTAGCGTTCAAAAATTTCATGATCGGTGTAGCACACCACCTTGAGGGATTTGTCAATAAAACCCTCCGATAACTCGACCGTGATCGGGGTGAAGCTGACCTCTTTTTCTTTGTCTTCGAAAATGGTGTAAAGACGTTCAATTTGCTTCGGCTGATTCGAGAAAATGAAACTGAGATAACCCTGCTTCTCGTTGTTGAGAAGATTGGTCGCCAGCAGATCAAAGTTCTTAGCGAAAGCTGGTTGGGGAGTCATGTCAAACTCGATTCGCTCGCCTTCGACAAAATGCCTGTTGTTACCAATCTCAACGGTTCTGAAATCACTGGTCAGGTTAACAAAGTGGTTTTTAGTCAAATACAATTCCACTGGCTTGACATGATCGAGCATGGAATCCAGCTTCGCATAATGAGTTTCAGCTTTTTCCAGCTCCGAGTCAATTGCAGTGCCGCAGTATTTGAAATCCTTGTGCCAAATCGTCGAATCACTAGGGATGAATTCAAAGAAACTCTCGCGACTTTCTTGGACCAACTTCTCCCCAACATGCGGTACGATCGTAGCTTTTGTCATCTTAGCTACTGAGAGTTGGGAGACTGGGTCAAATTTTCGAATACTCTCTACTTCTGGGCCGAAAAACTCGATTCGGTACGGGTGATCAAATGAAAAAGAGAAGACATCCAAGATGCCGCCTCGTATTGAGTATTGACCCGGTTCGAATACATAATCAACTTTATCGAAACCAAACTCTTGAAAGGCTTCATCGATAAAATCCATGTCAAACTCATCCCCGATTTTGAGATCGAAAGTGTTCTTTGTAAGATTCTTTTTAGTGACCACGTTCTCAGCCAAAGCCTCTGGAAATGAAACTATTATGGCCGTTTCAGGGCCCTTAGCTAATTCGCTCAACACCTCAGCACGCATGCTCACATTGGCGTTTTCAGTCTGCTCGGTTTGATAGGGAACACGTGCTGACCTAGGGTAAAATAGAATCTTGAGAGAATCATCTACCGCCTGCACATCATTCATGAAATAAGCTGCTTCTTCCTTGTCTTTGAGAATGACGAGATGAATTCCGCGCAGTGACTTGATGGTAATAGCCACGTGAATCGCAGCGCTAGATCCAGCAAGTCCTTTGAGATGGAGTTTTGAGCCTTTTGGACGTAGCTTGTCCCTGACCTCACCGCTTCGGGGGTCCTTGACAAATACTTCCTTCAACTCCTCAATTGTCATCGGCTGGGCAAAAGTACTCTCTATAAATTGTTTGGGATAGACTTCCAGAAGTTGCTACCCCACATTAATGGTTGGAGCACAAACGACAGCATGAATCCGGAAGAGATGGCCGCTTTGGTTCATAACGGAGAACACCTGTATTGTCCCAACAGAAGTCATCTAGCGATTTGGGATGACTAGGTGGTGATTAAATTTATTCATCGGGTATTTAAACATTAGGCGCTCATTTTATTGTTAAAAGCAGAAAAAAGATTCCTCACTAATCCAAATTCACCAAAACAATAATCAATACGACCTGTATCCTGAATTTGGAGTATAAACAACCATAGGCGACTCTCCTTGCAACAATGGCATCAACGCGGCCATCGTGGTGTCCACTTCTCTCCTCCATTTGAAGTACGCTCCATACTTGTCATAAGACTCCCAATTTGATAGAATCAGAACTGTGTTTGTCTCCTCGTTGTGCATCATCTCCAATGAAAGACACCCTTCATATGCCCTAGTATGAGGGAGCCCCATTTCAGAATCCAATAGTTCAAAAAGATTCTCTTCTTCCCCCTCGCGTACTTTCAATTCAACCAAAACGAGATTCTTATCCGGATTTTCAGCAATAGTATCCGACATAGCCTTTGTTGAATCAATAATTTCTCCTTCTTTGGTGTTATTGTGCGCGTCCTGATTCTGACACGAGCCAAGGAATAGCATTGCCAGAAATAAAAAGATTGTGTTTTTCATGATTTCTTTGAGTTTCGAGGTTATCTACAATGTTAAAAAATACTGCTCAAAAAAGTGCGCCCATATTTACATAATTAATAGGAGAGGGCTGACTCAGGTTTGTCACATTACAGTACTTCAACCGTTAATCCATTATTGGACTTCGTGACCTTAACCAGGCCAGCTTTAGTCAAAGCTTTCATGCCTTTGCTTCACCCTCAGCGATTAACCTCTCTACCTGCTCAACCATATTCTTAGACCCTACGAAGAAGGGAACACGTTGATGAAGTTCCGTCGGAACGATTTCTTGAACCCGCTCCTTACCGTCGGAAGCCAATCCACCCGCTTGCTCGACTATAAAAGCCAGTGGTGCGCATTCATAAAGAAGCCTCAATTTGCCATTAGGAGAAGACTTGGTCGAAGGATAAATATAGATCCCGCCCTTGATTAAGTTTCGATGAAAGTCGGCCACAAGAGAGCCGATATATCGGGCTGTGTACGGACGCTTAGTTTTCTTGTCAGATCCCTGGCACCAAGCGATATAATCTCGTACTCCTTGAGGTGTAGAATTGATATTCCCTTCGTTAATCGAATAGATTCTTCCGTCCTCAGGGATCATCATATCGGCATGAGACAAGCAATATTCTCCAATAGAGGGCTCCAAAGTGAAACCGTTAACACCATGACCTGTCGTGTAAACGAGCATCGTTGACGACCCGTAAATCACATATCCCGCTCCGACTTGTTTAAGACCGGCTTGGTAGAAATCGTTGATGTTGGCCTTATCGCCAACGCTTGACGTTCTCCTGAAAATGGAGAAGATGGTTCCCACACTTACATTGACATCGATGTTCGATGAGCCATCAAGCGGATCAAACACCACAACGTATTTACCCATTTTACAAAGCTCCTTGTCGAAAGCCACGTACTTGTCGTTCTCTTCAGAAGCGATACCACACACCATTCCACCATTCATGAGGGTCGACACAAAAACATCGTCGGCAAATACATCAAGCTTCTGCTGATCTTCACCTTGAACGTTTGTTGAACCTTGGGCTCCAATAATATCGGACAGCCCGGCCTTGTTGATCTTGTGGTTGACAATCTTAGACGCAATACCGATATCGGTCAGCAGTCTGCTCAAATCTCCGGTGGCATAAGGGAAGTCTGCCTGACGGTCGATTACAAATTCATTGAGGGTGACGATGGAGCTCATTGACGCCAAAGGTCGGTAATTCGATTTTCACAACTGACAGAGAATAAACTAAGCTTCAAACAGCCTCGTTAACGCTACGAATTCCTCCACACTTAACTGCTCTGGACGTTGAGCAAAGACTGGCAAGTCTTTATCTAAATCTCGCTCGACTATCATAGGTTTAAGCGAATTGCGCATGGTCTTCCTTCGTTGGTTAAAAGACATCTTAACCACTTGTTTAAAGAGCTTAGGGTCACAACCGAGTTCTTGATCGGTCTTTCTGATCAAACGAATTACGGCCGATTGCACTTTTGGTGGTGGGATAAACTCACGAGCTTCCACGGTGAAAAGATATTCGATATCATAATAGGCTTGGAGTAAAACAGATATTACGCCGTAAGCTTTAGGCCCTGGATTCGAGGCAATCCTTTCCGCGACTTCTTTCTGAAACATGCCCACAACCTCAGGAACCATCTCCTTGTACTCCAGCACTTTGAAGAGAATCTGGGAGCTTATGTTGTAAGGGAAATTACCCACGACACCCATTTGTTCCTCACTTAGTTCAGCTAGATTAATTTTGAGAAAATCCTCGTTGAGAATCTTGCCATAAAGCGCGTCAAAGTTCTGATGGAGATAATTGATTGACTCCACATCCACCTCGACGACAGCCAGGCTAATTTCGTCGCGTTCTAGAATATGCTTTGTTAAAGCGCCCATCCCCGGACCTACTTCTAAAACACGGTTGTACCCCTCGTGAAGCGTAATAGCCTTAGCGATATTGGCACATATCGCCTCATTCTTGAGAAAATGCTGCCCGAGATGTTTTTTAGGTCGTACTGACATCAGATTATTTCAAGAAGCGTTCGAAAGGCAGCGAACTTCCCTTCATATTTTGCAGAGTGCTCGGCCTGCAGTCGCTGCGCATGTTGTGCCTGATACTGGTGCAAAGTCTTCATGTCTTCACAAGTATATTGGATCGAATATGAGTTGCCTTCTTCCTGATGAGAAATTACACGGCACATCTTGTTCTCGACAAAAAAGCCAGTATTCATGACGTCTGGGATATGCGTGTCTTTCATCCATGAAACCCATTCGTCATGGACCTCATCATCGATGCTTACGGTTACGTTGTATATGATCATGAGTAGAAACTTGAGCGCGAAAGTACTTCATGCCACGATACGCTTCTTTAAAAACCACAACGATCACATTGTATAACGAAGGATGTAGGTCTATTTTTGCCTCCAAAGCTTACCTGACTATGAAGTGGATTTACTCGATTTACGCTCTCGCTGCCTTGGGGGTCATGCTATCGTTTGATGTCTTTTGGGAGTACGATTCGGTCCATATAATTTCCAAAGGGCTTCTGGTATCCACACTGATCGGAGCCGTTTTACTGTCTGGAAAGCTTACTAATTCTAAAAAACTCTTGATTATTGGGCTTGTTTTCTGCGGCTGCGGCGACATGTTCATGATCAAGGATTACGAAGAACAGTACTTCCTTTTTGGCCTAGGAGCTTTTTTATCGGCCCATGTGTTTTACTCCATGGTTTTTCGAAAAGCGGTAGATCCAGGGCATGTCATACCAATCTTGGTACGTGTCCGGCTATGGACTTTTTTCTTCATCATATTGGGCGCCGCCGTTTTCTTATATCTCAGACCCAACCTCGATAAGATGGAAATCCCCGTTTTGCTATACATAGGAGTGATCGTGTTTATGACCATGCAGGCATTCAATCGACACGGCCGAACAGACTCAAGTAACTTCTGGACGGTGTTTGTTGGTGCATGCCTTTTCATGATTTCGGACACACTCATCGGCGTGAACAAATTCAAAAACTCGATCCCGCAAGCCGACTACTGGATAATGGGCTTCTATATGTTATCGCAATGGATGATTGTTAGAGGAATTATCGCTCACGAAAACTCGAAAGGCATCAGTTGATCTCGTCACCTCGGAGCGCCCTGAAGCGCTTACGTGCTTCGATCACATATAAACTGCCCGGATATTCAACCATAATTTGCTCGTACATCCCTTGGGCAGAATCCAGTTCCTTGTACACATAGTGATTGATCTCAGCAAGCATAAAGAGAGCATCGTCCGCTAGAATGTCGTGAAAATGGAGGTCCATAATCTCGTTAAGGAAAACGACTGCTGTATCGTACTCAGCCTGCTCCATAAAGATCTCTGCCTTCAACATTAAAATGTTGTCTGTCAATGCGTGACCGGGCCACAACTCAGTGATAGAATCAACCTTCATCAGAGCCATATCCACTTGATTTTGATATGACAATAAATCAGCCTGAGCATACATTAACATCGGCACCACGGTGGTATCCATATTGTAGTTGTCAGTGATCAAGAGGCTCAAATCAATCGCGTCATTCGAAATCAACTTTGATGTCGAAGCTTTGAGGACGTCCAGTTGGCCTTGAGCCCACTCAAAGTCACCCGTGTAATAGGCGATCTTGGCGTTTCTGAACTTGGCCTCGTGCCCCATTAAGTCTTCCTTGAAGTCTAGTTCAACTTGAGAATACAAGAGCGAAGCCTCCCATATATTCCCATCAAGTAAAAGCAAGTCGCCCAATTCAAGTTTTAGAACGGCTACAATTCTATCGTACAATCCCTTAATCTCGATCGCTTCTTCAAGAAGCGCTACTGCTTCATCGTGCTTGCCCAGATAAAAACCTTTGATATGAGCCAACTCCTTCATCATCATAGCCGTCGAAGCTGTCTTCCCAAGCTCACCTAGGGTCGATTCATAAGTGGCTTCAAGCTCGGTCATGTCGAGTTGCTCATAACTAGGCTTCTCAGTCACTTCTTCCAGCATGACCTGCAAAAGTTCCATTCGCGCCGTGGTGTAATACTCGTGCATATCACCTTTGGCAATCACATGGGTATACGCTTGCCTCGCTGTAGTGTAGTCTTTGTTGTTCATCGCCAACTGCGCGATGTCGATCATTCTGAATCCATTCTCTTCAAGACGCATGTCGAGCGCTCGAGCTTGAACTAATGCTGATCCAAAATCCTTCTTCTGAAGAAACAGCCACACCAACAATTCGTTGTAGATCGTTACGTCTGGAAAACGCTGGACGCGCTTCAAAAGCTTCTGACGAAGCATCTCTGCATTCTCTTCATTTTCCGTGATGTTGAGATTGCGATTGAATGAATTCTGGACCGTCTGAATATAGTTTGGGGAGATCATAAGCAGATCCAAAAAGGACTCCGCCATGGCGTCGTGATTGCCCATCATGCCCTGAAGGTTAGCCATTTCGTAATGGAACTCGTAACCGTCATTGGCTATTCTTCTACCCTTCTCGTAAGTGCGCCGTGCGAAATCGTACTCGCTCAATTTGATAAACGCATTAGCCAACCTCACGGAGTGGCTTCTTCCCGGGATTAGCTCTGAAACCGCTTCTTCAAATTGTGAATTGGCTTCGTCGTATTTTCCGAATTTCTTGTACAACTCGCCTAGATCTACATAAGCGTTGGCATTATTCCCTTTGGCTTTAAGCTTCTTCTTGACGACCTTCTCAGCCCCTTCAAAATTGCCGAGCGCCACAAGTGTGTTCAGGTAGTTTGTGTAAACCTTGTTTGTCTTATTTGACTTATAAATCTTCTCGTAATAAAGCTTCGCTTGCTCGTACTCTCCATTGTTGTAGTAGTACTCAGCAAGTTCCACATCGGTCTGACCAAGAGAAGCCACCGAGATTAGACACAAAACGAATATGAGACTGATGCGCTCGATCATTCTTCTATTTCTTGTTTCAACGAGTCGACAATTGACGCGACTTTAGGATGTAATTCATCATAACGTTCCTGCGCCTGCTTAAGTCTGTCGATCATATCGTCTATCTCTCCTATCAAACTTTCGGCCACTTTTTTCTCCAAACCGAATACCTTGTTTACATATTCTGGAGTGAATTGGTTTCCTTGAGAATCTTGAGTTGCTCCACCACTTAGCGCTTGGCTTAGATCGAGAAGCTGGGCTTTTGTTCTTAAGATCTCTGCTTTTACCCGTTTGTGACGGCTCATAAAGTTCTTGACCAGCTTGGTAATGCTTCTGTATCCAGCCAAATCAGCCGCCATCTCACGACCCATCGAACCTTCGTAATTGTCTTGAACAAAAGCAAGATCAGCCTCAATTCCTTTGAAAAACTGATCTGTATTGAAAGCATTGATCAAATTAAACCTTCCTTCAGCTTCTTCTACCTCCGCGTTCAAACTGTCTAGAGTGGCAATTTTCACACTGTGGTCAGCTGGCATTTGGCAGGAGTCCAAAAACAAAGATCCCGTCAGGGCCATCAAGCAAAACAGTACGGCTGATTTCTTCATTGAAGTAAAATTACGGATAACCCATGGTAGTGGAGTGCCAAAATTAAATAGGGGCTTTACAGGTCAAACTGGCTAGCGCTTAATTGATCAAGTCGAAACCACAATAAGGCACTAAAACCTCAGGCACCTTAATTCCATCTGTCGTTTGATTGTTTTCAAGCAGAGCAGCAACGATTCTAGGCAAGGCGAGCGCACTTCCGTTCAAGGTGTGTGCCAGCTGTGCTTTACCTTCCGAACCTTTAAATCGACACTTCAAACGATTAGCCTGGAAGGTTTCAAAATTTGAAATACTGCTCACCTCCAACCATCGCTCCTGAGCTGCGGAATACACTTCCATGTCGTAAGTCAGCGCAGAAGTAAAGCCTAAATCACCGCCACAAAGCCTTAGAATTCTATACTGAAGCCCAAGCTTTTCTAAAAGACCTTGAACATGTTTTACCATGGTATCAAGAGTTTCGTATGATTTGTCAGGGTGCTGGATCTGAACAATCTCGACCTTATCAAATTGATGCAATCGATTTAATCCGCGAACGTCCTTTCCATACGATCCAGCCTCTCTACGGAAGCATGGTGTATAGCCCGTCATTTTCACCGGAAAGTCACTATCTTTTAAAATAACATCTCGGTAAATATTCGTCAGAGGCACCTCAGCTGTTGGAATAAGGTACAAATCATCCACTTCGCAGTGGTACATCTGTCCTTCTTTATCTGGAAGTTGCCCGGTGCCAAAACCAGAGGCCTCATTCACAACCAAAGGAGGGATGATCTCTGAGTAACCTGCATCAGAAGCTTCGTTCAAGAAGAAATTGATTAACGCCCTCTGAAACTTTGCTCCTTTACCGCTATATACGGGAAATCCAGCTCCGGTAATCTTAACTCCAAGCTCAAAATCAATAAGGTTATACTTATCAGCCAACTCCCAGTGCGGTAAATTGTTTTCGCCTAGATCAGGGGTCGATCCATGTTCAGATACAATCTCGTTGTCGTCTTCTGTAGATCCCGCTGGTACAAGCGGATTTGGAACATTGGGGATGTGCTTTAATGCCTCTTGAAGCTCTTCATCAAGAAGAGCAAACCATCTTTTAGTTCTTGCC
>Ga0206679_10001828_pt1 | contig 17411 bp, 15 predicted proteins | sample M110012015metaG_FD_155464 | JGI IMG/M metagenome (GOLD analysis project Ga0206679, IMG submission 155464) | Ammonia-oxidizing marine archaeal communities from Monterey Bay, California, United States - M1 100m 12015 | ecosystem: Environmental > Aquatic > Marine > Intertidal zone | place: USA... | reverse complement strand
GCAGGTTGAGGTTCTTTCCTGCGGCAATGTGAGGTGGGGCCAGACCATTGTTATAGAGCACGTATGACATTAGCAAATAGTCAATATGGCTTCGATGGCAGGGGGTGTAAACGATCTCGTGGGACTGCGCCATCCGTTTGACCGTGTCAATGTAGTTGACTTCAATTCCCGAGTACAATTTGTTCCAGAGCCAGGTGAGCAATACATAGAAAAATCTTATGACTCGGTATGACTGGTCCGAAGCAATCTCCTGGGCGTAGGCCATCGCCTTTTTTTCCACGGACAGGAATGTTACCTCGTTGGTTCTTGCTTCACGCTCGATGGCTCCCCGGACTTCGTCACTTGCCAGAATGTTGTTGAGCAGGGTACGCCGGTGAGAGAGATCTGGACCAATAATTGCCTGTCGCTGATGGTTAAAATTCACGCGAAGTAATCGCAGGAGCTTCCTCACCTGTTTTGGTTGTTCAGGCTCAGATGACATGAGTTCGTCAAGCGCAATGGGCGCTCCGAATTGCACCAATATGTGACCGGGATGAAACAGCATGGCGAAGAATTTTTTCAGGCCGCTGGTTGCACTCCAGTGTTCTGAGAGTAAAAGCTTAAACAGCGACTTTTCCCTGTCTGGCTGGTGGCCCCAGAACAGGGAGACGGGAACAATCTTGATTGATCGCTTATCAAGAGTCTTCTGGTGTTCGAAGAGGCGCATCATCCGCGCTGATTGTTGGCGCAGTGATTTTCTACCCAGCGTTCCTTCCGGCCGACCCAGGAAAAACACGGCGCGACCTTCGTTAATTTCCGGGATTGTCGATACCGCTGAAGGTAAGCCGCTTGCCTCACAGGCCTTATCCGTCACAAGGAGGTCTGCAATGGACCGAAAGGGTAGCACGTAACAGATGAGGTCTGAATCGTCCAGATCGAGCGATTCATGACTACCACCCAGGAAGATCGGCTTTATCCACAGGAATAGAACCCGGCGCGACAGCTCGAATTGCGTGGCTTTGAGCTTAAGGCGAAGTGCGCTAAGTTTACGGGATATTTCCATTGAACAGGTCCGAGATGGCGTTTGCGGGGTCTCGTCCTTCGATTTGAATCTCGTAGACGCTGTTGAACTTTCGCTGCGTGGCGGACGTGATGGCTGCACGTGAATCGAGAACCGTGGGTCTCAGGAATACCAACAGGTTCTGTTTTTGCGTCGTCGTAGAAGAGCTCCTAAACAAAAACCCGATGCCAGGGATACTACCCAGCAAAGGTACCTTCGAATCATTGGAGGTTTCCTTATCCCTGATTAACCCTCCGATGATGATCACTTCCTGGTCGTCGACGAGAATCGTCGTATCAATCGTACGTATGTTGGTTATCAGGTCTGCGCTTCCAGAGGCACCAATGACGCTAAGTGAAGCAGGGTCAACCTCGGAGACTTCCTGGTGAACTTTGAGTTGCACCAGATTGCCATCATGAATATTAGGAGTGACTTCCAGTGTCAGCCCGACATCTTCGCGTTGGATTGTCGTGAAGGGATTCGATGCGCCGTCACTACCACTCGTCGTTGAACCCGTTCTGAACGGCACGTTTTGACCGACTACAATTTTTGCTTTCTCATTGTCCATCGTTGTGATGCTGGGAGTGGACAATAGATTGACGTCCCCGTTTGTCGACAGAGCTCGAATAATGGCGGCGAAACTTGTTCCGTTTGGGTTGAGTCGACCACCGGCTAATAGCGGTGAAGTTCCCGGGTCAACGTTTAGTAGCGGTGGAGCAATGCCATCTGGCAAGCCAGAGTCACCTGGGGCCATATTTTTCAGGATCTGTGCGAGGGTCCCGGAGGGCGCGGTTAATCCAAGCGGCGTATTCCCGCCGCTGAAGTCTGCAACAAAGAGCTCAGTACCAAGCTGGCGAGAGAAATCTGCAGTGACTTCGACGATGGCAGCTTCTATCAGTACCTGCAGTCGGCGCACGTCCAGGCTATCGATGATGTCCATTATCTCGAGCATGGACGAGGGGGCTGCACGAATGACCAATGCATTTAGTGCCTCATCAGGCTGGATGCTGATTTTAACCTTATTGGACTTATTATCCTCATCGTCAACGATCGTGTTGCTCAGAATTTCGGCCATTTCAACGGCATCGGAATGAGCAAGTCGAATAACCTTGGTTGTCCCGGATCGGTTTGCAGGAACATCCAGTTGTGATATCAGCTTCACCACCCTCTCTACGCTGATTTTTTCGCCCTTAACCACCATGGAATTCGTTCGTTCGCTGGCGACGATGGTCACCCTATTTGGACCCTCTGCGCCTTTCCCGATCTGTTCAGGCGCGAGTTCTTCGAGGAGTCCAACCATATCTTCGACCCAGGCGTCTTTCAGGTCGATGATCTCAATGGTTTGGTTATCGGCGATGTCGATTCGGTTGACGATTTCGGTTAATCGGGCAATGTTTCCCGCGTGATCGCTGATAATCAGTACGTTAGGAGACGAGATACCAGCAACGTGACCGTATTGTGGAATGAGAGGTCTGAGGATCTTTACCAGATTCTCTGATGCAGAATTGCGGACCGGGATGACGGCAGTCACCAATTCCTCTGATTGTGCAGGACGTAAAAAATCCTTTGGATTACCGCTCTGTTTTGCCAGGACCTGTTGAACGATTTTGGTGATGTTCCCGGTAGGAACAGCAGCATAGCCGTGAACCCGGAGAACCGACAGAAACAGCTCATAGATAGTGTCCTTGTCCATGGAGGTGCTCGAAATAACGGTTACGTTGCCCTTAACCCTGGGGTCCACCACAAAGCTTTTGCCTGTGATCACAGAAATCTGGGTCACGAATTCGCGGATATCGGCATTTTTTAAGCTTACCTTCCAGGTTTCTTCTGTGGTTTTTTCCTGTGCAGACGCTTCTTGAACAGGTAATGCAACGGGCACAAGTAAGCAGCAAGCCAGGACGGCCAGGGAGATGCTTATTCGAGAATTACTTACAGTCATGAATTTTGAGGCTCAACATGGTTTGAATGGTATGTGATCGAGTGATTCACTCCCGGCCTATTTAGGTACGGGTACAGTCAGGAAAAAACGCCGGGTTCCCCGCTGGACCTCAACGCGAACCCGGGATGATGCCATGACCTGAGCCATAAGCGCGGCATCGTTTGAGGCGACGCCAACCGGACGGCCATTGATTGAAAGTATCATATCACCTGGTTGCAGGCCGGCCTGCTTGACCGCCGCCTGCGCGTCTGCACCGACTTTGTATCCGTTTGACTCATCGATTGAAACGGGGGTGATGCCGGCCTCACTCAAGGTGCCATGAAGGTCGTTGCGCAATTTTTCCTGATACTGGGTAAGAGTCTTGTTGTTGGTTGATTTGTTGTTTGACCCATTTGCATGACGAATGCTGTTTCTGGCATTTCCCAGCTGGGATCGCGTTATGGCAGATATCCCTCCTCCTGACCGGGATGATGTATTTTCGGGAGCCTCATCACTGACGAATTGAAATTTACTATCGGAGAAGAGCAGCTTCTCCATTTTTGTGCCTCTCCGAATTAATACGTGATCTTCGAGCACGGCGGCCAGGATAGCGTTTCCCGGTAACTTGTCACCTATCGCAAAGAGTTCACCGATCTTGCCTTTTTTTGCCACGATAGCAGTGGAGAATTTCGCATCTTCAGTAATGAAAATGCCCTGCAGTTCCAGGTTCAGCTTTGTTTCCGGCGCATCAATTGTCTGGGCCACGATATCTACGCTCTCAAGCCTGCCGAACAGTTCGAGGCTGGAAACCTTAAAGGTTGGTTGGGTGATCACGCTGGTGCTTGCTGGTGTTGAATTCGGGATAATACCTGGGGAGTTCATGGTTTCCATGAAGAACAGCGCGGTATTCGCAACCGTCAGGCTCATTAAGACGATCAACAGGATGCTGGTTGCAGTAGCAATCTTCCTGCTGTAGTCATTAAATAGCTGTAGTACATTATCCACGTGGAGCGACCTGCAGGTTTCTTCAAGCGTAAAATACCATAGAACTCAGCGACTGAAGAGTAATAAAATATCTGTAAGGGCGTATTAGAACACCTTCTCCTCCAGGACGAGGGCAGGGCCGGTTGTATCCTGGTATCCGTTTGGAAGCGGTAAACCTGCCATATCCGTCAGCATGTAAGAGACGGTCGTTTGTGACCACCCGTCTGGTTTTAATGCGAGTGTCAATAATGTGGAGGACCCTGAGGCGACATCCAACGTTGCGTTTGAGTCTTTCATCGAAAGCTGCCCCGTCATTGCCGGTAACTTGACGCTATAAAATTGTTCCGGCGTTTCAATGTGCACGATGCCACCCGACCAGTTTGTTACACCCTTTAGTGCGGTGAGCCAACGTTGATCGAACGACATACTGATGCCCGATAGCTCGAAGACGCCGGTCAGGTCAAGGCCATAGCCGACGCTAACGGTGTTAATAAAGCGGCTTTCGATGGTGCCATTAATATTGTCCAGCGATCCACCGGAAGACGAAGTCATTGCGGCCATTTCCAGTTGGAGGCCGCCGCCAGTCAGTTCAACCAATGTACTCACTTTACCGTAAAGCAGTGGCAGGGCTGCCATCTTCCAGGACAGGGTGACAACTGGGAGTCGTTGGTACTGCAGCTGAGTGGAACCTTGCCAGATTCGCCCCTGGGTTGCTCCGATCTTCAGCCCCGGGATATTCCGCTGAACAGCATCACCGAATACCCCGGTCACGATGCTGGCGGGTGCCATGACAACGATGGAGGTGGTGAAAGCAATGATCGCAATAGCCAGATAAAAAGCTTTGTTCATAAAGTCCAACTCACGACTGCGCTAGTGTCAGCCGGTTCAGGGCTGTTTATCCTGACCCGCTCAGGGCTGTTTATTTCAGCCCGCTCATGGCTGTTTATTTCAGCCCGCTCATGGCTGTTTATGTTGACCCGCTCATGGCTGTTTATGTTGACCCGCTCATGGCTGTTTATGTTGACCCGCTCATGGCTGTTTATGTTGACCCGCTCATGGCTGTTTATGTTAACCAGTTGACGATTGTCTTCCCGCTTTCGGTGAACCGATACCAGCCGCCTGAATCTTCACTTTCTGATGTCCAGCCGCTTACGCTACACCGGATTTCAACCTGGAAATAGTTGTAGGCTTCCTGCGCGCATTCTTCATCGGTTTGCCAGGGCGTGTTGCTAGAATCAAACCAGATAGATGTGTAGCCACCCTTGGCGACATTTTCTGCAATGGTGCAGGTCATTGCACTGCCGTCTCTGGTTAGTTTCAATTTGAGTGTTGAGCTAACGGTTTTTTGTTCATCAATTGAAAAGTAGAGCCTGATCCATTCGATAATATCGCTGATCCCCACTCTTTTTACGTAGATTTCAACGTCCGGCTGTACCGCTGTGCTTTCCCTGCTTTCCGTGCCCTCTGTCATTGGCATAGCAATGACCCGAGAATGTCTTCGTAGATCACTGACAACGCGTCGAGGTCTTTGACAGAAACCTGTTCATTGACCTTGTGGATAGTAGTGTTACATGGCCCAAGCTCAACGACTTCAACATTTCTTGGGGCGATGAATCGTCCATCGGAAGTGCCACCAGCAGTTGATAGTTCCGTGTCCAGTCCTGAGCGGTTCAGTATTGCTGCCTGGACGGCAGGGATCAGGGCGCCGACGGTGGTCAGGAAAGGTGGGCCAGAAAGACGCCAATCGAGTTGGTATTCTGCACAGTGTCTGGCGAGAATTTCTTCGGTTTGCTGTCGCAGTGATTGCTCGGTTGATTCAGTTGAAAAACGGAAATTGAATTCGGCCCGGAGTTCGTCAGGAATGACATTATTCGCGCCGTTACCTGCGGTGATGTTCGATATCTGGAACGTCGTTGCGGGGAAAAACGCATTACCTTCATCCCACAGTGTCGTCGTTAGTTCGAGCAGTGCCGGTGCACTTTCATGAATGGGGTTCCTTGCTTCATCAGCATAGGCCACATGCCCCTGAATTCCTTTAATAATAAGAGTGCCGCCCAAAGACCCCCTGCGGCCAACTCTGATAACATCGCCCACGGTTTGTGAGCTTGAGGGTTCACCGATCAGACAATAGTCGATTTTAGTGCCTCGAGATTCAAGCGTATCCATGACTTTCACGGTGCCGTCTGTCGCGGCATCTTCCTCATCTGAAGTGATAAGAAAGGCGATAGTGCCGTGATAGTCATCTACTTTCGCGACGAAGCGAGAGGTGGCAGTCAACATGGCAGCCAGGGATCCCTTCATGTCCGCAGCTCCTCGCCCGTGCAGCATACCTCCCGACACTTTGCCCTCGAATGGTGATACCCGCCATTCGCCGTCAGGGCCGGGAGGAACGACATCTGTGTGTCCTGCGAAGCTAAACAAAGGGCCGCCAGCGGAACCCTGTCTGGTGGCCCAGAGGTTTTTAACGGGACCAAAAGGCAGATGTTCGACAGTGAACCCCAGATTGGTTAGGTAGCTGGCGATGATCTGTTGACAGCGTCCATCCTCCGGCGAAACGGATGGCTCACGGATCAACAGCTGCGCAAGTGAGATGGTGTCGGAATTTGACATTTACTCGGCCGTTATCGAATGCTGGGGAATCTCTGATTAAGGTCTTTTCCCGCGATGACTGCGTTGAACGCGCACTCAATAAATCGCGAATTTAGAGCACATCCGCAATTTATCTCCGTGCGTGTTCGCCTTGTCCTCACCAAAAAATCCTCATAATCAGAGCTTCCCTTAGTTGTTGCTGTGCAGGGTGCTGTTAAGTTCAATGGCACTTTTGTTGGTTCTGCACTCGACAGCCCCGCTTTGTGAGTTCCGCAGGAACAGGAGATCGGACTGTCCTGCCAGTTCTCTAGCTTTGACGAGCTTCAGTATGTTTCTGTCCTCGTCCATGATCTGGACTACAGTGCCTGGGGTAATATAGAGGCCTGCTTCAATGGTGCATCTGTCTCCCAGTGGTATACCGGTTCCAGCGTTCGCGCTAATCAAACAGTCTTTGCCAATACTGATGACGGTGTTACCGCCACCTGAAAGCGTACCGGCCGTGCTCGCACTACCGCCCAGGTCAGTGCCACCACTTACGGTCACACCCTGTGACACGCGGCCCTCAATCATGTTGGGTCCCAGCGCGCCGGCGTTGAAATTGATGAACCCCTCATGCATTACAGTTGTCCCTTCACCAACATAGGCGCCAAGGCGCACGCGGGCTGAGTGTGCTATTCGGGTACCAGAAGGAATGACGTAGTTGGTCATTTTGGGAAACTTATCGACCGCTGATACTTCCAGGACTCTACCTTCAAGGCGGGCCTTAAGTTGCAGTTCCTCAATTTCATTCAGGTCGACCGCGCCCTGTTCCGTCCAGGCGACATTCGGGAGCAGAGGAAAGATACCCTCCAGGTTTTGTTCGTTCGGTAATACGCAACGGTGTGAGAGCAAATGAAGCTTCAGGTAAGTCTCCGGCGTTGACTGTAGCCCCTCGTCGGATTCAATCATTGTCAGCACAACGGGCCTGGTGGAAGAAGCCAGATGAGCGACAATCGATTTCTGTTTTTCATCGTCAATGGTGTCTGCTAATTTCCTGAGTTGATCGGTATTCAGCTCGATATCAGAGTTACCACCCCTGTAGCCGGTAGCGGTAGTTATACCGTCAACAAGAGCTTGGTCAGGATGAAAAACGGGGCGTGGAAAATAAACCTCGAGCCATTCGTCGTTTCGATTTTTTGTGCCTATGCCAAAAGCCAGCGCGTACATTATTTGAAACACCGATGAGAATAAGGCCGAGCATTATAGTCGGCGCGCACCAGTATTTACAGGCAAGCTTGTTCAACAGAGTGTATTCGATAATTACGGGCGATGAGGTTCGGTTATAGTTTTTGCCAGCAATCCACTATTCGTTCTGCAGCCTCGATACACTCTGATTGTGTTGCGACCAGTGCTATTCGCACCCGGTTAGCCCCCGGGTTGCCTGAATCGGTCGCTCTGGAAAGGTAGCTTCCCGGAAGAACCTTAACGTTGGCTAACTGGATAAGCCGAACTGCAAAATCGGGGTCGGGGATTGGTGTTTTAGGCCAGAAGTAAAACCCGGCATCCGGCATTTCCATCGGCCATACCGGTTTAAGTATGTCAGCGACACGGGTGAACTTATCCCTGTAAACCTGCCGGTTTTGGATGACATGCGATTCATCACCCCACGCCAGCGTGCTCAGGACCTGGTGGTGCATGGCCATCGCAGAGCCGTGATAGGTCCGATATAGCAGAAACTTCTGCATGATCTCTGCATCTCCTGCCACGTACCCGGAGCGGAGACCGGGTAGATTGGAGCGTTTTGACAGAGAATTGAAAGCGATGCAGTTTTTGTAGTCTTTTCTGTCGAGCAAGCTGGCGGCCTCCAACAGACCTGCTGGCGGGTTTTGTTCGTCCATGTAGATTTCTGAGTAGCATTCATCGGAAGCAATGATGAAATTGTATTCGTCAGAAAGCGCAATCAGCGTCTGGAGCTGGGGAATTCCCATCACCGCGCCCGTAGGATTCCCGGGCGAGCAAAGGTACAGAAGCTGGCAGCGTTGCCAGACCTCTTCCGATACAGCATCAAAATCAGGCAGATACCCGTTGCCGGGCTCACAGTTGATGTAATAGGGTTTGCTACCCGCGAGCAACGCTGCGCCTTCATAGATCTGGTAGAAGGGATTGGGCATTACCGTGACGCAGTCGGGTTGCGGTTCGATGACGGCCTGGGCAAAGGCGAAAAGCGCTTCGCGGGTCCCGGTCACCGGTAATACGTTTAGTTCAGGATCCAGTGCCGGCTCAAGCCTGTACCTGCGGTTTACAAAATCGGCGATGGCGATTCTTAATTCAGGCGTTCCCTTCGTCGGGGGATAGGTGCCAAACCCTTCTCGAATTAGCGCTGTGTCAGTGAGCGCATTTACCAGGAAATCCGGAGCTGCGTGTTTTGGTTCTCCCATCGACCAGGCGATCTGGCGCAGGTTAATCTCGCTAGTGACGCCATCAAGTAACTGATTGAAACGCTGAAATGGGTAGGGGTGAAGTTTCTCGAGATTATTGTTCATTATAACTGGCCGCTACCTGCTCAACATGGTGATCAATAGTTTCACAAATCCGATCAGTAATATGCGCGATGGAAGCAGGGTCCGTAATAGGTGACCCATTCTGGTCGGTGATATAGAACACGTCCTCGACCCTTTCTCCCAGTGTTGTGATCTTTGCGGAAATCAAGGAAATACCCACTTCGACAAATACCTTGGCCAGCACTGCCAACAGTCCCGGTCGGTCCGGCGTAGTCACCTCGAGAGAAGTCGCGTCGTGATTTGGGGCTGGGCTAAGGGTTACCCGAGTCTTCTGTTTGAATTGCTTCATCAGGCGCGGGATACGTCGGTTCAACTTGAAGTTAATCTCGTCCTGCGCTAGAAAGCTAGTAATTGTGCTGCGAATTTTCCGTATTCGAGTCAGTTTTTCACCGACTGGCTGACCGTCGTTCTCGAGAACTGTGAACGTATTGAAGGTCAGGCCACTAGCTGAAGTCGCTATACGTGCATCGACAATGCTGAGATCGAGCTGGTTAATTGCGGTCACGATGGAAACGAACAGATCCTTGCGGTCATGCGTATGGATAAAAATTTGCGTAAACCCGGCATCGCTCCTGCGAGAGATGTCGTCTCGAATAAGAATGATCGGCTCGTCTCTGACATCCTGCGCCAGAATGCCGTCGGCGTGCCAGACGATGTCTGAGACTCTCTCCCTGACAAAATAGTCCTCATCGACCTGGTTCCACATGGGGCGGACAAGATTGCTGTCAATTTTGTGTTCTTTAAGTTTATCAAGTGCCAGTCGTTGGACGTCCTGAACGTATTCGTAGCGATCTATCGGTTTTTCTAATCCATGACGCAACGCTTTCTTGGTTGCCGAGTAGAGTTGCTCCATTAGCGCCGCACGCCATCCGTTCCAGAGCGTTGGGTTGGTCGCGTTGATATCCGCGACGGTGAGCGCGTAGAGATAGTCGAGACGTACCTGCTCCCCCACGAAACGCGCAAATTCATGGATGATCTCGGGGTCCTGGATGTCCTTGCGTTGGGCCGTTGTAGACATGACAAGGTGATTTTGGACGAGCCAGCGAACAAGATTGGTGTCCCATGTTGCTAACTTGTGTCTCTTGCAGAATGCATCAGCGATTTCGATGCCAAGTTCTGAGTGGTCTCCGCCCATACCTTTGGCGATATCGTGATAAAGGCCGGCAATGTAGAGCAGTTCAATCTTCGGTAATCGCGGGTGGATGTGTGCCGCGATCGGAAATTTCTGTTTGTTGTTCTTGTAGCGGAACCGGCGCATATTGCGAACAACCTGAAGCGTATGTGCATCGACGGTGTAAATATGAAATAAATCGAACTGCATCTGGCCAATAATCCGGCCAAATTCCGGCAGGTATGCACCGAGTATTCCCCATCTGCCCATTCTCCTTAGCTGGGTGAACAAGTGATTGGTGCTGCTGAGTAGTGTCATGAAGAGTTCAGCGTTTTTGGGATTCTCGCGAAAATGCGTGTCGATCAGGTAGGCGTGATGCCTTGCAAGCCTGATGGTGGATGCCCGAAAACCCTCGATTGACTCATCAGAACCCACGATAACGAACATCTCCAGTAACGCGGAAGGCTCGTCGACGAAAACTTTCTCGGAAGTCACTTCCAGCAGGTTATTCACCAGGCGAAACCTGTCGTTAACAGGCTTTATCTGTAGTCGGGTATTAATCTGGACAAAGACCTCGTCGAAATGCTGCATCAGGGTTTCGTTGATCGCGTTAACCCGGTGTGCGGTTCGGTAGTAGCTTTGCATGAATTGTTCTACAGCCAGCTGATCATTGTCTATAAACCCAAATTGGCTGGCCAGGGCCCGTTGATATTCGAACAACAGGCGATTTTCGTCTTTGTCGGTCAGTATGTGAAGCGCAAAACGAATCTTCCAGAGGTTGCTCTGCGCTTTGATCAGTTCTTCGCTCTCCTCCGGCGTGAGGATTTCCTGTACTGCGAGCTCGGTAATGTTTTGTGTTCCGTAGCGGCGTCTTGCAACCCAGGTCAGTGTTTGAATATCGCGAAGGCCTCCAGGGGAAGTTTTTACGTTGGGTTCGAGACTGTATTCAGTATGGTTGGATTTCTCGTGACGGCCGTTTTGTTCCTGCCGTTTGGCGAGATAAAACGACTTTGCAGACCAGGATCTGCCTGGTGCAATTTTTTGTTGCACCTTATCGTAGAGTGCGCCGTCTCCGAGGATCGTTCGTGACTCCATCATTGCGGTCAGTATGGTCACGTCATGCAGCGCACTCGGTTTGCATTCCGCAATGGATCTGACGCTATGGCCGACCTCTAGTCCTATATCCCACAGCAGGGTGGTGAAACTCTGGATATTGTCTCGATGCGCACTCTGGTTATTCCGTTCAAGCAGTATTAATAAATCGATATCGGAGTTTGGCAACAGTTCCTGGCGGCCGTAGCCTCCGACCGCAAGAAGAGAGATGCGTGACTTACGCCAGCTGGTGCGGTTTTCAGTCCAGTCAAAACGGTTCCATGCCAATCGCATGATATCGTCCATAAAATCGGAGTTCGCCTTGATCAGCAGGTCAGTGCTAACACCTGCCTCAAAATTCGAGGTCATCATGACGCGGGCTTTTGCAAGGGCACCTTTAAAGATGGGAATGATTCGCTGGTTGTTTTCCAGTTCAGAGTCCAGCTCGTGAATAAGGTGATCAAACATCAGGATTCATACGCTCGACTTAAGCGCAGCGAGGGATAGTGTCGTCACTACGCAGGGTTAGAATTTCGTATCCTGTCTCAGTCACGGCGATGGTATGCTCCCATTGGGCAGTCAGTTTGTGGTCTTTGGTGACGACCGTCCATTGGTCCGGTAGTAATTTCACCGCAGCCTTTCCGGCGTTGATCATGGGTTCTATAGTGAATGTCATACCGGATTTCAGTTCCGGGCCTGTTCCTTTCTTTCCGTAGTGCAATACCTGAGGTTCGTCGTGAAATACGGTGCCAATACCATGACCGCAGTACTCACGAACGATTGAAAAACGGTTTTTTTCTGCATAGGTCTGGATGGCGGCACCGATATCCCCAAGGTGCGCACCTGGTTTTACTGCCTGGATGCCCAGATACAGGCTTTCCTTGCATACCTGTGTCAGTCGCTCTGCAAGAACACCAGCCGTTCCTACGACAAACGTTTTGCTGGTATCGCCGTGGTACCCGTCCTTGATGAGGGTGACGTCAACATTAACGATGTCACCACTTTTTAACACCTTGTCATCGCTGGGTATGCCATGGCACACGACGTGGTTTACCGATGTGCAGATGGATTTTGGAAAGCCGCGGTAATTCAGTGGGGCAGGTATCGCGTCCTGTTCGTTTATCGTGTATGCATGGCAAATACGATCCAGTTCACCGGTGCTGATACCTGGCTTGATATGCTCTTCTATCATTTCGAGTTGTCGGGCGGCCAATCTGCCCACGATGCGCATCTTTTCGAGGGCTTCACTGTCTTTAATTTCTATTGTCATGAATGTTTGTGACTCAAAATAAGCTGCGAACTATACCAGATGACAACCCGTTCTTGCTCGGAATAGGTGGTTAAGCACAGTCGAATGAGTTAGTCAGCAGGGACGCTGAGTCACTGAGAAATTCCCACTTTGCCTCAATTTATGGTATAAAGCGCCGCGCAACGGGGGCAACCTCGAGCGTAAACTTAAAAATACTCACACACACCGTCACGTAATTCGGGTGCTGCTGCAAGGCTAAGTCCTTGAAACGGTTGAATTATGGGGAGTGTGGAGGCGTAACCCATACAATTCGGAGAGACTATGTCTAGCGTATCTATGCGGGACCTGCTTGAGGCGGGCGCGCACTTTGGTCACCAGACCAGATATTGGAACCCCAAGATGAATGAATTCATTTTTGGGGCCAGAAACAATATTCACATCATCAACCTTGAAAAGACTGTTCCAGCACTGGATGAGGCCGTGGCCTTTGTTCAGAGCACCGCAGCGAAAAAGAACAAGGTTCTGTTCGTTGGCACGAAGCGAAGTGCCAGTAAGGTCATCAAGGAAAATGCCGAGCGCGCAGGGATGCCATACGTTGACAAGCGTTGGTTGGGTGGCATGTTGACGAACTACAAGACGATTCGTCAATCCATCCGTCGTCTGAGAGACCTGGAGAGCCAGGCTGCTGATGGCACATTCGACAAGCTGACCAAAAAAGAAGCCCTTTCGCGTCAGCGTGACCTGGAAAAGCTTGAGTTAGGTCTTGGTGGTATTAAAGAAATGGGCGGCCTGCCTGATGCCCTGTTCGTCGTTGATGTAGATCACGAGAGTATCGCGGTAACGGAAGCCAGGAAACTGCGTATTCCTATCATCGGTATCGTTGACAGCAACAGCAACCCGGATGGTATTGATTATGTTATTCCTGGCAATGACGATGCGATTCGGTCGATTCGTCTCTTTGTCATGGCCATCGCTGATGCGGCGCTCGCTGGCAAGGCGGAATTCCAGGGAGAAGTCAGCGCGGATGAGTTCGTTGAGGTGGAAACGGCAGCTGAACCCGTGGCTGAAGCGACGCAGCCTGAGGTGGCAGCAGAGGTTGCCGCAGCAGAACCTACCGCGGTGGAACCTGCCGCGGTGGAACCTGCCGCGGTGGAACCTGCCGCGGTGGAACCTGTAGCGGAAGAACCTGCCGCGGTGGAACCTGCCGCGGTGGAACCTGCCGCGGTGGAACCTGCCGCGGTGGAACCTGCCGCGGTGGAACCTGCCGCGGTGGAACCTGCAGCAGACGAGCCTGAAAAAGCCGAGTAGGCGAGTTCAGTAACAATATTCAACCAGTGGCCAACCTTCCGTTGGCCGGATCAAAGTTAAGCGTAGTGAGGATCTAGCGATGACTGCTGTGTCAGCATTAATGGTAAAAGAGCTCAGAGAACGAACAGGCCTGGGCATGATGGATTGTAAGAAAGCCCTGGTGGATTCAGATGGGGACATGGAGGTAGCAATCGAAAACCTTCGTAAGTCCAGTGGCATGAAAGCCGCAAAAAAAGCCGGACGAATAGCATCTGACGGGTTACTCAGTATTAAGGTTGATGGTGGAACTGGCGTTATCGTCGAAGTCAATTGTGAAACAGACTTCGCCGCAAGGGATGACAACTTCGTTGCCTTTGTGAAGACTGTTACTGACAAGGTCTTTGAGTCAGGAGAAACCAATATCGAGGCTCTGGGTCTTGAAACTGAGCGGGAAAACCTCGTGCAGAAAATTGGAGAAAACATCTCCATCAGGCGCGCTCAGCTATTCAAAGATGAAGGGACTGTGGTTGAATACCTCCATACCAACGGCAGGATCGGTGTCATGCTTTCCATGGAAGGCGGTAGTGAAGGCCTTGGGAAAGACGTTGCGATGCACATTGCTGCGATGAACCCAACGGTTGTAAGCTCAGAGGATGCTCCGGCAGATCTCGTGGCGAAAGAGCGGGAAATTTATACGGCCCAGGCCCAGGATTCGGGGAAACCACCCGAAATCGTTGAAAAAATGATCGACGGTCGTATCAGGAAGTACCTAGCGGAAATCAGCCTTCTGGAACAAGCCTTTGTCAAGGATGGTGACACCAAGATTGGTGCCCTGCTTAAAAAGGAAGGTGCTGCAGTTAATCGCTTTGTAAGATACGAAGTTGGTGAAGGCATCGAGAAAGAGGAAGAAGATTTTGCTGCTGAAGTACAAAGGCAGTTAGGTAACTAGTCCCGTTTAGAAAAGCCCAGGAAAGCCAATGCCTCAAAGCAAAGCCACGCCGAAGTACAAGCGGATACTGCTTAAGTTATCCGGAGAAGCATTGGGTGATGGCAGCGTTGGAATAGACCCGAAAATACTGGACAGGACCGCGCTTGAAATTGGTCAACTGGTTGGGATTGGGGTTCAGGTCGGTCTTGTAATCGGTGGTGGAAACTTGTTTCGTGGCGCGGCGCTTCATGCGGCTGGCCTTGATCGAGTCACCGGCGATCATATGGGAATGCTCGCGACGGTGATGAATGCACTGGCAATGCGCGATGCATTGGAGCGAGCCAATATCCATACAGTAGTGATGTCTTCCATTCCCATGAGTGGTGTTGTTGAGCACTATGATCGGCGTCGAGCGATTCGTCATCTCGAAGAGAGCAACGTTGTGATTTTCTCTGCGGGTACCGGTAATCCGTTTTTTACGACTGACTCAGCAGCTTGCCTGCGGGGCATCGAAGTGGATGCAGACATTGTGCTGAAAGCAACCAAGGTCGATGGGGTCTATTCTTCTGACCCTGTTCTCGACAAGACAGCAACCCGATATAATTATTTAACTTACGATGAAGTGCTTGAAAAGCAACTCGGGGTGATGGACCTGACCGCTATTTGCCTGGCACGTGATCATGATATGCCACTGCGGGTTTTTGCGATGGAGCAGACCGGTGCGCTTCTAAATGTTGTTGTCGGTGCGAATGAAGGGACATTGATTGCTAACAACTTTTAGCTAAAGCGACCGCATAGCTGAATGTGTCGGATGGAAAAGGAATAAATATGATCGAGGACATTAAGCAAGATGCTGAAGAGCGCATGGACAAGTCGCTTCTGTCACTTGATGCAGCGTTTGCGAGAATCCGGACCGGCCGGGCACACCCAAGCCTGCTGGATGGGATCTCTGTAAATTATTACGGTTCTGATACGCCACTGAATCAACTGGCTAACATTACCGTTGAAGATGCGCGAACCCTGATCGTTTCGCCATGGGAAAAGCCCATTATCCCTGAGGTTGAAAGAGCTATTCTCAAATCAAACCTTGGGTTAAACCCAAGTACGTCATCGGATAAAATCAGGCTACCGATGCCGCCGTTAACGGAAGAAAATCGACGTGACCTGACTAAAGTCGCAAAAGCTGAAGCTGAACACGCGCGGGTCGCGATACGAAATATCCGAAGGGACGCAAATAGTGATCTGAAGGATTACCTGAAGGAAAAGGAAATCACCGAGGATGAGCTGCGTCGAGGCGAAGATCTGATACAGAAGCTCACCGATGCTAAAGTCAAACAAATCGACTCAGCGCTGGACGGAAAAGAAGCTGATTTGATGGAATTCTAGCGGGGTCCGATGCTACGCCAGCGCATCATTACTGCCATTATTCTCGCGCCAATCGTATTGGCGTGTGTTTTCCTGCTACCCCACTTTGAATTTTCCCTGTTCGTTGGCGCTGTTCTGGCAGTCGCCGCCTGGGAATGGGCCAACTTAGCCAATTTGTCCAAGCTGAACAGATACCTCTATGCGCTGATGGTTGCTATCGCCATGTTGGCCGCATACTTTGCCCCGGTTACTCCTGTGTTGTTGTTCAGTAGTCTTTGGTGGGTGATGGCGTTTGTGCTGGTGGTTAATTACCCGAAGCTGGATGAACTCTGGGGTAGTTCAGCAGTCGTAATGATTATTGGTGTTGTTACCCTGGTTCCTGGGTTCTTAGCGTTAATTGAACTTAAGCGTCACGCGGAAAGCAACTACCTGATCTGCCTGCTGTTTTTCTTGATATGGGGCGCAGATATTGGCGCTTATTTCAGTGGCCGGGCGTTTGGTAAAAGAAAATTGGCCCCTCGGGTTAGCCCTGGGAAATCCTGGGCAGGGTTCTATGGAGGCGTCGTGACTTCATTTGTCATTGCAGTGTTGATGTCGCTGTATCTAGGTCGTCCTCAACTGGCAACCGTGGATGGGGTTATTTTTCTCGCCGCCTGCATGTTTATTGCCGTGGTTTCTGTGTTGGGTGATCTGACCATCAGCATGTTCAAGCGGCATGGGGATATCAAGGATTCCAGCAACTTGCTGCCAGGACATGGCGGGTTTCTTGATAGAATTGACAGCCTGCTGTCTGCGAGTCCGGTGTTTGCGTTGTATCTTGGCATTGCGGTGTGGGCAGGTAACTCATGAGACAGACAATTGAGCTCGGACGCAATACAATAGGGCGCCACGCAACGCCAGATAACAGGACACCCGCGCTAGAGCGCTCTTGATGACGATGATCGATTTTCTGCAAACAGTCCTAGCTCTGCTCGTTACCATTTCGATACTGGTGACTATTCATGAGTTTGGCCATTATTGGGTTGCCCGCCTCTGTAACGTGCACGTCATTCGATTTAGCGTTGGTTTTGGCAAATCAATTTATGTGAAAAAGGGTCGTCAGCCGGTATACGAAGAACAGCCCACCTATGACAAAGAGGGTAATCTTGTACCGGAGCGTACCCGCAGCAATGAGCCCCTGGCGCCGACCGAGTTTACTATTGCGGCCATTCCGCTTGGCGGATACGTCAAATTCCTGGATGAAAGGGAAGGCTATGTTCCGGATGATCAGATACATCTGGTCTTAAACCGAAAAACCGTATGGCAACGC
>Ga0206679_10001827_pt1 | contig 17412 bp, 15 predicted proteins | sample M110012015metaG_FD_155464 | JGI IMG/M metagenome (GOLD analysis project Ga0206679, IMG submission 155464) | Ammonia-oxidizing marine archaeal communities from Monterey Bay, California, United States - M1 100m 12015 | ecosystem: Environmental > Aquatic > Marine > Intertidal zone | place: USA... | reverse complement strand
AACATCTATCGACGAATGCAAACCATTAGAAATATAAATAGGGATTCCATGCCATTGGCTTACACGGTTTATATGAATATGCCCGCTAAAAATTCCAATCACGTTTCTACCTTTTAGTACTGATTGTAGTTTCGCGGTACTTTCCATATTTAAGCTAACCCACGTCAGGCCATTAAAGTCTATCTTTGGTGGATGATGTAAAACTAATAATTTTGGATTACTCTCATGCTGCCTAATAGTATATTCTAAAAAATCAAACTGGGCATCACAGATAGCACCTGCAATATGACCTGGAACACTAGTATCAAGGGTTATCACGTGTAATCCAGAATAAATATCATCGTGAAAGTAAGGTTCTGAAGAAGTTTTATTGTTAAATACTCTATGAAAACAATCCCTTTTATCATGATTTCCTAATGCTAAGATCACTGGAACCGATACAGATCGCAAAAGATTTTTCAATAATACATAACTCTTTTGCTCTCCAGTATTTGTAAGATCTCCACTTAATATCACAAAGTTAGGCTTTACCTTCATTGAAGAAATAGCTTCAGTTATTTTAGTAAAAGTCGCGATGGTATCTGTGTGCAAACTAGAATCGTTCAAAGCAGGGTGTGAAAGATGAAGATCCGTAATATGGATAAAATAAGTCAAATCAACCTCCCGCTGCAGTTAATAAAGTTCTGGTATATTTATTTTTTGGTGAGCCTAATACCTCACTCAAAGTACCAGATTCTAAGACCTTACCACCATTCATGACCATAATCTTGTCGCAGATGCTTGCTACAACTGCCAAATCATGACTTATAAATAAAACTCCCAAACCAAGATTATCTTGAATGTCCATTAACAAATTCAATATTTGCGCCTGCACCGAGACATCTAATGCAGATACAGCTTCATCCGCTACCAATAGAGCTGGACGAGTTACAATTGCTCGCGCTATCGCGATTCTCTGCCTCTGACCACCTGAAAACTCATGTGGAAACTTCGCACTATCGGGAACCTCTAATCCGACCTGTAATAAAGCCTCATTAACCCTGTCCTCTAATTTATAACTTTCACCAATTGCTCTTAATGGTTCAGCAATGGACCAACCCACGTTTCGACGCGGATCAAGAGAACCAAATGGGTCTTGAAATACCATTTGAAAGCGCTGCCGAAGTTTTCTTAATTTTTCTGAAGATATTTTATTTATGTCGTTTCCTTCAAAATTGATTGACCCTGAATTCGGTTTTTCAAAACCCATTATAAGCCTTGCTAAGGTTGATTTTCCTGAACCAGATTCTCCCACAATACCAATGGTTTCGCCCTTCTTTAAGGTAAACGTCGCCTCTTTTACTGCTGCAATTTTTGAAGGTGATTTAAATATAGTTTTGCGTGGTAATTTATATATTTTATCAATCGATTGAACATTTAATAATGGTGTATTTTTATCAAACTCTGATAAATCAGGCTTATTGGGTCGAGCTTTTGGAATTGGTTCTGGGATAGTTGGTAATCTAAATCGATTGTTATAATTATTTTTAAACTGTCTAGATAAACTGGGACGAGCAGCCAGTAAGCCCTTTGTGTAAGAGTGCTTGGGATTAGAAAGCACACTTTTAGTTGACCCACTTTCGACAATATCACCTTTGTGCATAACCAAAATTTCATTTGTTGCTCTGGAAACTGCGTGCAAATCATGGCTTATAAATACCAAACCCATATTTCTTGATTCAGATAAATTTACAAGAAGATCAATAATTCGCAAAACGACGTTTGCATCTAATGCACTTGTTGGTTCATCAGCAATTAAAATCTTTGGATTACAGGCTAAAGCCAGCGCAATGAGCACTCTTTGCCGCTGTCCACCAGATAATTCATGAGGAAATTGACGTAATCGTGAAAGTGGGTCTGGGATCCCAACTTCTTCAAAAAGTTTTAGGGCCTTAGACTTCGCTTGATCTTTGCTAATACGCTCATGTACCAATAATGGTTCTATGACTGTGTCTCCCACCCTTCGAAGAGGGTTTAGTGCAGACATTGGTTCTTGAAAAACCATCGCTATTTTTCGAGCTCTGAATTCTTGCCATAGTTTATCAGTAGAATTAGTCATATCCCGACCTTGCACTATAATTGAGCCTGATAAATTGGCACCTTCCGGTATCATCCCCATAAGACTTAAAGCGAGCATCGTTTTACCACTACCGCTCTCCCCTACAATACCTAACCTTTCACCTGATTTGATTTCTACTGAAGCACTATTTAACGCAACCTTTTTGTCAAAAGATACTGAAAATTTATTTAACTTAATCATTTAACGCTCCCGGGCCAAACGAGGGTCAGTGATATCACGCAAACCATCACCTAATAACCCAAATCCAAGAACTGCTATCACAATGCAAATACCAGGATAAATTGCTAACTGTGGGGCTAGATACATTAGCGTTTGAGCTTCTGATAACATTCTTCCCCAAGATGGTGCGGGGGGTTGCGCGCCTAAGCCTAAATAAGACAATGCAGCTTCAGCTAAAATTGCTACCGCGAATTCAATTGTTGCCTGAACAATTATTGGTGCTAAAATATTAGGCAAGATGTGATTAAACGTTATTATAAAACGTCCTACGCCTGCGGCTCTAGACGCCAGAACAAAATCACGAGTCCAAATTTGATTAGCTGAAGCACGAGAAATTCGGGCAAAAATAGGGATATTTATAAAAGCAATCGCAAATACTGCGTTAGTTAATGAAGGGCCAAAGACTGCAGCTAACATTATAGCAAACAAAAGAGCCGGAAAAGCAAAACCTATATCAGCAATGCGCATCACGAGATCTTCTATCCAACCTCCAAGCGCTGAGGCAAGTAAACCTAGCATAGTTCCAATTGAGCCCCCCAGCAACACCGCCACCAAAGCTACAATCATTGAGTTTCGTGACGCGGCCATTAGTTGTGATAATACATCCCGCCCCAGCTGGTCCGTCCCCAACAAATAAATATAACTTGGATCATGGAACTTCTGACTGATATTCATCAACGCATGATTATGCGGCGTCCAAATCAAAGACAGAACAGCTGTTCCCAGTACTATTGATACTAATACTGTTCCTATTATCAAATTTATGGGTAATTTCTTCACTAATTTCGCTCTTTCAATCTAGGATCGATAACCAAATAAAGAAGATCTACAACAAAATTAGCTGTAACGACGATGACAGCGAACATCATTACCAAAGCTTGAACGGTAGGCAAATCCCGATTGGCAATTGATTGAAAAATCAATCTTCCAAGACCTGGAAGATAGAAGACATTTTCGATAACTATAGTACCAGTAACGACTGCTGCAAATTGCATACCAACAATTGTGACAATAGGAACTAATGCATTTGGCAAAACATGTCGCCAAAGAATACGCTTCCTGGAGAAACCACTGGCTTTGGCCGTTCTTATGTAATCAAGCCTCATTACTTCTAACGCAGATGAGCGCGTTACTCGAGCTAATACAGCTGACTGCACAAGAGCTAACGCGATCGTAGGTAATATCAAAGACTTCACTGCAATAATGGGGTCATCCCATCCAGGAAATCCGCCAGGAGGTAACCATCGAAGCTTTACTGCAAATAATATCACTAATAGAATTGATAACCAGAACGCTGGTATTGCTATTCCTAATTGACTAAAAAACATAACACCCCAATCACCAAATTTTCGATGATTTGCAGCTGCACCTATCCCTAAGGTTAAAGCAATTATGATCGTTAAGACCATACCAGAAACTGCTAAAGCCACAGTCATAGACAAGCGTTCTGAAATTAAACCTGAAACTGGCACACCAAACGAATGGCTTTGGCCAAATTCACCAAATAATGCATTGAAAACCCAATAAAAGTAGCGTTTTAATATCGGCTCATTTAATCCAAGTTTTTCTCTTAATGCATTTATAGCATCATCACTTGCCTCTAAACCCAGAATTGTTAAGGCTGGATCACCTGGTAAAACATTCATTACCGCAAAAACTACAACCGATACAGTCAGTAATGTGAATATGAAGCCGATTGTTCGCCTAAATAAGAAATAAGCCATCTGTTTTTAATCCAAGAATTTTCATGTCAGATATAAATTAGTATTAGGCGCCAGAACGCCTAATACTTAGTTTTAAAAATTTTAATCTACACTAACACCCTTGAGGGGATGAAATAAGACTGGTGCGGAAGACCAATAGCCTTTAACCTCATTTTTAAAGATACCCAGTAAAGGTAACTGAAATAAAAACCCATGAACCGCTTGATCAGTTAGATACCTTTGACCTTCTTCTAACATGAGTTTACGTTTATCTGGATCTGCCTCAGTTTTAATACGGCCCCATAAGTCAGAAAATCCTGCATCGTCATAGCCATAAAAGTACTTCGGACCACGAGCAAAGTTCCCCATATCATTAGGACTTGTATGTGCAATTATTGTCATGTCATAGGCTTTTTTCTTATATACCTCTGATATCCAAAAACCCCACTCAACTTGCTCTACTTTTGCATTAATACCTGCTTCAGCTAATTGAGCTTGAATAATTTCCCCTGATCTCATTGCATAAGGAAAGGGGGGTAACCTGAGTGTCATTTCCATTCCAGCAACACCAGCATCTTCAAACATTTTTTTAGCTTTGGCAGTATCGTGCGGATAAACTCCAGTTAAATCAACATATGCTGCTCCATGTGGTGGATAAAAACTACCAATAGGAACTGCCTTTCCATACATTGCTCCATCAATTATTTCACTTCGATCTATCGCGTGGCTTATTGCACGGCGAACTCTAATGTCATTAAATGGAGGTTTTGCATTGTTCATCGCCAGGATTACCTCGCCTTCTGTGCTACCAATATTAACTCTAAAGCGTGGATCTGCTTGGAATTGTGGCAACATTTCAGGTGCGGGAAAACCAGGAAAAGCATCGATTTCCTCTGAAAGCATCGCTGCACTTGCAGCAGCAGCATCAGAAATAAATCTAAACTCAACCTTTTCTAAAGCTACATCCGATGCTTCACGATGGTTTGAATTTTTTACTAAAATTAATCGATCTCCTCTTTTCCAACTAGAGAATTTGAAAGGTCCAGTACCAATTGGATTCGTATTATTATTTGCTGCAGTTTCTTCAGCAACAATTGATGCATCTCCCTTTGCCATATTAAACAAAAAGAAAGCATTTTGCTTCTTAAGTTTAATCTCAATAGTTACAGAGTTTGGTGCAGATACGCTTTCAATTACCTTGAAAATCTTTTTGGTCGGATTTACACTATCTTCAGCCATAGCGCGATTAAAAGCGAAGATTACGTCTGCAGAGTCAAATGCTGTCCCATCGTGGTATTTAACACCTGACACAAGATTAAAAGTATAGGTCAACTTATCTTCAGAAATAGTCCAACTTTCAGCTAAGGCCGGAAGAACTTCGCCAGCTTCAGATACTGTTGTTAAGGACTCGTAAACGTTATGCGATAGCATGCCATCAATAGATGCTGTCGCATCTGATGTTGGATCCAAGCTTGTAGGTTCTTGCTGTAACCCGATGACAATATTTGATTTAGCAAGCGTTAGACCTGGAACTATAACCATACCAAATGTGGTAAAAAGCATAGCCCATAATAATGATTTAAATATATTAAATTTCATAAATAATACTCCCAATAAAGAATTAGCAATTCAAACGATGCTCGACTTTTTTCAACAATAAATAATTATGATATTATTTGATTAGCAATTGTGATCACTGATTTAAGCAAAATACAATACTAAAAATTAAAAATACCAATTCAAAAAAAATTATTTCCGAAATGGTAATAATAAAGTCCACCATATTCTAGCAGGTGCATCGTCTTGCCATTCCAGACCCACTTGCATCTTAGTATGTCCACCGAAAGGATCAGATTTATAAGTCTTAAATATTCTATCCCAAAAAGATAACGCAAAACCATAATTAGTATCGTGCTCTTCTCTAAGCGAAGAATGATGAATTCTATGCATATCGGGAGTTACAAAAAACCACCTCAGATATTTTTCTGCTGATTTTGGAATTGCTAAATTTGCATGATTAAACATTGAAGATCCGTTCAAAATAACTTCAAACAGCACTACCGCCAACACTGCCGGGCCAAGAATATATATCAATAAGATCTTTAAACCCATAGATAACGCTATTTCAAATGGATGAAATCGGATCGCTGTTGATACATCCATATCTCTATCAGCGTGATGAACTCTGTGTAATTTCCATAAAACTGGTATTTTGTGGGTGAAAAAATGTTGTGCCCAAATCGCGAAATCAAAAAATAAAATAGAAACTAAAACTTCCAACCAAGTCGGTAATAATAAAAAATTCATTAAGCCCCAATTATTCGCAACAGCATCAAAAGCAGCCAAAGTTGCTACGAATGGTATTACGATTGCTACTACTCTAAGACATAAAGTATCTAAGATCACTAATGTCCAATTAGTAATCCAACGGCCTTTTCGCGGCTGGACACGATTTCTTTTAGGGAAGACGCTTTCCAAACAAGCTAAGATAAAAAATAGTATTAGAAAAACTCCAAGGCGGAGCATTAATTCATTTTGCATAACTCTAACATGTATATGCAATTAGTATCTGGCAAGTATAATTTAATAAATTATTGAATCAACTCAATAAAATTATTTTTTTCTAATTAAGGACCCTGCTCCATGATCTGTAAATAATTCTAGCAACACAGAATTTTGAACACGCCCATCAATGATAACTACCGCACGCACTCCACCATTTATTGCAGCAAGTGCTGTTTCTGTCTTTGGTATCATTCCCCCCGCAATGACATTTTCTTTTGTTAATCGCTTTACCTGAGCTGCTGTTAACTGCGTTACAACATTACCATGAGCATCCTTAACACCGTCTACATCTGTCAAAAGAAGCAATCTATCCGCTTTTAAAGCCGCAGCAATTGCACCAGCAGCAGTATCGCCATTCACGTTAAAAGTTTCCCCATTTCTGCCAGAGCCTAAAGGTGCAACTACTGGTATATGATCAGAGGCAAAAAAAGTTTGCAAAACTTCAGGATTCATTTCCACTGGCTTACCAACAAAACCTAATTCCGGATTATCGAACTCACAAACCATAAGATTTGCATCTTTTCCCGATAAACCAACAGCCTTACCACCTTGATCATTTATTGCCTGTACAATCCCTTTGTTGATTTTCCCAGACAGAACCATCTCAACCACCTCAACGACAGCTTCATTGCTTACTCTTTTTCCATCAACAAAATCAGATTTTATATTTAATTTGGCAAGCATCTCATTAATCATTGGACCACCACCGTGCACAATAACTGGATTCATACCAACCTGCTTCATTAAAACAACATCACGTGCAAAGCTAGCTAAAGCTTTATCACTACTCATTGCATGCCCACCAAGCTTAATCACCACTATTGATCCATCATAGCGTTGTAAATAAGGTAGCGCTTCAGAGAGCGTGCGCGCTGTGGCTTTCCAATCTTGATCAAGTTTTTTCATTTTTTCCCATATTAACAACAAATTATTAGTTAATGATAATTGATATAACTAAAATAACCAACTGCCAAGCCAAACTATATAAATTGAAAGTACTTCTTAATCTTGAGTAATTCAGAAAAATCATGATATAAGTGTTTATCAACAAATTAGTTGAGATATTTTTTTAATAGGAGGATACGGTTCTGTCTGAGCTGGCACCCGCAGAGACACTATCTGCAAAGAAGAAAATCACTAAAAAAGCGCGTTCCACAAAAACTAGCAAGACTTTTTTAAATTATTTACTCAAAATTCTTGACGATGAAAAAGCAGAAGATGTAACAACTATAGATTTATTTGGAAAATCTGAAATGGCTGACCATATGATTATTGCTTCTGGACGCTCAAATAGGCAAGTGATATCGGCAGCTCAAAATATAGCTGATAAAATAAAATCTAAATTTAATATTATTTCTCGAACCGAAGGAAAAGAGCAAGGTGATTGGGTTTTAATAGATTCGGGTGATGTTATAATCCATATCTTTAGACCTGAAGTGCGGGAGTTCTATCAATTAGAAAAGATGTGGCTATCTGATAAAATAGACGAAAGTTAAAACAATGCGCATCCACATATGTGCAATTGGGCGTATGCGAAGTGGCCCCAATCTTTCTCTTTACGAAGATTATCAAAAAAGATTCAATCAAAATGGAAAACTATTAGGTTTTAAAGAAATTAACTTGATCGAAACAGAGGCAAAAAACAAAAGTGATAAAGTCGCGGAAGCTAAGATGCTTAATAATGCTATCCCCAAGTCTGTAACACTTGTAGGTTTAGACGAATTTGGCGAACAATTAACTTCGATTGAATTTGCTTCATTTTTGAAAAATATGCGCGCTCAAAATGAAAGTGACCTGGGATTTGTAATAGGTGGTGCTGACGGCTTAACTTCAGAATTCAAGAAATCTTGTAGAAAATTGATTTCTTTTGGCCAGATGGTCTGGCCTCACATGCTTGCAAGAGTTATGTTGTCGGAACAGCTTTATCGTGCGTCCACTATATTGCTAAATAGCCCATATCACCGTGGTTAGGATTGAATAGGTAATAGAATGAAAAATCACTCACCAACAGTTCTCTGTATAATGGATGGATGGGGATTGAGTTCAAGCAAGTTGGGTAATGCAATAGCACTAGCTGAGACCCCAAACTATGATGATCTTTTATCAAATAATCCAAGTACCCAATTAATAACGCACGGTTTAGATGTCGGGTTGCCCAAAAATCAAATGGGAAATTCTGAGGTTGGTCACACAAACATTGGTGCAGGCCGGATCGTCTATATGGACTTGCCAAAAATCGATGCGGCGATAGCAAGCGGTGATTATAAAAATAATCGTGAGCTATTAAACTTAATAGAGAAATTAAAAATAAGTAAGGGGTCCGCACATTTATTAGGCTTAGCTTCAGACGGTTGCGTTCACGCTTCAATAGAGCATTTAATTGAAACAACAAAGATAATTGCCAACCATAATGTTCCAGTGCTTATTCATTTACTGACAGACGGCAGAGACGTTGCTCCTAAATCTGCAAAAAAATTCTTAAAAATTATAGTTAAAAATCTACCTGAAACAGCTAAAATTGCAACCGTCACAGGTAGATGCTTTGCGATGGATAGAGATAATAATTGGGATAAAATAGAGAAAGCTTATGATACGATCGTATTAGGAAAAGGGCAAGCATCAGAATCTGCTTTAAGCACTATCCAGAACAGCTACGCCAATAACATAACTGATGAGTTCATTTATCCAACTGTAATTTCTTCTTACACTGGCGCTAAAGATGGGGATGGATTTTTATGTTTAAACTTTAGATCTGACCGTGTTCGACAAATAATGTCAGCCATTGGAAGTCCAACTTTTAAAAAATTTGATGTTTCTAATGGACCCAGCTGGGCGCTTGTCGCCGGCCTTACAAAATACTCCAATGTACATAACAAATTCATGTGCAGTTTTTATTCTAGTAAACCAATAAAAAACACATTAGGAATGTGGACCTCAAAACATGGTTGTACTCAGCTTCGTTTAGCTGAAACTGAAAAATATCCTCATGTCACGTTTTTTATTAATGGTGGGCATGAAAGTATTGAGGCTGGGGAAACTAGGTTCATGCCAAATAGCCCTAAAGGCATCACCTATGATATGGCACCAGAAATGTCATCAAAGGAGGTAACTGACAAGCTTATCGAAGCAATTGAAAATAAAATTGACTTAATCATTGTAAATTACGCTAACCCTGACATGGTTGGGCATACTGGTGATTTAAAAGCTGCGATAAAAGCCTGTGAGGCAATCGATCGTGCTTTAAAAAAAATAATACCAATTTTAGAGAAATCTAATGGTTGTATGCTTCTTACGTCAGATCATGGAAACTGTGAAACAATGATAAATCCGCAGACCAAAGAACCTCATACTGCTCACACTACAAATTTAGTTCCAGCAATACTGATCGGCCGCAATAGAAAGCTTAAACAAAATGGTAGATTAGCAGACATTGCTCCAACTTTATTAGAATTAATGGGTTTACCCAAACCCAAGGAAATGACTGGGGAAAGTTTATTATGCTGACCTTACGCAAGCGTAATAATGGCTTTCAGGGCAGTTATCAAATGCATTATTTTAAATAAAACGTTGAATTAACATATTGGCGAAATATATGCTAAACAGGCTTAGGAAATATGGTTTACGCAATGGAAAAGAGAATTAAAATGAATAAAAAATTTATTATCGCTACAATTTTTGGTTTTATCACAGGCGCCCTTATAACTTTAGAAATTGCAAAACCTATCAGTGCAAATGAATCTACTGAAAACAAATCAACTTATGAACAATTATCTTTGTTTGGTGATATATTTGAAAGAATCCGGGAAAAGTATGTCGAAGAAGTCAACGATGAAGATCTGATAAGGGCTGCAATAAATGGCATGCTTACATCATTAGATCCCCATTCAAGCTATCTGCCTCCAAGTGATTTTGATCAAATGAAAGTGCAAACCAGAGGTGAGTTTGGTGGACTTGGTATTGAAGTTACCCAAGATGAAGGTTACGTAAAAGTAGTTTCACCAATTGACGATACGCCTGCATTTCGAGCAGGAATAGAAGCCGGAGATCTAATCACAGCAGTGGATGGGCAAAGCTTGTTAGGTATGTCATTGGATGAAGCTGTTAAGTTAATGAGAGGGCCCGTTGGATCTGAAATTATTTTGACAATTTTCCGCGAAACAATTGAAGAACCATATGACGTAACAATTATACGAGACACCATTAAACCAGTAGTTGTGCGCCATCGTTTAGAAGGTGATACCGCTTATGTGAGGCTCACCACTTTTAACGACCAAACTTATAAAGGGTTAGAAAAAGGTGTGAAGTCAATGATTCAAGAGGCGGGTGGCATTAAAAATATAAATGGATTTGTTTTAGATTTGAGAAACAATCCAGGTGGACTTTTGAGTCAGGCAATTAAAGTTTCTGACGCCTTTCTAGATAAAGGCGAAATTGTCTCAACTCGGAATAAACACAAAGGCGAAGGAGATCGGTTTAATGCCATGCGCGGTGATATTACCAAAGGAAAGCCTATTGTTGTGATAATAAATGGAGGCTCAGCCTCAGCATCAGAGATTGTTGCAGGTGCGCTTCAGGATCATAGGCGCGCGATTATTTTAGGTACCAAAAGTTTTGGAAAAGGGTCAGTGCAAACAATTATGCCTTTACAAGGCAATGGCGCAATCAGGCTGACTACATCTCGATATTACACTCCATCAGGTCGATCAATACAAGCAGTGGGCGTAGTTCCCGACGTGTTGGTTGAGCAAATCAGAGCATCTGATGATAATGATAAAATGCGAAAAACTCGTACTGAGGCCAGTTTACGCGGAAGTTTAACAAATGATAGCTTGTCTGAAAGTGATAAAAAGCGATTAGAAGAAGAAGAAAAAGAATTGAACGAAAGAGCAAAACTTCGACGCGATGACTATCAATTATCTTATGCTATAGATTTACTTAAAGGCTTTTCAGTTTTACAGCAGAAAAATTAAATAATTTGAAAAAGACTATATATAATGGATTCTGAAAAAACTCTTTTATTACCTTACAGGCCTTGCGTTGGCATAATGCTAGTAAATCAGGATAATAAAATTTTTGCTGGTCAGCGAATAGATAATAACGCTAATGCTTGGCAAATGCCTCAAGGTGGCATTGATGATAAGGAAGAGCCTCTAATTGCAGCTTTTCGTGAATTAGAGGAAGAAACCAGTGTAACAAAAAAATCAGTCACCCATATAGATACTATGGATGAATGGATACCATATGATCTTCCATTAAATCTTGTTCCTAAGTTATGGAACGGCAAGTTTAGAGGACAAATACAAAAATGGTTTTTATTCAAGTTTGAAGATAATGATAATGCAATCAATATTCAAACAATTCATCCAGAATTTGCGGAATGGCAATGGATGGCGTCAAATGAATTAATTGAAAGTATTGTTCCATTCAAACTATCAACTTACACAAAGGTTTTAAAATATTTTAAAAAAATTTAGAGGATTAAATTGTAAATAGTTCTTATTAAAACCACGTAAATATTATAAGAACAAAAATAATTAATTTCGGGAAAATACAGTGAAAAAAAATAAATATTCCGAATACGAAATTTCTAAAACTGGAAATTATTCCCAAGGCGAGCTTTTTAAATGGATTTGGTCTGATTACTTACGGCAGTATAAAACTTTAATAATATTAGTTATTTTATTAATGGCCATCGAGGGAAGTACATTTGGTTTACTAAGCTATTTCATTGAACCCATGTTTGATCAAGTTTTTGCTAAAGGTGATTATGGCGCCATAAAGTGGGTGGGTTTAAGCGTTGCAGGCATTTTTATCTTAAGAGCTTTCAGTGCTTTTTTTAATAAACTAATAACCACCTATATTGGCCAAAAAGTTATAGCCGCATTACAAAAAAATCTTGTTTCACATCTCTTAACTTTTAGTCCAAACTTTTTTCAAGAAAATGCGCCTGGCTCATTAATTGAGAGAGTGAGAGGCGATACCGCAGCAATAGAAAGAGTTTGGGCAACTGTTTTGGCGGGATCATTCCGTGATTTAATTGCAGTATCTTCTCTTTTGATAGTAGCAATATCAATTGATCCAATTTGGGCTTTAATAGCACTTTTGGGGGCACCATTACTCGTAATTCCAGTGTTTTTCTTGAGAAGATTAATACAACGAACTGCAAGGAATTCCAGATCAGCAGCAGCGGATATTGCAACACGGTTAGATGAAATTTTTCATGGCATTTCATCCATAAAATTAATTAGTGGTGAACAAAGAGAATACTCTAAATTCTCCAACAGATTAGATAAATTTGTAAAAAATTCAATTTCTTCTGAAGCAGGTATTGCAGCCGTTCCTTCTCTTATGGATATAATCGCAGGAATTGGTTTTGTCGGGGTTTTGACCTACGGTGGTTATCAAATCATCGATGGCACAAAAACTGTCGGTGAATTTATGAGCTTTTTTACTGCTATAGCCTTATTATTTGAACCAGTTCGACGTTTAGGTACTATTGGGGGGGCCGCACAGGCAGTTTTTACAAACCTAGAGCGTATCCGTAATATTTTTGACTTAAACGCCCAGATAGTTTCTCCATTAAAAAACAAGATTGAAAGAGTCGACTTTTCAAATAAAATAATTTTTGAAAACTTATATTTATCGATTAACGAAAAAAATATTTTAAATGGTATATCATTCACGGCTAATGCGGGGGAAACGACTGCGTTAGTTGGACCATCTGGCGCAGGTAAAACTACACTATTTAATCTCATAGGTAGATTGGCAGATCCAGATAGCGGTAGCGTAAAAATAGGAACAATTCCAGTTAATCGCATTTCTTTAAAAGGCCTAAGAGAAAATTTATCATTCGTTTCCCAAGATGCTTGGCTTTTTGATGAAAGTATTGAAGAAAATATAAAAATCGGTAATCCAAATGCATCTGATCAGGAGTTTAGAAGTGCGATGTTAGCAGCAAATGCTACCGAATTTATTTCTGAAATGCCGGAAAAAGAGAAAACACCTGTTGGGCCACGTGGATCTAATTTGTCTGGTGGCCAACGGCAGCGAATAGCTATTGCGAGAGCAATATTACGTGACACACCAATACTATTGTTGGATGAACCAACTTCGGCACTCGACAATAAGTCTCAAAAACAAATTCAAACCGCACTAGAATCTTTATCTAAAGACCGAACCACTTTGATAATAGCACATAAAATTTCAACCATTAAACACTCAGACAAGATTGTGGTTTTGGATGCTGGCAATGTAGTTGATCAAGGCACACACGAAGAATTATTGTCTAACTGTAAAATTTATCAATCACTTTACTGGATGGAAAATAAGTAAAATATTATTATTTTAAAAGTGATGTTAAGAGATTTTGACAAATATAATAATCGCTATTGGAAAAGAAGTATAATACGTTATTGCAAAGAATGTGACTGATAGATATCAATCTTCCGATTACATTAAGGAGCATTAAATGTGTGGAATAGTTGGGTTATTTCTAAAAGACAAATCATTGGAAACAGCGTTAGGTGAGATGCTAACTCAAATGCTAATAACTATGTCTGATAGAGGGCCAGACAGCGCAGGCATTGCTATATATAAAAACCCAACCAATTCTTTTACAAAAATAACGGTTCAGTCATCACAACCACAAATAGATTTTAAGAATATTAAAACTGAATTGGACAATTTTTCTAATCAAAAATTAGAAATCATAACAATTGATACCCATGCTATAATCACTATTGAAACAAAATATTTAAATAATATTAAAGAAATACTCACCACTTCTTTCCACAACATAAGAATAATGAGCATTGGGGATTCGATAGAAATCTATAAAGAAGTTGGTTTACCTGAAACAGTAGCAAATCGGTTTGACATATCTAAAATGTCTGGAAGCCACGGAATTGGTCATACTAGAATGGCAACAGAATCTGCGGTAACAACAATGGGAGCACATCCGTTTTCTACAGGAAATGATCAATGTTTGGTTCACAACGGGTCACTGTCCAACCATAATTCATTAAGACGTAAATTGCTCAAAGAAGGAATTAAATGCGAGACAGACAACGATACTGAAGTTGCAGCAGCTTATTTAACCTACAAAATGAATGATGGGTATAATTTAGGAGATGCTTTGAAAGCTGGAATAACTGAACTGGATGGGTTTTACACATTCTTAGTTGGTACAAAAAGTGGTTTTGGAGTTTTGCGAGATCCAATAGCTTGCAAACCTGCAGTTTTAGCTGAAACTGAACAATATGTCGCTTTTGGATCTGAATATAGGGCTTTAGTAAATTTACCTAATATCGATATTGCAAAGGTTTGGGAACCAGAACCCGCGACAGTTTATTTTTGGGAGCATTAATTAATGGAAACCATCGATTTAACTAAATCTTCATTAAGAGACCTAAACGAATTATTACAAAGGCAATCTGAGATCGCTAATCAAAAACAATGGGAAATAATAAATCCAAAAGGTGCACATGCAGTAGCAGTTGGTTTAAATGCATCATTGGAATTATCAGTCAAAGGTTCAACAGGCTATTACTGTGCTGGTATGAACCAAAAAGCAAATATTAAAGTTTATGGTTCGGCCGGACCCGGTGTATGCGAAAATATGATGTCAGGCTGTGTAACCATTGAAGGTGATGCCAGTCAGTATGCAGGCGCCACAGGACAAGGTGGTTTATTAGTAATTAAAGGAAATGCTGCGTCACGATGTGGAATATCTATGAAAGGGATAGATATCGTTGTGCATGGAAATATAGGACATATGTCAGCCTTTATGGGTCAATCAGGTAACCTCGTAGTTTTGGGAGATACTGGAGATGCATTGGGCGATAGCATTTATGAAGCAAGACTTTTCGTTAGAGGAAATGTTAAATCATTAGGTGCAGATTGTGTGGAAAAAGAAATGCGCTCTGAACATCTCAATATATTACAAGACCTTCTTAATCGTTCTAATGCAAACGCAGACGCAAAAGAGTTCAAGCGTTATGGCTCTGCGCGTAAACTTTACAATTTTGATATAGATAATGCCGGAAATTATTAAATGACTGATCATAAAGCACCACACACAACCCCCGTAAAGCCATGGACATTTGATGATCACACTAACTCTTATATAAGACGTGCTGCTGCAACAGGTATATACGATATTAGGGGCGGTGGCGCAAAGAGAAGAGTACCACATTTTGACGATTTACTATTTCTAGGAGCCTCAATGTCAAGATATCCACTCGAAGGATACCGAGAGAAATGTGACACAAGCGTTAAATTAGGAACACGTTATGCAAAAAATCCTATTGAACTTGATATACCAATAACTATCGCAGGGATGAGTTTTGGGGCTTTATCTGGACAAGCAAAAGAAGCTCTTGGAAGAGGTGCTAGCGCAGCCGGGACATCCACAACGACGGGTGATGGTGGGATGACGCAAGAAGAAAGAGGACATTCGACAAAATTAATTTATCAATATCTACCATCAAGATACGGTATGAACCCTGATGATTTGAGAAAAGCTGATGCAATCGAAATAGTAGTAGGCCAAGGAGCAAAACCTGGCGGTGGTGGGATGTTACTAGGTCAAAAGATTAGCGATAGAGTCGCAGAAATGCGCAATTTACCAAAGGGCATTGATCAAAGATCTGCTTGTCGCCATCCAGACTGGACTGGTCCTGACGACCTTGAAATAAAAATCCTTGAGCTACGAGAAATCACTGGGTGGAAAGTTCCGATCTACATTAAAATTGGTGGTGCTCGTCCCTACTTTGATACAACACTAGCAATAAAAGCAGGAGCAGATGTTGTCGTTCTTGATGGGATGCAAGGAGGAACTGCAGCTACTCAAGATGTGTTCATCGAGCATGTAGGACAACCAACTCTTGCTTGCATCAGACCGGCAGTACAAGCACTTGAGGATCTTGGAATGCACAGAAAAGTTCAATTAGTTTTGTCAGGAGGAATTCGCACTGGCGCAGATGTAGCAAAAGCGCTCGCATTGGGTGCTGATGCTGTGTCCATCGGAACTGGCGCGTTAATCGCATTAGGTGACAATGATCCTCGATGGGAAAAAGAATATAATAAGCTTGGTACAACAGCAGGAGCCTACGACGACTGGCATGAAGGACAGGATCCAGCTGGTATCACCACTCAAGATCCACAACTTTCAGCTCGACTAGATCCGATTCTAGCAGGCCGAAGGCTGGAAAATTATTTAAAAGTAATGACTTTGGAAGCACAAACTATTGCCAGAGCGTGCGGGAAAAATCATATACTTAATTTGGAACCTGAAGATTTATGTGCTTTAACGATTGAAGCAGCAGCAATGGCTCAAGTCCCTCTGTCCGGCACCAATTGGATACCAGGGAAACCTGAAGAATAATTAAAATGAAAGGCATCATATAATGACACAAAATCTAGAAAAATTTGCTAAAGAAAATGGTGTAAAGTATTTCATGATTTCTTTTACAGACTTATTTGGTGGGCAAAGAGCTAAATTAGTTCCAGCAGAAGCAATAGCAGATATGCAAGAAAACGGCGCTGGATTTGCTGGATTTGCCACATATCTGGATATGACTCCAGCATTTCCAGATATGCTTGCGGTACCCGATCCATCATCAGTTATTCAATTACCCTGGAAGCCAGAAGTTGCTTGGGTCGCTGGAAATTGCGTAATGGGTGGTGACTTGGTAAGCCAAGCGCCCAGAAATGTACTTATAAAACAAATTGAGAAAGCAAAGGCTGTGGGACTGCGGGTAAAGACGGGCATTGAAGCAGAGTTCTTTTTGCTCACCGCAGATGGAT
>Ga0206679_10001825_pt1 | contig 17424 bp, 13 predicted proteins | sample M110012015metaG_FD_155464 | JGI IMG/M metagenome (GOLD analysis project Ga0206679, IMG submission 155464) | Ammonia-oxidizing marine archaeal communities from Monterey Bay, California, United States - M1 100m 12015 | ecosystem: Environmental > Aquatic > Marine > Intertidal zone | place: USA... | reverse complement strand
AATATTAGTCCAAAATATTAGTCCAAAATATTAGTCCAAAATATTAGTCCAAAATATTAGCCCAAGATATTAGCTCAGTGGTTTAGCGTGATATTTTGGTTCACTATAAAGTGTCCAAAGCGCTTTACGGAAACTGTTAATTAGACGGCATGTTTATTTTTGATTTTGCTATTCTTATGCCGGGGTGGTTAAGGTTACGGCAAATTTAACGAGTGAGGAACCCAGGGTGGATGCAGTAAGTACAGATCAATATGAAGTTATCATTATTGGTGCTGGGATCTCTGGCATGTATCAGCTTTATCGATTAAGGCAACTCGGAATGAACGTTCGAGTATTCGAAACCGGCGAAGATGTGGGTGGCACCTGGTATTGGAATCGCTATCCGGGCGCTCGGTTTGACTCTGAAAGCTATAGCTATGGCTACTCTTTCTCAGAAGAATTGCTGCAGGAATGGGAATGGAAGGAGCATTTCTCTGCTCAACCTGAGACGCTGCGCTACCTTAATCATGTTGCTGATAAATTTGATTTGCGAAAGCATATCGAGTTCGAGACGCGCATCGAGTCAGCCAGATACGACAAAACCAAAAATCTCTGGCATGTGTCCTCTTCACATGGCGGATCTGCCTGTGCGCCCATTCTCATCACCGCGTTGGGGCCAATTTCAGTACCGACCATGCCGAATATAAGTGGACGTGACAGCTACTTAGGTGAAGCGTATCACACAGGTCTTTGGCCCCATGCACCGGTAGATTTCAGGGCTAAGCGGGTCGCGGTTATCGGTACCGGTGCAACAGGCGTTCAGGTGATTCAGGAAGTCGCTAAAACTGCTGGCCATTTAAGTGTCTTTCAGCGCTCACCGAACTATTGTGCACCGCTGGTAAATTCCCCTATCGATCCGGCTACCCAGGAAAAAATAAAAAAAGGTTACGCAGACATTTTTAAGAAGTGTGCTGAAACTCATGGAGCTTTCCTGCATAAGGCAGACCCAAGGTCTACTTTTGATGTGACTGCCGAAGAACGTGAAGCCTTCTATGAAAAACTATATGCAGAGCCGGGCTTTGGCATTTGGATGGGTAATTTTCGAGATGTGTTGGTCGACCAGCAGGCTAACGACACCATGAATGAATTCATGGCCCGAAAGGTTCGAGAGCGTGTCGATGACCCAGCGGTAGCAGAAATGCTTATCCCCACCGATCATGGTTTTGGCACCAGGCGCATACCCATGGAGACGAATTATTATGAGGTATTTAATCAGGACAATGTGCATTTGATTGACCTGAATTCGGAAGCAATTAAGGAGATTACAGCTAAGGGGATTATCACTGAGGCCAGCGAATATGAATTTGACATCATTATCTATGCGACTGGCTTTGATGCGGTTACCGGAGCTTTCGATAAGATTGATATTCGAGGTGAGGATGACCAGAAGCTAAAAGATAAATGGTTTGATGGGCCTAAAACTTATCTTGGCCTGCAAACCGTTGGGTTCCCGAATATGCTGACCCTGGTAGGGCCCCACAATGCGGCAACATTTTGTAATATTCCCCGCTGTATTGAACAGAATGTCGATTGGGTAACTGACCTGGTGTCGTATATGCGCGATAAAAACTGGGTCAAGGTGGAAGCCACTTTGGATGCGGAGGAGGAATGGACTGCGCATGTATTGACCACGGCCGAAAAAATGCTTTTTTCCAAGGTGGATTCCTGGTTTATGGGGATGAATAAGAACCTGGCGCATAAACGGAAGCGAAGGTTCTTACTGTATGCGGGGGGAGCACCGGCGTATCGGCAGAAGTGCGACGAGGTTGCTGCGAATAATTACCACGGTTTCATTTTTCAGTAAGCGGACAGTGTCGATGCAGGCTACGGCGTTGTTCGGAAGGCGGAGTAAAACTGGCTCCGGGATCTGTCTTAATTTGCAAGAAAGCGTACATAGAAATAGGTGATGGTCAGCAGGCCCAATACTGCGATACCCGCTATGCTCCAGATTCGCATCCCTGTACCTGGGCGCATTTCAATCGGGATCTGGGCTCCCCAGATAGCTCGGTGATTGAGCCAGGCAATAAGGGGACTGACCACGAATACCAGTATGGAGGTCATATCCATAAAGGTAGCAAAGGATTTAAGCAGGGTTGCCAGAATCAATAAAGCGGCCAAGCAGAGTAGTAGGATTACGGTATTGTAGAGATTGCTGTTATCAGGACTCGTATCAGGATTATCCAGCCAGTCGGGGAAACTTTCCTTACCAATTGCGATGACAATTCGAGTCATTCCATCGACTACTGTATAGAGTGTGGAAAACATAACGAAAAAAGCCGCCACGGCAATAAACGGGAAGCTCCATGAGCCGATCGTTAGCGTAAATAGCTGAAGTAATTGCTCGGCAAATCCACCATTGCTTTTCGCGACTTCAACAGCCGATGAATGCATCACGCCGGCTCCCAGGATAAGAAAGCCAACTGCGAGCATTACGCTGGTCAGGTAGCCAATATTAAAATCAAGACGGGTATCAGATAAGCTGGGTTTTTGACCATCCTGGTCTGCTCGCGCGACCACCCAGAGTGATTGTAAGACTGAGCCATCCGCAGGCGACGGCATGAAGCCGATTAGTGCAATGATAAACATCAGGGTTGCACCATTGATATCAGGAACCGCAAAAGCGCCTAGAGACCATTCCATTTTGACAGCCACCAGTGCCACTGCGATGATGATTAAGACAGTAAAAACAGCAACGATGACCTTGGTTGCCTGTTCCAGTAATTTATAGTGCCCTCCTATCAGAAGGAACACGACCAAGCCCAACAGTAAAGCTATGCCAAGCAGATTATTGATCGATATTCCTAGCGAGGCTTTCAGCAGCCCAAGTGTAAATAATGAGATAGCTGCGATGATGAAGACCATGCTGAAAAGTTGTGCAATGGCATAAATATAAAATGCCCATGGGCCTTGTTGGCGGTAATTTGAAATCAGGCTCTTGCCAGTCACTGCGGCATAGTCGCCGCCAAAACGCAGTGATGGGTATTTAATGATGCAAGCAAGGACGACAATCAAGGTTAAGCCTAGGGCATATTCAGCGCCGGCCCGTGTGGCCTGGACTAGATGCGAGATGCCAACAGCAGCAGCGGCATATAAAATACCCGGACCCAGTAATTTGAAAATACGCTTAGTTGAAACAAGGCTTTGATGCATGCTTATGGCCTCCTTACTTGCCTACCTCAGGTTGTATTTCAGTTCAGGGCGGATATCTGTTTTCCGTGTCAGTTAAGAGCAGCCGTCTTATCTTATTGCAAAGTTTTTGTCGATAAAGCTCTTCTTTACAAAGAGATCAATCGTCATGGTAACGCACTCGGCGGCACAATAGAAAACCCGTAGTGCGAATTTGAGAAGCCTGGTCATTGCTGCATGGAATATTTTTGGGCTCAATCGAACAGACTTGAATTTGCGGGTCCAGTGCGCCTTAATGATTGTGACCCGGGTTAGATAAGGTAAAGGATAGACGATAATGGAGCCAAGCTGGTATTCGATACTTCCGCCTGTTCTCGCCATAGTGCTGGCAGTCTGGAGTAAACAGGTCATTGTGTCGTTGTTCGCTGGCATCTGGATGGGGTTTACGTTGCTAAGTGGATTCAATCCCTTGTCGGGAATTGGGTCCAGTATCGATGCAGTGGTTCAGGTATTTGCAGATCCTGGAGATGCCAGGGTGCTGATCTTTACGTTACTTATTGGTTCAATGATCGCGACTATTGAATATTCCGGAGGGGTCCGCGGATTCGTGCGCTATCTGGAAACACGACGTTGGGTACATAACGGGTTTCGAGCCCAATGCCTGGCCTGGATTATAGGTATCGTCATATTCATCGAGTCAAACATTACCCTGTTAATTGCGGGAGCAGTGTGTCGGCCCCTTTTTGATCGGCATCGGATTTCCAGGGAAAAGCTTGCCTATTTGATTGATTCCACTTCAGCGCCGGTTTGTGTGTTGATACCGCTGAATGCATGGGGAGCAGTGATCATAGGGTTGGTCCAAGGAGTCGGTATTGAAAACCCGCTGGAAGTCTTTATCGCTTCGATACCATTAAATCTTTATGCCATCATAGCCATTTTGCTATCCGCGCTGGTCATTTACAGAAATATTAATTTTTCACAGATGCAATTGGCCGAAAACAGGACCGAGGCAGGACAACCTATCTGGCCGGGCGCGACCCCCATGATTGATAGCTCCGGATTTGAACACGTCGATCACAGTGATGTTGAGCAACCGGCTTCGGCTGCGTATATGGCCTTACCCATACTAGCTATGCTGGTAATGATGCCTGTCGGGTTATTGATTACCGGTGACGGAGATCTGATCAAAGGTTCTGGGTCCCTTGCAATTCTCTGGGCTGTGATCGCAGGTATCGTTACTTCCTGGGTAATGTTGCTGGCAGCAGGCCGGGCTAGCCTAAATATTCTGATGCAGGTCTTCATGAAGGGAGCAGGTAACTTATTGCCGATTGCGACAATTTTATTACTGGCTTTGACGTTAGGTGATGTTGCAAAATTGCTTGGTACCGGACCCTATCTGGCAGGAATTGCCAGTACAGCGGTGCCTCAGGTGTTTCTGGCACCCCTGGTGTTTCTGGTGGCTGGCCTGATTGCTTTTTCAGTAGGATCCAGTTGGGGAACGTTTGCCATTATGATCCCGATCGCCATCCCAATTGCGACAACGCTCGACTTGTCGGTTCCCTTGTTGTTAGCAGCTGCAATTTCCGGTGGCATTTTTGGCGATCATGCCTCGCCTATTAGTGATACTACCGTGGTGGCGTCCATGGCATCTGCAACTGATCATATTGACCATGTGAGAACGCAATTGCCTTATGCCTTGACCGCGGGTGGCCTGGCAGTATTGGGCTTTCTGCTGCTCAGTTTTTGGGCTTGAGGTATAGCTCAAGGACTCTTTCTGCCAGCGGTTGTACATCGGGTCCTGCACGGTTGGTAAGTAATATGATGGTTAGCTCATCGTCAGGGAAGCGGGCAATAAAATGGCGGAATCCGCTGGTGCTGCCACTATGATGAAATCTCCGCCGCCCCTGATAGGTATCTATCCTCCAGCCAAAGCCATAATTGCCCAGGCCTGGAGTTAAGGTTTCCTGCCTGAGTGCGGGTGAAATTAATTGGCTGCCATAATCCTGGTTATGCCAGCGAGTGAGATCAGCTAGCGAAGAGTAGACCCCTCCATCGCCGAGAACGGCACTATAAAGTGACTGGTCGCTGGGGGCAATCTCGCTATTTGAGATGGTATAACCAAAGGCTCGATCAGCAATGGAATTAACCCCATTGACGTAAGCCAAGGTTCTGTTAAGGCCGCTGGGTTGGAAGATTTCCTGGCTCAGGAATTCATAAAACGTTAAGCCGGATACTTGTTCGACGATCATCGCCAGAACCGCATAGCCGGAATTGCTATAGCGGTAAAGCGTCCCTGGGGCAAAATAGGTTGATGACTGTTGAGACATCAGTTGCAATACATCTCGATCACTTAGTTGTTTCTGGGTCTCTGGTGCTACCAGGGGTTCGTAGTCAAGTAAGCCCGATTGATGCTGCAATAATTGCTCGACAGTGATGTCTTTACCATAGGCCGGAAAGTCTTTGAAGATGGTCGTAAGGGTTGTATCAAGGCGCAGCTTGTTGTCGTTCACCAGTACTAGTACCGCGAGCGCTGTAAAGTGTTTGGTAATAGAGGCCAGGCGGAAATTTGTGTTTTCCGTGATTACTGTCTGTTGATCCAGATTTGCGAGACCGTAAGTTCGGGTCAGGATTGGTTTTGAGTTTTTTACAACGCGTAGCGCCGCGCCTGGGTGCAGACCTCTGTAGTCTTGGAAAATAGTATCAACTGGCGCTGTAGGGTTTGAATTACAACCTATCAGGTAAATACAGCAGGATAGGATTAAAGCCCTTAATGGAGATTTCATGGCAAAAAGCCTTCAAAGCAATAGGCGATCGGCCCGGTCAGGGTAGCTCGCTTATCTGTAGTGATGTCAATTGTAACCGAGCCACCCGGCATGTGCACAGAGCAGGTGGCATTGGGCCTGAGCCAGGCTTGTGCCTGAGCGGCGAATACTGCTGCGCAAGCACCGCTGCCACATGCCATGGTCAGCCCGGCGCCTCTTTCATAGACCCTCAGAGTGAGCTCAGTTGGAGAAACGATGCTGGCAATACCCACATTGACGCTTTCTGGGAAATAACCGTTTTGCTGAACCTCAGGTGCCAGTTGGGCTAGTTGAATGGCCTGCGGGTCTGCAACAAAAAATACCATATGGGGGTTACCCAGGTCGACGGCGAAGCCATTTTTAAGCGGGCCAATGTGTATCGAGGCAGCCTTATCGGCATTCTGGTGGGGTTGAACCTGGCCCAGATCGCAGCGGATCAGGGCGGGGCCGACCTGTTCGCAATCTAATAGGCCGGCAATGGTTTCAATTGTTATGGTTGACGCTTTGGTAGATTTGAGGAGTAATGCTGCCACGCAGCGGGTTGCATTACCGCATGCCTGTGCTTCTCGTCCATCGACATTGTATAGACGCATAAAGGCATCTGCATTTTCTGATTCTTCTATAACCACCAGTTGGTCTGCGCCGATGCCAATCTGCCCATCACAGATTCGGGTCACTTCATCCTGGCCAGGCTGGTATGGTCTGCTGCGCGCATCAACGATGACGAAGTGGTTTCGTAATCCGTGCATCTTGATAAAACCGCGATTTGAAGTGGCGAGCAAAGACGGCATCAGAAGTCAACAATGGCATTGGTTTAGTTATTCAGGCTCGCAGTTTTAAATGCTTGCTGTCAAGCAGGCGATAACAAAGGGAATCAGGGTTGTCAGGACTTTAGAGGGTAACTCGCCTACGAGCGTCTACAAAGGCAGCCACAGAACGGCTTACGTCCTCGGCGGTAGTAGCCCATGAGCAGACACTGATTCTTACGACGGATTTATTAGCCCATTTTGTCCCGCCGACCCAGCATTCCCCTGATTTTTGTAACTGGTTAATAAAATCTGCAGTGGTCGCGTCGGGCCAGTCGAATCCAACCAGGACCTGGTTAAACACCACGTCATTAAGCACGTTGAAATCTGCGCTGGTCAGTTCGCTGGCGAACTGGGCTGCTCGCTCATGAAGCCCGAAAACGAGTTCATCGATACCTTGCCTGCCGAGATACTTCAGTGCTGCCCATAGCTCTGTAATTCTGGCCCGTCTTGACATTTCTGGCGTATACAGCATGCCGTCTCGATGCTCGGAGAAATTAACGTAGCTCCCATTTATCTGCAAGGCGCTGACCAAGGCTTCTCGGTCGCTGCACAACAGTATGCCATTATCATAGGGCGCATTGAGTGTCTTGTGCGCGTCAACTGACCATGACTGGGCTTTTTCCAGTCCTGCAGTTAAGTTGCTCAGCTTGTTTACAGCACCAGCCCATAGCCCAAAGGCACCGTCGATATGTACCCAAGCTCCGGCCCGGTTGGCGGTATTACATATTTCGTTGATAGGGTCGAACGAGCCAGTACTGACATGACCTGCTTGGACCAGCACAATCGTATTGTTGTCAAGAGGCGGCAGGTTAGATGCGATGAGGCGGCCTTGGTCATCACAGTCGACCCATTCAATGTTATCAATACCGAAACCAAGCAGGGCTGCGGCTTTAATGACGCTGCCATGAGCTGACTGTCCGGCGACGATGCGAATCTCGGGCGCTCCATTATGGCCCTTTTGGTTAAAGTCCCAGCCCTGGTTTTTGCATATCCGAAAACGCGCGGCGGCCAGGCCGCAGAATATAGCCATAGAACTGCCGCTTAAAAAGCTGGCTACTACCTGATCGGGTAGGCCGAATAGTTTGCGCAGCCATGCTTCGGTGACGGTCTCTAACTTAGCGGCGACTGGGGACATCAGGAATAATGCGCTGTTTTGATCCCAAATGTCAGTTAACCATTTGCTGGCCAGGGTTACCGGTAATGCTGCCCCGGTAACGAAACCAAAATAACGGCCAGAAGTTGTCGCAACGGATGCTGGTGAGCCAAGGTGATGTAAGTCTTGCAGTATTTGCTCGGCATCGCCCGGTGTGGCGGGAAGTTCTTCGACGAATTCCTCGAGGTTAACCATGGCATTACTGGTTGGGAATACGGGTCTTTGTTGAATATGCTCGGCATAATCTAATCCATAGTTGGCTGCCTGCTTGAGAAGCGCTTTTGATGCCATTTCAGATTGCATTTTAGCGCGTAAATTCATTTGTCCTGTCGCTCTTCCCTTTGTTTCCATCAAGTTATCACAAAGTATGAGTGGATGAATAATCTGGCTCTACCCAGCGAAGTACTTGAGTATCGAATTACGGTTTGTATGACAGTTTGGTTTTACCGCATGGGCCGGCCTGATTTGGGGCCTGGTATAGGGTGGTGGAGAAGATGTTCTTTTGTTCTAGTGCTTAGTCATAGCTAAATTCGATTATACTGCCTTAATTCGGAGCTTCGATAACGCCGAGTGTATTGGGAGTGTATTAGGAGTGTATTAGGAGAGTATTAAATGGAAGTGGATAGAGCATTGAACGCGAATGACAATTTGGTACTGCTGGCTGCTGAACCAGGCAATCGGTTTTACCTTCCCTGGCATAACTGTATTTTAGCGCTTGCTGTGTTGGCTATGGTGATATTTACGCCGGTGAATGCACAGGCTGCGGAGACAGCCTGTGCGGATCTGGACCGGCCTACCAGCCGGCTTTTTCTGCAACAGGTATCAGACCATAGTGCGATCATTAAGTGGCGTGGTCCCGCCCTCAAGGTCTGTTTTGGATTGCAGCCGGATCAACTGACAGGTGTCGCGGAGGGCAAGCTGGTTGACGGCCACTATCAGGTCAATCTCACTGGTTTGGAGGCGGATACGGCCTATTATTATACGCTGGGTGGCTCAGGTTCAGCGGCTGTATCCCATTTTAATACTGCTCCGAAACCAGGGCTGTTGCCGGCTGATGGTAATATCCATATCTGGTTGCTGGGTGATTCTGGTACGGAAACAGAAGTCCAGGGTGGACACCATGTTCATCAGGGAGAAGCCCTCGAGGTGCTCGATGGGTTCTTGAAATACAATGCAGAGCAGGCAGCTAGTGAGCCCTTGGATTTAATTTTGTTGTTGGGTGACAATGCTTATCTGGAAGGAACCGATGAGCAATGGCAAGGTGCTTATTTTGATATTTATACCGATCTGATCGATTCTACTGCAACCTGGCCGACCATCGGTAATCATGAAATGGGCGGGGGACCGCTTGATATCTGTTTATTCAGGAGACTGCCACAATGTGACAAAGGTCCGCTGATAAGCCATTTTGGTGGAATTAGCCGATCATCTGATCCAGATAGTTACGATAGTACCGGCGATGGGCCTGATCCAGGTGGCTTGCCGTACCTAAAGATTTTTACCCTACCCAGTAAGGCAGAACAGGGCGGAGTAGCCAGCGGTACGGAACAGTATTATTCCTTTGGCTATGGCAATGTTCATGTAGTTAGTCTTGATTCTCAGCTGTCCAATCGTGATCCTGTGCAGCGCTTGGCTATGCGAGATTGGTTAATTGATGACTTAAACGGTAATACCCTGGATTGGACCGTGGTTATCTTTCATCATCCACCCTACTCGAAGGGTCAGAATCATGATTCTGATGTGGAGCAAAATGAAATCGATATGCGGCAGACGTTTGCGCCGGTTTTTGAAGCACATGGCGTAGATGTTGTTTATAGTGGCCATGCTCATTCCTATGAGCGCTCCTGGTATCTAAATGGCCATCATGGCTTATCTGAAACTTTCAAAGCCAGTGTTCATACCGAAACGGATAGCCAGGGAAAGCCGTTACTGGGTCAGGGAAAGGAAGTTTACCAGCAGATAAGCAGTGCCAGCTCAGCGGATGATAAAGCGGTTTACACGGTTGCTGGAAGTTCGGGTAAAGCTGACAAGGAGAATCCGTGTGCGCCTGGCATGACACTCGGCTGCAGTCTGCCGAATTGGTTGGCTCATCCTGCCCATAGAACCTTTGCCGATGGCCAACCAGGGCATCGTTCGAATGGTCTATCACTGAAGGGGTCCGTGGTGCTCGATGCCAATCGACATTCGCTGACATCACGGTTCATCGATGAAAATGGTCAGGTACTGGATTATTTCACTATCGTCAGAGATGGCTCCTGAGGCAATGAAGGTTTTGCAAAAGCTGGTTGTTCTCGCGCTGGCTGGGTGCAGTCTCTGCAGTGCTGCTCATCCGGGCATCGTCACTCGCTTTGAACAGGTTGATGAACTGATCGAGCGCTATCCGCAGTCACAGCCACTTTGGTTAAAGAGAGCCTCACTGTCTATTCAGCACGGAGATTTAAAATCAGCCCGGAAAGATCTTCAGCAGGCAGCTCAGCTGGGTGATCCGGTTGAGACAGCTTTCCAAATGGGCCTGCTGCACTTCAAAGAAGGTGAATTCAAAAAGAGTTATGAGGATTTCGAGTCCTATCTGAAACGAGTTCCAGGCCATGCCTTGTCTTATCTGTACCGGGCAAAAGCAGCGCGCGCGATGGGGCAGTTTGATCTGGCTATCGAGAATTTTGAAATTTACTTCCGCCAGTCTTCGAATCCCCACCCCGGCGAATATCTGGCTGCCGCTCGACTTCAAGTTGAAAAGTCACCGGATGATTACGGGCCGGCACTGCAGTTGATAGATCAGGCAATTAGAAGGCTTGGCTTGATTCCACAGCTGCAGCGATATGCAACTGATCTTGAAATACACAGACGTAATTTTGCAGCCGCAATTGAGCGCTGGGATTCGGCTGAGTTGGCGCTTGGCAGTAGCCCTGAGTGGAAGTTCAAGGCGGCGCGAATCCACACCCAAGCCGGCCAGTTTGTCCGAGCGCAGCAATTGATATTGCTGTTAAAGGATCAGCTTCGTGAGCTAAAGCCGACGCCTGCGCGGCAACAACTGTGGCAGGAAATTGGTGTGCTCGAACGGGCCTGGGTTCAGCTATAACAATACAGCAGCACGCCCCCTTTATTGGGTGGCTGGTTAGGCAATTTAATTCGTTAGCCTGTGATGATATACCTTGCTATCGGTTTGTTGCGCTAGCGGTGGAAAGTGATCCCAGAGAGCAAAATCAAGTGAGCTAGGATTACGCCTGGTGAGTGAAGACCGTATAAGATGAAGTCCAATCCAGAGGTGAGCTAGATTAACCTGATTATGTACAACCGCCCTGGTTAGTTAGGGCTGGAGCTAGTCTCAAACGCCGTCCGTGCTAGCAGGGCAACTGCCAGAAAGGTAAATACCATGCCCGAGCCGCCACCGAGGTAGGCTATTGCTCCCATCAGATCGCCTGGTCCGAAGGGTGTCTCTGTTACCGACAGACCGCGGTTGGAAGACAGGTTTCCAGCCCAGTAAAAGACAGTGTTAGCCCATCCCGTGATAATCAGGCTCCAGGCTGTCCATTGTGCCCGCTTGCCAGTCATTTGAAGATGGCGCATCAGCAGTGCAAGACAGCCGATCATGACGCCATTTAGAATCCCACCAACGTGCGCGGCCTGCCAGCCTCGTGTACTTCCGGGGATGTCGACTTCCCAGGCAGGTAGGGGCCATAGGGTGACGACTTCTAACAGGGAAAATACCAACATGACACCGGCGAGTAGGCCAATAAACAGGACCAGCATTCCGTGGCCGATGGTTTGATTGATCAATCTCTGTAGCTGGTCTTCGGAAAGAGTCATGGCATCTCCGTCTTATTGGGTAAGGTTTTGCATCGTATGCTGGTCGAGAATTTTAACATTTTGCCCCCTGGCATGGTATTGGCGCCATGCTGTGGCGATTGGGTTCTGGGCCTGGTTGCAGATCGGATGGTGGCGGGGATGATAGTCTTTCCTGTAGACAGGCAGTGAGGCAGCAAATAAATCCCAGGCAAAGGAAAAGAAGAACTTCCATGCCAGAATGCGCCTTTTTAAAGTGAAGCGGCTGCCTTGTAGCATTACGCTATAGGCTTTAAAAGTCTCCAGAGAAATGTGGAGAAAGGCATACCCAACCATGTAGCGACGGTACCATTCATGCTGGCCATAGAAGGCCTGGTAAAAATCAAAAGCGACCGCGCCGTGTTCGACTTCTTCGACCTGGTGCCACACCCACAGTGCTCTAAGGTTCTCATCTGCATCCGCCATGAGTTCTTCATAACGATTTAGGATAATCATGCCGCCCAGGAACGTAAAAGTTTCATATCCGGCGGTAAACCCAATTTGGAATTTTTTATCCCTGCGTTGGAATAATTGCTCAAAGTAGGCTTTCGCGGATCGGTCAATTTCTGCTAGCCCGGAATAATGGCTCGAGAGTTGTTTAGTCCACTTGGTGAAGTTAAAGGCATGGTGAGACTCCTGGCCGATAATCGCTTTTACATCCTGCAATAGCGCCGGATTATCCAGTTCTGGCCGATACCTGCGCATGACATGAACCAGAAATTGTTCGAAATGAGGAACGTGGATTCCTAGAGCGTTGATAAATATTGAGAAATCAGGGCAGCTTTGGCTCCAAACCGGGTCACTGTTACGGATTTCGTCAAAATCAAACTGGATTGGACGAACTTCAATGGCATCCATTGGGTGATTAGGTATGTTGTGTTTCTGCATAACCTCCATCCTGCTGGATTTAACTTTATGGCAGTGCACTAATTGCGTTAGTGGAATTTAACTTATTAGATCTATCATCCCTGTTTTGGATATTCAGGTAAACAGGTGGAGCGGGAAATAGTCTTGAATAACCCTGTGTTTTCCATTCAAGGATGCTGGGTCTTTGTTGGTCTGGTCTGGTCTGCCGCGAGGTGATGATTGAAGTTGCTGCGGTTCAAATAGCTGGCTTTCGAACCCGTGTAAGCGTTAAATCGACCAAGCAAAACCAATCAGGACGGGTAATCAGTCCGTAGGTTTGAGGGCCTCAGGTAAACCATCGCTAAGCGGCCAGATAGGTGAATCCCGGCGACGCAACCGAGTGCTCTTAGCTGATGCTGGATTACGCTTTCTTTTTTTATAGCAGGTTTTTATAACAGGTTTTGGCGTATAGGTTTGTTGAGAGTAAAGTAAATACTTGACTACGCTATGGAGTGAATATTACTTTGGCTAGCTATGAGGGAGAAAATAATGGATTTAGACTCAGAAGCAAGCGCAGTTCCGATCGATGAGATTGATGTCAGTCGACCGGAAATCTATGAGAATGATAGTTGGCAACCGTGGTTTTCGAGGCTTCGTAAAGAAGCGCCAGTTCACTATCTCGCAGATTCGGTCAACGGGCCTTTCTGGTCTGTGACTAGCCACCAATTGATTAAAGAAGTTGACACTAATAATCATGTTTTTTCCTCGGAAAAGGGAGGCATAGCGATTGTTGATCCCTATGCTGCCGAAGAGGGTCAATTGCAGGGTCAAAGCTTCATAACATTGGATGAACCCAGGCATGCACCGCAGAGAAAAGCAGTGACGCCTTCGGTTGCCCCTCAAAACCTGATTGAACTGGAGCCGCTGATTCGAAACAATGCTATCGATATTTTGGAAAACCTGCCGGTGGGTGAAACATTTAACTGGGTTCAGAAGGTTTCTATTGAGCTGACAGCGCGTATGCTTGCAACGCTATTTGGTTTTCCGTACGAGCAGCGCCACAAATTAGTGCGCTGGTCTGATCTTGCTACTGCCGTGCCGGAGGTAACTGGAGATGACAGTATCGATATGGGCGCGCGCTACCAGGAATTGATGGGTGCAGCGGCTTCTTTTTATCAACTCTGGACTGAGCGCGCTCAGCAGCCGCCTAGTTTTGACCTGATTTCCATGCTGATCCACAACAGCGATACAGCAAAAATGAATGAAGACCCGGAGTTGTTCCTGGGGACTATCCTTCTGCTGATAGTCGGCGGCAACGATACTACTCGAAACAGCATCAGTGGTGGGGTCATTGGCCTCAACAGATATCCTGATGAATACCAAAAATTGCGTGATAATCCTGGTTTGATTCCCAATATGGTCTCTGAAATGGTCCGCTGGCAGACGCCGGTGATTCATATGAGACGGACCGCGTTGCAGGATGTAGAGTTGGGTGGCAAGCAGATCAGGGAGGGTGACAAGGTGGTCATGTGGTACCTTTCGGGTAATCGGGACGAGACAGTATTTGACAACCCAGACAAGCTGATCATCGATCGAGCCAATGCCAGAAGTCATGTTTCATTTGGGTTCGGTGTTCACCGTTGTATGGGTAATAGGCTCGCTGAGCTTCAGCTCAGTGTGCTCTGGGAAGAAATCATGAAGCGATTCCGTACCATTGAAGTGGTTGATGATATTCAGCGCCTACCCAATAATTTTATCCGGGGGATTAAAAGTGTACCGGTTCGCCTGCATCCCTTTTGAGCGGGCTTAATAGAGTCATTGTTCGTCCAGCCAATGTACGCTGAGGGATAGGTTCAGCGGTTGTCCATATGATTTAGCGTTGCCGATGCGAGCCAACTGGACGCATCCGCAAGATCCAGGATGACGTCAAAATGGTTCCTGTTGTTAATCTCTCTGTATGTCACTGGGACACCCAACGCTTCGAGCTTGCTCCTGTATTCATCGGATTGGCGCTTAAATTCGCTGGTTTCATTGCTGCCATAAGCTAAAGTCACTGGTGTCAGGGCGCTGGGGGTACGGAACATGGGACTGTTTTCTAGGGCCTCCTCTGGGTCCATTGCCAGAACTTCATTAACATAGGATAACCGGACCGGTTCAAGATCATAGACGCCGCTAACGGCGCAAGCACTCTTGATAATATCGCTTGGTAGGCCTCGCTTTTCCCAGTCAGTGGTATACAGCATCATGGCAAGTTGCGCTCCTGCTGAACTGCCCGATATGTGGATCCTGTGTTTGTCTAAATTGAGCCGTTCGGCATTTAAATAGAGCCATTCAACCGCGCAACGGCATTCTTCGACGATGTCAGATAATGGGTGCTGTGGGGCAAGTGAATAGCCTAGGGCAGCAAATGCATATTTTTGATCTGCAAACAGAGGTGCAGCAAAACAGGAATAGTCTTTGCTTAGTTCCTGCCAGTATCCACCATGAATATAAAGGTTGACGGGGGCCGCCTGCGCATCGGCTAAAAACAGGTCCAGGCGCTGTGCTGGCCTGGGGCCATAAGAGAGGTCCAAAAACACTTGGTCAGTCAATTCGGCACGCTGCTTAACAGCCTGGCTCAGTTGCAGGTACTCATCGATGTACACCGTCAAGTCATCGACGCAGCTGCTTGGGCTGTATTCACGGTTCAAGGTGTCCTGGTCAAATGATCTGTAGATCGGTGCCACTTATATACTCCGGTGAGTCACCCCGAAACATGAGGTGGCTGTGATTAGTCCTGAGAAATCCAATGCTAGAGCGCTAGGACACGGGTCTCCTGCTGACAGAGAGTGCGAGGGTTGATGATCAGGGTCTGTATTACCGTGTTTGAGACCGAAACCTGTCTAGTATTCAAAATGTCGATTCGTTGAACTGTATTTTAGATCAAGCAGAGGGTCAATAATGACGTTTTTGTCCTGCTCGTATTGCTGCCACAAGGCTATCAGTTCAGCGTGCTTTATGGGATTGCCTTTGGCTACATCGTTTTTTTCCGCGGGGTCATATGCAAGATTGTACAACTGCCAACCGCTGGTTCCATAAGGTGGCTCCTGCCAGACCAGTTTCCAGTCGCCCTGTCTGACGGAGCGGCGATTGAATAGTTCAGTTGCAGAAACATGGTCGGTCGCATGCAAGTTGGCATCGGTAGTGTTTAGCAACGACACCAGCGATTTACCCTCGTGAGGTATTTTTCCAGGAGCAGGTGTTGGTTCCAGGCCGGCTATTTCCATCAGGGTTGGAAAGATATCCATGACGGAGACATAGCCTGGGTATATCTCGCCTTGCCTTTGAAAATGCGGATGGGAGATGAAGGCGGGTGATACGATGCCACCCTGGTTGACGTGGCCTTTAAAGCCTCGAAAAGGCGTCATACTGACTTCTGCCCAGCGAGGGCCATATCCAATGTAGGAGTTAGCCTTGCCCATATTGGCGATACTATTGTCGAAATTTTCTGCTATCCATTGAGCATTTCCAGGGACGATATGATGAACATCGTTACCTTCAGCGCCGTTATCTGACATAAATATGATGACCGTATTCGATAACTCATTGCTGTCCTTGAGATAATCAATGAGCCGGCCGATATGAAAATCCAAGGCGTCGACCATGCCTGCGTAGACCTGCATTCGACGGCTTTCTTTGGCCTGGGTCTGTTCATCGAGCTCGTCCCAGGCAGGCCATAGCCTGGAAACAGTTAACTCTACCTCGTCTTTGATAAGTCCGAGTTGCTTTAATCGAGAGAATCGTTTTTGGCGGATAGGCTCATAACCAGCGTCGTAGATGCTCTGGTATTTATCGATAAACGCATCCGGTGCCTGTAATGGCCAATGCGGAGCGTGATAGGAAGCAAATGCAAAGAAGGGTTGGTCGGGCTCTCGCTGGTGATGACCTGAGAGAAATTCGATCATCTTATCGGTGAAATAAGCACTGGAATAATAATCTTCCGGCAACTCTGTCCATTCACCATTCTCACGGTAACGAACTTTTGAAACCACATTGGTATCACCGCCAATGTAGATAGCCCGATTGTTATTAAAGTGGTTGCCGCCTCCCGGTAATACGAATGTATCCTTGAATCCTCGTGACTCTGGTCCGAGTTCTATGGAATGACCGAGATGCCATTTACCTGACATCATGGTTCGGTAGCCGGCCTGACTCAGCAGGTTGGCTATCGAGACCACGCGATCGTTGAGAAAGCCTTCGTATCCTGGCTTGCCTTGCTGGTTAGGGCCGAGTTCTTCGGCCATGTTACCAAGGCCAGACAGATGGTTGTCGACGCCAGAGAGCAGCATGGCACGTGTCGGAGAACAAGTCGGTGCTGTATTAAAGTCGGTAAAGCGCAACCCACCTACGGCAAGTTCATCAAGATTAGGTGTGGAAATTTCACCACCGAAGGAACCCAGATCAGACCAGCCGAGATCATCGACCAGAATGAGCAGGATGTTAGGTTGGTCATCTACAGGTAATAGCCGGCTGGTTTTATCCATCGGCGGTGGTGCGCAGGCGGTGGCTGCGAAAAGGACCCACAGGCAAACAAGCAAGGTTAGTGGGCGATAACGAACCACTCGCCACTGTTTGCTGAGAAAGGCATGTTGGCCCTGGCGGGTTAATGCCCGGTAACGAGGTGGATGCGGTGCCATCTAATTTTCTCTTCTCTTCTCTTCTCTTCTCTTCTCTTCTCTTCTCTTCTCTTCTCTTCTCTCTTCTCGTCTAAGGTACTCTCGGTATAGACAGGTTAAGCCTACCTTATTTCATTAATAATGAATAGTTGATACATTGTTAGCTATTAATT
>Ga0206679_10001824_pt1 | contig 17425 bp, 13 predicted proteins | sample M110012015metaG_FD_155464 | JGI IMG/M metagenome (GOLD analysis project Ga0206679, IMG submission 155464) | Ammonia-oxidizing marine archaeal communities from Monterey Bay, California, United States - M1 100m 12015 | ecosystem: Environmental > Aquatic > Marine > Intertidal zone | place: USA... | reverse complement strand
CAATCGCAATTCAAAGCGTTTCTAGGGATACCAGCGGTTCCAATTCAAGTGGTCACGCCTGCAATCACCTTCGAATCAATGGCTGCTAGTGCAGGTGATATTAGAACTCGAACAGGATGTCAATACAGGCAACACCGACAAAACACCGTAAAGTTGTTTCTATAATAAAAATTCAGGAAAACCAATGGGTAACGTTAGCATCATAAATTCAAACCAAGGTTTTACCGCGCCTAATCAAGTCCCATGAAGGCACAAGCAGAACTGGTTAAAACGTCCCGGTCAAACCATTGAGTCACTACCGATAACTGACTACAGCGGCAGGCCCTATCAGGTAATCCCAGCGAGTCGCTCCATACCGCTATGATCAAGCGCTGCAGTAATGTGACGTTGCGCCATTGTTACCACTAGCGCCAGACCCCGCTCATTGCTCAGATCCATTGTGCCACCGGTCACCATCGAGGTAGCCAGACCACCCTGTAGGTGGGCGAAACAATAATCGTCCCAAGTCTGAGCTATGGTGTAGTCATCTACGCCGCCGCGCATCAGTTGAGCATGATAGGCATCCACCAATTCTTTTTCATGCGCCCGGCGTAAATCAATATCCATGGAGCCGCCTAGTAAATAAGCTAAATCGTATGCGCCTGGCCCTCGGCCGATTCCCTGCCAGTCAATCACCACTACCTGGCCTGCATCCTGCCCAAATAACATGTTTTCAACTCGATAGTCCTGATGCGCGATGGTCCAGGGACTGCGCCCAGCTAGCTCGGTATTGATCCTGAGGTAATTACCAGCGAATTGCTGGTACAGCGCCATTCCCCCAGCGGGCAGGTACTTGCCAAACCCCGCCTCAAATACAGGGCAGATCTGTTCAAGAAGTTGATCCACATACTCGATACGCGGTCCAATCATCGAAGGGATCCATTCCAATGCCGGCAACTGCACTTTATCCCACCAGACCGCATGAATGCCTGCGAGGACCTTAACAGCCGATAGGGCCTGCTCAAACGACATGCCATCACTCTGATTAACCATAGTGAGATGGCTCAAATCTTCCATAACGATGACAAAGTCAGCCGTTCCGGGCAAAATTTGAGTAAAGTATACATCGGGCAAGCCGACACTGACTCCTGGCGCGAGCTCATCGTAAAAACGTATTTCGGCTTCAAACATACCCAGCGCGATACCCTGCTGACGATTTTCTTCAAACGAGGATGGGAGTTTTACGACGACACTGGTTGGCGAGGTGGTTCCAGCAGCACGGTAGGTTATCTTTACCTGGTAAATATCGCCCATCAGGCCTATGCCCTGGCCGATCTGGATCGGGTCGATGCGATCTATATCTGCCTTAAGCACCTCTCCCAACCAGCTTGAAGTCACATCGGTAATGGATTTGGGGGTTTCAATCATAAATACCTCTCGTATCTGTCTGTCATCATTTGCATTTTCAGCAACCTAGGATCAAATCAGGCGATGATTCCAGACAACTGTTCCCAGCACCTGGTATCGCTACCCGGGTAACCGCTCAACGGCATCAGGCATTGTTCTGCCAACCATCCCAGTAGGTCACCTCGCTTGCCGGCCTGCGTTCTGCTTTCTTCAGCTTCGCGCCCTTCGTATAGGCAGCAGGCAACATCACGGTCTGGGTTACGCCTTCAGGAATACCCAGCAGCGTTCTGATTTCATCGGACCGCGACGCTAGCAGCGTAGTCCAGGTAGTACCAATACCCCTGGCCCTCATGGCCAACATCAACGACCAGGCTGCTGGCAGGATTGAGCCATAAAATGCCAGCTGCGCTGAAGCATCCTCATCAGGTTCGCCTAGCGAGAAGACCATGACCATGCAAGGTATCTCGTGAAGTCTCGCCATTAAAGCGTGGTGGCCAGGCTTTAAGGTTACATTCCGGGATTCACTGAGTTGTATGAGTACATCTCGATAAATACCTGCTATTTTTTCTTTCAGTTCTGGATCAGTAATAACAACGAAACGCCAGTTTTCCCCAGCAAGTCCCGTCGGTGCCTGGACTGCCACCTCTATACAGGCTTCAATGTCCTGCTTGCTTACCGGTGTTTCAAAATCCAGTTTCCGCCGCACCGATCTGGCCGTGCTGAGCACATAATCTACCTGGCTGGTTAAACCACTATCCACCATGATCCATCCCTTTTAAATAGAGCTTAGACATCGATTTAATCATAGTTAGCCCGGTAATGTTCAAGTACCCGGGCAGGAGCATGGCCTGTAGGCAGTCACATATTGTTGTCGGCCTAAGTCGGTTTTATCCAATGATTTTCCAGATGCAATAAATTAACCGTTTTTTCTCGTCCCGCTCCTGATACCTAACCCTGACCGACAAACAGCTTACATTCTACTCTTCGCCAGAGATGAACAGATAGATGGCTTCTACGACCGGGTCATCTCTGTGATCGGCCCTTGTCATAATCGACCGGTGATTCCTGTTCGGCACCATCAAGGCTTGCGCATCGACCTCAAATCCCATCAAGTCCCTCGCCAGACGTTCGTTCTGGCTGCGACGCCACGGCTCATCACCCGCTGCATATAGCAGTCGCAGGGGTGGTTTGCCCGCGCCAACATAACCACTCACAGAAGGCTCCAGCCAACCGGCTGGGTCCTTACCCCAGACCACCTTGGGACGCTGCGGCGCTACTTCTTCTACATACAGGAACGGACTGATGGCAACAACACCAGCGAGGTCAGTCAGTGTTAAGCCATGTTCAGCCAGATAACGTGAATCCAGTGCTAATTGAACTGCGAGATAAGCACCAGCAGAATGCCCACTGAGGAATAGTTTCGCTGGGTCACCACCATATTCCTTGATATGGGATTTAACCCAGTTGACTGCCGCCGCCGCGTCCTGCAGATGAGCGGGATGCTGGACAGCAGGAGACAGACGATAATTAGCAGCAACCACCGCAACACCCTGGTCAGCTAGGGTCCGAGCCAGGTTTCCAACTAGTTGCTTGTCTCCCTGCATCAAAGCACCGCCATGCCAGAAAACAACCACAGGCGCACCCGGCTTGTCCCTGGCCGGGTAAATATCTAGAAAAGCACGAGTCGTGTCTTTACCCCTTGGGACCTGGTAGGTAACGTTAAAGCTGTTTAACGATGCCGAATTTTCCATAGCCATCACCTCAAAGCCCGATACTGCCATCAGCAAAACCAAACCTGCTATCAGCAAAACATACGGTTTATCCATTATAGCGCTCAAATTAAGTTAGTTATGGTCCTCTGTAGTAGGTTTAACCTGACCATACTCGACTTCGAGCATTGCTGGGAGGCAAACCCTGTAAACTCATGTCACCATCTATTCCGGAAGCGGATAGTGAACACCTGGAACCCCATCTGACAAGCCCTGGTACCAATCTGGTCTTGGCTGAACTGGCTGGTAGGATGATGGAACCATCGGCGTATCTTTGTTCCACTCATGATGAATGGGTGGAATTTGGAAAGTGCCATTACTGGCATTGGTTCCGCCATCCACAAGCAGATCAACCCCGGTTATATAACTGGCTAAATCTGAGGCAAGAAACATCACCGCGTTGGTGACTTCCTGTGCTTCGCCTACTCTGCGCATAGGCGTACGACTGGCGATCCATTTATCAATACCCATGGCCTCGAGTGCCGGCCGGGTCATTTCAGTGACAATGAAGCCCGGTGACACCGCATTGACCCTAACCCCTCGATCGGCCCACTCACTACCGAGCTGCAGCGTCATGTTACGCAGCCCGCCCTTGGCAGCAGTATAGCCAATGACATTATTTTCATTACCACCACTCCCCATAATGGAACAAATATTAACCACGGAACCAGCGCCATTTTCGAGCATGTGGCGCCCACACTCCCTGGCAAAATAAAAAGCGCCGACCAGGTCGACGGAGAGAATATTGTTAAAAGTTTCCGCATCAAACCGCTCCGCAGCCACCCCTCGCATATCGGCAATTCCGGCATTATTAATCAACACATCAATTTTTCCATGCTCTTTAATACCCAGCGCAACAACTCGTCGGACGTCTTCTTCCTTTGCCACATCACCACAAGCAACGGTTACCTGAGCTCCTTTCTGGCGGCAAGTAGTCGCTACTGCTTCGAGTAGCTCACTAGTTCGTGCTGTGATAACAAGATCTGCCCCGGCTTCGGCAAAGGCATAGGCGAACTGTTCTCCCAGGCCATAGCTGGCACCGGTAATCAGGACCACTTTCGAATCAAATTTAAACACTGTTAACTCCCTCTCAGATCGTTTGATACCTATTAAAATTCTACCCGTTAACCTGTCGACAAACATCACTGGAATAACGGCCAGTCACCAATCCTCCACCAAAACCCCCATCGACAATTGACGGCCTAATGGCGGGACCCGGTGCATCAGCGAATTGCCTTAGCAGTTCGAATCGAGCCTATAGCAGCTCTCACCCATTTTAAACCAGACCTGACCTGTACGAGTTACTTTATTCCCGGCCAAATAACTCAGAGCCTGCTAGTACCGGCCACCGCTTCCAGCCAAGCTTTTACCCTATTGCAGTTCTGCATCCTTGAGCTTAGTTTCTATGGCCACCGCGGCTGCAATTTCATTGGGAATTAACATACTGAGACTATAGTGAGCTATCTTCCAGCCACCCGCTTCTCGGACAATGATACCGGTACCGCGGCACCGGCCCAACTTTTCGTTGAACAGCACTTCATCAAACCAGTAGATATCCAGACCGGCCCTGTGCTCAATGTTTCGTTCTAAAACATCGTACTTCCAACCTCGGCCCTGCTCAAACGCTGGCCTGGCATAATCCTTGAATTCACTCACCGACCATCTTTCCGCAGCATCCGTGCCAAGAAAATAGGCATCTTCTGCAAACCGCTGAAAATAATCGTCAAAATTACTTTCTGCAGCTGCTTTATGGAAACCGTTGAGTAACTCATCAAGCACCGGTATTGCCTGGCTGGCACCGGCGTTCAAACTCCATAGCAATATAAACACCACGATATTTCGCAAAATATTACCCTTATCCTTACCTGAATCCACTTGCATTCTAAACTCAAATGAACCTTTGGAACATCTTCGATGCCTTAGGCACCGGTCAGTATGCAAGCACTCCGTTTACAATACTTGTAACCCGGCAGCGGTAACCCGATACTAGTGAGCGGAATCAAACTACGAGAAAAAGCCCCTGACCATGAGCTATCAACAACTGGAAAAAACCTTTTATCGACTGGCCCAGCTAGACCATGCCAGCGCTATGCTGAGCTGGGACCAGCAGGTCATGATGCCGACCAAAAGTAATGAGCCCAGAGGCAGAGCTCTGGCCGAGTTATCAGTCATGGCGACCGAGATACTGCAACATGAGGCTATGGAGGATCTATTCGGGGTAGCTGAACAATCAGCAACCACCTTGGAAACCTGGCAACAAGCCAACCTCAGGGAGATGCGCAATGCCTGGAAAAGCGCACTGGCAGTGCCAAAAGCCCTGGTTGAAGCCGAAGTCATGGCCGCCAATGACTGTGAACATGCCTGGAGAAGCTATCGCAACAGTAACAACTGGCAGGACTTCCAACCTCTACTGCAAACCGTTTTCGACCTGAGCCGAGAAAAAGCCCAGGCCTTGAACTCAACCCTGGCAACTGAGCGGGGTTATCTGAATGATTATGATGCTTTACTGGATTTATTTGACCCTGGTACCAACCTTGCCAAAGTAGATAGCCTGTTCACACAGTTAACATCCATCCTGCCAGGCCTACAGCAGAGTATTATGGAAAAACAACAGCGCCAGCCGGCACCACTACAACCCAATGGCCCCGTGCGCCGGTCAACACAGCTAAAACTCTCCAGGGACATCATGACTGTACTTGGTTTTGATTTTTCAACGGGCCGGCTCGACGAAGCGCTTCATCCTTTCACGGGTGGTGTCAGTGGCGATAGCCGAATCACCTCGCGCATTGATGAAAACAATGTCGTCGAAAATATCATGGCAACCATTCACGAAACAGGCCACTCCCGCTACGAGACAGGCTTGAACCAAGACTGGCGCTTTAAACCCGTCGGCCGAGCCATGGGCATGTCCATCCACGAAAGTCAGAGTTTATTCTTTGAGATGCAAATGGCCCGTTCCAAGGCATTTATCCAGGCGGTTAATCCACTGGTAGTCAAGCATCTAGGGCCCGATCCTGCTTTCAGCTCGACCAATTTACACAGCATCTATACGCAGGTACAACCCAGCCTCATCCGGGTTAATGCCGATGAGGTGACCTATCCTCTTCATGTGATTCTTAGATTTGAAATTGAGAGGGATATTATCCTGGGTAAAAAGAGCGTCGCCGATATTCCGGAATGCTGGGATGAAGCCATGAACAAATACTTGGACCTGGATACTCGTGGCAACCATCGTGATGGTGCCATGCAGGATATTCACTGGCCATCAGGTGCCATCGGCTACTTCCCTTCCTATACGCTAGGTGCCATGAATGCGGCCCAATTGCATCAGGCACTTATCCGAGCCGTTCCCCAGGCTGCAGACCATATCAGCCAACTTGAACTGGCTCCTATCTTTGAGTGGTTGTCCGTTAATATCTGGGAAAAAGGCAGCCTCCTCAGTAGCGAGGATTTAATGCTAGAGGCCACTGGCGAGACCTTGCAGGCCCGTTATTTCATCGAACATCTACGATCAAGGTACTTATAGTGCCACCGGTTAGTACAAACAGACTAGCAGACCACCTTACAGCCAGGCCAGCCAACCCCGGATGGATCCCTATAACGAGCACCGCCAGTACTGTTTAAACCTGCCAGGGATTAGCTCAGGGCAAGTCACTATCAGCATATAGGCTGGACAGAAGCAGTCAGCGCTAACCTGCCTACCTTCCTAAAACAGCATCTTTGCCTATCCTCTATCTGGCCGACTCAGGGCAAACCAAGCTGGACTGATGAGCTGGTCCATTCCTGATTGTAGTCTGGCCAGCGCTCTATGACTGACACCGTTAATAACCGTTAGATGACAAGGCATACCAATCACAGTACTGCGGTACCATGCATATTCTTTAGAGGGTTATATGAATCCATTTACGCCAATGCCCTGGCCATGCTTTAAATCGTTTACCTAAAAACCCGCTTTTCGATCAGGGATCGATACAATCAAACTGTCCTTTCCCGTAGATAAGCGCTACAAGCCAGTTCAAATAGCATTGGTGTAACTTGACGGAACATGGTAATAATGATAGCTAGAACCTAAATGAGGACCTAAGAACAGTAACTTGGACCAACATAAAAGTATCATTAAAGCTGTAGGTTCGACTGTATGCTAGCTTCAGATCACGCCAAAGCACTGGCAGAATCATGCTTTCAAGCTCATCTGCTTTAAACCAGGACTAGCGTTTACGAAGAGCCAATGAAGCTATCAGGAACGCAGCATCAGATATTAGAAGACAAGACAAATAAAAAAACCAAAAAGAAAAAATAAAGATAACAACAATAATCAAGGAGCGAGAGATGAATCTGATCCGCAAATACAAAGCATTAGCATTCCTTTTAATCGCGTTGGCCTCGTCGATGCTTTTTAATCCGGCGCTAGCCGAGGACAAAAAGCGCCAAATCGAAGAAATCATTGTCACCGCGGAGAGAGTAGAATCTACGGTTTCAGATACCTCTATTTCCATTACTGCCTTTTCTGAAGATGCCATAGAGGACTTTGGCCTACAGAGTGCAGATGAATTAATAAACTATATCCCTGCCACAACGCGGGATGCCTACGACATCCGTATCCGAGGAGTCGGGCGGAACTTCAGGGCCCTGGGGGGAGATCCCGGTGTAGCTACCTATTACAATGGTGTCTATTCTCCAGACTTCGGCATTGCCGCATCTGAGAATGCCCTATACGATCTCGCCCGGGTTGAAGTATTAAGGGGGCCACAAGGCACGCTTTACGGTCGTAATTCTATCGGTGGCGCACTCAATTACGTGACCAAACGACCAACCTTTGAGAAGGAAGGCGAACTCAGGCTCCAAACCGGTGAGTTCAGCACCCGAGAGCTCTATGGCGTACTGTCCGGTGCATTCATCGATGATATCGTCGCCGCCAGGATTGTCGCTGTTGATAGAGAGCGTGACGGCTCACAAGAAGGCTTGCAGGGCAGTCCGGACATCAACGCTATCAATGACCACAACATGGCTGTGAGCTTCCTGTTTGATTTCAGCGATAACTTCAGCGTCTTTGTCCGCGGTAATGATCGTGAATCAGAACGCTTAGTACCGACCTTTGAGTTTATGACTGAAGGTGCCGGTCCCGTCAGAGGTCAATCCTCCGCCGACTATGCTGTTTTTGGTTTGCGAGCAGTGGAGCAAGGCGATGCGGGTGCAATGTCTTTTACCAACCCACTGACTGGCGAAGTCTTATATGGTGCCTACAATCGTCCCGGTCTGGATCCCACAATGTATCCATTCCAGCCTAATGCAGGCTTTGGGCGAACCGATATCGACGGCCTTAAATCCCTTTCTGTAGGCGAAGGTAACTTCACTAACATGGTCAATAATGACAGTGATGCCTGTGCCTTCCCTTATGCGAACCAGGATTGCCAGCATGAATTCTTCGGGCATCGCTCCGGTTCTCTGGAGATGAAGTGGGAAATCAACGACACCACTACTTTAACTTATATCTACGGCAACCAGGATTTTGAATATACATTCAACCTTGATGCCGACGGCTATAACAGTGATTTCTCCAAATATCGGCAGACGGTGCTGGAAGACGTGTGGAGTTATTCGCACGAACTGCAATTACAGTGGTCGGTCGGCGAGCGCTTCACTGCGACCAGCGGTGTTTTCCAATTCACGGAGAAGAGAAACCAGGACTATAGCTTAAGAAACAACACGCCTCGTTATACCCTACCAGCTGCTTATGGGGATTTAGATGCCCCATCAGCTATTCTGGGCGGGGCCTCTTATATGCAGATCATTGGTTTTGGCGGTGGCGGCGTTGGTCTTGGCGATGCACCCATGGGAACCAGTATAAGCGGTCGGTGGCATGGTAGTGAAGACATCTATCGTCACAAGAATATTGTTCGCAATGAGCAGGTTGCCTACTTTACCCAAGGAACTTTCAAGCTCAATGACGAATTCTCCCTGGTACTTGGAATTCGTTACGCAGAAGACGACAAATCGGCTCTGGAAGTCCGCGGAGGTTACTTTGAAATAGGCTACCCTGTTTTCCCGCTGGCACCGGGCTTCACTTCACAGGACCTGCTTCAGTACGGGCCTAATGTCGCCACTTCAGCCATTATCAACGGCCTACCTGTGGGAGCGCTCACGGTTGGACCGGCGACCGGATTAACCCTGCTTGGGCTGACCAATATAGCCATGGGCCGGGCCACCTATTCAGGTAACCCAGCCGACCCTATTACGCCAATGTGTGCTATCACTGATGCAGCCTGCGCCAGTCCGCTCATGCTCGGTCCAGGGTTGCCCATTAGTTACACCTCGACTGTTTCAGGATCTGATACCTGGTCGGATACAAACTATCGTATCAATCTGGATTGGACTCCCAACGATGATATCCTCATGTACCTGTCTCTCACCACAGGCTACCGTGCCGGCGGATATTCCCTTGGCGTAGCGGATGCTCGCGATCAGGCCAGGGACGATCTAGGCATCCCAATCCCAGGCGCTGGTATTGAACCCCTTACTTACGATGAAGAGACTGTCAGAGCTCTTGAAGTGGGCTACAAGGGCTTGCACCTGGACGGCACCTTGCAAGTCAACGCATCAATTTATACTTATGACTATGAAGGCTATCAGGATCAGCTGGATTTTTTCGATCCAGTAAGAAATTCAACTGTGGACGCCGTTGGCAATGCGCCAGAGGCCACCAACTCTGGTTTTGAAATCGAGCTTCTGTGGCTGCCAACTGACAGGCTCACGATTGGCGGCAACTATAGCTACACTAAAACTGAATATGGCGGCGACTACCAAGCTGCTATATCCGATGACCCATACCTGCCGGGCTCGCTATTCGGAAATGCGACCACAGCGCCTGACCTGTTCGTAGTCGATATGAATGGTAATCCGCTGAAGCGAATTCCAGAGCACAAAGCAACGGGTTGGGCCATCTATGAAATTGAAACCAGTAGCGGTACCTTCGATTTCCGAGGGACCTACTCGTACACCGGTGAATACTATGTTTCAGGAATCCAGCGGTCATTGGATCTGCTTCCGGACCGTCATCGTATTGATTTAGCAGCCAGTTGGACTGATACCAGCGATACCTGGAAAGTCAGGTTATTCGTTGACAATGCGACCGATGAAAGCAGTGTGCGCGGCTTCGGGACCTCCACCGAGTCGTCAAATTGGCGTCAGACCGGGTCTACACTCTACCCCAGATACTGGGGGCTCGATATAACCTATACCCTGTTTAACTAGGCTTCAGGACTATTAACAAGGGCGCTTCAGGCGCCCTTTGTTTTTCTAGCAATCAGACCAGCCCCTTTCGGGTCGCTTTTTAACTTAACAAAAGGCTTTGGCTTGTTTTGAGGTAAGGAACCGTTCAGGGTGATTATAGAGAAAAGCAACCAAAAGCCGGTTGTTTGTTCAAAACCCTACTTGAAATCGCCGGCACTACATTATCCAGTCTCATGAAAGACTGGCCAATGGCCAACCATCTCACTACCCCTGAAAGGTAGTAGATCGCCAAACTGCAACATAACCTGCTCGCTCTGCGTTGGACGGAGAAACATGTAGTCATCAACCTGTAGGTCAACATTCAAGGAGGTGGTGACCGGGCTCTGGTTTGTACTTTGATAGATCGGCTCGGCTGTACCCTCAGGCGAAACCATCTGCGCTTTCCAATAACCACCATAAATGTAGTAAAGTCTGCGCCTATTCGGATCCCAGGTCTGCAGTGGTTTAGTAAACCAGGGATCACCCGGTATCTTCAATTCATCATAGCGCTTCAGCACAGGTGTACCGATAAAAATAGCAGGCAAATGACTGTCCAGATGGTAGGTATCAAAATCAGTAGGCTTGACCACACCTGAACCGGCAGACAAATCATTCATCACCCTATCTCCGGGGTAAATTGCCAGAGTATGACTACCCGCACCATTGAAGGTCAGTCCCTTAAGATCAAAGCCGTTGAATCGCAACTGGTCGATAAACCCCTGGTAAATAGACAGGACCTCAGCCACAGCAGGATGCCGCAAAGTCGCCTGCAAACCCGTTAATTGGGGTTCATACCCCATGAGGCCGGCAAGCTCCAGATGCGCCGGATCCAGTTTTATCATTTCAAGCAATGGGGTTATGGCAGCGGGTTCGATTAACCCGCCCCTGTGCAGGCCTACATCTATCTCTAGGTTGACCCGGATTTTAATTCCCAGTTCATGAGCCAATGCCTGGTACTGCTGCAATCGTTGCTGACTATCAATCAGCCATTGGACTTGGCGTTGCGGATCAAACCCCGTGCCGTGTAGTTTCAGATAGAAAGTCCGTGCAGCGGACACTGGCAAGGGTTTACCGAGCAGGCAGTCGGCATCAGGAAAGGCTTCGGCTATCGCATTCAGGAAAGGCTGATGGAACACCATCAAGGCATTGGTATTAGCCCGCCGCATTACATGCGCAAGCAGTTCCACTGATGGCAGTGATTTAACCACCACTCGAAAAGTTTTATCAGGGCCAACAGATCCAGCGAGTTTATCAACATTACTATCAACCCGATCCAGATCCAGCAACATAACAGGTCGACCGGGTCCGTTTTGTTTCAGCATCTGGTTCAAAGCCGAAAAATACGCATTATGGGGCTTACCGGCCGCATCAGGGCGCCACAATATTGCAGAGCTACCTGCCGCCATTGCGATCGCAGCACTACCGATCAAAACTGATCGACGTTTCATGTAGTTTCACCAAAAACCTTCCTGAGGTGGGCATTGAGCAGCCTGCCCTGAGGATCTAGCGCCCTGCGGATGGCAGCAAACTCATCAAATCGAGGATACAGACCCGCCAATTGCTCGCCTCCCAAAGAATGTATTTTACCCCAGTGAGGCCGCCCTCCATACTTCCAGAAAATCGGCTCAATTAAATCAAAATAAGGCCGATAGTCCTCCGTGGCTACCCGGTGAATAGAAATAGCGGCATGATCTTCATCCCCTGAGCTCATGCCAAGCATAGTGTCGTCTCTGGAGACATACCGATACTCAAGTGGGAATACCACGTCCACTTGCTTGTCCTGGATAGTCGCCAGTATCTCTTGCAGACAATCCGAGCCTGCTTCCACGGGAACAGAGTATTCCATTTCATTAAATCGATTATTCCGGATATTGGCTAGAATCTTGTATGAAGTATCGACTCTTTCACTCGGCCCGATCTGTTCTGCCAGGGTATTAATCAATGGACGACGCAGGCTTGGAGGGATCATCATAAAGCCGCGCATAGCATTATCAAAAGCGGCATCTTCTTCAGGAGAAGCGGCTGGATTATTGATGGCCTCGTCTGTCTCATCGGTGGCCAGCGCCATTGAATAATCCGAGTGCACCAGGGGAAACAGCTCAAAGTGACGATGCGCTGACATGTGGCTATCAAAATCCTGTAATAGTGTTGATGTCCTTTCCACCCATGTCCTCTGTTTTAACCTATAGGCAGCTCTATTCTGCAGGGTCATGCGGCTAACCACACCTAAAGCTCCCAGGCTGACACAGGCAGCAGCGAACAGGTCGGGCTCAGAAGAGGTATCAAGATCTCGAACTCCGCCATCCACGGTTATCAATCTCAAGCCGGTGACATAGCCAGACAGGCATTTAAAATCAATTCCTGTCCCATGGGTGGCAGTCGCTGTCGCACCTGCCAGGGTTTGACGGTCAATATCAGGAAGATTAAGCATGCCCTGCCCCACACCAGCTAACACAGGCCCCATGTCGCTTAACCGTGTACCGGCGGCAAAAGTGGCCAGATGACGGCCCTCATCTTGAGCCAAAAGTCCGGTGAGCTGATCGATGACCACCAGATGTCCATCCGTTGGCACCAGTGGCGAGAATGAATGGCCGGAGCCTACCGGGCGCAATAATCCATGAGAGGTTGCAAAAAATCGAGCTAACTGCTCCTCAGTGGCAGGAGAATACCTACTGATCGGGTAGGATACTTCGCCTCCTGACCAATTCCTCCATGATAATGGCGGGTCCTGTACAGATGACAAAGCCCTTGAAGTGGTACCAAAAAAGGCGGCAAGGGCAGTATTGCCAAGAAAAGTTCTCCGGGTCAGTTTACTCACTCTGAGTCCCCCGCCATGAAAGCAATCAATGCAGAAAAATCACCCCGCTCGCAAGCCATGCAGTATCCCAGTGGTGGCATATAGTTATAGCCTTCAACTGTATGCGCCAGCAGCGCCGCATTTCCCTGCTGCAACCTGGGTTTCCATTGTTCCATATCACCGACGCGCGGTGCGCCGCCATTACCATCAACATGGCACAGTGCGCAGCTCTGCTGCCATAAGCGTTGTTGATTTTGGGACAGCGGCAGCCTTTGACTCTGACTGGATGCATCCGAGTCAGTAATGGGTTGTAATGCTGTATCGTCTTTCACTGGATCGCAACCAGTCAGGCAGGCTGCCAATAACAGTACAAGCACAAAAATCGGTAACCTGCTCAACACAACACTTTTCTCCCTACCTGATATTATCGCCTTAGCCATGTTTTCTAACCGTATATTCCAATATTGAAGCCCAGCCTATCGACTCTGCAGCAGAGCCCGCACAATGTCGGGACAGCCTCGAGCAGGTCAGCAACCACCTCACAAACTGAGCGTTTCCAGACCGAAAGCCAGTGTCAAATTGCCCTAGCAGCTATCCCACCCGGCTTCGCTGAATAATCCATCTTAGGACTGCTCAGAACTACCAGACAACTCCTAGAGTAATATGAAACCGATTTTCGTGAAACCAGTTAATCTTTATCCTGGCTCGAAATACACGCTCGCGCGCAGACAATTAGCGGTTCGACTTGCCAGCGCCCGCATCGCCAAGTAAGTTGATAGGGTTAACCCTATCAACTGGAACTTCTCATGCCGGAACTACAGAAATTAGATAAGAGTACTGATGCAAAAACGATAAAGGAGATCATGGACCAGGATGGCGCTTGCATACTACTGGACGTTCTCTCCAATGCTGAGGTCGACCAACTGATGTCAGAGTTGATGCCGTTTGTAGAACGAACCCCATACGGTGCAGATGCTTTTACGGGAACATTGACAAGGCGAACCGGTGCTCTAGCTGCCAGATCAGCCGCCTGCAGGGAACTGATTATCCATCCCAGTATCCTCGAAAGTGCTAACGAATTCCTGCTGCGGTTTACCAAAAAAATCCAGGTGCACCTCACCCAGACAATCTATATCGATCCAGGCCAGGGAGCCCAGGTCCTACACCGCGACCGCTACGCCTGGGACAAACATCTATCGGCAGAAATCGAACCACAATTTAACACTATCTGGGCATTGACTGATTTTACCAAGCAAAATGGGGCCACCCGAGTGGTTCCCGGAAGTAATCATTGGCAATGGCAACAGGAAGCCAAAACTGACCAGATATGCCAGGCGGAGATGAGCCGCGGCTCGGTGCTGCTCTATTCTGGCAGCGTCATTCACTCTGGTGGTGAGAATTTATCCGAGCTTGCCCGCATGGGCTTAAATATCACCTACTGCCTTGGCTGGTTACGTCAGGAAGAAAACCAGTATCTTTCGTGCCCCCCGGAAATTGCCCGGAACTTTTCCAGTCAACTACAAAAATTGCTGGGTTATAGCCACGGTAATTATGCCCTGGGGTACTATTCAGACCCATTTGCTGAGGGCGAGTTAGGCGCTGGAATACAACCCCCGGAACACGCTGTTGAAGGATAGAAAACGTAACCTCGAACCAACTAAACCGAAGCACAACTGTAACCCTCAACTAAACTAAATTTAAACCACTAAGAGTATACACATGCAAAGCGTCAACCCCGGAGCCAACAAACCTCTTTTTTCATTTTTTGACCTAAAGGTCGTAAATTTTCTTGCCCTCTGCTGCTTATCGATCCCACTCCTCGCGAATTCCGCGGCTCAGCGAAATGCCCTCCTAATCCAGGCTGATTTCGCCGGACTGGTGATGACCGGAGTCGCCTATACGGTCAGCCAGGACCTGGACATCTACAATGTTCGGCCACTGATCCCGCTGTATGACATATCAGCAGCCTCAGCCAGCCTGGCATACAATGCCCAGACCTGGCCCAGCGGCACCGTGTTTGTATCTGTAGTTGATCCGGGGGTTGGCACAGCCCGCAAATCCGTGGTACTGAGAACTAAAAATAACCTGTTTTTTGTCAGCCCAGATAATGGCTCCCTGTCAGGGCCCGCTGAAACCTATGGTATTGAAGCCGTCAGGGAAATCGACGAATCGGTAAACCGTATTCCCGGCTCGGAATGGTCACACACTTTCCATGGCAGGGACGTCTATTCCTATACTGGTGCGAGGCTTGCTGCCGGGGTCATCAGTTTTGAACAGGTTGGCCCCGAATTACCCGCTGAAGTCATCCGTTTGAAAGTGGCTAGCGGTAGCTTCAAAGATGGCATATTGACGGGTTATGTTGCTGGTGGAACTGGCCGGCTGGGTAATATCTTTTTTAATATCGATCGGTCGCTGTTCGCGCAAACCCAGGCCGCTTTTGGGGATCAATTCGCCGTGAAAATCGCTCACGAGGGTAAAGTGGTCTTCAGTGGTACCCTGCCCTATGTGCGATCCTTTGGTTCGGTTCCTGAAGGAAGCAACCTTCTGTTCATGAACTCCAGTGGCGACCTCAGCATAGCGATTAACCAGGGTAACTTTGCCAGCGCCCATGGCATTTCATCAGGAGTCAACTGGACTATCCAGTTGCAACCAGAATGACGCCCAAGTTGATCAAAGCAAGCATTTTACTCGCCTGCTACGCTAGCCTGCTGGTTTCCCTGCTTATTCAGGCTGATCAACCCGATTCTGGTGATTTCAAGTCGACCGACACCTGGATTGAATCACGCTCGATCCAGATACCGGTTACCATCGTCGTGCCTTTAGACAGTTCCAGCGGACCCATGCCGATAGTCGTACTGTTGCATGGCCATGGCGGCACACGCCATGAAGCAGGCGGCTACACCCGAGTAGCCGAAGGGCTCGCTGCCCATGGCATAGCGTCTATCCGTATGGACTTTCCTGGTTGTGGCGATAGTCTTGAGGGGTTTAAGAACAATAACCTGACCAATATGATAGCTGATCTAAATGCTGCCAGGTCGCACGCCTTGCGAACCCTTAATATCAACGAAAACCGGATGGGTATGCTCGGCTTCAGCATGGGCGGAAGGTTAGCGCTCAGCCAGGGAGCCCATGCTACTGACTATCGAGCCATCGGCCTGTGGGCACCCGATGCCGAGGATGGTGAAGCTAATATCCGGGAATACCTGGGTGGTTCAGATCAATACCAGCAGATGAAAGCAACGGCAAAGCACCAGGGGTTTGCGCCTTTTACCACTTTTTGGGGACAGGACCAGCAGCTCGGCTACCAATGGTTTACCGACATGGAAGCATCCTCTGTGACCCCCACAATTGAGCAATACCCTGGTGCGCTCATGGTGCTCTATGGTGATCTCGACACCGTCGTTAAACCGGCAATTTCCAAACGCGTGTTAAAAAAAGCCATTCGCGCCAATCCAGCCATTGAACGCCTGATCGTCGGTGCTGACCATGGCCTGGGCCTTTTTAACAATGACACACTTCGGTCAGGGCAAGTTATAAGTGAAACGATCGCCTTTTTCGTAAAGCATCTTTAAGCCATAGTTGACCACCCTGGACTGGGCAATCAGCACCAGTGGCGGCCATCTTGTAGGCTGGATTGAAAATGGATCGTTATTTCAGGCAGTCGCCTTCCCAGTCAGTCAATAAGCAGCAATCGATCTGGGGAGGTGCTAAGAACCAGCGGGCATAAGGCTCTCAAGGAACTGCTCAATCTCTGCTGTACTTCGTAACGCACCTTCACCCACAGCATCCGCTACCAGGGCATCATCGCGAAAACCGAACAGGTATCGGATTAACAAAAGACCATCCGTTAATGGATCCACCTGGTCATCCTGATCGATATCCAGTTGGTCCAGGTCCGCGTTGAAATAAGCTTCAACATCCGCACTTGCAGTTCTCTGGGCAGCGGTCCCAATGGCTCCATTGACCAGAGCCTGACCTTGGAACCCAAATAGATAACGTATAAACAAAAGACCATCAGAGAGCGCCTCAGCCTGCGTGTCCGCATCACTATCCCAGGAAAAACAGTTCAGGCAGCTAAGAATGGACAAAGGATCAGTGCCATCCAATAATTCCTGCTCATCTGTGATCCCATCGTTATCATCATCTGAATCCTGGTTATTACCAATCAGATCTCCATCGGTGTCGATCTGCTCACTGGGATCCA
>Ga0206679_10001815_pt1 | contig 17470 bp, 12 predicted proteins | sample M110012015metaG_FD_155464 | JGI IMG/M metagenome (GOLD analysis project Ga0206679, IMG submission 155464) | Ammonia-oxidizing marine archaeal communities from Monterey Bay, California, United States - M1 100m 12015 | ecosystem: Environmental > Aquatic > Marine > Intertidal zone | place: USA... | reverse complement strand
AAGAGCGGTTGCCCGCTCTTTTTCTTACGCAAATTCCTAACCAAAAAAAAAGAGCGGTTGCCCGCTCTTTTTCTTACGCAAATTCCTAACCAAAAAAAAGAGCGGTTGCCCGCTCTTTTTCTTACGCAAATTCCTAACCAAAAAAAAAGAGCGGTTGCCCGCTCTTTTTCTTACGCAAATTCCTAACCAAAAAAAAGAGCGGTTGCCCGCTCTTTTTCTTACGCAAATTCCTAACCAAAAAAAAAGAGCGGTTGCCCGCTCTTTTTCTTAATAGCTAGTATCAGAAGTTGTAGGATACGCGCCCATAGTAATAAGCGCCCTGCCAATCTACTGTTGTACCAGAATTGTACAAACGTCCACAGCAGTAATCGCCAATGTTATCCTTTTCAGGATATTCATCAGTCAAGTTACGACCACCTAAACTCACTCTTAGCTCATCTGTAACCTGGTAAGAAGCTTCCAGGTCAAGAAATGTAATCGCGCTATAGGTTTGTATTTTACTTGGAGGACAATCTCCACCTTGACAGTTACTGGACTCACCAAAATAACTGGCTCGAGCCATCACTGACCAATCACCCATGTAGTGATTGTAGGTCAATATCCAACGTGTATTGGGCGTCAAGTTTGTGAAGTCATACTTACTTTCATCATTAAAGTAAGTCGTGATATCAGACTCGAACGAGACATCATTGAAGTTCATTGACGCTGTCAACTTACCACTTGAGTTCTCAAAATCAAACGGCATGGTCGCAACGATATCGACACCTGAAGACCGGGTGTCAAACGCATTGGTAAACCAGTTAACACCACCAATTGAGTTGGCACCAGCAACACCGGCTGCAACCAAGGCTTGGTAATTGTCATACGCCGAGCCCGCAGTTGGGTCAGTCGATACATCCTGAGTCGATACCGAATTGGTTCGATCATCAATATCAATCACGTAGGCATCAATGGTCAACGTCGCTGTCTCACCTGATATAACCATACCGACAGTCATACTCTGGCTCTTTTCAGGTTTGAGTGGACTCGCACCTAACGCCCCTGCGACTGTACCACCGGCTGGGAACAAGCCAACAGCAACAGGTGTACCATTCGGCAGACGAGTTGACACGTTCGTTGTACCCTGCTGTCCTGGCGTCGGTGCTCTGAAGCCCGTTCCAAAAGAGGCTCTGAAGCTGACCTGGTCAGATACGTGATACATGCCGGCTACTTTACCAATGACTTCGGAATCAAAGTCTGAGTAGTCTTCATATCGAATGGCTGCCTGGTAGGAGAACTGATCCGAGGTTTCGCCATTGACTTCCGCATAGAGCGCAAACGAATCACGAGCATAAACACCTGAGAAGGCAGGTGAATAACCAGGGAATCCATTTGAACCTACAGCCAGAGCCCGAAAAACGGGGTCGCTGCTATCGGCACAATCCAGCGTAGAACCATTGGCAATAACGGCTGCACCAGCGGCAGTTGCAACACCCGCATCACAGAAACCATAGGGATCCGGATTAGAGTAAGGGCCAACCTGATAAGAGTTCAACTCGCCCTGGTGAATTTCATATTCTTCATCCAAATACGAAAGACCAAAGGCCAGAACCGCAGTATCACTCAGGTCCATACTAAAATCAGCCTGTACCTGAAGCTCGGTGTTACTCAAATCTCCAGGGTGGAAATCCTTCTGGCTGCTGGTATCACCCATAGATGGGTTGAAGGTATTCTTCAGGGTATAAGAGATTTCGTTATTACCATAACGAACGCTCAGGTCATACATGATGCCATTGCTCATCTCGTTCTTCACACCGAATACGGTGGAAACATCAGTTACCTCACCGAAGAACCGCGGCGTAAATCCACCAGGGTACTCTTCCAGTTGGTTCCAGATACTGCCATCAGCAGTTCTGAGATCCTTAAGGACTGAGTTATAAGGGTATCGATAGAAGAAACTGCCATCCGCTTCACTAACCGTATAGTTACCAAAGGAATAAAGAGTCCCATTCCCAGCTAGCGGTATTTCAGCATTATAAAACATGCCAGAACGCTCTTCATTGGGTCGACCCCAGGGTTGTACAACCGGACCGTCTAGGGAAGCATTCTGCCAAGACGTTGCATAACCTGGATTAGCCGCTTGATAGGCAGCATAACCGTTGCCTGCATCCCAGGTATGATTATTGCCAACATAGCCTTCTTCAACACACCACCAGCCCTGGCAATACTGCTCACCCCGATAAGTCGGATCGGCTTGATATGTTTCCCCTGAAATTGACAGGAAACCACCATCTCCCAGCGGCATGCCGATATTACCCCGAACGGTAACGCTGTCGCCATCACCTTCTGAATAACCACCGGTGTCCACGGAGATTGACCCGCCTTCACTATTATCCTTCAGGATGAAGTTAATTGTTCCAGCGATGGCATCAGTACCATAGATTGCCCCGGCACCATCACGAAGTACTTCAATACTTTTGATCGCACTCATGGGGATAGTCGCCATGTCAGGACCCTGTTGACCGGATCCACCAATACTGACAAGGGCTGCACGGTGACGACGCTTAGAGTTCACCAGTACCAGGGTTTTATCCGATGGCAAATCGCGCATATGAGCAGGACGAATCATGGTTGCACCATCACTGATCGGCTGACGCGCAATCGAGAATGAAGGTACCAAAGTTTTGAGTACTTCATTCGAGTCAGTAAAGCCTGCCTCTTCGATTTCGGATTGGCTGAATACATCGACAGCAAAAGGGGTATCCTCAACCGTACGGGGCTTACCCCTAGATCCAGTTACCACAACTTCTTCAACCACATCCTCTGCGCTGGCTGAAATCGCAAACATACCAGATGACATCATCAGCGCTGGTATTAGCGACAAGCCCAGCGCTTTCCACGCGACCTGCCACCTTTCATTTTTATCTATTTTCACAGACTATCTCCCTTGGTTAATATCGGACAGTATTTTTATCCCCTAACACTCTTTATTCAGGAGGATTGGATACCATTACATTATTATTTCAAAACGAGCACGCATAAACTCGACTTCATATACCAATTTATGCCTACAGTTTATTCCACAATCCCCCCAATGTAGGGATCACTATATCTCACAAAAACCCCAATAACTAGCTTGTCATGACAAGAATTGCCTATTTGAGCTTAATGATGCTTCTTCCAGCCCTGTTTTGCCTACAGATCCAGGTCTTAGCTCAATCACACTCAATAAAACGATTCACCTTTTTACTTTACCTCGAATTTCACGAACCATACAAACTCTCGACAAACGGTCACCTTCGAGCGCTCGACAACTCCGCTTGAAGATCCTTTCATTTCCAATAGGGCATACGATTAGAACCACAATACTAATCACTCAAAAAAAATGATAACTGCTAACTGATTCAGTAGTGCGATTAACACCCATGGCTAAAACCCGTCATCAGACAAGTCAATTTCGACGCCTTTGCTAAGTCGCGTTGCATTCACCATCCCCTTGTTAATCACCTATCAAAGAGTGCTTTTGAGATGAGTAGATTTTGCACTTCAGTGCTACCGTCAAGATAGTGTGCCATTTTCGCTCCGGCAAGGTGCCGCGCTAACGGATGAGTCTGTAGTAAGCCATCGGCGCCGAACACCTGCATACACTGTTCGACCCCCTGGGTGGCTGCTCTCGCCGCAAACTTCTTTGCATGGGCCGCATGAACAATACAATCAACCTGATTGGAATCAATGGCACTAGCAGCAATATCAGTGAGAGCACGTGCCGCGTTTAAGTTAGTTGCGACATCCGCTAGCATCCAGCGCAGCCCCTGTTTATCGGCTAACCGACCACCAAACGCATGCCGCTGTGCGAGTCGCTCCACGGAGACATCTAAAGCCCGCTTTAAAATACCGGCACAGAGCGCTGCAACCAGGACCCGTGCCAGGCCAATTGCTTCCATCGCAGCGGCATAAGCAACGCCGGCAGGTGATAGGAGTTGCCCTTGATCTAGTTCGACTTGACTAAAACTGACCCCTCCCACGCCGATGGCATGGCCACCCAGCATGTCATAAGAGGAGCTTCTTTTAACACCGGCCTGGTCAGCATCTACCAAGAACGCAGCGATGCCGCGAGCGCCAGACCCGGGCTCAGTCTGCGCATAGACGCGCAGCAGACCGGCTCGACTACTATTAGTGACCCAGGACTTTTCTCCGTTGAGAAACCAGCGGCCATCTCTCAGCTCAGCTCGGGTTTTTATCCTTGACGCATCGGAGCCAACGTCGGGTTCAGTTAGCAGGAAGGCGCCCAGCAGTTCGCCTGATAGCATGGCTTGCAGATAACGGCTATTTAAAGAAGGCGCAGATTCACGAGCAATCGCATTCGATAGGTTGTTATGGGGAATAAGCGCAAAAGCAAATCCCATGTCGCTATAGGCCAATTGCTCGAAAACAGGGACTAGCTTGCTCAGCGGCAGGTTAGAACCACCCTCTTCAATGGGCACCATTAAACCACACAAACCTGCCTGCCCAGCTTTCCTGAACGTCTCCATGGGCACATCGCGATCTCGTTCCCATTGCGCCACATTAGGTTCTATTTGAGATTCTATGAAGTGTGTCAGCGTCGCCTTGTCCAATACGATTGTCTCCTGTAACACAAATGACTTGTTCGTCACCTGCGCAATTAACCTTAATTCATCCTGCCTCCAGACATTAACCTACTCTGGCAAGAAGCGAGGGGATGACTCATTTTTAATTATCCGAATTGCAGTGGACCCCGCTGATCACCCAGCCCTTTAAGCTCTGGCATAACCTGATCCACAAAAAGTTTCATATTTCTATTGGCTTCGCCATAGTCCATACCACCAAAGGCAAAATGGGTCATCACACCTCTGGCGCCAATGGTATTGTGAATATACTCGATCTTCTCAATAACCTGTTGCGGCGTTCCAAAGGGCATCAACTGAACAAAATCTCTGGCCGCACCATCATCTGAGCGGGACTCAATATGCTTATGCATATTCTGGTAATACTCATAGCCCTTTTTATCACCCAGATGCCCTGCTCTCAGTTCGTAATGATCCATCACCGAATGGTAGTAATTACCGATATACCTGCTGGCCATCTCTTCAGCTCGATCGGCACTTTCATCTACGAAAAAGAATCCGCCGCACAGGGGATCAGGTGGCGCGCTACTGGCACCATGGGTATCCGTCCAGACCTGGTTATAAACTTCAAAATCAGCTTTTACCGCTGCCCAGGGCTTCTGTGGAATGACCAATAATCCAACACCCAGTCTGGCCATAACCGGCATAGAATCCGGGGAAACCGCCGCCGCAAAGGTTCGTCCTCGGAAACTCTGAAACGGCTGCGGCCGAATATCTCGTTTTGGCTGGCACACGAAATCCCCCTGATATTCGACAAACCCACGCTCAAGGCCTTCTATAATCATTTCAGCAGACTCAACAAAGCGTTGCCTTGATTCACCCATGGGCACTCGGAACCCGTCGAACTCAACCCGACCCAGGCCACGGCCAATGCCCAAGATCATACGACCATTGGACAAGTTATCGAGCATGGCTATTTCCTCAGCAACCCTAACCGGATCGTGCCAGGGTAGGACGATCACCATAGACCCCAACTGGACTCGCTCGGTACAGGCAGCCATATAACTCAGGAACTGCGTCACATCGGGCACCATGGTGTAATCAGTAAAATGATGTTCAACCGACCAAATTGAGTCGAACCCCATGGGTTCGGCCCTTCGGGCCATTCCAAGCTCCTCTTGATAGACTTCCAGATCAGGCCGACGCTTACCTAGATTCTGAAATACGGGTGCAAAACCAACGTGCATATCCGCCTCCTTTTACTCTTTCACTTTCCTTTGATTAGACACGCATTGGTGCTACAAGTGAAGCAGTGCATTTAATATAGATGATGCCAGGATAGTTTCCATCACCGCCGTCCCGGTGGTCGCAACCTGCCAGGTCCAACTCAGAATCAAGAAATATAGGATTGGTTTATTTGTTATGATAATCACTCATCCGATACAGTCATAGTACGATGCAAACATTCCGACCCAACTCGAGTCTATCGACACATGAAGTCACCAATATGCCCCCTTACCTGGGTGACCAGGACCTTTGGCGAAACGATATCGCGCTCCAGGAAGGCGTTTCCAGAGAAGCGCCAGGGATAGCGACTGAGCAACTTACAAAGCTCGGGCAATTAGCCGGTAAAGAGGACACCTTTTACAAAGCGGCTGTAGCCAATCGATTTAGCCCAGAATTAAAAGCTTTTGATCGCCATGGTATGCGCATCAATCAAGTGGAATATCACCCGGCTTATCATGATCTAATGCAAATGGCGATTGAAAATCAGGTTTCCAATTTCGCTTGGCGGCATCGGCAGCAATCCGGCACCAACGCAGGCGCTCATGTAGTACATGCAGCGCTCAATTACATGATGGGCCAACCTGAGGGTGGCGTAACCTGCCCTATGGCGATGGCGTACGCTGCCGTTCCCTCCCTGAAAATGAGCGAGCAAATTGCCAGTGAATGGATACCCAGACTCCTGACAACTGAATATGATCCGCGAGATAGACCCATAACGGAAAAAAAAGCGGCCACCCTGGGTATGTTCATGACAGAAAAACAAGGTGGATCAGACATTCGCAGCAACAGCACTCGAGCCGAAGCGATCGGTGCATCATCCGGTGAAGGTGCTGAATACGAACTGACCGGACACAAGTTTTTCTGTTCTGCGCCCATGTCAGATGCATTCCTGACCTTGGCCTATACACCACAAGGCTTGTCATGTTTCCTCATGCCTCGATGGAAGCCAGATGGAGAACGCAACACATTAATGATCCAGCGTCTAAAAGACAAACTGGGTAATCGTGGCAATGCCTCCTGTGAAATTGAACTCGATCGTTGTTGGGCGGTCATGCTGGGTCAGCCAGGTCAGGGCATTAAAACCATCATCGAGATGGTACAAGCCAACCGATTCTGGTGTTGTTCCAGTTCAACCGCACTGATGAGACAGGGACTGGTGCAGGCATACCACCACACTCGTCATAGGCAGGCATTCCAAAAACGCCTGGTCGACCAACCACTGATGCAAAATGTACTTTGTGACCTGCAACTCGAGGTCGAAGCTTCTCTGATGTTAACGCTACGGCTAGGAAGAGCCATTGATGAGGCCGATACCAGCGACACCTCAGCCGCCCTGGCGAGGATTGGCACCGCCATCAGTAAATACTGGATTTGTAAGCGCACTCCGGGGCATGTAGTTGAGGCGCTGGAGTGTCTGGGTGGATCTGGTTATATCGAAGATTCAATGATGCCAAGACTTTACCGAGATGCACCATTGAATAACATATGGGAAGGCTCTGGTAATATTATGTGCCTGGATGTACTTCGGGCCATTGAAAAGGAGCCAGCAACGCTCCCCGCCATCCTGACCGAATTAGACGCGGCCAAAGGAGGACACCGCCAGCTCGATAGCGCTGTTTCAAGACTCAGGCAACTCTTCAAATCTGGACCACCTGAAGCACTCAACGCCCGGGCAATGACTGAACTGCTAGCCGTCAGCCTGCAGGCTGCACTACTGATTCGATATGCTCCAAATGCCATTTCTGATGCCTTCTGCTCGGCGCGACTGGCACAGCATCAATCCATGAGCTATGGCTGCTTACCCTCAGACACCAATTTCAAGCAGATCCTGAATAGAATTTTAGTCAGTTAAGCTAAACCGGGCGGCGCTGCTATTAAAGGATTGATGCTCTGGGCACCATCAGGCCGCAAGCCTGCCTTATGCCTATTCATATGTACCACCACCACGAACAAACCTTTAAATTTTATAACCTGCTCAGTGTGTCACCATGGAAAGATATTGCTCTGCCTCTGCCAGGTCTTCTGTCTGCGCATCCTTCCTTATTTCGGCCAACTTACGATACAGCTTGGCCGCGGCGTCTTCATCTCCTGATTTTGCGTAGGCACGCGCCAGTCCCAGTAACGACCTGGAACGATTCGGGGTCCGTGCCAGAGAACTTTCATATAACCCGATAGCCTCTTCAAACCGCCCCAACTGAGACAGTACTTCTGCATACAGCTCATGAACCGGTTTAAGCGGATTAGCAGTCCCATTAGGAGGTGGTAACTGCCCGGTAAGCGCAACACCTTCTTCTAACAATGCCAATGCCTGCTCTTCATCACCTTTAGCGAGACTAACTAACGCTGCTATTTCCCTATACATAACTTTAGTAGGTATGGGTCCCTCTCGATAAGCACCTTTGCCTCTTTTTTCTGCGGCTTCAACTTTCGCAGCGAGCAACTCCTGAGCCTGTTCAGCTGTCTTTATATCTCCTAGATGAATCGCGCTCATCCCGGCAGCCAGTAAAGTAGTGGCGGCAGACTGAGCTGTTATTTCCAGGGTCTGCCATTGCTCTGTTTCAATGATATAGCGCGACTTGATCCGAGCCAGGCTTCCTTCCTGGCCGCTGTTCTGTTTTGCGATGGCTTCCAGCCGCTTAATCCATAGTTTGGCTTTTTCATTATCGCCCAACTGCAGGTCACCATACTGACCCCAGTCCAGCGCGTGAACCATATCACCGACCGCATCACCGGGCTCCCACAAATCCTTGGCGGCATCATAAGCAGACTGGTTAGAAGTAGAAACGTCCTGCCACATCCCATGTTGAATAAAAATGTGCGTTGGCATATGCCTGGCATGTGATACTGCTGGGGCAATCTGGGCAAACTTCTGCGCTGCATCCAAAGCCAATGGGGCATGCAACGGGTCATCAAATGAATGGATAACATAGTGAGCCGCACCGGGATGGTTACTGTTTTTGTTGAACAGCCGTGATGCGATGGAACCCGCCAGTATATTCATTCTCATCAGGTCATCGCCGCTGGCTCGAGCTGCACTGAGCATGGACAAAGCGTAAAAGGCGGCCACCTCGTCATCGTCTGGGAACTCGGCGTAGTGCTTCTGCATGGCATCTTTATAGGCAATTCTCCGTTGAGAAATATCGCCTGGACCATTAAACAATGCTTCAACAGCTTTGATGAACCCTTGCTCCCGCTTAGTTTTGGCTTTCACCAGGCGCGCTTCGGGAGTTGCAGCCAAGCGCTGCAGGATATCAATCGGTGTTTGCCGGTTCCATTCGCTGATCAGTGGATGGTTATAACACAGGGATTCACCCCAATAGGCCAAAGCAAAATCAGGATCAGCCTGCTGCGCCTTTTGAAACTCTCCAATGGCCTGCTTGAATCCAAAGCTGTGAAGAAAGGCTACGCCTCGATGGAAGTGAGATTGTGCTGCTTTGCCGCCTGAGTTTTGAAAACTCAGCGAGCCGACATCATCAAATTCAGCAGCAAAAAGCACATTTGAAACAGCGAGCATAAAGCCTAAAATAATTGTTTTCATATATCCTTCCGATTAGTGACTAAGAGCAAAGATCACTTTCCAGTCTACACCTATGATTCATCGAGTGGCAATTGGCATACCTGCTGAATTTATTGCCGCCAAATTGTCAGGCTGGATTTATAAGCCAAACCCAGAATCTAATTCGATGTTCGAACTCAGCCCGACCCTCGCTAAAGAGCTAAAGAGCTAAAGAGCTAAAGAGCTAAAGAGCTAAATTAACAGGATTCTGTCAACTTTGTCTCACGCTAAGGAATCTCAAAATACTATTTTTCGTCGTCACAGGTCAGCTCAAGCGAAAACACTCTTTGCTAATGGCAAATTAACATGGCCGGCCATTTGCAGCCAAATCAATGGGTTAACGACAGGATTTGGGTCGATGTTTTTTGATCCCAGGCTACGCCAGTTCAGCATAAGGCAGTGAAAATTTTTCCCCAAGGGCTATAGGCATAGGTTTAATTTACCGATATCCTTGAGATTACAAATAAAAGTACGTGCTTACGTTGTTTTGTACGCGTACCGAAATGAGTTCTAAATCTATTAACGAGAATGCCAATGAGTGAAGCCATCAAGTTGACCGACACCCCGGACGCCTACACAATGCCCCTCGAGGACATAGACGTAAGCGACCCTATGTTATTTAAAAACAACGCGTTCTGGCCTTACTTTGAACGCTTGCGCAAAGAAGATCCTGTCCACTATTGCAGCAATAGCCCGTTTGGTTCCTATTGGTCGGTTACTAAGTTTCACGACATTATGGAAGTCGAGAAGAATCCAGAGGTCTTCTCATCAGAGGTCGGGGGCATTACCATTTTTGAAAGAATGTCTGACTTCAAGACGAGTAGCTTCATTCAAATGGACCCTCCAAAACATGACGTCCAACGCAGAACCGTGACAGGTGTAGTAGCACCCACTAACCTTGCGTTACTGCAACCCATCATTCGTGAGCGCGCGGCGAAGATTCTCGACGAACTCCCTATAGGTGAAACATTTAATTGGGTTGACCGTGTTTCCATAGAATTAACAACCCAAATGCTAGCCACATTGTTTGATTTTCCTTTTGAAGACCGCCGCAAGCTAACCTACTGGTCTGATATGGCGACCTCCTCGGAGGTAAACGGCGGCACAACACCGGAAGCCAAGCGTAGAGAGGCGCTGCTGGAATGCCTGGAAGTCTTCACCGGCCTCTGGAATGAGCGTATCAACAAAGAACCCGGCAATGACCTCATTTCCATGCTGGCGCACGGCAAAGATACTCAGAACATGGATCCCATGGAATTTTTGGGTAATCTTATTCTACTGATCGTCGGCGGCAACGACACAACCCGAAATTCGATCAGCGGTGGGGTTTATTTCCTCAACCAGAACCCCGCCGAATACGACAAGCTCAGGAAAAACCCAGAGCTGATTCCTATCATGGTTTCAGAAGTTATCCGTTACCAGACTCCTCTGGCTCACATGAGACGAACTGCCACGCGGGATTACCAACTACGAGACAAACTCATCAAAAAAGGTGACAAGGTCATTATGTGGTATGTATCAGCCAACAGGGATGATGAAGTAATCGAGCGACCTAACGAATTCCAGATCGATAGAGACCGTTCAAGGCACCACATGTCTTTCGGATTCGGCCTGCATCGGTGCATGGGTAACCGTCTTGCAGAAATGCAGTTGAAGACAGTCTGGGAAGAAATCATGAAGCGTTTCAGGCATGTTGAAGTAGTCGGTGAACCTGAACGGGTACAGTCATGCTTCGTTAAGGGGTATGAATCATTACCTGTCCGACTGCATGCCTGGTAATTCGCCTAGGCCGAAGTAAAACAGGGGGTCCGTTAGGTCGGTTCATGAGGTGGTTGCGAAGATGCGATTCAATCCGCTCAACCGCCAAAAGACGCTCAGATTTAATTGCCGATCTTATCTTTAACAGGCCGGTTTTTCAGATACCATCGAGTTTGCCTAGACAATCTCCCTGAAGGCGTCGCTGAGTGCCGCCATAAAGCTGGCCTGTAATCGCTGGCTCACCCTAGCCTGGGGCAGAAAAGAATCAGCGCCGTGATAGAGCCCGGGGAATACAGCCAATTCACAAGACACACCTGCTTTGGTAAGCCTTGCTGCATATTGCCGATCCTCATCGTAGAACAGATCTTCGGTACCCACGCACAGGTAAGCATTGGCAACTCCACTCAGATCCTGACATCTTGCTGCGGCAGCATACATGGGGGCTTTATCTCCTGGGACACCGTCTAAATACATTTCCCAAGCTGCAAAAGATGTACTTTGGTTCCAGACCGGATGATTGGTGAACTGACCCGAATCAGTCGCATGCAGATTATCCAACATCGGGTACAACAGCAGTTGTAATACAAGGTCAGGACCGCCTTCATCGCGCACCTTAAGAGCCAGCCCGGCAGCCAACCCAGCACCTGCACTGGCACCCCCAATGGCGATCCGCGCAGGGTCTATTCCAAGCATCTGAGCTTCTTCATTAAGCCAGCAAAGGGCGGCATGACAATCATTTAATGCTGCAGGGAAAGGATGTTCAGGTGCCAAACGATAGTCCACCGAAACTACCGTGCAGTCCAGATTACTGGCGATCATTTTTGCCCGCGCATCTTCAGCTGATCCAAGAATGTAACCCCCGCCATGAATCCACAGTAAGACCGGTTGGTTTTCCCGGTCAGACTTCCGATAAACGTAAAGCGCGACTGAACCGCCATCACCGGGCAGCGTATATTGGCGCTCAATGACATCAATAGGTGGGACTGGCGGTCGAGCGGCAAGCGCCCTTCGAACAGAGGTCACGTTCTCGCGGGTAATGTTCAAGTCAGGCAATTGCGCCAAGCCAACCAGCAATTCAGCATCGATTCGCTCGTAATCCAGTTCCATGCGGCCTCCTTCCTTTTAAATCAACTACTGGTTAAATCAACTACTGGTTAAATCAACTACTGGTTAAATCAACTACTGGTTAAATCAACTACTGGCGGAAAATGGCTATGTCGACTCAACCCGAATTAACGACGCCCAGGAAATTGCAGCACCTTGGCTGCGATTCGACCTAAACGTGTGGCAGGCTGCCTTTGTGCCATGAGCACCTTCGACATCAGGGGAGAGACCTTGTCATATAACAACCAATCTTCAAGGTCTGTATCACCTAAACTATCAAGATCGCGTTCAAAATCTCCGGAGATGAAATAAGCCTGGCAGAACCGTTGTCCCTCCGCATTTAAATGTTCAGGCAATAGTTCGCCATGCAAAACCGTGGTAAGAAATTCAGCGCCGCTCAAATCCTGCATTTGTATTCGAGCCACCGCAGCAGCATAACCATCCTGTAACCATGCTGACAACAGGTTATTGCTGACCAAAAAGGCCACAAGTGCACCTAGGGACTGTGCGTTATTTCCCTGCGATCCTAAAACTAAACTGGCATATTTCTGTTGCGTCATTGTGCCTCCTGCTCCCGCTTGAGATTATAGGCACATTGTAAACCAATCCCAACCCTCCTAGAGGCTGATCTTGAAAGCGACACTGATACTGATACTGGATCAGCTAACGGTATGAAATTCCAATCATTGGGCCAGCCAGGTTAGCTAGCGATCAAGCTTCATCCCCATCTTGAGGCCTGAATCGAGCAAACTCGCCTTGCAGATCGGCCTTGACGCTGGGTGCGTAACAGGGCTGGCCATGAATACGTTGGATGTAGCTCGCGAACTCGGGCCAGCGGGCCGCGTCTACCGTCTCACCCGCCAGCCAGAAGTTAACGAAGGGGCTTGCGATAGCGATGTCAGCGATCGAGAATTCATCACCGACCATGAACTCATCGTCCCCGAGGCAACCAGTAAGGTAGTCCAATACTTTGGGCAGCACTGAACCCAGCAGATACGCGACCCCTTGCTCATCGGTTTCCTGCTTCAAGACGTTCGGCCGCACGACCCGCTGGAAAAAGACGCCTGCCACCGACTCCCCCAGCTTGGTGTCGGCATACTCCTCAAACCAGAGTGCCCGTGCCCGTGGGCCTGCTGCTGCAGGCAAGAGCGGTGGATCAGGATAGCGATACTCCAGATAGCTCAGAATCACAGAAGAGTCAGGGAGCATGAGTTTGCCCTCTTCCCAGCAAGGAATCTTCGACAGCGGACTCTTCGCGATAAATTCCTCAGCGGCGCCGAATGGGCTCTGCTGGATATTGCTGTACTCGATACCCTTGTAGGCAAGCGCCACCCGGACCTTGCGAACGTAGGGAGAGATATTGGCGCCATGGAGGATAGGTAAGGGTTCGCTGATTGTCATGTGTTCTGCCTCTGAGAAGGTCTTATCGCATCCCGATAAAACAGTTGCAGTAAAAATATAACACTGACAGTGTCGATAGTTCACAATCGACAGGAATTATCAATTTATTCGCAGCCTCAAGTAGCGCTGTGCGCATGGCCATTCTCCACCGTTTCTCGGTGGGGGTATTTAACCCTCATCAGGCCCGAAAACATCAAAACAGATAGGGATACACGAGCTAAAGTCAGTAGGGTCATAACGCCTGTGGGTGGCGGATTATAAGGTGGCAGATCATTCCATGCTATTCCCCCTGTAGATTGCCTACAAAACAGAAATTTCAGGGCGACTGATTAGCAGCAGACTGCAACCACCGGCAATTCCAGATAGTGAATCCATCCCCACTGCTTGGATTGATAGCCTCGCATCCAACGGCAAGACAGTCTGCAACGCAGATATCCTGCTAGTCGCCCAGCCGTTTAGGGAACTAGGGACCACAGGGTCCCCGGAAGTGAGATAGCCAAACTATTCCACGATCCCAAAAACTGCTGCTGCGTTATCCCAGAATATTTTACGTTTACTCTGCTCGGAAATGGGCTGTTCCACCAGCGCCTGGAAGCCGCCGGGCCAGGTCCCATCTGGATGTGGGTAATCAGTATTAAAACTGATGTAGTCATCCCCCACCAGCTCAACCGCCGCCGGCAAGGTCATTTCATCGCCACGACAAGCCACTAGGAAATTTGATTTAAAATAATCAGTGGGTCGCTTTTTCAGAAGAGGATGTTCTGCATTACCGGAAAATTCCCAGTGTTGCTCCATACGCTGCAACCAATACGGCAGCCAGCCTGCATCAGCCTCTACATGAACAATTTTCAATTTAGGATAGGATTCAATCACCCCATACCAGATCAGTGACATCATTGCGACCATCGCTTCAAATGGATGGGCAATAATGTGTCCAGAGGTGTGGGTATGCATCCGATCACCAAAAGACGACAGATAAGGAGACCCTGAATCGTGAATACAAATGGGTTTACCTAAGGCTTCCAGTGCTTCCCAGAGTGGATCAAAACTGGAATGATAAAAATTGCGTCCGTCAATGGGATTCGGTCTGACATAAAAACAGGCTGCGCCCTTGGCACTGCTGCGCCGGGCTTCCTCAATGGCCAGAGTTGGAGACTGCATGGGCAGCATAGCAGCACTCAGCAGTTTAGTTGCATCCGCACTACAATAATCAAGACTCCAGTCATTATAAGCCCGACAGCAAGCTGCCAGTAAATCCGTATCATGAAACTGTTTGCCCAGCAATTGCCCACCGACGGTCGGATAAATCACCTGAACATCGACCCCTTCTCGCTCCATGTCATTCAGACGACTGGCCGCATTAAAACCCTGTGCACGGGCTTCCTCATGCTGTTTCATCGCCTCAACTACCGCCTCATGAAATTCCTTGGCATCCATGGGGTAATGACCATCCTGCTTGGTCAGCGGCAGACCCTCGACCACCATCCCTTGTTTCCCACCCCCTATATCCGCCATCTCAGGGGCTCGATCAGCAAACAGGGGATCGATATAATTTGCCCACATACTAGGCGGTTCGATTTGATGGCAGTCGGTATCCAAAATCCTAAACCCATTACGCATGACGTTTCCCCTTATTTAGCTTAAAACTAACTCGATTAAGCTAAGGTCTCAAGTTCCCTACCTATCCGATGAGACCCAGGGCTCAAATTCTCTACCTACCCAATTAGGCCCGGGACGGATGTTCTGCAGATACCGGGAACAACCGGCTTGATTGTTATGCCAACTCGGTTTTCAATAACCTTTTGCTAGTGGAGTGAACGCAGTGACCCTTTTAATCGATACCTTGTGGCAGGGCATGCGCACCGGGAATTTAGCCGCACCCCTGCCGGAGACCAGCATTGATGACGGCCAGCGGCTACAGCTTGAACTACTGCAAAAATGGGTCAATGCGGGGGCATCCCTCGGCGGATATAAAATTGGTTTAACATCTGGCGCTTCCCGAAACAGCTTCGGGGCAGGTATTAGGCCCTTCGGGTTTATCCTCAGCAGCCGAATTCACCAGTCCGGTGATTGCCTCGATCTCGCTTCCATAGGGCAGCTTGGTCTCGAAAATGAACTGGTGTTTCATGTATCGCGAGACATCACTACCGATGCTGCCGACAGGCATCTGGCTAGATCTGTTATTGATGCCGTCGCGCCTGGTTTTGAAATTAATCAGCGTCGCCTGTCAGGTCCAGCTGCAAATGGTATTCGAGTGGCTGAAAACCTAACCCAATGGGGAATCGTGACTGGCAGTTTCGTTCAACCCGAGCAGGATTACGATGGGCTCAATGTTTCTCTTTACAGAGAAGGCGAATTAATCGAGAGAACCAGGGCGAACGGACACATCGATGACCATTTTGAATCCATTGCCAGTTTGATTAACCGACTTTATCAGTTCGGTCGCGGTTTAAAAAAAGACCAACTTCTAATCACAGGTTCCTATACCCGGCAAGCAGTGAATAAACCGGGTACCTGGATCGGCGATTTCGAAGCCATCGGTAAAGCCAAGGTTGTTATTACATGAAGATTGTCATTATCCCAGGTCTAACATTACCCGAAGTCCCAGAGACCGATCTCAATACAATCAGGTCCCTTGCTGGACCCAATGGCGAGGTGATCATCACCCCACATCACGAAGCGATCCAGCATGTCGGGGATGCTGAAGTCATTCTAGGTCTTGTAAATGAAAAGCTGTTCTCTGCAGCAACCCAGCTTAAATGGGTGCAGTCAATTTCATCTGGAGTGGATATGTTTTTCTATCCGAAGTTTCTCGACAGCGACGTCGTATTGACCAGCGAGAAAGGACTGGTGGGAGAACATCTGGCGGATCATGGCTTTGGATTACTGTTAATGCTCACTCGCCAGCTGGCAACGGCTTTACGCTATGGTGCCGACAGTTGGAATCATCGCCCAGAGATGCGGTTCCAGGAATTAGAATTGACGGGTTCAGTGTTTGGTATTATTGGTCTGGGCGGCACGGGCCGCGCCATGGCGAGAAGAGCCGCAGCCTTCGGCATGAAGTGCATCGCTGTTGATCGAGACCCAGTGACTCCCATGCCGGAAGTGCCGGAAGTATGGAGCCCAGATAAGCTCGGGAAACTACTGGCCTTGGCTGATGTCGTTAGTGTGTGTTGCCCGTTAACCAGCGAAACGAGAGACCTTCTTGATCAGAACGCATTTGCGGCGATGAAGGACAATGCCCTATTGGTCAATGTCACCCGAGGAGAAGTGATGCACGAAGCCTCACTAATTAATGCCCTAAACAACGGCCAGATCGGAGGCGCTGCTCTGGATGTTGCCCCCAGAGAACCTCTACCGGCAGATTCGCCACTTTGGCGCATGCCAAACGTCGTTATGACACCGCATACTGCTGGCGCAAGCCAATTTAGAGTGCAACGCAATATTGATCGATTCATCCATAACCTGGAAGCCTATACCAAAGGTGAAAAACTTGAAGGTGTCATTGATAAAGAGACAGGCTATTAAACCCAAAAAGATAGTATCACCCATCGGATAGGCTACCAGCAGAACGAATCGATAAACTGAATTTATCAACCACGCTGATTTTGCTACCAACGCAAAACCTATTCCAAGTGGCTATTGGCAAATTCAGAAACGGGATTTAAAAAAGAAGTACCTAAGTCAGCCAAAAAATGGTAAATAAATCATTACAAATCGGAGACAGCCTGCTTTCCGCAAAGGATTTTATGTTTAACTTACTTTCCAGGAATGAAGGTTTTCAACAGGAAGTTTTTAA
>Ga0206679_10001812_pt1 | contig 17501 bp, 16 predicted proteins | sample M110012015metaG_FD_155464 | JGI IMG/M metagenome (GOLD analysis project Ga0206679, IMG submission 155464) | Ammonia-oxidizing marine archaeal communities from Monterey Bay, California, United States - M1 100m 12015 | ecosystem: Environmental > Aquatic > Marine > Intertidal zone | place: USA... | reverse complement strand
AAGACCAAGCTGTTGTCAGCTATGCGTAATAAATATTCTATCTCTTCAGCTTTCTTCATTACATGTGTCCGACTTCGTCGGGAATGTCGTAAAACGTTGGGTGTCGGTATACTTTGTCATTGGCAGGGTCGTACATAAAATCCTTGTCGTCAGGCGACGATGCAGTGATCGATGTCGATGGCACAACCCATATGCTAATGCCTTCCATGCGGCGGGTATAAACGTCGCGTGCGTTGTCAATAGCCATCTCAGCATCTGCTGCGTGTAGTGAGCCAATATGTTTGTGATGCAAGCCCTGCTTACTTCTCACGAATATTTCCCAAAGGGGCCAGTTCTTTTCCATTTCTAACTTATAATGGTGTGGGTTTTATGCCGCTTCTACTTTTCGTTTTGCTTTCTTCTCTGCGTAAACCATTGCCGCTTTGCGAACCCAAGCTCCTTCATCGTAAGCTTTTTTTCGATTGGCAACGCGCTCAATATTACACGGTCCGTTGCCTTTTACAACTTCCCAAAATTCTGTCCAGTCAATCTCTCCCCAATCATACTGACCCTTTTCCGCATTCCATTTCAAATCAGAATCTGGAATCGTCAATCCAAGGTATTCGGCTTGGGGAACAGTCATGTCGATGAACTTCTGGCGAAGGTCGTCATTGGAGTGTCTCTTGATCTTCCACGCCATGTTTTGATGACTGTGGGTGCTCTCTTTGTCCGAAGGACCAAACATCATTAGCGATGGCCACCACCAGCGATTCAAAGCCTCTTGTGCCATGGATTTTTGTTCTTCAGTCCCGAATGATAGAGTCATCATGATCTCATAGCCCTGACGTTGATGAAAGCTCTCCTCTTTGCATATTAGAACCATAGCTCTAGAATATGGGCCATAGGAAGTTCTTTGAAGGGAAACTTGATTCACAATTGCCGCTCCGTCGACTAGCCAACCGATCGCTCCGATATCTGCCCACGTATTTGTAGGGTAATTGAAAATCGACGAATATTTAGCAACTCCAGTGACCAGCTGTTGCATCAGCATGTCTCTTTCGACTCCCAGGGTCTCCACCGCGCTGTATAGGTATAGACCATGACCAGCTTCGTCTTGCACCTTTGAAAGGAGAATTACCTTTCGCTTTAGAGAAGGGGCTCGTGTTATCCAGTTCCCCTCTGGAAGCATTCCTACGACTTCAGAATGAGCATGTTGTGCCATTTGGCGAATTAGAGTCGAACGGTATTTGTCCGGCATCCAATCTTTGGCTTCGATTTTTTTCTCGGCCCCAACGTACTCCTGAAATTGGTCTAATTTTTCTTGGGTCTCCATACCAGTAGATTCTCTTGCAAGTTTACAAAACTCGAAGTCGGATGACTACTCTACATCCAAGGAAACCAAATTTATTTTGATTCATTCATAGGTTGAATTCGGTTCGTATTCTGTCATTATTTCGATTTTTATGAAAAAAAATGGACGCGTAAAATACTGCATATCAGTGTCTTGTATCTTTTTGTTTAATAAAAATTAAAAAAGATTGAACAAAAGTAAATTACTGGTGTTCTCGTTTCAAACCAATTTAAAATTCTTCAAATGAGACCAATTATTTTTTCACTATTAATGTTATCCCTTCCGATTTTCGGTATGTCGCAAACAGTCGTCGACGTGATCGTAGGAAGTGAAGATCACACGATTTTAGAAACAGCTGTAATTGAAGCAGGATTAGCTGGCGCACTTAGTGGCGACGGTCCTTTTACTGTGTTTGCACCAACAGATGATGCTTTCGGAGCACTTCCAATGGGAGTTCTAGATGATCTATTGTTGGATCCAACAGGTGACCTAGCAAACATTTTACTCTATCACGTAGTTGAGGCATCAGCGATGAGTACAGACTTGAATGATGGTGATATGTTGACTACAATGCTTGGTGATGACGTTACAGTTACGATCAACACTGACGGAGTATTTATCAATGACGCACAGGTGATTCTAGCAAATCTAGAAGCGGACAACGGAATTGTTCATGTAATTGATGCAGTTCTATTACCTACAACTACGAACACAGAAGATTTCGAGGAGGAACAAGTTCTTCTAGTTTATCCGAATCCGACAAGCGGTCAAATCAATTTAGGTAACAACGTTAAAATCGGAGATGTTTTAACAGTGACGAATGTAATGGGTCAAACTATTATGAACCAGACAGTCACTTCAAGAGTTCTGGATCTAAGTCGATTAGGTTCCGGTGTTTACAATTTATTCATTTATACAATGGGCACGGTTGTGTCGACAAAAGTGGCAGTGAAATAAGTTGGTTTATACCTGCAAGAAAGCCCTGTCCCTCAACTTAACTGAGGTGGCGGGGCTTTTTCTTTTAAAGACGCAAGAGCCGTATTTGATGCAAATTGGGAACGTCAACTTCATACTTTTGCGCTCTATGCCAGAGTTTCATTCATTACGAGTATCAGATGTGAGACAAGAGACCGAAGACACAGTCTCGGTTTCATTTGACGTCCCTTCAGAATTGACTTCAGATTACACCTTCAAACAAGGTCAGTACCTGACGCTTCGCAAAGACATTGCGGGCGAGGACACCCGTCGTAGCTACAGTATTTGTTCGGGCGTGGACGAAGGAGAACTTCGGGTGGCAATCAAATTGATCGAAGGAGGTTTGTTCTCAACGTATGCGAATACGAAGCTGAAAAGCGGTGATGAAATGCAAGTCATGACCCCAATGGGGAAGTTCACATCAGTATTGAATTCGGAGAATGAAAAGCATTATTTACTTATCGCCGCGGGTAGTGGAATAACACCAATGCTTTCTATCATAAAATCGGTGATGACCAAAGAGCCTGATAGTCGAGTGACTCTTCTATATGGCAATCGATATTTCAAGGGTATAATTTTCCGAGACATGCTAGAGGATCTCAAAGATGCTTACCTCGGAAGACTTCGAGTGTTTAACATCTTGAGTGGAGAAAATAATGAGATCGATCTTTTTTCTGGTAGAATAGACGAAGATAAAATCAATGGATTTTGTTCAACTTTCATCGATCCAAAATCATGCGATGAGGTATTTCTCTGTGGTCCCGAACCGATGATCAATACGGCAAACGAAACGCTTCAAGCTTTAGGAGTGGATTCCCAAAACATTCATTTTGAGCTATTTACATCTCCAAAAGGATCACTTTACAAGGAGAAAGAAATTGTTGTAGAGGAGAAGTTTAAGGGGAAAACATGTGAGGTGGAAGTAACGCTTTACGGTCAACAATGGGATTTTGAAATGCCTTTCGACAAGACAGTATTGGGTGTAGCAGCGGAAAAAGGGCTAGATCTTCCATTCTCTTGTAAAGGGGGGATGTGTTGCACGTGCCGGGCGAAACTCGAGGGAGGTGAAGTGGACATGATAGTTAACTACGCCCTTGAACCGGAAGAGGTAAAAGAAGGCTTTATTTTGACTTGTCAGGCGCTACCAAAAAGCGACAAGATCGTGGTCAATTTCGACGAACAGTAGCTATGCATATTCGCTCAACTCGAGCCATCGCGTTTCAATTTCGTTAAGTTCTTCCGTCAATTTACCAAGCTTTTCGCTCATTGTTATTAAATCGTCGACTGATGGTCCTTCAGCAATTTGCCCTTCGAGCTCAGCCTTTTCCTCTTCGATTTCGGGCATTCGCTTTTCGATCGCCTCAAACTCCATTTTTTCTTTGAAGGTAAGCTTAGTCTTAGGTTGGTCGGTTTTTACTCGTTCGACTTTGGCTTTGACCTGTTTGACCTCTTTTTGCTGAATTTTGCTCCGCCAAGAAGTGTAGTTCCCAGTAATGTCTTTCACCGTTCCGTCACCAACTAGAACCAAAATGTGATCACATAATTTATCAATCATGTATCGGTCGTGACTTACAATTACCAGCACTCCTGGAAACTGCATTAGGTATTCTTCCAAAATCGCTAGCGTGAAAATATCTAGATCATTCGTAGGCTCATCCAGTATCAAAACATTGGGATTCTTCATCAGGATCGTCAGCAGTTGTAAACGCTTCTTTTCACCACCGCTTAGCTTGGAAACCAGATCATGATGACTAGACCGAGGAAAAAGGAAACGTTCCAGAAGTTCCGCCGCGGTGATTTTCTTTCCGCTTTTTAGTGGGATGACATCTGCAATATCTTTGACTACGCCAAGTACTCGTTGATTGTCTTTAATCGAGATGCCTGTTTGGGAATAATGACCAAAAAGAACCGTTTCGCCAATCACGATTTTACCACCATCAACAGGTTCCTCTCCGGTAATCATTTTGATCAAAGTTGATTTACCTGATCCATTTACTCCTGCGATACCTACACGTTCTTTTCTTTTGAAAACGTAGTCGTAGCTAGATAGAATGACTTTATCGCCGTACGCCTTTTTAACCTTATGAAGTTCGATCAGCTTGCTGCCGAGTCGTTCGACGTTGATCTCAAGCTTAACGGTATCATGGTCCAGGTTTTTTGTCGCCATGGCTTTCACCCCATCAAACTGTCCTTGGCGGTATTTAGATTTGGTCGTCCTTGCTTTCGGCTGTGTCCGAATCCACTGCAGCTCTCGCCGTAACAGGTTTCTGGCTTTCTCTTTAGTCGCCGCTTCAAGCTCCTCTCGTTCCGCTTTCTTCTCCAAGAAATAGGAGAAATTTCCTTTGTATCGGTAGAGCTGCTTGTTTTCTAACTCAAGAATCTCATCGCAAATGACCTCAAGGAAATAGCGGTCGTGTGTGACCATTAGGAGAGTCATATTAGTTTTCTCCAGATACCCCTCAAGCCACTCGATCATGTCGAGATCGAGGTGGTTAGTAGGCTCATCAAGAAACAGCATATCTGGCTCTTCGATTAATACTTGAGCAAGAGCCACCCTCCGCTTTTGTCCTCCTGAAAGATTTTTAACTTGAAGGTTGAGATCGTGAAGGTTGAGTTTGCCCAGAATTTGGCGAGCCTTGCTTTCGTAATCCCAGGCTTGGTGTTGCTCCATTAGATCCGAAGCCTCTTGAAACTCTTCGCCTTCAGCACCGGCGTTTAGCGCCTTCTCATAAGCACGTATGGCTGACAACATGTCGTTACTTCCAGCAAAAATATTTTCAAGGATACTTAGCGAATCATCGAGCCCGTGATCCTGTTGAAGAAAAGAAACCTGAACGTCACTGTTGAATACAACTCGTCCCTCATCAGCTGTGTCCTTTCCCATGAGAATGTTCAGCAACGTGGATTTCCCCGTTCCGTTTCTCGCCACGAGAGCGACTTTTTGGCCTTGACTGATTCCAAAAGTTAGGCCTTCAAAGAGAATCTTGATTCCAAAAGACTTGCTGACGTTTTCTACTGACAAATAATTCACGGCTGCAAATGTGGAGAATTCAACCATGAGATTTGTGGACTGTTGCGACAAGCGAATTTGCATGCCTATATTTCCGGCATGAATTTGACTTGGCACAGCCATTCGTGGGAAGATTTACCGAAGGATGATCTTTTAGATTGTCTCGAACTTCGAATCAACATATTTGTTGTGGAGCAAGAATGTCCTTATCCAGAGATTGACGGTAAAGACAAAAAGTGCTGGCATTATTATGCTAAGGATGGAGATGCAATGGTCTGCTACATTCGGATTGTGCCAGCAGGGCTATTGTACGATGAGATCTCAATAGGCAGAGTTGTTGTGGCTGATAGTTATCGGGGGAGGGAGCTCGGATATCTTCTTATGAAAAATGGAATTAAGTTGATTGAGGATAAGTGGGGGAGACAACCGATTAAAATTGGCGCTCAACTTTATCTGAAGAATTTCTATGAGAACCTGGGCTTCAAGCAGACTAGCGAAATGTATCTTGAAGACGATATCCCTCACATCGTAATGCTGTACACACCATGATTACAAGCCTAGAAGAAGCACTTGCTGGAATGAAGTTGCAAAAGGATGATTTTATAGAGATCATCAATTGTCTTCCAACCGAGATTAAGAGTCAGTCTTCAAGCCCTGACGTCTGGAATGTCTCTCAAATATTGGAACATGTTATTGTTTCTGAGCGAGGAACATTGGGGTATATGTTGAAGAAGACAAGTTCTGGATGGGAAGAATTGGCGCTGGCGACAGAGAGTAATGCTCGCGAGGCTACCAAGCTTCATGATGCGCTTGTTTCAGATAAGAAATGGTCGGCGCCAAGTGTTTTACCGGAGCCAATGGGACTGAGAAGTTTTGAAGATCAATTAGCTTTCTGGGATGGGATACGATCCAAATACTTGGAATTTCTCAGCAATCTAGATCCCAATTTTTACGATCGACAAATATTTCGTCACCCCTATGCCGGAAGATTGAACTTGTGGCAAACGTTGGATTTTTTGACAAATCATATCGTTCACCACAAGCACCAGTTAAGTCGATTGTCTTCTTAATTGATAAAAACTTTTTTAGTATGCGACGAATTCGCATCGACCAGACTGACAAGATAAATCCCTTGGCTCATTCCTTTTACTTTGACCTTCACAGTTTGTCGCCCGTCTCCTGAGACAGGCACATTTTGGACCATTCGACCAGTCAATGTGTATACGCTTAAGTTGGCAGGTTGATGTTGAATTACCTCGATTTCAAGGCTGCCGTCATGAGAGCTTGTAACTAGATTCACAATTTCACCTATAGGGTTATCGATGCTTAATGTGACATCATCCGAATTTTCTTCAACTTCTATGGGTCCATCGATGAGCTCGCCAAATGAGCATAAGGTTTGGACCGTCGAAAATGGACTTTCTTCGATCTGAAGCGACACCACTTCGGGTCCTGCTAATGGGCTTTGAGTCCAAGAGATTTCACCAATCGTAAAAAGAGCAGAATTGACTAAAAGTGTATGGTCCCAAGTTGAGTTGCAATAGCAATCACCGCGATCATTGGTCTTAACCAAGTAGGCGTTGTAGTAGAAATTCTCAGCGAAAGAGCGTGAGTAGCCTCCGAATAGATACCCTCCGTCTGGTGTTTTGAGAACAGAGAATCCTACTTCCTTTTCTTCACCGCCGTACGCTTTACTCCAAGACACAGAGCCATCTGATTCAACTTCCATAGCGAGGATGTCCAGCCCTCCTCCGCCAAATGATCCTGTTGTCCCTCCAATAATCAGTTTATCATTCTTCCCATGTGTGATTGATGTGAGGTGGTCATGTCCTATTCCACCATAAGTTCTTTGATTGATGATATTCCCGTCAAAGTCAATGTTAATAAGGTAAATGTCATTCAGTCCTTCTCCTAAACTGCTTGTGTCGCCGCCAATTGTAAACCCACTGTCCGTGGCTATTATTTGCCAGCCAAAATCGATTCCATCTCCTTGGATAAGTTTAACCCATTCTACTTGACCAGATTGTGAAATTCTGATCAACATGGGATCGTATCCTAGGCTTTCATCGCCATTCATATGTCCATAGATTAGCCATCCACCATCCGGATGGGCTACTAAATCCGTTGGTCTGGCGTATCCATTGATGTCAACATTGGTGCTCCAGATGACGTTTCCTTCTGAATCCACTTCAACTACCGCGGGATTAAAATTTCCGTTTGAGGAAAAACTGTTGGTGAGGATCACGAATGTGAAACCACCATTTTCATTCAGCTCAATTGAGTATCCGGTATCTATGCCGATCCCGGGAATCGTTTTGGTCCAGATGATATTACCTTCAAGTGAAAGTTCACCATAGAGGCAATCTGCGTTGCCAGATGCATTACTAACGTTAGCGCCAACGAAATAGACGTTTCCAGCACCGTTGACTTCGACGTCATGAATTTCGGTGCTGGTATTCAGTTGCAAGGTGCGTGATGAAACTAGGTTTCCGAGTCCATCGAGATGACAAATGGAGCCTAAAGAGGAGCCACCGAAGGAGGTTGTGATTCCGAATGAAACGTAGGATTGGTCTTCTAGTTGGACAATATCGTAAATGACGTCGAATCCATCGCCTCCGAATGATTGTTGGAATTGTTGTGAAAATCCAAGGAAGGGCAGGGCCAAACCTAGGGCAATTAATGACTTGAACATGAATGAATTTTACTAGTGAATAATGACTGTAACAAAATTACGTTGAGAGTACGCAGTGGTTTGAAAGGCTGAAGTGGATGTTGGTGTAGCGATTTGGCGGACATCTACGTGCGGTTTGACTTACAAAGTCGAAACTTGATTTCATACTTTTGACCAGCCCATGCACGTCGTCATCCTGACTCAGTATTATCCACCCGAAACCGGAGCTCCTCAAAACCGGCTCCATGCGCTTTCAAGCTCTTTGATTGCGAGAGGACATGAGGTAACCGTATTGACTGGTATGCCCAACTATCCAGTTATGGAAATTCAACCTGAATACCGCGGGAAATTGTTCTCGTCTGAAGAAATGGATGGGGTTAAAATTTGTAGATCTTGGCTTTATGTGAGCAAGTCTAAAGGCTTGTTTTCCAGGATGTTAAACTATCTCACGTTTTCATTCACGAGCTTTTGGTTAGGATTGTTTCGCCTTCGTAAAGCTGATATATTGGTGCTAGAGTCGCCTCCTTTGTTCTTGGCATTTTCAGCAATGCCATTGTCTCGTTTAAAAGGAATGAAGCTCGTTTCAAACATCAGTGACTTGTGGCCAGAAAGTGCCGTGGCCTTGGGGCTTGTTAAGAATGAAATGGCTATTAAAATGGCTGCCCACCTAGAACGACGGATGTATTCTCGGTCGGTTTTAATTAGCGGTCAGACGCAAGGGATTGTCAAAAACATCGAATCTCGATTTCCGGCTAAAAGGGTCGTGTGGTTTCCGAATGGAGCAGACTTGGAAAAATGGACGAGCCTTTCCAGAAAAGGAGACTGGAGTCACAAACTCCGATTAGGCGATTTTGATTTTGTTGCTGGATATGCGGGAGTAATCGGCCATGCACAAGGTTTGGATGTGATTCTAGAGGCTGCAAAATTGATTGGCACGGAGCGAAAATGCGCATTTGTTATTGTCGGTCATGGACCGGAGCGCGAACGATTGACAGCGAAAAGTCAGGAGATGGGGCTGAATAATGTCATATTCACTGGAGCGCTAAATAAAACTGAAATGAAAGAATTACTCCCTTGGTTCGATTGTTCTATTGTGCCACTCCGAAAGTCACCACTTTTTTTGGGAGCAATTCCATCCAAAATATTTGAAAATCTAGCGGCTCAGGTTCCAGTCGTGTTAGGTGTTGAAGGTGAGGCCGAAGAGCTTTTTATTGAACAAGGCAAATGCGCTCTTAAATTCGAACCCGAAAATTCGCATCAGCTCGCAGAGCTGATTCTCAAGTTGGAGGCTAGCGCCGATTTAAGAAAAGAGCTCAAAGAAAACGGCAGATCATATGTCGAAAAGCACTTTAACCGTGTTGAAGTCAATGGTTCATTTGTTAAACTACTCGAGGAGCTATGAAATCGTCAATTCTTGTAACGATCAGCTGGGTGTTTCTATGTGGGCTCGCCATCATCATACCTACTGCCAAAATTTTCGTGGCGTTGGCGATGGGGTTGTTAGGCTTGGTATTGATAGCCAATTGGTCACCAAAGAAGACTATGTCCAGATCTATGGTCGGGCTTTTGGTGCTGTACGCCACGATGGCTTTTGGCTTGATTTTCTCGGAAGATCCCGTTTCATCGCAACGTTACCTTGAGATTAAATTGTCGTTTCTAGTTTTTCCATTGGTTTGGTGGTTGGGTCCGAATCACGATAAGAAGTGGATAGATCGAGTGCTTTGGTGTTTTGTTTTGGCTACTTCTGGTTTTGCTGTTTACTCTTTCGGAGAAGCATTTATCACTTATCTAGCCAGCGGAGATTCATCGGAGTTCATTTATCGAAAGCTTTCGAATGCCTATCACCCAACCTATCAAGCGGCATACGGTTGTTTCTCAATCGGAATCCTACTCAATTGGCTGATGAAAGGCCAAAACAAATGGCAATGGCTTAAGATTGGATTGTCGGTTTTGCTTTCAGTTTATGTTGGCTTATTAGCGTCTAAGGCTGGAATCTTATGTCTCGCAGCATTGCTGATGTTTTTGGCATTTCACCAAGCTCGTGACAAGCACAAAAGAAAACTTGTGTGGTTACATGCAGGCCTATTGGCCGTTCTCATGGTTAGTATTTTGAGTGCACCAAAGTCGTCTATCAGATTTGAAAAAGTAATCGCCGATGCCACTGGACAGGGGGATGCTAAGATAGCAACGAGCAGCAGCCACGTTCGCCTTGTCGCTTGGAGATCGGCAGTGGAGGTAATGCTAGAAAAGCCTTTTGGTGTTGGCACTGGCGATGTGAAAGCAGCTTTGACCGAAAAGTATGTAGAGCAAGGGGAGATCTTTGCGGGTGCGAAACAACTTAACGCTCACAACCAGTTTCTCCAAAGTGGAGTAGAGCACGGGTGGTGGGGGATGTTACTGCTTCTCGGTGTGTGCGTTTTGGCTTTATTGGAGGCCATTAGAATGAAAAATAGGCTTCTTACCATACTCATCCTTATCTGCGGATTCAATATGCTCTTTGAATCCTTCCTAGAACTTCAAGCGGGTATTGTCTTTTTCTGTTTTTTCTTGACCTTGTTGTCACAATCACGGTCAGAGGCAAGAGTATCGAGTTAGTACATATTTCCACCCAAGAATTTGACGGAAAAAATGATTCCTTGTTTTAGGAATATGACCGAAAAGGTGCGGAATTCATGGAGTACATTGAAGACTGCGGTGGCTTTGATGACGTGCCGTACGACTTGATTTTTGAGCTATTTCGAAAGGAATATCCTCAATTTCTTGACTCGGGAGGGAATTCTCAGAGAACTAAGCTAGCTCGGCGTTAGTCTCTTTTTTTTTATCACCTTTTGATTGGGAGTACTGGTTGGCGACTTTCACGAAGTTCACGAATAGTGGATGGGGCTCTGCAACCGTACTCTTGTACTCAGGATGGAATTGCGCAGCAACAAACCAGCGATTGTTGGTGTTCTCTACGATTTCCACCAACCCTGAATCAGGATTAATTCCCGAAGCTATCATACCAGCCTTAGCGAATTGATCGAGGTAGTCATTGTTGAACTCAAAACGGTGTCTGTGTCTTTCCCGTATATCCGAAGAGCTGTAAGCCTCATGAGCATGCGTTCCTTTCACTAAATTACATGGATACGCACCCAATCTCATCGTTCCGCCCTTGTTGGTGATGTTCTTTTGGTTGATCATCATATTGATAACCGGATGCGGCGTATACTCTTTGATTTCGGTTGAATGCGCGTCTTCAAGACCCAATACGTTTCGTGCAAACTCAATAACCGCACATTGCATACCGAGGCAGATACCCAAGAATGGAATGTCCTTTTCTCTTGCAACACGGATAGCATGGATTTTTCCGTCGATTCCTCGTGATCCAAAACCAGGAGCAACCAATATTCCATCTAAATGAGAAAGCATCTCTGCAGCGTTGTCCTCTTTGATCGACTCCGAATGAATCCAGTGTACTTTCACATCAGTCACATTGGCTGCGGCACTATGATTAAATGATTCAGCAATTGACTTGTAAGAATCTTTTAGCTCAACATATTTTCCAACAAGGCCGATATGAACTGTCCCTTGAGGGTTTTTATAGCGATGCAAGAACTCATTCCATTGCGTTAGGTCACGTTCTTGATCTGAAGACATGTTCAATTTCTCAAGAACTACTTGGTCCAGGTTTTCACCCATCATCAACAATGGAACATCGTAAATAGTGTCCGCATCAATGGACTGGATAACAGCATTCGGCGCTACGTTGCAGAAGCGCGCTACTTTGGTTCTGACCGCTGCTGGAAGTTCGTGCTCTGTTCGACAAACTAGAATGTCAGGCTGTACACCAAATTCGAGAAGCTGCTTTACTGAGTGCTGTGTTGGCTTTGTTTTGAGCTCACCAGCTGCTTGCAAATAAGGAACAAGTGTCAAGTGAACAACAATTACGTCATCTGGTTTCTCCCACTTCATTTGTCGAAGAGCCTCGATGTATGGTAGAGATTCGATGTCACCTACCGTTCCGCCAATTTCGGTGATAACGAAATCGAATTCGTCACTAGTTCCGAGTAGCCGGACGCAGCGCTTAATTTCGTCAGTGATATGAGGAACAATTTGGACTGTCTTACCCAAATAGTCACCTCTTCTCTCTTTATCAATTACGGACTGATAGATACGGCCAGTTGTAATGTTGTTTGCTTGCGTGGTTTCGACATTCAAGAAACGCTCGTAGTGACCAAGATCCAGATCAGTTTCAGCTCCGTCTACAGTTACATAACATTCGCCATGCTCATAGGGATTGAGTGTTCCTGGATCTACGTTGATGTATGGATCGAGTTTTTGAATGGTGCACGTAAATCCGCGCGATTGAAGGAGTTTGGCTAGAGATGCCGAGACTATTCCTTTTCCTAATGATGAGGTTACCCCACCGGTGACAAAAATGTACTTAGTTGATTCAGACATGGCCCGTAACACAGATGAATATTACGGAGTTCAAAGTTATGGTTTTAATCGAGCCTCAAAGCCATGTGAATAAATATACCTGAAATTAGGAGCTAAATGTCACGTGTAAGGCTTTCCACGACCTTAAACTTGGAAAGAAATTCTTTCGCCACGACCCTCAGAATGGTGTACACGGGAATAGCTACGATCATACCAAGAATACCTGCGAGCGATGCCGCTATCGAGATAACTAAGAATATTTCCAATGGGTGGGCTTTCACACTGTTGCCCAAAAGAATTGGCTGGGTAAGGAAGTTGTCAATCAGTTGAACGAATAAAAACACCATCGCCACACCTCCAACCAGTGGTAAGAGGCCGGTGGCGAAATCCAAAGATAAGTTGGTGCTCAAGGCAATCAGCATACCCAGTAGAGCCCCGATAATCGGACCGATATATGGAATCAAGTTGAATATGCCTGCAAGGAACCCAATAATGATGGCGTTCTTCACTCCCAGGATGCTCAGCCCGATGCTGACGAGCGTTGTGACAATGATCACCTGAGCTAAGACACCCAATACATAACGGGTCAATAAAGTGCCAGAACTGTCCATGATATGTTTGATCTTCTCCATATGCTGATCAGGGGTGATCGTGTAAATCATCCGTTGAAACAAAGATTTATCCTTCAAGAAGAAGAAAGCAATGAAAACAATAGAAAACACACCTATAAATGCATTTCCCAAGATTGAGAAAATGTTGTTAAACGCCTGAGATATTTGACTGAAATCAATTAGTCCTTTGACCTTTTTGAGAAGGAAATCACTGTTGCTTTGGTCATCGCCACTCAGATTGAATTGACTTAGCCATTCCTCAGTTTTAGCCAGCTCTCCCTCTATAGTCATGGTGGTTTTCTCAAGATCGAGTTGCGCCAAAACTTTAGCCTCTTCGGCGATGAGCGGGGCAAACAAACTGAAAAACAAGGCCACTATGTGGATGAAGATAACTAGGGTGAGGCCGGCAGCCAACCAGGATGGCGGGTGCCAAGTCTTAATTCTAATCTTTCGGATGAGATTTACCAAAGGCGCACCAGCGAATGAAACCACAGCTGCGACAAGTACATAGGTAATGATCGTTCTAAAATACCAAAGGCAAAGCAGGATCAGAATGCCTCCGATAATCCAAAGAATGGATTTAGTGGTTTGATTCAATTGGTATTGTGGTTTTTGGGGTAGTCAAATGCGATTAATGAGCCGCTATCCGCACCAATCGACCCCCATGAGTCAACTTCAAAGTCCACACGAGCAATGGCACATGTAGGCATATTCACATATTCACCAGTAAGATACTGTACCAAATAAGTGAACCCAGGATTGTGCCCAAACATTATCACTTTTTCATAGGCGTCGTCCAATTGGCTTATAATCTTGAGAAGGTCCTGAGTAGAGGCTAAGTATATCCCAGCTTCGGTTTTTAACTCGCTAGCCGCGAAACCAATTTCTTTTGCAAAAAACGTTGCGGTAGTCAATGCACGATTCGCCGGGCTGGACAAAATTAAATCCACGCCGCCACTCTTCTCAGAAAATTGTTTAGCCATAAATGGCGCGTCAAGAAGTCCTCTGGGATTCAGTGGACGATCGTAATCACTGACACCAGACTCATTCCAGCTGGACTTAGCGTGTCTGTTGATGTATAAAGTCTTCAAACTTATAATTAGTGGATTGAGGGTGAAAGTACTCGTTTTTCCATCATGTTGTTGGGATTTAGGTGTGTCTAAATATTATTTTAGAAGATGGGTAAAACTAGTTAGTTTTGCCACGTAATAATTTCGGAATGAGAAATCAAGCGTCAGAGAATTACCTCAAGTGCATCTATGCTCTTTCGAGCAAAGAGCCTGGTAGTGTTTCCACAAATGCAATCGCCGAGCGGCTAGAAACGAAAGCATCGTCGGTGACGGATATGCTGAAGAAATTGAAGGAGCGAGGTTTAGTTAGCTATGAGAAATATCAGGGCGCTGAGCTTACTGTTACTGGTAAATCTATTGCCGTTGAGATCATTCGAAAGCATAGGTTGTGGGAAGTGTTTCTCGTTCAAAAGCTGAAGTTTGGCTGGGACGAGGTTCACGAAATCGCTGAGCAATTAGAGCATATTAAATCACCGGAAATGGTGGAGCGCCTAGATGAGTTCTTGGGGAATCCCAAGTACGATCCTCACGGCGATCCAATTCCTGACTCTGATGGAAACTTGGCGACCGATCCAGAGGTCGTTCCGATTTCCCAGCTTGCAGAAGGTCAGTGTGCTATCATCGTAGGTGTAGGGGATTCATCTCCATCTTTTCTGCAATACCTCCAGCAGGTCGAACTTACTCTCGGCGCCGAAATTACCATTCAAAACAAGTTTGATTTTGACAGCTCCATGTCTCTTGTGATAGGTGGTAAAACCAAACAGATCAGCGCCCAAGTGTGCGATAATTTACTTGTAAAGTCGAAATAGGATGGATTCAATTATTGAGTTTTTCGAAGGAATAGATCCTGTTCTTGGCGCGTTAATAGCCACCACGTTTACCTGGTTTTTAACAGCTTTGGGAGCGTCCGTGGTTTTCTTCTTTAAAACCATGAGCCGTAAATGGCTCGATGGAATGTTGGGATTTACGGGAGGTGTGATGGTCGCTGCCAGTTTTTGGTCTCTCCTTGCTCCAGCAATTGAAATGAGTGAGGGTACAGGTTTTCAAAAGGCTTTTCCGGCGGCTATTGGCTTCGGTGTTGGAGCACTCTTTTTATTCGTCCTTGACAAGTACACTCCCCATTTGCACATCAATTTTTCAAGGGAAGAAGCTGAGGGGCCTAAAACCCAATGGCACAGGACTACCTTGCTCGTACTCGCCATCACACTTCATAATATCCCAGAAGGCCTTGCTGTTGGGGTTCTTTTCGGTGGCGCTGTTTTAGAAAATTCAACTGCTATGATAAGCGGAGCCGTAATTCTGGCGCTGGGAATTGGAATTCAGAATTTCCCCGAAGGAATTGCAGTATCGATGCCTCTCAGGCGTCACGGAGTTTCTAGACTTCGAAGCTTTTGGTATGGCCAGTTATCTGCGGTAGTCGAGCCTATCGCTGGAGTGATAGGCGCCATTGCGGTTATTCAAATGGAACCGCTGCTACCCTATGCGCTTGCATTTGCAGCTGGGGCAATGATCTACGTCGTTATCGAAGAGGTAGTTCCGGAAACTCAAAGAGATCGGTTTACCGATGTCGCCACGCTGGGTTTTATCGGCGGATTTATCGTTATGATGTTGCTAGACGTTGGTTTGGGTGAATTATAATGCCACATTTCTCTGACTTTGTTAACGCAGAGGTTCCCTAGTTTTGTGGAATAACCAGATGACGATGTTGAGATTTACGGCACTTCTTGTTTTTCTTGTTTTCTATATAGCGGCATTTGCACAAGCCGAACTTGTGCAATTGACTATCGATAACTGGAAGGATCATGTTCAATTTCTAAGTCCACAACCCGATTCTAAATTCCACAACGTATGCACGCGATTTGTATTGAGAACTGGAAATGTTCTCAATCCGTTGGGCGTAATGCAAGATGAGGACCTCATTTCCATCGAAGGAGAGGATAGCGGTTCGCATGAATATCAGGTTACAATTTCCCGAGATCACCAGACCATTAACATTATCCCAAGAAGCAACTTCGATCTTGAAGAACTAGTCACGATTACTATTCATGGAGGTATTTTGGACACGGAGTCAAACCTAGAGATCGCGCTTGAATGGAGCTTTTATACGAGTGGGAAGCTCCCTGATGCATGGACTTATATAGCGCCAGAGGAAGATCTTGATGCCGAGCGCGTTTTTCCATCTTGGACTATACTTTCTGATCCCATTGCCGGTCTGGCACCAGGCAATTTTTTCTCATCTGCTGCTGGATCTGCTGCCGGTATGGCTGTACTAAGTGGTGATGCCGCTTCTAACCCATTGTGGTTTTGGGACGACATGCATCGCGGACAAGATTTTAAAATCAATCGAAACGGATTACCATCATGCGCCCATCGAATTGATCGCAGTTGGAGAATCATGGACGCCGACATGGTTGAGATTGATTCGCTGTACGCCCTGAATGGTTATTTAGCAGACAATCACGATTTCCAAATTTTTCCAGATTGGACGCATTTTATCTTTTCCTATGATGATCAGATTGTCGACATGGGCGAATATGTCGAAGGAGGCCATCCTGAAGCTGAGGTTGAAGGGTTTGTAATTCAAGAAATAGATGTCGATGGCAACTTGATTCTTGAATGGCGCAGTTGGGATTACTTTAATGTAACAGACAATGAAGTGCTCGACTTGACTGATCAGGACTTGAATTTATTTCACATTAATAGCCTAGAGATTGACAACGATGATAATATACTCATCTCTTGTCGTCATATCTCTGAAATAACCAAGATCAATCGCGACAGTGGAGATATCATTTGGAGATGGGGTAACAATTCTCAGAATGATTTTCAGTTCTTGCCTAGCGCCGCATTTTCGTACCAACATGACCTAAGGAGGCTAGATAACGGTAATCTACTCATGTTTGACAACGCTAACTTGACTACTCAGGTCTCTAGATCAGTAGAGTACAGTCTTGATCCTGAGACGTTACAGGTGGGGGTGGTGTGGGAGTTTATCCATGAGGATTTATTGTTTGGAGCTTCGATGGGAGGCACAAACCGTTTAGAAAATGGAAACACCGTCATCTATTGGGGGAATGTGAGTGCTGATGATTGGGGAGGCCGCTGTACCGAGGTTAATTTTGAAGGTGAAACCCTGGTTGAATTTGCATTTGACATGCAGGTAAATTCATATCGCATTCCAAAAACAAATTGGTTTCCTGGGGCAGAATTGTCGGGATGTGGAGACCCATTAGCCGAAAATTACGATTCCGCAGTGGTTGCTAGCATCGCGAGTCTCTGTTTGTATGATATTGATGGTGATGGCGTATACGCCGACGAGGATTGCAATGATTTAGATGATTCGATATATCCTGGTGCTGAGGAGATTCCTGATGATGGGATAGACCAGGATTGCAACGGAAGCGATCTAGAGATC